>Ga0068862_100000324_pt1 | contig 51945 bp, 39 predicted proteins | sample KBSSwiS52_FD_66598 | JGI IMG/M metagenome (GOLD analysis project Ga0068862, IMG submission 66598) | Switchgrass rhizosphere microbial communities from Kellogg Biological Station, Michigan, USA - KBS Switchgrass S5-2 | ecosystem: Host-associated > Plants > Roots > Rhizosphere > Soil ...
GCCGCCGGCGAGCGCGTCCGCGAGGGAATGGTCGCAGCGTGCGAGCAGGAGCACCCGCAGGCCGCGCTCGCCGAACGCGTCGGCGTCCGCGAGCGCCGGGTGGCCGCGGTCGAGCAGCACGTCGGGCGCGCCCAGCAGCCAGGTCGACTCGGTGCCGTCCGGCTCGGCGAGGCTCGCGCCCGACCACTTGCGGGCCGAGGAGAACGGCGCCGCGTCGACCGGCCGCCAGCCGTCGGGTGCCGGGTATGCGTCGATGATGGCCTGCAGGCTCGCGTTCGGCCGCCGGTCGGCGGCGCCGAGCGCGCCGAGCACCGCGGCCACCCGCCCGCCGACCGGGCCTGCGCCGCCACCGCCACCGGTTTCCCCCGCCGCGGCCGGGCCGTCCGCGGAGGCACCGTCAGCGCTGTAGGCACCGTAGGCGCTGTAGTCGCTGTAGGCACCGATGGCACCGTCGGCACGGCCGCCGGGGGCGTCCGTGGCGAACGCCCCGAGAGGACGGACCTCGGCGACGTCCATGGCCGGCTCGGTGAGGGTGCCGGTCTTGTCCAGGCAGACCACGCTGACCCTGGCGAGGCCCTCGATCGCCGGCAGCTCCTGCACCAGGCAGTTGCGCGTCCCGAGGCGGACGACGCCGGCCGCGAACGCCAGCGAGGTCAGCAGCACCAGGCCTTCAGGGACCATGCTGACGAGGCCGGCGACCATCCGCCGGATGGCCTCGGCCAGGTCGTTGTCGTTGACCGTGAGCTGGCTGATGACCAGCGCGATCCCGGCCGGAATGATCAGGTAGGTGACGATCCGCAGGATCTTGTTGACGCCGTTACGCAGCTCCGAGTTGACCAGGGTGAACCGGCTGGCCTCGGCGGCGAGCTGCGCCGCGTAGGCCTCGGTGCCGACCTTCTTGGCGACGAACGCGCCGGAACCGGCGACGACGAAGCTCCCGGACATCACCGGGTCGCCGGGGCGCTTGTGGACCGGGTCGGCCTCGCCGGTGAGCAGCGACTCGTCGACCTCCAGGCCGTCGGCCTCGCCGACCGTGCCGTCGACCACCACCTTGTCGCCGGGCCCGATCTCGATCACGTCGTCGAGGACGATCTCGCCGGGGGGAAGCTCGGCGGCGTGGCCGCCGCGACGGACCACCGGGCGGGCCTCGCCGATGACGGCGAGCCGGTCGAGGGTCCGCTTGGCCCGCAGCTCCTGGATGATGCCGATCACCGAGTTGGCTACGATGATCCCGGCGAACAGGCCGTCCTGAATCGGCCCGACGACGCAGATCATCGCGAACAGCACGCCGATGATCAGGTTGATCCGGGTGAAGACGTTCGCGGCGAGGATCTCGCGGACGGTCCGGCTGCTCCGGGTCGGCACGTCGTTGACCTGGCCGGCCGCGACCCGACTGGCGACCTCGTCGGCCGTCAGCCCACCCGGGCGGAACTCCAGGATGCCGGCGGCGCCGGCGCCGGGCTCCTCGCCGGCGGCCGAGTCCGCGGCGGCTGGCGCCGCTGCCGCGGTGTCCGCTGCCGCGGTGTCCACGGTCGCGGTGTCCACGGTCGCGGTGTCCACGGTCGCGGTGTCCACGGTTGCGCCGTCCTGCGCGGCGCGGTCCTGGGCCACGCTGCCGACGGCGGCCGAGGAGGTCGGCGGTACCGCGGGGTCGTCCGCGCCATCGGCGCCGAGGGCCTCGCCAAGGTCACCCGCCATTCCGCCACCGTGCCCCGGGCCAGGCGTGACCGGGTCAGCGTCGACCCGCTGCTCCATGCTTCCCCCTCGCTCAGTCGGACGAATGGCCACCGGCGCCGGAGCAGGCGTGCGGTGTCGCGGGCACTCGTCGCCTAACTCGCCAACCGTATGCGAGGGGTTCGTACAGCCGGTGACGCAGCCCCGGCCCGCGGACGTCGCCGCGACGGCGGCACCACCACCACACAGCCGCCGGCGATCTACGGAGGACCGCTGACGGCGCATCCGCGCTACGCGGCGCGCGGGCCGCGGCGCCGCGCCGTGAGTCAGATCTCACGAGGAGACCCGAGGAGAAGGAAAGGAAGGAGAAGTCGTCGCCACCGCCGTCCGTGCCAACGGCGGTGGCGACGAGTGCCAGGCGACGCCATCGCCTGGCACGTCCTTGGCGCTGCCCTGGACATCCGGCGACCGCGACCGTGCCCGTGCCCGGGTGGGCGCCGGACCTGGCCAGCCGTGCCCGAGAGCGGTCTGGTCTGTTCAGGTCCGCGCCCTACAGCTATCGCGATCTCGACTCGTTGTCAGCGCCACAGGCCGTTGGCTGGGTGCGACCGTTCACCGTGGCGGCACCATAGGACCATGGCAACAGAGAGGCTGGTCTCGGCCGGTCCGTCGCTCGCCTACCGCGTCAGGCCGTTCGCGCGGACCGCCGCTCCCGGCCCGCGCCCGCCGGACCTGCCGGTGATCAGCGACGCGGCGGCCGCAGTGGCCGCCCTACGGGACGCGATCACCGCCGCGGGCGACGCGTCCCACAGGGCCGGCGGTGGCGTCGCGGTGCTGACGGGCGCCGGCATGTCGACCGAGTCCGGCATCCCGGACTATCGGGGCCCCAGTGGCGCGCTGCGCCGCGGCCACGCCCCGATGACCTACCAGCAGTTCACCGGCGACCCACGAGCCCGCAAGCGGTACTGGGCGCGTAGTCACGCCGGCTGGCGCCACATCGTCGCCGCGCGTCCCAACTCCGGCCACGTCGCGCTCGCGGCGCTGGAACGGGCCGGGCTGCTCGCGGGGATCGTGACGCAGAACGTCGACGGCCTGCACCAGGCCGGCGGCGCCCGCTCGGTCATCGAGCTGCACGGCAGCCTCGCCCGGGTGCTCTGCTCCGGTTGTGGCGACATCAGCCCGCGCACCGAGCTTGCGGCGCGGCTCGCGGCCGCCAACCCCGGCTTCCGGCCCGAGGCCGTGGACGCGGGCGTGTCCGGAGCCGAGGAGCCGGACACGGACACGAACGCGGATGGCGCGGATGGCGCGGATGACGCGGATGACGCGGATGACGCGGATGGCGCGGCGCGACCGCCGGATGCCGGGGTCAATCCGGACGGCGACGCGGCGCTCGCCGAAGCCGAGATCGCCCGGTTCGTGCTGGTCGGCTGCCGGCGCTGCGGCGACGGGCCGCTGGAGCCTGACGTCGTCTTCTTCGGCGCGACGGTCCCACGGGAGCGGGTGGCGGCCGCGATGGCCGTCGTCGAGGGCTCCGGGCTGCTGCTCGTCCTCGGCTCGTCTCTGACGGTGATGTCCGGCTATCGCTTCGTGCTGCGCGCCGGCCAGCTCGGCATCCCGGTCGTCATCGTCAACCAGGGCGCCACCCGCGCCGATACCCGCGCCGCGCTCCTCGTCGACGCCCCGCTCGGCGAGATCCTTCCGCCGCTCGCCCGCGGGCTGGCCGCCTCATGAGGGCCCCCACGGCGTTTCGGCTTCGCTCCGGCGCCGCGCTGCGAGGATGAGGGGTGTGCGGACGAGCGGAGTGGCGGGACCGGCCGGCCTGCGGTTGCGGGCGGCGACGCTCGACGACGTGCCGGAGCTGCTGGCGCTGGTGACCTCCGCCTACCGCGGGGAGTCGAGCCGCGCCGGCTGGACGACCGAGGCGGACCTGCTCGACGGCGGGCGCACCGACGCCCAGGCGATCGCCGATATCGTGACCGGCGCCGACGGGACGATCCTGGTCACGGACGAGGCGGAGGCCGGCCAGGGCGGCTCCGCTCCCGGCGCCGGGGCCCCGGGGCTGGACCGGCGGCGGATCGTCGCGTGCTGCCAGCTGGAACGGCACGGCGACACCGCCTACTTCGGCATGTTCGCGGTACGCCCAGCCAGGCAGGCCGCGGGTCTCGGCTCGGTGGTGCTCGCCCAGGCGGAGCGGTACGCCCGCGACGCCTGGGGCGCCGAGCGGATGGAGATGTATGTGATCTCGCAGCGGGCCGACCTGATCGCCTGGTATGCCCGCCGCGGCTACCAGCCGACCGGCGACATCAGGCCGTTCCCCTACGGCGACGAACGGTTCGGCCTGCCCCGGCGTGACGACCTCGCCTTCACGGTGCTGGCCAAGCCGCTCGCCGCCGCGGACGGGACGCCCGCCGGCTAGGCCGGCCTGCGGGCGGGTGGATGGGACCACCGCCACCTGCTAGGTCGCCGGACCGTTACCTGCGGCCAGGGCGGGCATCACCCCCACAGAGGTGAGGGCAGTGGCCGAGTTCGCGTTCAACTGTGTGACCATCGCGCCGATGCCGTGCGCGGTGAGCCCGACCCTGGCGGCCCGGCTGCGGATCGCCGAGACGACCGGGGCCTCGGTCCAGGCGCTGGCGCTGCGCTGCCAGGTCCGGGTAGACCCAGCGGGGCGCGGCTACCGCGACGACGAGCGGGATCAGCTGCGGACCCTGTTCGGTGGCCAGGCCCGCTGGGTGCGCGCGATGCGGTCGTTCTCGATCGCGACCGTGTCGGCCATGGTCGGCTCTTTCGTCGGCAGCGCCGAGGCCGAGCTGCACATCCCGGTGAGCTACGACCTGGAGGTCGCCGCCGGGAAGTACTTCCACGCGCTGCGGGACGGGGTGATCCCGCTGTCGCTGCTGTTCGGCGGCACGGCCTTCGTCGCGACGCTCGGCGGGATGCGGGTCGAGCCCGTGCGCTGGCATCTCGAGGCCGGCTACCGGCTGCCGGTGGCGGTCTGGCAAGAGCTGATGGACGCCTACTTCCCGGGCGAGGCCTGGGTGCGGCTGCGCCGCGACACCGTCGATGCGCTCGCCGGCTATCGGCTGACGAACGCCCTCGCCACCTGGGATGACGCGGTCCAGAGCCTGCTCGCCACCGCACGCGGCGCCGGCCGTGGCGCGGGCGACGCTTCGACACCGCCGCTGGCTGGCCTCGCCGACCGGCCGGGAACCGACCGGCGCGAGGAGGCGGTCCCAGCACCGGCCGAGAAGGCCGCGACGACCGACCGTCCGGTGGTGGGCTCATGAGCGCGTGGACCGGCCTCGAAGCGGCGCAGGCGATCGCCGACGCGGTGCTCTACCGCGGGTACCAGCTACATCCGTATCTTTCCGATCTTTCGGACCTGGCCGATCGGTCCACGTCGGGGGGCCCAGCCGGCCTCGCCGGCGGACCGGTGCTCTGGCCCGCCGAGCGCCTCGGCATCCTCGTCCCGCCCGCGTTCGCCGATGCGGACGCCGGTCGTGGCACCGGCACCGCCGCTGGCGCTGGCAACAGCGCCGACGCGGGCCTCGGCACGCATGTCTCCTGTCGCACCGAATGCCTGCTCGAACGCGAACCCGGCGCGGACGTGGGGCTGGTCGCGGATCCCGACGAGTGGGCCGACCTCGGGGTGTTGCACGCCCAGGTCCGGTTCCTGCGGCTGGTCGACCAGGCCGTATGGGTGCGGCGGCGCGAGGGCCGGGCCGCGGCGGAAGCAATCCGCGCCCCGGCCGGCTCGCCCGGCCAGCCTGGGGGCTGGGTGCGGGCCGTCGCCTGTGAGGAGGACGCGCTCGTCCCGCTGGCCGACCTGCTGGTCGGCCCGGCCGACCCGGAGCCGGATCCCGAGCTGTGGACGATTCCGGTGTCGGCCCCGGCCGGCAGGGAAGCCGAGCGGCTGCCGGGCCCGCCGGTTTCGACGCTCGGGGAACAGGCGCCCGCGGGCGCCGAGCGCGGACCGCGTTCGGCTGGTGCGCAGGAGGTCCCGGCGTCCCGGTGGGTGGTCAGCGTCCGGCAGCGGATCGACGCCGAGCTGCGCCTGGCCGCCCGGTGGCTGCCCGGCCCGTTCCGGGTCGCCCGGCTGTGCGCCGAACTGCGGAACACGTCGCGCTGGACGCCGGGCCCGGCCGCCGAGGCACTCGCCCCGGCGGGCGCGACCGCCCGGGGCAGCGGGCCCCGCGAGGCGCTGCGCCGCTCCTTGATCGCCGCGCATCTGGTGTTCCGCGCGCCCGGCTGGCGGTTCCTGTCGCTGGCCGACCCACCCTGGTGGGCCGCCACCTATGCGGCGTGCTGCCGCAACGAGCACGCCTGGCCGGTCCTGGTCGGCGGCGCCCCGTGCCACGACGACACGGTCCTGGCCGCGCCGCTCGTCCTGCCTGACCATCCCCGTCCCGCCCAGGCGCCCGGCGTGATGCCCGCCGGTGCCGTCGGGCCGGGTGGGGCGCGTGGGCTGCTCGCCGCGCCGACGCCCGGCCGGGTGGTTCCGATCTCTGGTCGGTGGCTGTAGCGAACACGTCCCCAGCTCGACCCGGCGCCGGTGCCCGCCTTCGAGCCGGCTCGGCCCTCGTGTCCGCCCGGCCCTCGTGTCCGCCCAGCCCCGGGTCCGGCCAGCCTCCGTGTCCGGCCAGCCCCCGGCCAGTGCCTCGCGGCCGCTCGAAGCGAAGGGCTCAGGCCACGCCCAGGGCCGTGGCGAAGACCTGGCCGGCGCCCGACTCGGACTCGTACTGGCGGAGGATGGCGAAGACGATCTCGTCGAAATGGTCGGCGAACGCGCCGCCGGGCAGCAGCAGCCCGGCGAAGGCGGCCGCCACGACGGCGGGGTCGTTGCCGAAGGCGCCGCAGCCCCAGGCGCCGAGGACGAGGCGCCGGTAGCCGTGCCGGGCGGCGACCGCCAGGACCTGCCGGCAACGGGACTGGAAGGTCGCGGGCAGCAGCGGCAGCAGGTGCGGCTCGTCCTGGGCGAGCCCCGTCGCGTACGGCGCCGCCGCAGTGAGGATGCCTACCTCCACCGGCTCGGCCAGCAGGCTGAAGTCGTCGTCGCGGAAGACCGGCACGGCCGGCGAGTGCAGCACCCGGTCGCTGTAGAGCGAGGTGCCCGCAGCGTTGTGCGGCTGGTAGTAGGCGTCGACGCCGACCAGACACGCATACAGGGCGGACAGGCGGCAAAGGTACTCCTCCTGCGCCCTGGCCCCGCTGAGGAACCCGCCGCCCGGCCAGCGGGCCGAGGCGAAGTTGAGGGCCGCCACCGGCCCTGGCCCGGCGGCCAGCAGCCGGCGCGCGGCGACCAGCGTGGTCTCCCCGGTGACCTCGATGCGAGCCGGCAGCGACGCCCGCCCGCCGCCCGGACCCGCGGCCCCCGCGGCTGCGGGCCCGGCCGCGGCCGGGGCCGGGGTCGGTGCCGGGATGACGTCGACGGGCTCGGGGCCGTGGAGGACGGTGCCCTCGACCGCCCGGCGCACCTGCTCGGCGATGTCGACCCGGCGCCCGCTGGGCGTCGTGTACCCGCCGGCGTCGACGATCCCGACCGTCTCTGCCGCGATCCTGCTTAGTCGCTCCCGCACGCGTCCAGCCCCCTCCGTGCCGCCGTCCTGCCCGGCTTGCCCGTTCCGTCCGCCCTGCGCCGCCATGGGCCGCGCCGGTGGCCATTATTGGCGCGGCCGACGCCCGTGCGGATCCGACGTGCCAGTCTGTCCGGACGCCGCCGGCGCAGGCGCCGCCGGGGCTTCGAGCCACGTCCTTGGGCCGCACCGTCGGGGCCGCACCGTCGGGGCCGCACCGTCGGGGCCGCACCGTCGGGGCCGCACCGTCAGGCCGGGACCGCGAGCCGCGGTGTCGAGCCATGGCCGCCGGCGGCGTCGGGAATGCACGGCGGGCCGGGATGTTAGATAGTTGCGTCAGCAACTAACAGGGCTCGCCAGGCGGAGCTGCCAGGCCGGGCCCCGAGGCAACCGGACCGGGAGACCGGACCAGGAGAGGACGGCGCGTCATGGCCGCTGCGACCGCGACCCCCAGGGCCCGCGTCGACATCCGCCGCGCGCAGGACCGGTACGCCACGAAGATCTCGTGGCTCGACTCGAAGCACTCCTTCGCCTTCGGCCACCACTACTCGCCGGACAACACCCACCACGGACTGCTGCTGGTCAACAACGACGACGTCGTCAGCCCCGGGAGCGGCTTCGAGACCCATCCGCACCGCGACATGGAGATCGTCACCTGGGTGCTGGACGGCGCCCTCGTCCACCAGGACTCCACCGGGCACTCCGGCGTCATCTACCCCGGCCTGGCCCAGCGGATGAGCGCCGGAACCGGCATCCTGCACTCGGAGAAGAACGACTCCTGGCGCCTGACCGGCGAGGGCGAGCACACCGACCCCGTGCACTTCGTGCAGATGTGGGTCGTGCCGGACTCCGCCGGGATACAGCCGGGATACGAGCAGCTGGAGATCGACGGCGAGCTGCTCGCCGGCGGGCTGGTCACCGTCGCCTCCGGCATGGACCGCGACAAGGACGCCGCGGCGATCCGGATCAGCAACCGCTACGCCGCGCTGCACGCGGCCCGCCTGGAGCCCGGCCGCCCGGTCACCCTGCCCGACGCCCCCTACCTTCACCTTTTCGTGCCGCGCGGCGCGGTGACCTTGGACGGTGAGGGGACGCCGGCGGGTGAGAGCCAGCTTGGCACCGGCGACGCCGCGCGCTTCACCGCCACCGGCGGCCACACCGTCACCGCCACGGAGCCCAGCGAGATCCTCCTCTGGGAGATGCACGCAGGCATCCGCGCCTGACCGGCCCGCCCCGGCCGCACGGCCGGCTCCCACCGCCGGCGACCGCAGATCGTCCGCCGCGGGGCGCCCCGGACCGGCCGCTGCGGCGCGACGCCGAGCGCAACCGGCGGCGGATCCTCGCCGCCGAACGCGTATTACGGCCATGATCTGGCCGCAATGGCGAGCATGCTGGAGGCGTGGCGAGTGAACTGCGCGGCGAGCCCGGCGACGCCTTCGACGAGGCCGCGGCCGAGGACGCCGCCGAGGCGGAAACCGGCACATACGCGTCGGCACGGACCGCGGCGCGCGCCGGCGGCGACGAGCGGGCCTCGCCGAGCGCGCGGATGCTGCGGCTGCTCGCGCTGCTGCAGACCCACCGGTACTGGCCGGGAGCCGAGCTGGCCGACCGGCTCGCGGTGAGCGCGCGCACGCTGCGCCGCGACGTCGACCGGCTGCGCGAGCTGGGCTACCCCGTGCTGGCCAGCCGGGGCGTCGCCGGCGGCTACCAGCTGAAGGCCGGGGCGGCCGTGCCGCCGCTGCTGCTCGACGACGACGAGGCCGTCGCGATCGTCGTCGGGCTGCGCGCGGCCGTCGCCGGGTCGGTGGCAGGCATCGAGGAGCCGGCGGTGCGGGCGCTGGCCAAGGTCGTTCAGGTGATCCCGCGCAGGCTGCGGCACCGGGCCGACGCGCTCGGCGCGTACACCGTGCCGGTCCCGATCGGCGGGCCGCCGGTCGACGCCGGGCTGCTGACCTCGATCGCGCTCGCGGCCCGGGCGGACGAGCGGGTGCGCTTCGGCTACACCGACCGGGAGGGAACCGCCACCAGCCGCCACGTCGAGCCGCACCGCCTGGTGTCGCTGAGTGGCCGCTGGTATCTCGTCGGCTTCGACCTGGGCCGGTCCGACTGGCGGACGTTCCGGCTCGACCGGATCGCCGGGCCGCCGACCACCGGCGGCCGGTTCCGCCCGCGCCCGCTGCCCGGCGGCGACGCGGCCGCGTTCGTGCGCTCCGCGGTCCGCTGGACGCCGGCCGGCCGGCAGGCCGAGGTGCTGATCTGGGCGCCCGTCGACGCGGTGGCCCGGGTCGTCGGCCGCTGGGGCACCGTCGAACCGGGCCCGCAGGGCGACGCCGGGCCGTGCCGGCTGCGGATGAACACGGACGACGTCTCGTGGCCGGTGCTGCTGCTCACCCGGATCGGCGCGCCGTTCCAGGTGGTCGGCCCGCCGGAGCTGGCCGACCACGTCCGTGCCGTCGGCCGCCTCTTTTCCGCCGAGCCGCCCGAGGCACGCCAGGATGACGAGCCGCGGGCTGCGCCCGCTGGGAGACCGGTCGCGGGATAGCCTGCGATAAGGCGGATTCGCGACGCGGGCAGCGGCCGGACGAGGCGGCACCGCGCGCTCGGGCGGGAGTGTGCGTGGTGGGGCAGCCGGGCGTCGCGCCGCCGGGCCCGGGTGACCCGGACCTGGTCGGGCCGTACCGGGTGCTCGGGGTGCTCGGCAAGGGTGGCATGGGCACGGTCTACCTGGCCCGCCGCGACGACGGATCCACCTCGGACCGGCGGCTGCCGGCCGGGCGGGCACCAGGTGTGCGGGCGCCAGCCGCTGGACGTGGCGGCGCCAACCTGGAAGCCGAGCCGCTGGTCGCCGTGAAGGTCATCGACGAGGACTTGGCGCGGGTGCCGGCATTTCGGGAGCGGTTCCGGCGGGAGGCGCACGCCGCGCGCCGGGTCGCCCGGTTCTGCACCGCCGAGGTGCTCGACGTCGACGTGTCGGGCCCGCGGCCCTACCTCGTCACCGAGTTCATCGACGGCCCGACGCTGTCCGCCGCGGTGGCCGACGGCGGGCCGCTGCCACCGGCCGAGCTCGAGCGCTTCGCCGTCGCCGTCGCCTCGGCGCTCACCGCGATCCACGCCGCCGGCGTCATCCACCGGGACCTCAAGCCGGGCAACATCATGCTCTCCTCGTCCGGCGCGCGCGTCATCGACTTCGGTGTCTGCCGCCCGCTCGAGGAGGTCACGGCCATCACCGTTGGCAAGCTGGGCACGCCGGTGTTCATGTCCCCCGAACAGGCCCTCGACGAGCCGGCCACCACCGCCACCGACGTGCACGCCTGGGGCGCCAACGTCATCTACGCCGCCTCCGGCCGGCTCCCGTTCGGCGAGCCGGCCATCACCGAGCTGCTGCGCCGCGTCGTGTGCGAGGGGCCGGACCTCGCCGGCCTGCCCGCCGCGCTGCGGCCGGTCGTCGCCCGCGCCATGGCGAAGAACCCGGCCGACCGCCCCACCGCCCGTGAGCTGCTTCTCTGGCTGACCGACGCGGCCACCCCCGACGCGTCCGGTGAGACGACGCTGCGCCTGCCCGCCGGCTCGACGCTGCTCCCGCTCCCCCAGGCCCCGCCGGGCCCGTTGCCCACTCCCGTTCCCACACCCCCTCCCGTTCCGACGTCCGACCCCGGTCCGACGCCCGCGCCGGCACCCGGGCCATGGGCCGGGTCGTCCAGGCCGGCCGGGCCCACCAGCCTGTGGGCCGCACCCGGGCGGGCGAACCCGCCCACCTCGAACGGCACGCCGGCGGACCCGCCGCGCCGGCCGCCCGCGGCCGGCGCGCGTGCGTGGTCCCGCCTTCTGCGCGGGCTGCGTCAGCCCAGGTTCTAGGCCGGGGGCCCGATCCGCCAGGCCGGCAGCCGGCCACGGCCTCGGCTCGTCGTCCGCCCATCGGCCCGGACCTGTCGGCCTCGCTACTCGCGAGACGTCGCAGGCCCGGCCGACGATACGGTCCGCCCAGAAGATCTCGCTTGGCCTGTCGGGGAAACGGACACGGCCAGTCGTCCGGGCCGGAGGATGCCGTGGCCGTGGTGTCGGGGGTGGCGCCGCTCGACGAGACCGATCCGCGCGAGCTGGGGCCGTACCTGCTGCTCGGCCGGCTCGGCGACGGCGGCATGGGAAGCGTCTATCTGGCCCGCCGCCAGGTTCCCCTCGGCCCCGGTCGCTCGGGCGGCTCCGCCGGCCCTGCTAACTTCACCGGCTCCGCCGGCCCTGCCGGGATCGCCAGGCCCGTGGGGACCGGTGGGACCGGGGCCGAGGAGCCGCTGGTCGCCGTGAAGGTGATCCGGCCGGATCTCGCCCGCCTGCCACGCTTCCGGGAGCGGTTCCTGCGCGAGGCCCAGGCAGCCCGCCGCGTCGCCCAGTTCTGCACCGCCGAGGTCCTCGACGTCAGCACCGACGGTGTGCGGCCCTACATCGTCACCGAGTACATCGACGGGCCGACGCTGACCGCCGAGATCCGCAGCAGTGGGCCGCTGTCGACCACCGCGCTCAACCGGCTCGCCGTCGCGGTCGCGTCCGCGCTGACCGCGATTCACGCGGCCGGCATCGTGCACCGCGACCTCAAGCCCGGCAACATCCTGCTCTCGCGCTCCGGCGCCCGGGTCATCGACTTCGGCATCGCCCGTGCTCTCGACGCGACGACGATGCTGACCGAGGGCAGCATCGGCACCCCCGGCTTCATGTCCCCCGAGCAGGCCCTGGGCCGCCCGGCCACCACGGCCGCCGACATCTACGCCTGGGGCGCCGTCGTCCTGTACGCGGCTGCCGGCCGGCCGCCGTTCGGCGAGGGACCCACCCCGGCCGTGCTGCACCGCGTCGTCCACGACAGCCCCAACCTGGCCGCCCTGCCCGCCAACCTGCGGCCCGTCGTGACCCGCGCGATGGCGAAGAACCCGGCCGAGCGTCCGACCGCCGACGAGCTGCTCCTGCTCCTGCACGGCGTCCACGCCCAGCCCGGGCCCGGCTCCGGCCCGACTCGCGGAACCCGGCCCGGGTCCGTTTCTGGCCTGAGACCCGGCTCCGGTCCGGGGCCTGGCTCCGGGCCGGGGACCAGCCGCAAGTCGCCGCCCGGCCGACGGTTGGACGGGTTGGACGGCGTCACCGAGAAGGCAGGCGCCGTCACCGGCCCGCTGCGCCGGCCGCCGGCCGCAGCCGGGCCGGCGGGCCAAGGCCAGCCGGAGCGGACGCTCACCGCCGCCACCCATCGGACGCCACGTTCGATGAGCCCAGCGGGCCCGGCGGGCCCGCGCGCCACCGCTCCCGCCGACCCGCCTGCCCACCTGCCCGCCGGCCGGCGGGCGGGGTCACGCCGCAGGCTGATGGGCGGGCTGGCCACGGCCGCCGTGATCGCCGTGGCCGTTGCGGCGGTCATCTTCGCCACGGCCGACCGGGACGGCACCTCGGGCACCCCGGCGGCGACCGCCTCGGGGCCTGCCGCCATCGCCGCGTCGCCGGCATCCACGTCGTCGACGGCGTCCTCGCCCCGCGCGACGACCGCCACCGCCCTGGCCGGCGCCCTGCCCGAAGCCTTCGGCGAGCCGCTCGCCGGCGCGGCCTTCGACGCGGCCTTCTCGCCCGACGGCCATCTCCTCGCGGCCTACGGCGAGGGCCGCCTGCGCATGTGGGACGTGACGAAGCCCGCCGCCCCGGCGCAGCTGGGCAGGTCCGTCGACGCCGGCGAGGTCTGGGGCATGGTCTTCTTCGTCGACGCGAAGACCGTGGCCACCACCGGTGACAACGTCAGGTTCTGGGACGTCACCGACCCGGCGAACCCGACGGCGGTCGGCAAGCCACTTCCCGCCCGCGGCGGTGCCGTCGCCTTCTCCCCCGACGGCCGCACGCTCGCCATCGGCGCCGAGGACGGCACGACCCAGCTCTGGGACGTCACCTCGGCGGCCAGCCCCAAGCGGGCCGGCCAGCCGATCGGCGGCGGTGGCGACGGCGTCGTCACCGTGGCCTTCTCCCACGACGGCCACCGCCTGGCGGTCGCCCCCGCCGACGGCACCGTCCGCCTCTGGGACGTCACCAGCCCCGCCAGCGCCAAGGCGGTCGGCGGGGCGTTCGACGCCGGCGGCGCCTGGCTGCTGGCCTTCGCCCCCGACGGCAGGACCCTGGCCACCGTCGGCGTCGCCATCCGCTTCTGGGACCTCACCGACCCCGCCGGCCCGGCCCCGCTCGGCCAGCCGATCTTCGACGTCCCGAGCAACGGCGGGTTCGACATCACCTTCTCGCCTGACAGCAGCGTCCTCGTGAGCGCCGACGGTCTCGACGGCTCGATCCGGTTCTGGGACGTCACGACCCCCGCGAAGGCAGCCTCGCTCGGCCAGCCGCTCGCCGGCGGGTCGACGGGCAGCGCCGGCGTCACGATCTCCCCCGACGGCCATGCGCTGGCCGCCCTCGTCCCCGCCGGAGACAAGGCCGCCGTGCGCCTCTGGAATCTGCACTGACGCCGCGGGTGCGACCGCCGGACCGGGCGAGGACGCCCGGGCGGTGCGATAGCGTCCGGCGCGGGAGATCGCTTCCGCGGGAAGCCGTCGTTGCGTTCTCGCCCGACGGGGCCCTGCTCGTCACCGCCGACGAGGACCCGGACGCGGTCCAGCTCTGGAAGCTGCGCTGACGTCTGACGTCGGCCCCGGGGCCGCGAGGCACAGGCCAGGGGGTCCAGGTCAGCCAGCGGCCGCCGCGTCGGCGCCGGCGTGGGCGTCGAGGTGGCCGGAGGCGATCAGCGCGAGCAGCAGGATCCCGAGGGCGACCCGGTAGATCACGAAGGGGGCGAAGCTCTTCGTCGAGATGTAGCGCAGGAACCAGGCGATCGCCGAGTAGCCGACGACGAACGCGATCACGGTCGCGAGGATCGTCGGCCCCCAGGACACGTGCCCGTCGGAGCCGTCCGCGACCGACTTGAGCTCGAACAGCCCCGAGGCGAGCACCGCCGGGATGGCCAGCAGGAACGAGTACCGGGCGGCCGCTTCTCGGGTGTACCCGAGGAACAGGCCGCCGCTGACAGTTGCACCCGAGCGGGACACTCCGGGGATCAGCGCGCAGGCCTGGGCCAGGCCGTAGAGCAGGCCGTCGCGGGTGGTGAGGTCCTCGACGGTCTTGCGCTGCCGCGGGAAGGCGTGCCGGCCCTGCTTGCTCGCCTGGGTGGCGTACCAGTCGGCCGCGCCGAGGATCAGGCCGAGCACGATGAGCGTCGTCGCGATCAGCCGCAGGTCACGGAAAGGGCCCTCGATGGAGTCCTTGAGGGTGACACCGAGCACGGAGATCGGGATCGAGCCGATGATGATCAGCCAGCCCATGCGGGTTTCCTGCGTGCCGCGGTACTTGGGGTTGGTGAGCGAGCGGGCCCAGCTCGAGACGATCTTGGCGATGTCCTTGCGGAAATAGAGCAGGACGGCGGTCTCGGTGCCGATCTGGCTCACGGCGGTGAACGCGGCGCCCGGGTCGGACCAGCCGACCAGCGCGGGCACGATGCGCAGGTGCGCGCTGGACGAGACCGGCAGGAACTCGGTGAGGCCCTGGACCAGGCCCAGGACGCCTCCCTGGAACCAGTTCACGCGGCGGCCACGCGGGCGGGACGGGTCGCGCGGTCGCCCGCGGCCACCGGACGCCGTCTGGCGGCGAGGCCGTCGGACACGTCAACGTGGGTGACGCCCGCCACAGCGGCGCCACGGCCCGCGGGCCAGCCTCCCGGTGCACTCCCGTACCTGGTCACGCTGCCTGACAGTAGCCGACGTCATCACCTGGCCGACGGCCAGCCCGCGACCTGCCCCAACGGCACACGGCCGGCCGCTCAGTCCAGCCGCACATCTCAGTCCAGCCGCACATCGCCCGAAACAGGTCCATGACGAGACCTACTCCTGCCCAGGAGCTGGTCTCCACGCGGCGGGTGATCAGCGGACACCTGGACCGGGGCTGCGCTACCGTCATCAGTCAGCTGCCCCCGGTCGATATCTCCGACCGAAGGCACAGGCATGCCCGGCGCCTGTGGGCGCCCACTGCGACGGCCGGTGGCAAGTCCCTCACCACTGGGACCTATGACTACCGGTACGTTTAGGAAACTTGGACTGAATGGCGAGGAAACTCCGGTAGAACAGGCTTTGCGATGTGCGGACTCCACAGGGAACCTCTCCGGGGCGAGCGGTCCACGTGCCGGCCCGTCGCCACCTCCAGCCTTCTCATCCGCCAGCGCCGCACCCCGTCCGGGTCCCAGCACCTCGCTCCCCCGAGCCTGCCCTCCCACCGGCAGCCGACATGACCTCCCCCACCGCGGCCCCCGCCCGCGGATCCACCCCGAACGGCCCGCGCCGGCTGTCCCGCGACACGATCCTCGCGGCGACGGCGGCCCGGGACAGCCGGACCGAGGGGCTGGCAGACGAGATCATCGAAGCCGCGCGGCTGCTGTGGCGGGTGGTCGGCGCGGAGAAGCCGACCGCGACGCCGGCCGCCTTCGAGAAGCTGCGCCCGCGCCACGTCCAGCTGCTGCGCCTGCTGGCCCGGCAGCCGGGCATTTCGGTGCGCCAGGCCGCCGAGGCGCTGTCGATGCGCCCGCACAACGTGAGCACGCTGATCACGGACCTGGTCGGTGCCGGCCTCGTGGAGCGGCGCAGCGACCCACATGACCGCCGCGTCGCCCGTCTCTACCTGTCCGAGGAGGCTCTCGACCAGGTCGAGGGCGTCGAGCGTGACCTGCACGGCGCCGTCGTCGACGCCGTCGCCCGCCTCACCGACGTCGACCAGGGCCGCATCCGCGCCGCGCTCCCGGCCCTGGCCCGCGTCGTCGCCAGCCTCGACAACCCGGCCCCGCCCACGAGCCAGCGCTGACTCGGTACGCGCCGCGCGAAAAATCGGTTGAGATGATTCCGGGCCCGAGGCATCTCCTCAGCTCGGCTCATCCGCTCGGGAACGCCAGCTCAGACGACGAACTCGATCATCGCCGCGCGTCGGCGTCTGTGCAGTTCCTGTGAATGTAGGTGCTCAGCGCAATGGGCGTGTACTTGTCCTCACCGCTTGCGGGCGAGGCCGCCATACATGTGGACGTGCAGGTCGCTGACCGCGAGGGACTCCGCGTCGGGCTGCCAGTGGTTGACGAGGACGACGCCGGGCTCGAGGATCTCCAGCCCGTCGAAGAAGCGTTCGACCTGGGCCTTGTCCCGGGCGACGGTGGGGATGCCGTTGGCGTTGTAGGCGGCGACACCGGTGGTGACCTCGTCGGGAGCGCTATCGGCCGTACAGGTCGATAGCGCGAGGAAACTACCCGCGGCGAGCGGGCCCATCAGCCGGTCGATGATCCCCTGCGCGAGCTCGTCGTCGACGACGAAGTGCAGGACCGCCAGCAGGCTCACCGCGACCGGCTGGGTCAGGTCGAACAGATCGCGGAGCTGCTCGGACTCCAGGATCGCGCCCGGGTTCTTCAGGTCAGCGTCGAGGTAGGCAGTACGCCCCTCGGGCGTACCGGACAGGAGCGCGCGAGCGTGGACGAGAACGATCGGATCGTTGTCGACGTACAGCACCCGCGCGTCCGGCGCCACCTGCTGCGCGACCTCGTGCAGGTTCGGCGCCGTCGGCAGCCCGGTGCCGACGTCAAGGAACTGGCGGATCCCATGCTCCGCAGCCAGATGACGGGCGAGACGGGCCATGAAGTTCCGGTTCGCGCGCATCGACTTGGGCAGATTCCGCCAGTCCTTGGTGACCGCGACGGCAGCCGCCCGGTCAGCGGGGAAGTTGTCCTTACCACCGAGCAGGTAGTCGTAGATACGGGCCGAGTGAGGAATGTCCGTCTTCAGATCCGCAGGCGGGCCGTCCTCGGGCACGACCGACTGGAAGTCCCACGCGGCGTCTCCGTGACTCATCACAACGCCCCCTACCCACGCAAATACCTGATCAAGGGCGCAGAACGCCATACCCTCTCGTACCACACTCTTGCAGAAGCTCCCGCCTGTCACAGACTTGGGTCGTCGTTCCACCGCCGTCACCGCGGCCTCACCACCGGCGCTGCCTGCCTCCGGTGGCAGCGCCGTGCCCGGCGGATCAGTGGCTGCCGGTGATAACTTCACGGCGGCCGGGTGGAGGGCCTTCGCCTCGGGCGTCCGCGACGGAGAGTTCGACCACTAACCCAGGAACCGTCAGTAGCCACGACGACGCAGGCGACCCGAATTGATCTCGGTCGGCCTGCGTCGTTGTGTGTGCCCCCAGCTACGTCGCACCGTCACTGCGGCGGACCGTCCGACGATCTTCGTCCGCCACGGGCGTCCCGGCGAAGTCGGCCAGGCTGATGGGCGACCAGGCAGATACTGAGGTCTTCGGCATACGCTGATCGTCGCCAGTCTCCCGCCCGAGTTCGAGGCCAGACGCGGTGGCGGCGCAGCTGCATGCGCCTTCGGAGGAGGATGGGGCGTCAGAGGCGGTCAGGCGCGGCAATACCCACGGGCGGCTCTGCCAATTTTGCGAGACGTAAACAACAGCTCTCACGAGACACTACCCAGCACGTTTCCTTCCTGCCCTGACACCCCAGACCAGACCTTCAGACAGCCACCGGGATAACACAGGACAGCCACCTGCCCGATGCTCGGCGCACGGATGACGTCCTCGGCCCGGTCGACCAACATGCCTCAGGACCCGACCGGACGTGGCCGGACCAGGCTGGACGTGGCCGGACCAGGCTGGACGTGGCCGTGCGGTCCGCGGACGGCGGACCGCGGACCGCACGACGGTTCGCGTTGGCTGCGGGACTCCTCAGGAACGGACGAGTCCCGCTGCGACGACGGCTTCTGCCCGGCTGGCCGGGACCGTGGGCCTGGGCAGCTTGCTCGCCAGCTGCTCGACCATCCCGACGATGCGGGTGAGCCGCAACGACGAGATCCGCCACCGCCCGTCCGCGCACCTGAGGTATTCCTCGCGGTAGTGCCCATAGCCGTCCAGCTCGAGGTCGCCGCCCGGCCCGTCCGGGCTGACGAACTTCACGTAGTCGTACATCGCCCAGATCCCGCGGGCCCGGTCGGGTCCGAGGACCTCGATCTCTGGCATGTGGCCGTGGTGAATGGTGACCGCGGACCCGATCGCGCGCCGGATGAAGGCGATGAACTCGTCGCGGCAGGTAAACTCCTCATCGGGGACGTCGCCGAGCCAGCCGTGGAAGTCCTCGGTGAAGACGTCTGCCCACTCGTCCCATTTCTTCTCGTCCACGAGTCGCAGATAACGGGCCTTGAGCTGCTTGATCTGCTCGATCTCACCGAGCATCTGAATGTCCACGTCCACTCCCGCCGAATCAGTGACAAGTGATGGCAGGGCAACCGTAGCCGCTGGCGGGGGCGGTCGCCAGATCGCTGGCAAAGTACCCAGGAAATACGGCCAGGTACCCAGGAAATACGGCCAGCCGGATCTCGCCTCCCGGCCGGGCTGGAACCAGAAGTATATGGCGGCGTTTCGAGCTGGTGCGGCGACATGCCGACCCGTCGATTGTGTCGGCGGCGACCGCTGCGGCGGCCGCGGCGCCGCGCCGAAGAAGCCGGCCGGCGTGCCGGCCAGATATTGGAAGAATACTCGCACACGGGGCGACGGGCGGTTTGTCACAATCACTCACCAGCCGCCGGGATGATGAGGCCAACCGTATTCTCGAGGAGCGTTCCCGCTCAGTCACGCTATAGAGTCGCCGGAGTGCGCGTACTGGTGACCGGAGCCACGGGAAAGGTCGGGGGTGCCGTGGCCCGGGCCGCGCTGGCGGCAGGTTGTGAGGTGCGCGCGCTCGTCCGGGACCCGGCGCGAGCGAGCCAGCTGCTTCCGGCCGGCGTCGAGCTGGTCCTAGGGGACGTCTCGGACCCGTCCTCGCTCGCGGACGCCTGCGCCGGCCGCGAGGTCGTGTACAACGCGATGGGCGTGCCCGAGCAGTGGCTGGCCGACCCGGCGCTGTTCGAGGCGGTCAACGTGGCGGGGGCGGCCAACGTCGCGCGCGCCGCCGCGGCCGCCGGCGTGCTGCGCCTGGTGCATACCAGCACCATCAACGTGTTCGACGCACCCCGCGGCGGCTCGTTCGACGAGACGAACCTCGCCGTCCGCGACAAGGCCACGCCCTATCAGCGGTCCAAGCAGCGATCCGAACGGGCCGTCCTCGCGGCCGCCGGCGGCATGGACGTCGTCTTCGCCAACTCGGCGACGGTGTACGGCCTGGGTCCCACCGGCTATGCCTCGATGGAGACCCAGATGTTCCGCCCGGTGCTCCGCGGGCTGCTGCCGGCCGTCCCTGCCGGCGGGTTCGGGGTGGTCTTCACCGAGGGCCTCGCTCAGGGCCACCTGCTCGCCGCCGAGAAAGGGCGTCCGGGCGAGCGCTACATACTCTGCGACGAGCACGCCACCGTCGCGCGCCTCACCCGGACCGTGGTCGAGGTCGCCGGCCGCGGCCGGGTGCCGCTCGTCACCCTCCCGCCGCCGGTGATGGCCGTGATGGCCGCCGCGGGCGAGGCGGCGGCGAAGGTCATCCGCCGGCCGCCGCCGATGGCCCGCTGCCAATACCAGTACCTGTTGTGGAACGCCAGGCCCGACTCGTCCAAGGCACGGGACGAACTTGGTTGGCTTCCCACCCAGCTGGCCGAGGGCATTCGTCGGACCATCGTCGAGACCGGTCTGTAAGCCGTACCTCCCAGCAGACCTCCCAGCAGACCTCCCAGATCGGCTTCGCCGATCCGGCAGGAACCCCGGGCTTCGCCGATCCGGCACGCATCGACATTGATCTCCAAGCTGACCAGCCGTGGCGGTAGCGAGGCCGCTCGGCACGCCCTTGGACTCGACGTGCGCGTACCAGACGTCGAGATTGGTCATCGCCGCGAACCTGTGCATCCACATTCGATAGGCCCTGACCGCGACGGTCACGATGTCACGCCGTTCGACCGGCCGAAGCCGTTGGCCAGGCCGGCGATGACCAGACTGGTGGCGAACCTCTTCACGTCCCACTCCCAGGGACCGGGCAGCGTCTCGTCGAAGTCGTTGATATCGAACACCAGCCGTCGTTCAGGAGACGCGAGCAGCCGGAAGCTCAGCATGTGCGCGTCGCCACAGAGCTGGACGGCGATCCCCGACGTCGGCGTCTCGGCAAGATCCGCCGCCATGATCGCGGCGGCGCCGCGGTAGAACCTGAACGGCGATTCCGTCATTCGCTAGTAAGCGAGAACCGACCTATTCCTTTCCTAGGCTAGCGGGGGCCGAAACGTCCCCTGTCGAGGCCTCGGCAGCCGTATCGCCCAGAAGCGGGCGCAGCCACCGGGCCCCGGGATCGGCGTCGATGAGCAGAGCTTTGACCAGCAGGGTCATCGGAACCGCCAGCAGCGCGCCCAGTGGGCCGAGAACGAACGCCCAGAACACCAACGACAGGAAGGTCAGCGTAGCGGACAGTCTTACCACGTTGCCGACGACCTTCGGCTGGATGAACGACTGCACGATCATGTTGATCACCGAATAGACTGCCACGACCCAGAGCATGCGGGCCACGCCCCCTTCGAGCAGGCCGAGCAGAGCCGGGGGTATCAGGCCGACCACGAACCCGATGTTGGGAATGTAGTTGGTGATGAACGACAGCAGCCCCCACAGCAGCGGCAGCGGAATACCCAGCAATTGCAACGCAAACACGTCGAATGCGGCGACAACAAGGCCGAAGATCGAGGAGACCGCCAGATAGCGACGGGTGTTGCGCGAAAATTCTCGCAATGCTCCGACCAGGAGCGGTCGCGACCTGGCGGCGACGTCGAGCCGGCGCGAGAACAGCTCCGCGTCGATTGCCAGGAAAAAGACGAGCGTGACGAGGAAAACTAGGTTTGACGACGCGGAGGTCAGCCCGGAAAGGATGTGCTGCAGCGTGCCCGACAGTTTGGACAGATCGAGCCGGCCGACCGTGGTGCGGGCTTGTTCGTGCTGGACGCCGAGGTCATCCAGCCACTCGGCGAACTGGTTGCGCAGGTCGTCGAACTGTGCGGCATAGTCGGGCAGCAGTGTGACCAACCGGGCGGCCGACGCGATCAGGGCAGCCACCAGGCCGACCAGGATCACATAAATCGTCGCCATGACCGCGACGATGCCGACCCACCCGGGAGCCCCGCGCCTGCGCAGAAGCGTCTGCAGAGGGTGCGCCGTGACAACGAGGATCAACGCGAGAAACGCTGGGCCCAGCGTGTCCCGGAATGCCCGAATTCCGGCTGCGGCCACGACCAGCGACGCCAGTCCCAATAGAATAGCGACCGGCCGCGCCAGGGGACCTGCCGTGGCACCGGTTGACGACATCCGCACCTATTTTCCGACCCTTCCGCGCTCGCGCAACAGGCTCGGTAAAGTGATCACACGGCTATGGCCGCGGCCGGCGCAGAGCCTCACGAAGAAGTATCAACCGGACGTGAGGAGCCCCGCGACGCCGCTGGCGAGAAAGTAAATCCCGCTCGCCGCGCAAATCAGCAGGATTATATCCCACCCGCGACGCCTCGTCCACGCGTTGTACGAGGCAAGAACCCGCCCGGCCCGGCGCGGTGCGAACAGTCTGAGCAGGATTGGCAATTCAATCATGAGCAGCACGAGCGACGCGCACACGAACAGGAAGAGGATGGTGAAGCCCGTGCCGAGATCGGCGTCGGCCAGATCCTTCAGGGCGGCGACATAGAGGGCGGAGGGCAGGTACGTGACTGCCCCGAGGAGGAAGATGGTCCAGGTTCGTGCGATCTCGCCACGGGCAGCGGCCTCTTCCGGTTGAAGGCCGTGCGCCGCACGCGACCCGTCCGCTTCTCGCGACGGTGCGGCTCCGCGTCGAGACGCGGGAGGGACAGCGGTCGCGGGAGAAATCGCGGTCGCGGGAGGGACCGCGGTCGCGGGAGGGACCGCGGTCGCGCGGTGCCGATAAATCCAGAAGGCCACCAGTACGAGCATCACCCCAAGAAACGTCTGCATACCGTCACCCAAGGTACGCTCCTGTCCCGCAGGAAGCTCGACGAAGCTTAGGACCACGACGATGGCGGCTCCGGCGCCGAGGGTTACCGCTGCCGCCCCGCCAAGGTAGGCAAACGCGTGCCGCAGCGATGGCGGGTCGCCCAGGTATCGCAACACGATTACCATGCCGAGCGGATAGATTCCGGCGGCGACAGCCAGCGTCAGCGCGTTGTTCACTATTGTCTCTCTCGGCCTGATATCGCTCGCCCAAAGGATTCGGAATACGCTCGGCGTTCCGGCGGCCGCCCTGGCCACGTTCTCCTGGGAGTTCCGCCAGGGCATGGCCGCCAGGGCCCCAGCTCTTGGAGACGTCGGCGAGAGCGGCCCCGTGAACTGGGAGACGCCGCTGGGCACGTCCGCTGTCCATGTGGTGCTCCTCGCGGTCACGCCGGACGCCGCCCAGTTGCAGACGGCCATCGACCGGGCCCGGCCCGCCGGCCGCAGACTCACCGCAGGATCTTCTCCTTCGCGCGTTGGAACTCCGCCGCGGTGATGTCGCCGCTGGCCTTGAGCTCGGACAGCCTGGCCAGGTCGCCGACATCCTTGCTGGTTCCACCAGCCACGTCACGGATGTAGGCGTCGACCAGCCCGCGCTGTTCCTGCAACTGCCGCGCGTTCCGCTCGGCCATGCTCTGCCCTCGTACGACGAGATAGGCAAAGATGCCGAGGAACGGCAGGACCAGGACGAAGGCGAGCCATCCAGCCTTGGCCCATCCGCTGGTTTCCCTGTCCCGGAATATGTCGATGATGACGCGGACGACGAGAACCAGCCAGACGACCCACAGGAAGAGCCAGAAAAGAGTCCAGAAGGCGCCTAGCACTGGATAGTCATAGGCAAGGTACTGGGCAGCAGACACGCGGTCCTCCGTCTCGTAGCCGGTATCACCTCCACAATCGCGCCGCAGACCGAAACAGACGACTCGATCTGTCACGGACGGTGACACCGGTCCCGATTCCTCGGCCGGGCACAGACCGAGCTTCCGGTCCCAGGTCGCGCCCGGACCTGCATGCACCCCTCGCAGCCCGGCGCTCGGAGTGCGCCGAGCCGCGATCGAGCGCACGCTCACAACGCTGGGTGTGCATCGGCGGACTGAGGGTGGCAGGCGACATCGCCGGTCGGGCCTGTCCCCATACGGCCTACGCGTGGGTCGCATCCGGCCGGACCTTCCGACGACGCGACCCGCGGGCCGGCACCTGCGACCGAGCGGTCCCGTTGCGTGGGCCAGAGTGAAGGAGAAGCGACCGTGAACAGCTATCCACCGATCGCCGACCACGGGATGATCGGAGATCTTCAGACGGCGGCGCTGGTCTCCTCCGAAGGATCGATCGACTGGTGGTGCACACCGCGATTCGATTCGCCCAGCATCTTCGCCTCCCTGCTCGACAAGGACCGCGGTGGCTACTGCCGGCTCGCCGCGGACCTTCCGGGCGAAAGCGGGCTGACGATCCGCCAGCTATACCTGTCGGACACCGCCGTGCTGGTCACTCGATTCATGGCTCCCAGCGGCGTCGGCGAGGTCGCCGACTTCATGCAACCGCTGGACACCGCAATGCCGACAGACCGGCATCGCCTGCTGAGGGTCGCCCGGGTGGTTCGCGGAAGTCTCCCCTTCGCGTTCACCTGCCGTCCCCGGTTCGACTACGGGCGCGCGCCCCACACCCTCACCCAGATCGACCGCGGATCCGCGGTCTTCCAGGGACCCAACGTCGATCTGCGCATTCAGGCCATCGGGCCGGTCACGTTCCAAGCCGACTCCAACGATATTTCGGCCCATTTCACCCTCACGGCCGGTGACATCGCCGCCATCGTCCTGACCAGCGACGCGTCGGACAGCCCCGCGCCGCTCCCGCTGTCACTGGACGACATCCGGGACGAGCTGGAGTCCTGCCGCGGATTCTGGATCAACTGGCTGCGCTCCTGCACCTATCGGGGCCGTTGGAAGAACGCGGTCAACCGTTCGGCGATCACGCTCAAGCTGCTTACCTACGCCCCCACGGGAGCGCCGATCGCCGCGGCCACCGCCGGGCTGCCGGAGCAGATCGGCGGTGAACGCAACTGGGACTACCGATACACCTGGATCCGAGACGCGTCCCTGTCGGTCAGATCACTGATCGACCTTGGGTTCACCCAGGAAGCCCAGGCCTTCCGCCGATGGCTGCGCGACCGGCTCACCGACGGGGCCACCGCCTCCGGTGAACCACTGCAGATCATGTACCGGATCGACGGCGACCCCCGGTTGACCGAGGAGACCCTCGATCACCTCGAGGGCTACCAGGGGTCCGCACCAGTCCGGATCGGCAACGGCGCCGCCGACCAGGTCCAGCTCGACATCTACGGAGAAGCCGCCGACGCGCTCGCGGTTGCCGGCGACATCGGAGGAATCCACGGCTGGCAGGCCTTCGCCGCCATGCTCGACCGGCTCGCCGACACCTGGGACCGGCCCGACGAGGGGATCTGGGAGACCCGCGGCGGCCAGCAGGACTTCACCTACAGCCGCCTCATGACCTGGGTCGCCTTCGACCGGGGCATTCGCCTGGCAACCCAGTACTCACGCCCCGCGGACGTCCCCCGCTGGACGCAGGTCCGTGACACGATCTTCAAGCAGGTCCTCGAACGCGGCTGGAGCTCCAAGCGGGAGGCATTCGTCCAGCACTACAACACCGACGTTCTGGACGCATCGCTCCTGCTCATGCCCCGCGTCGGGTTCCTGTCCCCGCGGGACCCCGCATGGCTGAGCACCCTAGACGCGATGGGTCAGGAACTGGTCAGCGACAGCCTCGTCTATCGCTACAACCCCGAGGCATCCCCGGACGGGCTACGCGGCTCCGAGGGCACCTTCAACCTCTGCAGCTTCCTGTACGTCGAGGCACTCGCCCGCTCCGGCCGGCTGGTCGAGGCCCGGTACGCCTTCGACAAGATGCTGACCTACGCCAACCACGTGGGCCTGTTCGCCGAGGAGATAGGTCCGTCGGGCGAGCAGCTCGGCAACTTCCCACAGGCGTTCACGCATCTCGCGCTCGTCGCCGCGGCCATGGCACTGGACGACGAGCTCGACGCCGCGGAGCACGCCGCGGCATAGCCGGATGAACCCGTCTCCGGGCAGCCCGTCGAAGACAGACGCCCGCGCGGTCGTCCTCCCGCTGGCGCTCGCGCAGTTCATCTGCAGCTACGCGGCATCGAGCCTCAACGTGGCCATCACCGCCATCGCGAAGGACCTCGACACCACCGTGATCGGCGTGCAGACCGCGATCACCCTGTTCACGCTCACCATGGCCGCGCTGATGATCCCCGGCAGCAAGCTGTCGGATATCTGGGGGCGCCGGGCCTGCTTCATCGCCGGCCTGGCTGTCTATGGCGTCGGCGCACTGCTGGCAGCATTCTCACCGGGCCTCGGGCTGATGATCCTTGGAAACTCCGTCCTGGAGGGCGTCGGCTCGGCGCTCATGATCCCGCCGGTGTACATCCTGGTCACCGTGACCTTCACCGAGGTCAAGACACGGGCGAAGTACTTCGGCGTCGTCAGCGGCGCGGGCGCCCTGGGTGCCGCCGCCGGACCGCTGATCGGTGGGCTGATCACAAGCCTGCTCGGATGGCGCGCCCTGTTTCTGACCCAGGCCCTGGCCGTAACACTGATCATCTTCCTGACGCGCGGTCTCACCGACCAGCCGCGGCAGGGGCCTCGGCCTCCATTCGACCTGGGCGGCGCCGTACTGTCCGCGGCCGGCCTGTTCTTCCTGGTGCTGGGAATCCTGCAGACCAGCACCTATGGCTGGTTCGTCTCCCGCAAGGACTTCTCGGTCGCCGGCACGGTTCTGATCTCGCAGGGCGGGATGTCGCCGGTCTGGCTGTCCATCGGCGTCGGCGCGGCCGTCCTCTGCTGCTTCTTCTGGTACTTGCGTGCCCGGGAACGAAAGGGCAAGGAGCCACTGCTACGGCGCCGGCTCCTCCATGACCGCACGGCCAACCTCGGCCTGGGCGTTCAACTCGTCCAGTGGCTCACCATGCAGGGCACCTTCTTCGTCGTCAGCGTCTTCCTGCAACGGGCCTGGACATACGACGCGATCCGAACAGGCCTGGCGCTGACCCCCGCCACCCTGGGAATCCTGGTATCCTCGGCCGCGGCCGAGAGGCTCGCGAGACGGCATTCACAACGCACTCTGATCAGGGCAGGCTTCGTCGTCACCACGGCTGGCATGGCGCTGTTCCTGGCCCTGGTCCGGACGAACTCAGGGGTCCTCAGCCTCGTGCCAGGACTTCTCCTGACGGGCTTGGGCGTCGGCGTCATGCTCACCGCCGCGGTCAACCTCGTTCAGTCGAGCTTCCCGGACGGCGACCAGAGCGATATCTCCGGGCTGTCCAGAAGCGTCTCCAATCTCGGGTCGTCCTTGGGCACGGCCCTGGCCGGCTCGATTCTGGTTGCGGCCACCCACCCAGGCGGCCGGCCCTTCGCGCTGTCCCTCACGACGCTCCTGGTGATCACGGTGATCGGCCTCGGCCTCGCGCTCTTCATCCCGAGCCGCGCAGACCGCTAACCTCTCGCCCCCGCGTCGGGCACTCTTGCGATCAGTACCTGGTGCGGGTCACCAGCTCATCCGCGCCCTCGCGCCGCTCTCTCGGCACGGCGATCTCGGGTCCCGCGCCGTTACCACCGTTTCTCGCCGGCGGCGCGTACCGCCCGAATCGGACAGCTCTGGACGAGTACGCGCGGGGACGCGCGTGGTAAAGGACCACCGAGACCAGCGCGGCGGCATACTCACTGGCTCCGCGAATCGCCCGTCGAGCGGATTTCCGCACCCTTCCCCCAAAGACGATCCGAAGCGCCGACAGATATTCTCGCCGCAAGGTTAGTCGCCGACCGGGCCGACGGCCACCGCGGGTCCAGAACCATGGCAAGGGGCATTCGGTCGTACCTGGGAACTTCCACCTGAAACTCGCGCTATTCTTAGTCGGCGTCGCATATCGGGGCGGCTACCGGAGTGGCGACGGCGCGCGGGTGCCCGTGGGAACCAGCCGCCGCGGAGCGGCGCCTGCCATATCAGATTGGCCGTGTCCGATTCCAGGTAGGCAGCCGAGACCAACGCGATCGTGCGCTCGGCGTTGTTGATCTCGTCGGCGACGAGGCGCGGCCGCGCGCCCGGCCACCGCCCCTTCGGCAGCCTCAGGGGAAGACCGCGAAGAACCGCCAGTCGAGGACGTCGCGGGCTGGGGCGTCGGGCGATTCCGCGTCGGCGCGGACGAGGCAGCGCAGCCGGGCCACGCCCCCGCCGGAGACGAGCGGTGTCAGTTCCTCGACGCTGACCTCGCTGTGCAGGGTGTCACCCTCGTGGACCGGGCCCGTGTGGTCGCAGCCCTCCCAGCCGGCCACCGTGACCAGGGACGGCAGGGCGCGGGTGACCTGGGCGAACGCGATGCCGATGGTGTGGCCACCGTAGACGAGCCGGCGGCCGCCGGCGGCGACGCTGTCGTGGTGCACCTGGGCGACGTTGAGGGTCAGCCGGGCGAGCTCGGGCGCGCTGGACACCACGTCACCGCCGCCCACCTGCCACGCCTGCCCGACGGCGAGGTCCGCGAACCGGGGGCCGGCGGCGAGCTCGGCCAGCGGCGCGAGGTTCCAGCCGTCGACGACCGCGGCGAGCTCCGCTGCCGTCGGCTGGGTGCCGACCGTCTCGGTGTCGTTGGCGTGGCCGGTGGCCCGGTCCGGGTCGCGCAGCGGCAGCATCGCGCAGCGCCAGAAGTCGAGCACGCCGCGGCCGTGCTGGTCGACTGTCGTGATCCGCAGGACGGCGAGGCCCGTCTGCCGGCGGCCGGGACGGGCCTTGTTCTGCCGCAGCGCCACGACCTCGGTCGTGGTGCGCAGGGTGTCGCCGATCCGCGGGGTGCGCCGGAACACCAGCCCCCGGTAGAAGAGGTTGGCCTTGACGTGGTGGGTGACCACGGTCGACTGGCCGATGGCGACGTCCCAGACGACGTTCGGCGGGGCGAGCGGCGCGCCGGCCGTGGCGCCGGCAGCGCCCATGCCGGTACCGGAGCCGACGTCGGTACCGGAGCCGACGACGTCCGCGCACAGCGCCGCGTCGAGCGCGACCGCGAGCCGGCCGCCGACGATCGCGCGGTGCGCGTCGACCAGGCCGCTCGTCAGTGTCACCCCCGGCGCCGACCGGAACACCTGCCCGACGGTCAGCTCGTCGAAGTGCGGCCCCTCGGCGACGGCCGCGACGGTGACCGCGCCGGCGGTCTCGCCCGTCATCAGCCCTCCCCGCCAGGCTTCGGCGCGTCGGGCTTCGCCACGGGCACGGCCCTGCCGCCGCCCGCACCACCCGCGCCGTTCATACCACCAGCGCCACCCGCACCACCAGCGCCGCCCGTGTCGCCCGCGCGGTCGGCCGCCGCGATGACGCCCTTCTGGGCGAGCTTGCCGATCTCGGCGTCGCTCATCCCCAGGGCCTCGGCGAGCACGGCCGCCGTGTCCGCGCCGAGCCGGGGCGCCTCGCCGGGCGCGCCGTACGCGCCGTCCCAGCGCATCGGCGACCGGGCCGTGATCGCCGGCAGGCCCTGCGACGGCACGTCGCGGCGCGGCGCCTCGTCCGCCGGTACCAGCACGTGGGCGAGCACCGGGTGCACGCCGCGGGCGTGCGCGGCGACGACCTCGGTCATCCCGCGGTAGCGGCCCCACAGCACCCGGGCCGCGTCGAGCTCGTCGGCGACCTGCTTGGAGTCCCGCGCGGCGAACCAGGGCCGCAGCACGGCGGCGATGGTCTCGCGCAGCCGGTAGCGCTCGTCCTCCAGCGTCAGGTCCGCGTCCAGGGCCGTCTCCAGCGCGGAGAAGACCGCGCCGGTACCGGTGACGGAGCACAGCGCGGCCCACTGCCCCTCGGTCAGCGCGACGACCATGACCCGCTGCCCGTCGCGGCAGGCGAAGTCGACGCCGAAGCTGCCGTAGACGTGGTTACCGTGCCGGGGCCGCTCGTGACCGCTGGCCGCGGCCTCGGACAGCCAGCCGAGGTTGGCGACCCCGGCGAGCGCGACGTCGGACAGCGCCAGCTCGATGTAGGCACCCTTCCCGGTGCGCGAGCGTTCGTACAGCGCCGCGAGCACGCCGGTCGACACGGACAGCCCGGTCACCAGGTCCCAGGCGGGCAGCACGTGGTTGACCGGCGCGCCGCCCTCCTCGGTGCCGGTGATGCCGGGCAGGCCGACCTCGGCGTTGACCGTGTAGTCGACGGCCGGCTTGCCGTCCGGGTAGCCCTGGACGCGCAGGTGGATCAGGTCCGGGCGCCGCGCGGTGAGCAGGTCGTTGGCCATCCAGCGGCGGCCGACCACGTTGTCGATGAGGACGCCCCGGTCCGGCCCCGGCGCGGTGACCAGCGCGGTCAGCAGCTCGCGCCCCTCGGCGGAGCGCATGTCCAGCGCGACGGAGCGCTTGCCCTTGTTCAGCGAGTGCCAGTAGTAGCTCTCCCCCGTCGGGGCGACCGGCCAGCGCCGGTAGTCGCTGTTGCCGCCGAGCGGGTCGATGCGGACCACGTCGGCGCCGAGCTGGGCGAGCGTCATGCCACCGGTCGGCCCGGCGACGAAGCTCGCGCACTCGACCACGTGCAGCCCGGCGAGCGGGCGCGCGCCCGCGGCCGCGATCACGCCGACCATCCTCGGGCGACGGCGGGCGCCGTGTTCCCTGCGACCGCAGGAGCGGCCGTGGCCGCTGACGGACGGTCGGGTCTGATGACGGCGGGCACGGCGGGCACGTCGGGCTCCTCAGCTGACGGAGACTCGGCTCACGGAGGCGCCGCCCTCCCGGCGGTGCTGCTGGGCCGCCGTTAAGCGACCGGCCGAATCGTATGTGCCGGTCACGACTGCCTGCGTCGGTTACCTCCGGCCGTTTCGGCTGGTACTCGTCCGATTCGCCACCGTGGCCGACCGGGGTCAGAACGGGCTGTCCCATACCTGTGCGCCAGTCCTGGGTCACAGGACGAGCGCGGCCCGCGCGCCAGCGCGGTTGTCGATCGCCCCGGCGTCGCACGCGACAGGAGGGCGGTCCATCCTGAGACGCGTGGATGACGACATTCGCGAACTGATCAAGGCCCCGCCGGCCTATTTGTTCGGATGGCCCGTCCCGCTGATCGACGAGGTCGGCAGCCTGTCGCGCGCTGCCTACGACGGCCGGATCGACCTCGACGAGTGGCGCCGCCGCGACCGCGACCTGCGCGCCCCGATGCCGCCGCTCGCGAGCCCAGGCCTGGTCACAGCCCTGCACCGGCGGGTGACCGAGGCCTGGCGGGAGGCGCGGCGCGGCTCGTCGGACAGCGCCGACGCCGAGGCGCTGCTGACGATGATGGGCCGGCTGCGCTACCTGACCGAGGCGGCGCCGACCGACGCCGAGCTGTTCCACGAGCTCTCCGGCATCACCCGCCAGCTGCGCGAGTACAGCCAGCACGACAACCTGAACCGCTCGCTCGGCCGGCGCGCCGAACTGATCCGCGCCTGGCTGGCGACCTCGCCCGAGTTCGACCTCGCGAGCGGGCTGGAGTGGTCGGTGGTCGGGCGCTACCGCTGGGTGAGCACCTCGCTCGGCGCGGTCCCGACCTTCGTCGACGAGGCCCGCCGGCTCGCGCTGACCGACCCGGCGAACGCTCAGCAGGCGGCGGCGGGCGCCAGCATCCGCGGCTACGACGGCCTGCCGCCCGAGGTCGCGGCCGCCGAGACCCGCCAGGCGATGCTGTACTCGTCGTTCGCGATCCTGCTGGACGAGACCTGGCGGCGCGACGGCTACCAGGACGTCGGCGACACCATCGCCGAGCTGTGGAACCGGCCCGCGACCCGGCGCCTGCTGATGTCCGTCACCGCCGGTGGCTGGCCCCGGGTGTACGCCGTGTTCGACCCCGGCCTGCCGACCGTCGCGACGAGCCCGACCGGGCGCACGATGCGCTCCCCCTCCGCGACCCCGATCTTCCACGCCACCGAGAGCGACCTCTCGACCGCGCCCTGGACGAGGCCCCCGGACTAGCTCGGCCCGACGAGCCCGCTCCCGGCACCGGGGCCACCGCCCCGGTGCCGGTTGGCTGCCTAGGCAGGCTGTCCGACACCGCCCCAGCCGTGCTGTTCGCACAGGGTGCGACGGTCGGCGAGGCCCTGGGTCGTACTGATGTCGCTGGTCATGGCGAGCCAGGCCTGGCGGAAGTCCAGTGGCATCGACCGCTTGGCTTCCACTCCGGCGATGTACACCGCGTAGGCGAGGTCGATGTCACCGACCTGCTTGCCGCCGCCGTTGAGCTCGCGGGCGTAGTCGAGCCAGAAGCAGGCACCCTGGGCGTAGGCGTCGAGGGTCCGGTCGAGGGGCGCGTTGCCGTCCGTGGCGAGCTCGGCGGTGTGGTTGGGGCAGTAGTTCGGCACTGCCGCCTTGGCGAGGATCACCGCGTCGCCGACCGTCAGCCGGTCGTCGGACACCTGCGCGGAGGTGGTGGCGGCGCCGCGCAGCGACATGCCCGCGTCGAACAGCGTGCAGGTCCAGTCGGCCTGGTCGATCTTCCACTGGTCGTCGGCGTCCAGGTCGGGAAGCGTCTGGGCGAGCTCGGCGAGGAAGGCCTTGTCGCCGCGTGGCAACGGCGCGCTCGTCGCCGGCTGGGGTGTCGCCGTGCCACCCGACGCGGCCGTCGTCGGCGCCGGGCTCGCCGTCAGCTGGGCCGGAATGTCGTCTTCCAGGCTCGGTGAGCAGCCGGCGACGGCCAGCGCCAGCATGCCGATGAGCATTCCCGTGGCGGCCCGCGCCGCCAGCCCCAACGGCCGCATCGCCGTCCTTCCTGCAGCATCCCGAGAGCCGGGGCGCCGCAACCGCGAGGGCGTGGTCGCGCGAGGGCCGGGCCGGGGAACGAATCGGGCATTAGACGCCACCATCATGGACCCGACAGGTCGTCTTTGCCGACCCATGTCGGCAGTCGGACGCCGCAGATCATGATCAGCAACGTCGACGACAGCTCGTCAACGGCGTGGACAACACGCACGGTTCCGGCGGTCGCCACCCTCACCCATGACTCACCCACGGCTCACCCACCAGCTGGCGAGGTCGCCCGCGAACCGACGGGGCGGGTGCCCGGCCGGCCGGGCACCCGCGGGGCCCGCACGCGACGCGGCCTGCCTCGGCAGCCCGGCCGCGCCGGCTGGGTCACATCCATGGGGACTACCCGAGGCGACCATGGTCGACTCGTCGGCGTCGTCACCCTGAGTGAGGATGCCGACGTGGACAGACGCAACGGATCATCGTCCCGCCGGCCCCGACGCGGGCCGGCGACCCGTGCGACGACCGCCGCCGCGGGCGTCGCCAGCTGCGTGCTCACGGCCGCGCTCGTGACCGGATGCGGAGACAGCCAGCCGGGCGCCTCCGCGCAGACATTCCAGACCGGCGGCCCGGGCACGTCGACGACCATGCTGCCCGGCGAGACGGCGACCGCCTCCCCCGGCGGCACCGGCACGCCGACCGGCACCGGCTCGCCCACCGGCACGGCAAGCCCGACCGGCACCGCCAGCCCGACGGGCACGGCAAGCCCGACGGGCACGGCAAGCCCTGGGGCCGGCGCGCTGACCGCCTCGAACGCGCCCTTCACCCTGCCCACCGCGGTCACCGAAGCCACCGCGGTCGCGGACGACGACAAGCTGCTGGTGCTGGGCGGCAAGGACACCAACGGCAAGGCCACCAACCAGGTGACCTCCATCGACCCGGCCGCGGGCACGGCGACCTCCGCCGGCACGCTGTCCAAGCCCGTGGCGAACGCCAGCGCCGCGGTGGTGAACGGCACGCCGACCGTCTTCGGCGGCAACACCGTCGGGTCGGGCGGCACCGGCGTGACGGACGTCGTCCAGACGTTCTCGAACGGCACCAGCCAGGAGGTCGGCAAGCTGCCCGCGCCGCGGGAGAACCACGGGACGGCCACGGCGAACGGCAAGACCTATGTCGTGGGCGGCGACAACGGCAGCAAGATCCAGAGCGACGTGCTGGCGACCAGCGACGGCAAGACGTTCCAGAACGTCGGCAAGCTGGAGACTCCGGTGCGCAACGCGGCCGTCGCGACCACCGGTTCCGGCTCCGAGCAGAAGGTCACCGTGTTCGGCGGCGAGTCCGACAACGGCACGACGGACGCGATCCAGCAGTTCGACCCGGCTACCGGCAAGACCACGACCGTCGGCAAGCTGCCCGAGCAGCTCAAGGGCGCCTCGGCCTTCACCCTCAACGGCACCACCTACCTGGCCGGCGGCCAGGCCAACGGTGCGGCGTCCTCGAAGATCTACAAGTTCGACCCGAGCGACAACTCCGTCACCGACGCCGGAGACCTGCCCGACGGCGTCCAGAACGCTGCGGCCGCGGCGACCAACGACAAGGCGTATCTCGCCGGCGGCGAGATCAATGGCAAGGTCTCCAACGCGGTCACCCAGCTCATGCCCAAGTGACCCAGGCGCGCCGGCTCCCGGCCGGCGCGCCTTCTCCCCCGGCCGGCGCTGGCCGGCCCCGGACCAGGCCCCCTCTCGCGCGGGAGGGGGCCTTCCCACGTGTCGGACGTCACGACATCCGGATGCCTGCCGGCAACGAACTCTGGATGAGATCGGGACGGCGGAAACGACACCATCGGCGACCTGTCGTGAGCGAAACGCAACGCGACACCCCCCTTCCGGCACTTTGATTACGGTGTGATTTTTTACCGGCACCTCAGGTGGCTATGATCAAATCGAGTCGATGCGCTTGGCACCCAGGGGGTGTCAAAAAAGTGGCAGTTGGTGCCATCTGCCATTCGCTGTCATACGATCTCCTCAGACGAGGTGGCGTCCGCGTAGCGGCCGCTACCCCCAGGGGAGGGCATATGGGGACCGGCATGGCGAAGGGCAACGCGGCACGCCGCCTGCTCGCCGGCCTGACCGCCCCGACGGCGAGCACCCCGGTGATCCGCCCGGTCGGGCGGCACACCAACGCGGCGCCCGCTGAACGGACGGGGCCGATCGGCGGCGGGGGTGCCCCGGGCGAGCCGGGCGATCCCGGGGACGCCGCCGACCCGGACGAGTCCGTTCCCGCGGGCCTGCGGGAGCGCAAGAAGCAGCGCACCCGGCGCACGATCGTCGACACGGCCCACGCACTGTTCGCCCAGTACGGCTACGACGCGACCACGATCGAGGCGATCGCGGTCAGCGCCGAGGTCTCCGTGCGTACCTTCTTCCGCTACTTCGCGGGCAAGGAGGAGGTCGCCCTCGCCCCGCTCGACGAGGTCGGCGAGCTGGCGGTGGCCGCGCTCGAGCGCCGCCCGGCGCACGAGCCGCCGCTGATGGCGCTTCGCGGCGCCGCGCTGGACGCCTGGGCGGCCATGTCCCCACGGCCGGCGGCGTTCCGCGGCTACGTCGAGCACCTGCTGATCGCCGACAGCGCACCCGCGGTGAGCGCGGCGATGCTGCAGCGGATGATCGGCCTCGGCGACCAGCTGGCTGCCGCGATCACCCCGCGGTTCCCGCCGCAGACCGGCCCGGCGCCGGGCCGCGACATCGACCTGCGGCCGCTGCTGACGGCCTCGGCCTTCCTCACCGCCGTCCAGGTCGGCGTCCGCGCCTGGTTCACCCGCGGCAGCCACGATCTCGACGAGATGCTCGCGCTGGTCGAGTACTGCATCGACCAGCTTGTCCCCGCCGACCCGACGCATCCCAGGCCCGAACGGCCGGAGCCGGTCCAGCCGGCGCCGTCCGGCGTGACCGGCGGCCCGACCTCCGTGCCGACCGCCGCCCAACCGACCGGCCCACCAGCCGGCCGTCCCCGCCGTGGCCCGCGCGTGACCGGCCCAGCCGACGGCGGTTGCGCTCCAGGCTAGGCCCGCACACCGGTCACTATGACCGCCGTTCCTCCAGCGCTCCCCGGGCTCCCGGTAGCGCACCCGTCCCCCGCGTTGCGGGTGGACAGCGGCCAGCGTGGTCCGACCATGCCCGCTGCCGTCCCTTATTCCCGTTATGTCACGTAGTCGCCAGTCGCCTTGGCCACGCCGCGCACGCGCGGAGAAAGGGCATTCTCGTGACCACCACTGACGAGACGACGCTCGCTGCCGGGTCACCGACCGCCGCGTCGCCGACCGCCGCGTTCGCTCCGCAGCCGCGCGGCGCGGCTGACGACGCTCCCGCCGGCCTGATCGCCGACGACGTCTCGACGGACCAGCCGGCGGCCTCGGCCGAGGCCGCCGTCCCGGCTGCCGGGTCCCCCCGGGCGCGGGCCGCCCGCGCCCGGACCGCCCGGACCGTCCAGACACGGCCGGCCGCCGACACGCCGGCGGCAGTGCCCGCCGGAGTGCTTTCCGCCGTCACGGCCTCCGCCGTCATGCCCGCCGTCGCCCGCGCGACCGTCGCGATGCCGGCCCAGCCGGCCTACGCGACCGCCGTCGCGACGGCTCCGAGCGAGTCCGCCCTGGTCGTGCCGACCGTCATCCCGCCCGACCCCGTCCCCGGCCTCGAGGCCGGGGACGACGCGGACGAGGACGGTGACGCGGACGAGCACCTCGACGCTCTCGACGACATGCTGACCCGCGCCGTGGCGCACCTGCGCGCCCGCCAGGACGACGCCGGCTGGTGGAAGGGCGACCTGGAGAGCAACACCACGATCGACGCCGAGGACCTCATGCTGCGCAAGTGGCTCGGCGTCTGGAACCAGGAGCAGGCCGAGCTCACCGCGAAGTTCATCCGGTCGCGGCAGTACGCCGACGGGTCCTGGCCGATCTACCACGGCGGGCCGGGCAACCTCGACGCGACGGTCGAGTCCTACGTCGGGCTGCGCCTCGCCGGCGACAGCCCGCAGGCGCCGCACATGCGGGCCGCCGCCGCCTGGGCCCGCGCCCACGGCGGCGTGCCGGCGAGCCGGGTGTTCACCCGCATCTGGCTGGCACTGTTCGGCTGGTGGCGCTGGGAGGACCTGCCGGTGCTGCCGCCCGAGCTGATGCTCCTGCCCGCGAAGATGCCGCTGTCGATCTACAAGTTCGGCTCCTGGGGCCGGCAGACGATCGTCGCGATCACCGTGCTCATGGCCTACCGGCCGACGGGCGTCCCGCCGTTCCCGCTCGACGAGCTCTTCCCCGCCCCGGCGCCGTCTGCGAAGCCGGGGCGGCGGCCCCGCGCCACCACGGCCTGGGTGGACACGAGCATCGACGACCTCTTCTACGGCGATGGCGGCCACCGCGACGGCGCGACGGCGGCGCTGCCCGCGGTCCGCACCGCCGGGGCCACCCCGGCCGGCAGCCTCGCCGCCCGGCCGGGCAGCCCCTCGGCCTCGGCCCCAGCCAGCGCGCAGAAGAATCGCCGTGGCCGCGGCGCCGCGCCGGAGAAGCCCGACGTCGCAGGGCGTGCCAAGGACGGCGGCGGTCCCGGCGTTCCGCTGCCCAGCGGCAGGATCCGCCGAGTCGGCGCCCGCGCCACCCGTGGGCTGAAGTCCGCGGCGCTCGACCACCTCCCCTGGGAGTGGATGTTCCACCGGGTCGACAAGGCGCTGCACGTCTACCACCGGCACGCGTTCAAGCCGCTGCGCTCGCTCGCCCTCGGCATCGCCGAGCGGTGGATCATCATCCGGCAGGAGGCCGACGGCTGTTTCGGCGGGATCCAGCCGCCGACCGCCTACTCGATCATCGCGCTGCGGGTGCTCGGATACCCCATGGACCATCCGGTCCTCACCGCCGCGCTGCGCTCGCTCGACGACTTCAGCGTCATCCGCCCGGACGGCTCGCGGATGCAGGAGTCCTGCCAGTCGCCGATCTGGGACACCTGTCTGGCGACGATCGCCCTCGCCGACGCCGGCGTCGCCTCGAACGACCCGGCGCTGGTCCGCGCCGCCGACTGGCTGGTCGGCCAGGAAGTGACCGCCCGACGCGGCGACTGGTCGGTTCCTATCCCCGACGTACCGGTCGGCGGCTGGGCGTTCGAGTTCGAGAACGACACCTACCCGGACGTCGACGACTCGGCCGAGGTGATGCTGGCGCTCATGCGGGTCGCCCACCCACAGCCGGAGAAGGCCATGGCCGCGACCTACCGCGGCCTGCAGTGGGTCTTCGGCATGCAGTGCGCCGACGGCGGCTGGGGCGCGTTCGACGTCAACAACGCCGGCCACCTCGTCTACAAGATCCCGTTCGCGGACTTCGGCATGCTCACCGACCCGCCGTCGGCGGACGTCACCGCCCACGTCGTGGAGCTGCTCGGCGAGCTGGGCCTCGGCGACGACCCGCGTACCAAGCGCGGCGTCGAGTGGCTGCTGCACGCCCAGGAGCCCGACGGCTCTTGGTACGGCCGCTGGGGCGTCAACCACATCTACGGCACCGGCGGTGTCGTCCCGGCGCTGCGTGCCGCCGGCCTGCCCGCCTCCCACCCGGCGATCCAGCGCGCTGCCGACTGGCTGGTCTCCCGGCAGAACCCTGACGGCGGCTGGGGCGAGGACATCTACTCCTACGAGGACATGTCGACCGCCGGCATGGGCGTGTCCACCGCGTCGCAGACGGCGTGGGCGCTGCTCGCCCTGATCGGCGCCGGCCGGGTCGGCGACGGCGAGCAGGGCGAGGCGGCCGCCCGCGGCGTCGAGTGGCTCGCCGCCACCCAGACCGACGACGGCACCTGGAACGAGGACCACTACACCGGCACCGGCTTCGCCGGCTACTTCTACATCAACTACAACCTGTACCGGCTGGTCTGGCCGGTCATGGCCCTCGGCCGCTACCGCAAGGCCCTGGCCGGGACCGGTCACTGACCCAGCCGACACGAGTCCGGGCGGCGCGGCCGATGCTTCGTCGCCCGGACTCGCAACATCGACACCCGAACTGTGGCCGTCTCGAACTACGGCCGTCTCGAATTGCGGCCGTCTGGCAGCGCAGTCTGCTTAGGGCGTGAGCTCGGCGACCTGGGCGCGCACCTCGGCGAGTGACCTGCGCTGCTGGCCGGCCGCGTCGAAGTTGTCCGCCGCCAGCCAGGCCTCGAACGCCTTGCGGACCAGTGGCCATTCACCATCTGTGATCGAGTACCAGGTCGTGTCGCGATTGCGGCCCTTGACGATCAGGGCGTTGCGCCAGGTGCCCTCCTCGACGAACCCCAGCCGGGCGGCGGCGACCCGCGAAGGGTGGTTCAGGCTGTCGCACTTCCATTCGTACCGGCGGTAGCCGAGGTCGTCGAAGACGTGCCGCCCGAGCAGGAACTGGGCCTCGGTCGCGGCGCGGGTCCGCTGCAGCGACGGCGCGTAGATGATCCCGCCGACCTCGATGGACCCGATCGCCGGCTGGGCGCGCAACAGTGCCACCCGGCCTTCGAACCGCCCGCTCGCTTGGTCCACGATCGCGAACGCGCAGTCGACGCGCTCGGTGAAAGCCTCGATCCCCGCTGCGGCCTCCTGCGCGTCACCAGGCGCCTCATCTCCCTGGTAGGTCCAGAGATCCGGATGGCGACTCAGCCGCTCGACCACCGGCCCCGCGTGGTCCACCGCGGTCAACGGCCGCAGTTCGACCCACCGCCCGCCAAGCACCTCCGGCCGCGGCGCCCGCGCACCCGCGTAGCCGACCGGGTCGCCTATGGGTTGTCCCATCTCGTTCATCCGCGGCATGCCTGTCATCATCGCCCAGTCCCCCGGCTACCCGACACCGATGTGGGCACCACCGATCCACCCCTACGGTGGAACGTAATGCAGCGTCTTCCAAGTAAGACCAGCAGGTGCAGTCTGGCTGCCCCCTCCATCTGAACCGGGGAGGGCGTCCGGGATGACCGGTCCGACCTGGCCGAAGGCGTGTTTCCCGTATCGCGGGCCAGGTGCCTTTCTGCCTCTCCTAGCTACCATTGGCGCATGTTCGATATGCGGGACGGCCGTGCTCCGTCGTCACCCGAGGCGCCCACGGTTTCCGTTGATACCGCTTCACCTGACGCTGCTTCAGCGTGCAGGGGAATGCGATCCGGTTCTCCCTCGCGGCCCGCCGGCTCCACCCGGCCCCCGCTCGGCTCGCCGGCATCACAGCGGCCGTCGGCGACGGTGGTGCACCACCGTCGCCGACGGCACCGTCGCCGCGGACCAGACCGTCGCCAGGCAGCCGATGGTTATGGATCGACCACGGTCCCCTGGTAGATCCGGGCGACCTGTTCGGCGACCAGCCGGCTGCGGTGGTCGCGACGCTTGCGCCCCACGATGATCGCGGTGGTCACGACGGTGGCGACGCCCAGGATCGGCAGTGCGATGAACGCGACGATCCCGGCGATCAGCGAGCCGGCGAAGGTGCCCCACTCGGGATGCTTCCCGACGGCGAACCGCGCGGTCTCGTCCGACGTGCAGGTCACCCGGTAGTCGCCGGCCACGGGGACAGCGGCGACGTAGACCTCGTACCAGACGCCGTCGTCGACCGTGGTGATGAAGGTGCCGCTCGGTGTGCGCAGGGGCAGGGCCTGGCCGGTGGGCGACGTCAGGGTGCAGTCGGCGGCAGGCGCGGGCACCGACTCCTCGTCGCCGTTCACATCCCAGGCCGAGGGGACGCGGGCATAGATGCCGGTCTTCGCGTCGGGCGCCATCCGGACGGCGATCGTCTGTCCTGCGGCGAACCGCTGGTCGATGTCGAGCTGGCGCACAGCGCTGACGATGCCCAGGACGAGGCTGGCGACACCGGCGAGGACGAGCACGACAGCCAACAGGCTGGCCCCGACGAGCCAGGCCCGGCTCGGCCGGATCTCCCGCAGGTCGATGTGCACGGGCGGCGGATACCTCGGCGGCGGCGGCATGCACGCAGACTGGCAGGTACCGACGCGTCCGTCGCCAGAAGGACGTTCAGCTGACCTCGGCCAGGGTCGACACTAGTGGGCGTGATGCCAGCTCAGGACCCGGCGGTGGGCGCGGACACGGTGGCGGCGGTGGAGGCCGAGGTCGCGCGGGCGCACCGCAAGCACGGCGACCGGTCGATCCTGAATCCGGCGATGCCGGACGCGGTCCGGCTGCCGGTGCTCGTCGAGGAGGTCGGCGAGGTCGCCAGCGCCATGCTGGAGGGCGCCGACCCGGCTCACCTGCGCGACGAGCTGATCCAGGTCGCCGCCGTCGCTCTCACCTGGGTCGAGGCGCTGCGCGGACGCGCCGGCGTCCAACCGCCGGCCGGCGAGGATCCCGCCGCCCCTGGGCCTGACGCGCTCAGAGCGCGCAGGCCGTAGCGTCGGCCGGGTGGACGCGACGACTTCTCGACCCGGCACCGGCCAGGTCCCGACACAGACCGAGGCCAGCGGCCGGACGACCACCGGGCCGCTGGTCGTTCCGGCCCGGTTCAACGGGCCGCCGGGAACCGCCAACGGCGGGTGGATCTCCGGAACCGTGGCGGGGCATCTCGACTCCGGTGGTGCGGACGCCGCCCCCGGCCGGGCGGCGGAGGCGGTCCTGCGGGCGCCGACGCCGCTACAGGTGCCGCTGGCGGTCGAACCGACCGACGACGGCGGGGTGTGTCTCGTCCAGGGCGCGACCGTGCTCGTCGAGGCGCGCCCGGCGAGCGCCGCCGACGTCGGCGATCCACCGCCGTTCGTCGGCGTCGGCGAGGCCGAGCGCGCGGCGGCCACCCGGCCGGCCACGGAGCACCCGTTCGTCGAGTGCTTCGGCTGCGGGACCAGGCGCGCGGTCGGCGACGGCCTGCGCCTGCTGCCCGGCCCGGTCGCCGGTGGGCCGCCCGGCCTGGTCGCGGTCCCCTGGACCGTGGACGTCTCCCTCGCCGGGCCGGACGGGACGGTCGGCTGGGAGATGCTCTGGTCGGCGCTCGACTGCCCGTCCTTCTGGGCACACCGGGCGACGCGGCCCACCGAGGACCTGGCCGCGCTGCTGGCGCGGCAGACGCTCTGGTCCGCGGGCACGGTGACACCCGACGAGACCTACGTCGTCGTCGCCCGCGCCGACGGCGCCGAGGGCCGCAAGCTGCGCGCCTCGTCCGCGCTCTACACCGCCGACGGGGACCTGCTCGCGGCCTGCGCCTCCCTCTGGATCCGCGTTCAGAGCCTCCCCTCGCGGTGAGCGAACCGGCGCCGCCCGGCGCTGGCCGGGCGGGCGGCGTCAGGTAGCGGTGAGCCGCCGTCCACCAGCTGGACCGTACCGGCCGCCAGTCTGACCGCCACGGCGGGCCGGCTCCACAATGGCAGCCAAAATCGTGGACGGCCGGGCCTGCGAGAGCGGCGACGAAGGTTCCGGGAACAGCCGCCCCGCCCGCTGGGGCGGGGCGGCCGGGCGCCATCGCCGCAAAGGCCAGCGGGACATCATGTCCATGGGCATTCTTCCGGTCAAGCGGTCGACACCGGCTGCCACCTACCGGTAGGTGGGTCCGCACAGACCAGCTCGGAGCCCGGGCTCCGCATGTCACCCGCCGCGCCGCCCCGCCCATTCCCCGGCAACCCGACACTTACGTCAGGGTCAGTAACAGAAACGCGCACGGTACGGATACAGCTTCCATACAGAGTAACCAATGACGGCAGACGCAATTGGTCGGCTGCAAAGGCCGTCGTGTTAAATCCGGATGGGCCCGTACATATCGTCGCGGCCCACGGACCGATCCCGGAGGCGCCATGACTACACCGTCCGTCCCGGGCGCCCCGGGCCTCGCCGACGCGGGCGACCGGGAGCGACCCCGGCCGTCGGCGGGTCCGGTGGTGGTGCCGCCGCTGCGTCCCGATGACCGGCTGGGCAACGTCGTCGACCGGGTCCGCGCCGTCGCGGCGGTGTGCCCGGACGTCGTGGCGGTCCGCGACGAGCACCGTGCCGTCACGTACGCGCAGCTGGTCAGCTGGGTCGACGCCATCGCCGACCACGTCCTGCTGGAGCCGGCCGCGGCCGACCCGGACTGCCCGGTCGCCGTGCTGCTCCCCCACGACGCGACCGGGATCGCCGCCGTGCTCGGCGTCATCGCGAGCGGCCGGCCCTGCGTGCCGCTCGACCGGATGTACCCGGCCGACCGCCTCGCCCAGATCGTGGAACTGGCCGGCGCCCATGTGTGCGTCACCGGGCGGCCTGGCTCGGACGAGGAGCGGACCGCCACCGCGCTGCCGGGGATCATGGTCACGCTCGTCGGTGGCGGGCCCGCCCCGGGCCGGTCCGTGACACCGCCCGGCCCGGTGGCCACCCGGGTCCCCCGTCGAGCCGACACCGATCCGGCGGTGCTCATCTTCACCTCCGGGTCGACCGGAGTGCCGAAGGGCGTCGTGTGGCATCACCGAGCGCTGCTGAGCATGCACTACGCCATCCAGGTCGCGGACGTGATGCGGCTGGGTCCGGGTGACCGGCTTCCGTTGTTCCTGCCGTACTCCTTCATCTCGGGCCTGAACCGGACGATCGGCCCGCTCGTCTTCGGCGCCACCATCGAGATGTACGACCCGAGGGTCCGCGGCGTCCGGGACCTGGCCGAATGGCTGCGCTCGATCCGGCCGGCCGGGCTGGTCGCCACGCCGGCCCTGATCCGGACCGTGTTCGGCTGCCTCGAGCCGGACGAGGTGCTCGACGACCTGCGGTTCACCATGTCGGTCGGCGAGGCGATCTACGCCCGCGACGTCGCGCTCGCCCACCACCACATGCCGCCCACGTCGCCGTTCCTGGTCACCTACGGGGCCTCCGAGCTCGGCACGGCGACCTCCGCGCCGATCTGGGCGGCCGACGGCCTCCCCGACGGCGTGATGCCGTCCGGCCGGCCGGTGGTCGACCTCCAGGTGCGGCTCGTCTCGCCGGAGGGCGCCGAGGTCGCGCCCGGCGAGACGGGTGAGATCGTCGTGACGAGCCCGTTCATTCCGGGAGGATACTGGCGTGCGCCAGAAGCCATCGCGTCGCGCTTCAGTGCTACGCCAGACGGCACGGTCACGTACCGCACCGGAGACCTCGGGCGCCGCGACCCCGGCGGCCAGCTGCGGGTCGTCGGCCGCAACGACGCGGCCGTGAAGATCCGCGGCTACCTCGTCGAACCGATCGAGATCGAGTCCGCCCTGCTGGCCAGCCCGGACGTCCTGGAGGCCGTCGTCGCGGCCGACAAGACCACGGAGCAGACCCGCCTGATCGCCTACGTCGTCCCCGCGGCCGGTGCGCGGGTCTCGCCCGCCTCGGTCAGGCGCCTGCTGCGAGCCAAGCTGCCCTCCTACATGGTCCCGGCCGCGGTCATGCTCGTCTCTGCCCTGCCGAGGAACGATCGCAGCAAGGTTGACCGGCTCAACCTGCCGCCCGCCCCCGCCGGGCCGAGACCTGCTCAGGACCCGCCGCGTGACCAGTGGGAGGAGGCCGTCGCCAGCGTGTGGGCCGCCGCCCTGCACCTCGACGAGGTGGGCATCCACGACGACTTCGTCGAGCTCGGCGGCGACTCCCTCATCGCCGAGGAGCTGCTGCGCAGGGTCGCCGAGGAGCTCGACGTCCGGCTGCCGACCTCCACCGTCGCGGACGCGCCCACCGTCGCCGAGTTCACCACTCGCCTGCGCAACGCCAGCACCGACAAGCTGCGCCACCCGAGCGTCGTCCCGCTGCGCGCCACCGGCGCCGGCGAGCCGCTCTTCTGCTTCTGCGGCGCCGGTGGCCTGGCCGTCGGCATGCTCGGCTTCGCCCGCCACTTCGAAGGCGACCGGCCGGTGTACGGTGTCCAGGCCCACGGCCTGGAATACCGCGGCCTGCCCGACTGGTCGATCCAGGCGGCCGCCCGGCGCCACGCCCGCACCCTGCGTCTGCTGCGGCCCAGCGGTCCGTTCAACCTCGCGGGCCACTCGTTCGGCGGCCTGGTCGCCTTCGAGACCGCGCGGCTGCTCACCGAGGCGGGCCAGCGCGTCGACCTGCTCGTCCTCATCGACAGCTCCCCGCCCGACCCGTCTGCCGGGATCCTCGCCAGCGGGTCTCTTCCCACCGCGGCGCTGCCCTCGCAGCTGCCCGGCGGGCCGGCCACGGACTCTCGGCCGGACCAGTCGGGACCGCAGCCCGGGGCCGGCCCGGCCCGGGTCACGACCATGGCCAGGATGCTGCTCGACCGGGCCAGGCAGGCCGCCCAGCTCCCGCTGGCTGGCGTCGTCCAGTTCAAGGGCATGAACCAGTACGACGTGTTCTACAACCAGTCACGACTACTCACCAGGCTGTACCGGCCCCGGCCCTGGGCCGGCCGGGCACTGGTCTACACGGCGGCTGCCTCGCCGCCGCGGCGGGCGGAAGCCTGGCGGCCGCTGCTGACCGGCGAGGCGACGTTCCGTACCGTGGGCGGGGACCACGACACCGTGCTGCGTGAACCCGTCGTGGGCGAGATGGCGGCGGACATCCGCGCGGTCCTCGCCGGCCTCGCCGGCTCCCCCAGGCCGTGACGGGCCGCCCCTCGAAGACTGTTCGCCGGGGCTGCGCAGCGCCCCGGCGAGCCTGGTCACCGGGAACGACGTGATCCCGGGACCAGCCGACCGCGAAAGGTCCGTGTCGTGAGGGTGCAGGACGCGATCAACGTCGAGGACTTCCGGAGGCTGGCGCGCCGCCGGCTCCCCCGGGCGGTGTTCGACGCCGTCGAGGGCGGCGCCGGCGACGAGGTGTCGCTGCGGCGCAACCGTGCGGCGTTCGACCGCATCGAGTTCCGTCCCCGGCCGCTCGCCGACGTCAACAAGCGCGACCTGTCGACGACCGTGTTCGGCCAGCGGACGTCGATGCCGATCATGCTGGCGCCCACGGGTGCCGGCCGCCTCGCCCGGTCGACGGCGGAGATCGCCGTGGCGCGGGCCGCGGCGAGCGCCGACGTGGTGTACATGCAGAGCACGGTCGCCGCGTTCCCGCTCGAGGACGTCGCCGCGGCGTCGAACGGCACGCTCTGGTACCAGCTCTACCTGCCGGACAACCGCGCCGAGCTCGCCGGCCTCGTCCGGCGGATCGCGGCGGCGGGCTACCGGGCCCTGGCCATCACCATCGACACCTCGATCCTCGGCAACCGCGAGCGCGACACCCGCAACAGGCTCATGAGCCGGCCGCCGCGTCCGCGGGTCGTGCTGCAGGGCGCAGGCAAGCCGGCCTGGGCGGCCGACTTCCTGCGCGGCAAGGTCGACCACGTGCGCGGCCGGCTCGGCGCCGCCGCGCCGGACGCCCCGACACCGCTGAGCCTCGACGAGACCCGAGAGGCGATCACGTCGGCGTCGGACTGCGTGACCTGGGAGGACGTCGAGCGGATCCGGGAGCTGTGGGACGGGCCGCTGATCATCAAGGGCCTGATGCGCGGCGACGAGTGCGACCGGCTCGTCGCGGCCGGTGTCGACGGCGTCGTGGTCTCGAACCACGGCGGGCGGCAGCTCGACGGCGTTCCAGCGACGATCGACGTCCTGGCGGAGGTCGTCGACGCGGCGGCCGGGCGGCTCACGGTCTTCCTGGACGGGGGCGTCCGGCGCGGCAACGACGCGGCCAAGGCGCTCGCGCTGGGCGCCGCGGGCGTGTTCGTCGGGCGGCCGTACCTGTACGGCCTGGCCGCGGCCGGCGAGGCCGGCGTGGTGCGGATGATCGAGCTGCTGCGCGAGGAGCTCGACCGCGCCATGGCCCTGCTCGGCGCCGCGACCGTGGCGGACCTCGACCGCACCCTCGTCTCCGGCGCGCGCCTCCCTGGCGGCGTCGCGACGCCGCAACGCTAGGCCAGCCGCGGTTCGTAACCTGATCGGACTGGCCGGACCGGCCGGCCAGACCGGTGGCAGCTCGAATTCATCTAGATATATTTCGGGCCGAAGGCGGAGGCGAGCGGCTCGCGGCGGCGGAAGGTGCGACGGCATGAGCGACAACGACTGGGCCCTGTCCGCGGTGCTCGACCGCACGCGCCGGCTCGCCGCCTTCTTCCGGCCCGGCGCGGCGCTGTCCCCGATCTGGGCACAGCGCTGGCCGTCTTCAGTGGCGGCCGAGGACAGCGGGCTTCCCGTCCGGGCGCAGCATCAGCACGCCGTCAGCCGGCAGGCCTAGGGCGTGCGCGACGGCGCCGTCGACACGCTGGGTCTCGACGGGAACCCGCGGGGTGAGCGCGCCACCCAGGGCCATTCCAGCTGCCGGATGGTCGCTCGCCTTGGCGTCCGGACCGACGAGCACGGTCAGGCCGGGCCCCAGGAGATCGAGGGTGGAGATCCGTCGGCGGGAGTCATGGCTGGTCGCGTCGTCATAGCCGTCCGTGGCGCCGTGCGTGCCGTCGCCCGTGCCGGCGTCCGGCTGGTCCAGCCAAGCGTGCGCCATCCGGATGCCGAGGTCGAAGTCGAGCTCGTCGACCGGGTCACGGTGGGCGCCCTCCGCTTGCGCCGACAGGGTCGCGTTGCGGCGGCCGACCGGCGCACGCTCGGCCTCGTAGCTGTCGAGCAGCTCCGGCGTCGCCCAGCCGAGGAACACCCAGGCGAGCTTCCAGCCGAGGTCGTGGCCGTCGTGGACGGCGGTGTTCAGCCCGGTCCCGCCGCGCGGGGTCATGCGGTGCGCCGCGTCGCCGGCCAGGAACACGCGGCCCTCGCGGTAGCGCCGGGCGACCCGGGCGTCGAAGCGGAAGGTTCCCGTGTGCAGCACGGCCGGCCGCAGCCCGGGCAGGCCGACCGCCGTGGCGATCTGGCCGGCGAGGGCTTCGCCGGTGGGCTCGGGCGCGCCGGGCTCCCATGCCTGGCCGAAGATCCAGCGGCCGTCGCCGGCTGGCAGCAGGACGCCGCTCGCCGCTGGGTTGGTGACGGTGTAGATCATGTACCGACGCTCGCCGAGGGCGTCCCACAGCGAGCCCTCGGGCAGCGGCGCTGTGAACAGGGTGGTGTGCGCGCCGAGCCACGGGGCGCCGAGGACGCCGCGGGCGTCGTCGCCGCCGACCTCGTCGGTCTCGATCCCGACCATGCGGCGGACCGGGCTGTGGGCGCCGTCGGCGGCGACGACGTAGTCGGGGCGGCACACGCTGACCGCCGCGGTCCGGGTGTCGCGCAGCTCCACCTCGACGACGCCGCCGGCCTGGCGCACGGCGACCAGCTCGGTGCCGAGCCGCACCTCGACATGCGCGAACCCGGCCAGATGCTCGAGCAGGACCGCCTCCAGGACGTCCTGCGGGACGCACGCCGGACGGGTCGGGCTGCGCCGCGACACCACGTCGGGGTGCGGCCAGACGGCGTCGAGCTCCATGCCGTCCGGTGAGACCAGGCTCGGCCCGATCCAGGCGGGCCACCGGACCTCGACCGCCCCGGCGCGGACCCGGTCCTCCAGGCCCCACGAGCGGATCAGTTCCATGGTCCGGGTGCTGATCCCGGTGGCCCGGGGCAGCGGGGACGGCTCGGGCCGGCGCTCCACGACCAGGGTGGGCACGCCGTAGCGGGCCAGGGTGATGGCGGTGGCGAGACCGGCCGGGCCGGCGCCGACGACGAGAACGGTCATGGTGGCCTCATTTCGGGAGACAGCTCGTCTTTCAATGGGCATGCTGTCTTCCATCGGGCAAGGCGTCCATCGAATGTAAGGTTGGCGTCATGGCGACCCGGCGGTACGAGCAGCGGCTGCGCGCGCAGAGCGCCGAGCAGACCCGGCGGCGCATCCTCGACGCGATGTACGACGAGCTCCCGCGGATCCCCAGCGTGGACGCGGTCGCCCGGCGGGCCGGCGTCGCCCGTTCGACGGTCTACCTGGTCTTCGGCTCCCGAGCCGGGCTGTTCGACGCGCTGCTGCGGGACGTGAGCGAACGCGGCGGCTTCGCCGACCTCGTGCGCGCCGTGCAGGACCCGGACCCGCTCGTCCACCTGCGCGGAGCCATCGTCGCCAGCACCCGGATCTACGGCCGGCAGCGGGACGCGCTGGTCGCCCTGCGGGCGGAGGCGGCGTCGCTCGAGGGCGCGGTGGAACGCACCGAGCAGGGCCGGCTCGGCGGCCTGAACCATCTCGCGAACCGGCTCGACGAGAACGGCCTGCTGGCGGTCCCGAAGGAGCAGGCCGTCGACGTCCTCTGGATGCTCACCGGTTTCGAGACGTTCGACTCCCTGCACACCGGGCGCGGCCTGTCGGCGGACGACGTCGCCGACCGCCTGGTCACCACCGCCGAGCGCACGCTCCTGCGAACCGTGCGGCGCCCGGCGGCGCCGTGACCAGGAGGCCAGCGCGGCGCGACCGTCGCGCGCGGCGACCGCGCGGGGCGGGCCGTCGAAACGCGTCGCCCGTCCCGAGGTCGGGCACAGTCCGCCGATCGACCTGTGGCCCGACGGTCTCAGGCGAGCAGGGCGTTCAGTACCCAGAAGACCGGCATGCCGGCGACGATCGCGAGGTAGGGGCGGCCGGTGCGGTGCGCCGCGAGCGCGGCCGCCACGACGGCGGCGAGCGGCGGCACCATGCTCGCGACGCTCGTCCCGACGTGGCCGGCCAGGCTCGTCGCGGCGAGCGCCGCGAAGGCGACCGGGACGACGAAGGGCTTGGAACGCTCCAGCACCGCCGGGGCTTCGGCCCGGCCGAGGAGGACGACCATGCTGACCCGCAGCAGGTAGCTGCCGACGCCGGCCGCGAGGACGACGAGCCAGACGTTCATCGCTTCTCTCCTGCCATGGCAGTCGCCGAGGCCGCGGCTTGGGCGGCAGCTGGCGTCGGGGTACGGGTCATGGCCGTGGTGGTGATCAGCTCTGCGCCGGAACCCGCGTCGCGGGAGGCGCGCAGGCCGACCGTGACACCGGCGACAATCGCGATCATGATGCCGGCCTGGGCCGGCACCGGCCGGGCCGCGACGGCGACCACCGCCGCCGCTACCGCCGCCCAGCCAACCGCCCGGGCGGTCAGGCGCGGCACCACGTCCCCGACCAGGAACAACGGGACGACGAGCTCCAGGTGCAGCCCGGTCGGCACCCGGGTGCCGACGAGCTGTCCCAGCGCCATCGTCGCGAGCCAGCCGGCCCAGAGCGTCAGCCCGCCACCCAGGTAGTAGGCGTGGGCCAGCCCGCGATCGTCCGGTGACGACCGGCGATAGCGGTCGAGGCCGACGGCCAGGGACGGCTCGACGATCAGGTAGGCCGCCAGCGCCCGCCACCAGCGCGGCGTGCCCCGCCAGTAGGGGGCCATCGTGGCCGAGTAGAGGACGAGCCGGGCGTTGATCGCCAGCACGGTCACGACGACCACCGCACCGGCCGCGCCGGCGCCGAGCAGCGCCACGATGGCCACCTGGGCGCTGCCGGCGAAGATGAGCGGCCCGGTCAGCCAGGCCACGACCGGCGGGACGTCGACGCGGGCCGCGCTGACGCCGATGACGAAGCCGAACGGCCCGATGCCGGCCAGCCACGGCAGCATCGCGCGCGCACCGGCTCGGGCCTCGGCGCGGATCTCGCGGTCACGCCAGGCGCTGTTCACGATGGTCTCCTCTCTCGGTACTCATTTCCCTGCCGAACGTGGTCAGGTGAAGTCAGGGGAAGTCGGCCAGGACGGCGGCGCGGAGGCTGACCGCGTCCTCGCACGGGGCGACGCCGAGCTCGCGGCGCAGCACCGCGGCCAGCCGATCGAACTGGCGCAGCGCCGCGGCTCGCTCGCCGCGGGCCGCGTGCCGCCGCATGATCGCCAGGTGCGCCCGCTCGTCGGCCGGGTCCTCCAGCAGCAGCCGCTCCCAGCGCCCGGCCGCGCGCAGCATCCGCAGGTAGAGCAGCCGCAGCTGGTCCCGGGCGGGCTCGGTCCACGGCTCGTAGAGATCCTCCGGAAGCAGCGGGCCGCCGTAGACGTCGGCGGCGCAGGCAGCCGCCGCCCGGTCGACCCAGCGGTCCAGGCTCACGACCCGGCCGGAGAGGCTTCCCGTCGCGGAACCAGCGCCCGGACCAGCGCCCGGACCAGCGCCGGAGCCGGGGCCGGCGAGCCCGGCGAGCACCCGCGTGCCGGCGTGCCGGAACACCTCCGCGTCCACGCTCACGTCCCAGCCGGGGCACAGGGCGACGACGCTGCTGCGCAGCACGACGGCGTCGGCACGGCCGAGGGCCCGGCGGGCGTAGTGCGCGCACTTGTGCAGCCGCGGCACCGCCTCGTCCATCGGCAGCTCGGGCCACAGTGCGTCCAGGACCACTTCTCGGTGCAGCCGTCGCGCGGGGGCGAGTGCCAGCAGTTTCACCAGCGCCATCGCGGGCCGCCGGCACCAGGCCGTCGCCGGCACTGGTACGAGCTCGCCCGGCCGCGCGCCGCCAACGCCGGAGTCCGCCACCAGGACCTCAAACTCCCCGAGCAGCCGGATCCGGACGGCCTGGGCCTCGCTCACCCGCCCTCCGGCGACGCGCGCCGCGGCTCCTGCGGATGCCCGGCCCGCGGCCGCCGGCCCCGCGCCGCGTGGGGTCGCCGCCCTCGTCACCATCGTCGTGTCCTCCGCCTCGACGCAGGTCGTCGGTGGCTCCCGCGTCCACCGACCGCCTTGTCGAGACTCGGGCCGAGCGAGGACTCACGACCAGTACGGTCGCTGTACCTGTGCTGTCACCTGTGCGTCAGTGGCCCACGACGCTGTGGGGCACCGACCGCTACTGGCGCAGGCGCCAGAGGTTGATGGTGTTGTCCGAACCGATCGTGACGAGGGTGTCCCCGTCCGGGGAGAAGGTCGCGCCCCACTGTCCGGTCAGCGGCTGGCCGAGCGCCACCGCGTGCGCGCGGTCGGCGACGTTCCACAGGTGCACGGCGTTGTCCGACCCGTGACTGGCGAGCACCGTGCCGTCGGGCGAGAAACCGACGGCCAGCACGCCGAGGGCGTGGCCGGTCAGCGGCGGCCCGAGCGGCTGGGGATGGGTGAGGTCGGCGACGTCCCACAGCCGGATCGTCCGGTCCCCGCCGGCGGTCGCGAGGGTCCGCCCGTCGGGCGAGAAGGCCACGTCCCAGACGCCGCCCGTCTGCCCGATGAGCGGCTTGCCGGGCGAACTCGGGTGGGTCCGGTCGCCGATGTCCCAGAGGCGGACCACGCTGTCCGATCCGGCGGCGGCGAGGGTGCGGCCGTCAGGTGAGAAGTCCAGGCCGAGCACCCTGGCGCCGCCGCCGAACGGCGTGCCGATGAGCCTCGCGCCGGCACGGTCCGTGACGTCCCACAGTCGGATGGTCCCGTCGGGGTTGGCCGTCGCCAGGACGTCGCCGTCGGGCGAGAAGCGCGCGACCCTGCTGGTGCCGATGTGCTGGTCGAACGGCTGGCCCAGGACTGTCGCCTTCGTCGGGTCGCCGATGTCCACCAGAATGGTGCTGGAGGTGCCGGCCGTTACCGTCTTCAGGTCCGGGGCGAACACGATGCCCCGCCAGTTGGCACCGGGCACCGTTGCCGAGCCCAGTGCGGCGGGACGGTCGCTGCCCTTCACGTCCCACTGGCGCAGCAGCCCTGGGCCGGTGTAGCCAATTGCCCTGGCGCCGTCGGCCACCGCGAGGCGCCGGCCGTCGGCCGAGAGCGCGAGCGCGAACACCGTCCTGCCCGGGTCGGTCTCGGCGGGGATCCGGGCGACGAGGGTCGGCGGGGCGACGGTGAGCGCCTGCGCGATCGTCGGCCCGCGATCGTCGCGGTCGCGGGTGACCAGGAAGGTGATGCCGGTCGCGGCGGCGCCGAGCACGACGCACACCGCCAGGACCAGCAGCACCGGCGCCCGCCCGCCGAACCGTGCCGGCGCCGGTTCGGGCTCCGGCTCGCTCGCGACCTCGCGATAGCCGGCGGCCGGGTAGCCGGGTCCCGCGGTCGGGCTCTGCCACGGCGCGGCCCAGCCGCCGGTCGCGTCGGGGGCGGGCGCGGCGCCGGGCGGAACCGGCGGCGGCGCGAGCCCGGGGGTGTGGGTGGGTGTGGGGATGGGGGTGGGGGTGGCCACCGG
>Ga0068862_100000327_pt1 | contig 51835 bp, 41 predicted proteins | sample KBSSwiS52_FD_66598 | JGI IMG/M metagenome (GOLD analysis project Ga0068862, IMG submission 66598) | Switchgrass rhizosphere microbial communities from Kellogg Biological Station, Michigan, USA - KBS Switchgrass S5-2 | ecosystem: Host-associated > Plants > Roots > Rhizosphere > Soil ...
CACCCGCGACAAGCTCGCCGGCGTGCGATCGGAGTACCAGGAGCTGCTGGGCTATGCCGGCGAGCAGGAGCGCCTGCGCGACCGCGACCTCGCGCAGCAGAGGTCGAACCTGGAGCAGGCCATCCGCTCCCTGCAGCGGGAGACCGAGCTGGCGCGCGACCGCGTGGCCGCCGACCGCGACCTCCTCAAGGACGGCCTGGTCACCAAGCAGACCTTCCTCGCGTCGGAGCAGCGCTTGAACGACGCGCAGGACCGGCTCGCCGGCAGACGGCTGGAGCTCAACGGGCTCGAGCTCAAGCGCCTGGAGTCCGCGCAGCAGGTCGAGCAGCAGCTCGAGGCGCGGCAGAAGGAGATCCGCGGTCTGGAGCTGGAGCTGCGCGAGCGCCAGGCCCGCCTTGCGGAAACCGCGCGCGTGGTGTCGCCCCGTGCCGGCCGCGTGCTGGAGGTGCTGGTCGACCGCGGCGACGTGGTCTCCCCGGGCACGGCGATCCTGAACCTGGAGGTGGTCTCGCAGGACCTGATGGCAGTGCTCTTCGTGCCGGCGTCTTCGGGCAAGCGGGTGCGGCCGGGCATGCGGGTGCGGGTCTCGCCGGGCACGGTCAAGCGCGAGGAGTACGGCTCGCTGCTCGGCCGGGTGGCCTGGGCCGCCGAGTTCCCGTCCACCTCGCGCGGCATGGTGCGGGTGCTGGGCAACGAGGCCCTGGTCGAGAAGCTGATGAAGGAGGGGCCGCCCATCCAGGTCAACGTCGCCCTGGAGAGGGACCCCTCGACCCCGACCGGCTACCGCTGGTCGTCCTCGACCGGGCCGAGCGTCGAGATCAGCAGCGGCACGCTGGCCAGCGGCAGCGTCGTCATCCGGCAGGAGCGGCCGATCCATCTCATCATCCCCAAGGTGAGGGAGAAGCTGGGGCTTTGACGATGTTCCGGCTCCGGAAAGACCCCGCGGCCGACGGCCGGCGCTCTCCGCAGACGGTGCGCAGCCCGACCGTCCTCCAGATGGAGGCGGTGGAGTGCGGGGCCGCGGCCCTGGCGATCGTCCTCGCCCATCATGGCCGCTGGGTGCCGCTGGAGGAGCTGCGTATCGCCTGCGGCGTGTCGCGCGACGGCAGCAAGGCGAGCAACATGGTCAAGGCCGCGCGCCGCTATGGCCTGGAGGCCAAGGGGTTCAAGCAGGAGCCGCAGACCCTGCGTGCCATTCCTCTGCCCGCGATCCTGCACTGGAACTTCAACCATTTCGTGGTGCTCGACGGCTTCCACAAGGGACAGGTGCGCCTGAACGATCCGGCCGTGGGGCCGCGGGTGGTGACCGAGGAGGAGCTGGACCAGGCGTTCACCGGCGTGGTGCTCACGTTCAAGCCCGGGCCCGATTTCGAGCGCAAGGGACAGCCTCCCCGGCTGCTCCCGGCCCTGCGGCGGCGCCTCACCGGATCGGCGGCGGGGCTCCTGTTCGTCCTGCTGGCCGGTCTGGCTCTCGTGATCCCCGGCCTCGCCGTGCCCGTGTTTTCCAAGGTCTTCGTGGACAGCGTCCTCCTCGAAGGCCGGCAGGACTGGCTGCGGCCCCTGCTCTTCGCCATGGGTCTGACCGCGCTGATGCTGGGCGGGCTCACCTGGCTGCAGCAGGCGTACCTCCTGCGGCTGGAGACGCGCATGGCGGTCGCGGCGTCGAGCCGCTTCCTCTGGCACGTGCTGCGCCTGCCGATCGAGTTCTTCTCGCAGCGCTATGCCGGCGACGTCAGCGCCCGGGTCGGGATCAACGACCGCGTGGCGCAGCTCCTCTCCCGCGATCTGGCGACCAACACCCTCGGCGCGGTCATGGCCGTCTTCTTCGCCGCGGTCCTCTTCCGCTACGACCCCGGGCTCACCGCCATCGGGATCGCCATGGCCCTGCTCAACGTCGCCGCCCTGCGCTTCGTCTCGCGCAAGCGGGTGGACGGCAGCCGGCGCTTCCTCCAGGAAGAGGGGAAGATGATCGGCACGGCGCTCGGCGGGCTGCAGACGATCGAGACCCTGAAGGCCACGGGAAGCGAGTCGGACCTCTTCGTGCGCTGGGCGGGCTACCAGGCCAAGGTGGTCAACAGCCGGCAGGAGCTGGAGCGCTACACGCAGATGCTCGACGCGGTGCCGCCGCTCCTCGGCGCCGTCAACACGGCGCTGATCCTCGGCATCGGCGGTCTCAAGGTGATCGACGGCACGCTCAGCCTGGGCGGGCTCCTGGCCTTCCAGCTCCTCATGGCGAGCTTCATGGGGCCGATCAACCGGCTGGTGAGCCTGGGCGGCCGGCTGCAGATGGTCGAGGGCGACATGAACCGGCTCGACGACGTGCTCCGCTACCCGGTGGACGAGAGCGCCGGGCTCGCCGCGCGAGAACTAGAGGGACTGCCGCAGGGGGAGATACCACCCGGAGAGCCGGTCAAGCTGTCCGGCCGCCTGGAGCTCTGCGGCGTCACCTTCGGCTACAGCCGGCTCGATCCGCCGCTGATCGACGCCTTGAGCCTGACCGTGAGGCCCGGCGCGCGCATCGCCCTGGTGGGCGCCTCGGGGAGCGGCAAGTCGACGATCGCGCGCCTGATCACCGGTCTGCACAAGCCCTGGTCGGGCGAGGTCCTGCTCGACGGCCGCAGCCGCTCGACCCCTGCCGGCATTCCGCCGCGGGTGATCGCCAACTCGCTCGCCGCCGTCGACCAGGACGTCTTCCTTTTCGAAGGGAGCGTGCGCGAGAACCTCACCCTGTGGGACTCGACGGTGCCGCTGCCCGAGGTGGTCGCCGCCGCCCGCGATGCGAGCATCCACGAAGAGATCGCTTCGCGGCCGGGCGGCTACGACAGCCCGGTGGAGGAGGGCGGGACCAACTGGAGCGGCGGCCAGCGGCAGCGGCTGGAGATCGCCCGCGCCCTGGTGGGCCGGCCGTCGATCCTGATCCTCGACGAGGCCACGAGCGCGCTCGACCCCACCACGGAGCAGCTCATCGACGCGGCCCTGCGTCGCCGCGGCTGCACCTGCGTGATCGTCGCGCACCGCCTGAGCACCATCCGGGACGCGGACGAGATCCTCGTGCTGGAGCGCGGCAAGGTCGTGCAGCGCGGAACCCACGAGGAGCTGAGAGGGGTCGAAGGCCCCTATGCCCGGCTCATCGAGGCGGAGTGACGCGGCGATGGCGGAAAACGGCGAAGAGGTTTGTCTCGGGGGCAACGCGCCGCTTGCGCTCGATTCCGCGGGCGCGGTCTGGCTCGTCGAGGAGGGGACGGTCGACGTCTTCGCCGTCCCGAGGGGACTGCGGGACGGGACCGGGCCGAGGACGCACCTCTGCACCGTGGGACAGGGCCAGGCGGTCTGCGCGGCGCCTCTGGACGGGCAGGGGCTGGGCCTCCTGGCCGTGGGGCACACGGGGACGCGCCTGCGCCGCCTCGACGCCGGCGACCCCGGGATGGCGGCCGGTCTCGCCACCCTCCTCGACGGCTGGCTCCTGGGTCTCCTGGGAAGCGGCAACCACCGCCTGGCCGCGCCGAAGGTCTTCGAAGAGCTCCGCCCCGGGTCCGAGACCCTGCTGCCCGAGGCCGGCCGGGCGGCCCGCACGCGCGAAGGGGTCGCCTGGGTGCGCCACCTGGAAGGGGAGTCGCGCCTGCTGGGGGAAGCGTCCCTCGCGGTCCGCGACGGCTGCCTCCTGCCCATGCCCGAGGGGCTCTGGCTGATCAGCGCGGGCGAGGCTCGGATCGCGGCGTCCGCCACCGGCGACCTGCTGCGCCAGGGCGGGCTCTGGGAAGGCCTCGCGCGCTTCCACGGGCTCTGCCTCGGCTACGTCGCCCTCCAGCTCGAGCGCGGCGAGCAGCAGGAGCGCGAGCGCCTCGGCCGCAAGGCGGACCTCGACCGCGCGACGCTGCGCGGAGCCTATGCGCGGCTCGCCTCCGTGCTCCGGCCGCAGGGAGGGGGAGGGCCGGGGCTGCCGGGGTTGGAAGAGACCTCGACCTCCGACCCTCTCCTCGCCGCCTGCCGGCTGGCCGGGGAGTCCCAGGGGATCGTCATCCGCGCGCAGCCCGAGGCGCAGGCCGGAGCCCGCCAGGGAGATCTCCTGACCCGCATCTGCGAGGCCTCGCGGGTGCGCGCCCGGCGGGTGATCCTGCGCGACGACTGGTGGCGCCGGGACAACGGTCCGCTCGTCGCCTTCCGCACGCTGGACGAAGAGCGCAAGATCCAGCGTCCGGTGGCCCTGCTGCCGGTCTCGGCCCACGGCTACGAGATGGTCGATCCCGCCGAACGGACGCGGACGGCGGTCGACGCGGCCGTCTCCGAGACCCTGAGCGGCGAGGGCTACATGCTCTACCCGCCGCTGCCGGAACGGAGAGTGGGCAAGGCGGACCTCCTGCGCATGGCCTTCCGGAGCCGGCTGCGCGACGACTTCGCCACCATCCTCCTCATGGGCATCGGCGGCGGGCTTCTCGGCCTGTTCGTCCCCGTCCTGACCGGGCAGGTCTTCGGCAGCGTCATCCCCAGCGCCGAGCGCAGCCAGCTGGCCCAGATCGCGCTCGCCCTGATCGTGGCGGCGCTGGCCTCGTCGGCCTTCCAGGTGACCCGGAGCATCGCGGTCCTGCGGCTCGGCGGCAAGATGGACGGGACGCTGCAATCCGCGGTCTGGGACCGCCTGCTCTCCCTGCCGGCTTCCTTCTTCCGGCAGTACACGGTGGGCGACCTCGCGGACCGGTCGATGGGCATCGACGCCATCCGCAACCTGCTCATGGGCAACGTGCTGACGTCGGTCCTGGCGGTGATCTTCTCCGTGTTCAGCTTCGCGCTGCTCTTCTACTACAGCTGGCGGCTGGCCCTGGTGGCGACGGCGCTGGTCGCGGTGCTGGCCGCAGTCGCGGCGGGCCTCGCCTGGCTCCAGCTCCGGCACCAGCGCGACCTCCAGCGCCTGCACGGCCGCATGTCGGGCCTGCTCTTCGGCTTGATGCACGGCGTGGCCAAGCTGCGGGTGGCGGGGGCCGAGGCGCGGGCCTATGCGCGCTGGGCCGACGGCTTCGCGGAGCAGCGGCTCAAGGCGTTCTCGGCCCAGCGCGCGGCCAACGCCCAGACCGCCTTCAGCGCCGTCTACGGCGTGCTCGCCTCCCTGGTGATCTTCGGCGTGGCCGGCTTCTCTCCCGCCTCGGCCCTCCCCCTGGGCAAGCTCCTCGCCTTCTACGCCGCCTTCGGCCAGTTCCTGGCCTCGACGCTCGCCATGGTTGGGGTGCTGTCGAGCCTCCTCGTGCTGGTGCCGCTCTACGAGCGGCTCTCGCCGATCCTGGAGGCGGTGCCGGAGGTCGATGAGTCCAAGACCGAGCCGGGCGAGCTGGCGGGCGACATCGAGTTCAGCCACGTCTCGTTCCGTTATCAGGGGGACGGTCCGCTCATCCTGGACAACGTCTCGTTCCGGGCGCGGCCGGGGGAGTTCATCGCCCTGGTCGGCCCTTCGGGGGCGGGCAAATCGACCTGCCTGCGCCTGATCCTCGGCTTCGAGAAGCCGGTCTCGGGATCGATCTACTTCGACGGCCAGGACCTGGCGTCGCTCGCGGTGCGGTCGGTGCGGCGCCAGATCGGGGTGGTCCTCCAGAGCGGCCGGCCGATGGCGGGGAGCATCTTCTCGAACATCCTCGGCAGCGCGAACCTGGGCATCGACGACGCCTGGGAAGCGGCGCGCATGGCCGGCCTGGAGGACGACATCAAGGCCATGCCCATGGGCATGCACACGGTGATCGGCGAAGGGGCGCAGACCTTCTCGGGCGGCCAGAAGCAGCGCATCCTGATCGCCCGCGCCGTCGTCAACCGGCCGCGGATCGTCCTCTTCGACGAGGCGACGAGCTCGCTCGACAACCGCACCCAGGACGTCGTGAGCAAGAGCCTGGAGCGCCTCAAGGCCACCCGCATCGTCATCGCGCACCGTCTGAGCACGATCCAGAACGCCGACCGCATCTACGTCTTCGAAGGGGGCCGGGTGGTGGAGGAGGGCACCTTCGCCGAGCTGATCGGGCAGCGCGGCGCCTTCGCCCGTCTCGCCGAGCGGCAGATGATCTGACTTGAGGGAGCAACCATGAGAAAAGTCCTGTTCCTCTTCGGCCAATTGAGCGACGACGACCTCGAGTGGATGCTCAAGGCCGGCCGCAAGCGGCCCCTCCAGGAAGGCGACGTCCTGATCCGGCAGGGCGTGCCGGTCGAGGACGTATACATTCTCCTGGAAGGGAGGCTCGCGGTCTGGCTGACGCTCCGGCGAGGACCGGAGCGGGAGATCGCGCGTCTCCAGGCCGGGGAGATCGTGGGCGAGATGTCCTTCGTGGACGCCCGGCCGCCCTCCGCGACGGTGAAGGCCCTGGAGGACTCCACGGTCTTCGGCATCTCCAAGGCCGTCCTGAGCGCCAAGCTCGCTGCCGACCAGGGCTTCGCCGCCCGCTTTTACCGCGCCCTGGCCATCTATCTCTCCACCACGGTCCGCGAGCGCCACCGCGCCCTCGGGTATGGGAGCGAGGAAGACCTGGAGGGGATGGAGGACGACGCCGACGAGCTCGACGGCAACGTCCTCGACGGGGTCTATCTGGCGGGGGAGCGGTTCGACCGGATGGTTAAGCGGGTGCTGGTGAGCTGAAGATCACTTCTTCCTACTCATCGAAGAAGCTCTCCCATGCCGTGCCGCGGAAGCGGTCCTTCAGCTCGAGGTAGTTGACGATCTCGGCCGTTGTCGGAAGTCGAGACTGCTTTCGCGTGAAGGGCTTGAGAGGCTCACAAGGAACCCCCAAGAACTCCTGAGCTCTGGTTATCTCTGCCTCCCACTCCTCTGCCAGATTCTCGTAGATGACGTCGATCTTTGGATGCTCACTGAAGAGAGAGTCGCAGAGCAGCTCCTGCTCACGCGTGAACTTGAACGCACGCAGACATTCCTCGTAATCCAGGTAAAGAGGAGAAGTGGCACCCTCCTCTCCCGGAGCCGGCGGGTTCAGAGGAGTGGAAATCCAGCTCCGGTTGGCATGGGCCCGTCTTTGGGAGAGATGTGCCTTCAGGATGTTCCTTCTCTTGATATGAATGATCTTCAGGTTCTTTTGTTGCCGTGCCCACCGCCAGACGATCTGCCAGGAATCCTCTTGAGCTTGATCGTAGAAGAGCTTGAATCCAACCACGCTGAGGCGCGGCTTGAAGGGTGAAGCCGCGAGCCTCCGAGGAAGCTCGCCAAATAGATAGTCTTCCAGGAACTTGATAGGTTCATTCTGGATCATCGCGATGGCCTGGGGCGATTTGAGGGCTGGCTCGATTCCCCATCCGGGTCGACTGTACTGCGCAAAAAGCTCTCCGAACACGCGGATCTGGCTGTGCGCGTCCAAGAGCGTCTGCAGAAAAGTAGAGCCGGTCCTGGGCCTGCCAAGAATAATAAATCGGTCAACGGCCATTCGATCCTCCGGACTGGTCTCGTCAACGCGAACCGGCGGGATTATAGACCGAGAGCGCAGCGGCGCTCCGGCTTACCGGGTTCGGCGACGGAAACCGCCGGAAGCGCAGGCGATTTCACGTCCGGACATAACCGCCAAGCCATGGCTACAATCCCATTGACGCAAGCAAGTAAGTTATGCTACGGTCCTCTGACCATGTCAGCCACGCCGGATCATGAACGTTCGCTTCCTGACCCTGTGATCGCGGCCAACCTGTACTGCAAAGATCATCTGGATGATCTGATCAGCTTTGTCATCAAGCGTTTCTGGGATCAATTCATTCCGCACGATCCCGATCATCTTTACTACATCTGGTTGTTCCGCTACAGCCGTTGTGGGGAACATCTGAAGGTTCGGATTCACGGTCCGGCGAGGGAGTTCTCCCTGCTGCAGGCGCTCTTGCAGGAGGCGTCCGACAGCTACTTCTCTACCCAATCCGAACCCGCGGCACCTTCCGCGGCGCTAAGGAGAGATGTTCCGCCCATTGATCGCGAGGATCTAGCCCTTCAAGACTATCCGGATCGATCTCTCCTATGGACAAACTACGACCGGAGTATCATTTCCCTGGGGCCCAAGCCGTTTCTGCTCGACAATACGTATGTTGCACTGTTCACTCGCTGTCTCGGGATGGCCTGTCAGGTGATCCTTGCCGGGCTCGATCTGCAGCCCCCGTCACATGAGCAACGCTTTTCACATCGATTTCGACAGGCCACACTTTTGAAGCTCATCCTTTCCGGGCTGACGCTCGCTGGCTTGACATCCAGGGAGGGCCTGGTCTATTTGACCTATCATAGGGATTGGCTAATCCGGGGAATGCTCGCGCAGAAGAATGCGGCTTGGCAAAGTGAGGCCGAGATCATCAAGAGATTCGAAGCGCAGGCAGCCAAGCTCGATGGTATGATCCGCTCTATCGCCGAGCTTGCCAGAAGTCGTTGGGAAGACCTTGTGTTGGAAGCGGACCCGGTACTTGCGAGATGGCAACACTCTGTTGCCGACTTCGCACGGTACCTGTCGCTGGACAAGGGCGGTACTGAGAATCTGCCGGATCCTTTTGCGGACAACTTGATTTTTCCGGCTATCTTCAAGATGTTTCACGTGATAGCCAATCAGATTGGTCTCAAGAAGCAGGATGAGGCCTTGAGCTATCATCTGCTTCTGCTCGCTCATGGAGGCGAGAGGTCTGTCGCACGGGAGATCCGGAGAGTGCCTCTCATCAGGGAATCTTTGACCCTCGAACGAGTGGTGTGCGAATGAGGGAAGCAATTCCGATCATCGCCAGAATCGCCGGGCTTCCGATCGAGGCGCTTGCAGGCTTCTCCGGAGCATCTTGCCGCCAAGAGGTAGAGAGGCTGCTCGGCCAGCATCGTGAGCTGCAGTCGGTGCGTGCTGATCTGGTGGAAACGATATTTGGCAAGGTCTTGGAAGCGCCGCCTACTGTGCGACGGCTTCTGTTGGCAATCAAGAGGGACTGCTTCAACGGTCGAAGCTTCCGGAAGCAAAGTACGGACAGGCATTGGGAGGAGGTCAGGGCGACGCTGAGTCCCCTGCTCGACCGCCTGCTCGAGCTCGAGGACCGGTGCGAGAATCAGCTCGCGATCTTCAAGGGAGCTTATGAGGATGAGCTGGAGCGCCAGCGAACGTCGCTCCTGGCGTTACTCGCCAATTCCGAGCTCCTCCGGGGAGTGGCGCTCGGCAGTCCGGATCTGCTCCACAATCTCGGCCGGTTGAACCGTGAGCTTAAGGGCGAACCTTCACGGAAAGAGAAGCGATTGGAATCGAGTCTGATGCGCTACATCAGCCGCGCCGCGGTGAAGCTTTCTCCATTTTCGACGCTCACCCGGATAACGCTGGCGGATGTTCGGTCCTGCGCCACGGAGAAAACGTACGAGCTCCATGGTGTACCAGAGCGCTGGTCGTCCCGCTCCCTGGTGCGGGTGCGACGTTTTCCGATCAAGCGATTCTGTGAGATCCTGGCCCTGCACCCCGTGTTCCGGCAGAACCTGGATATCGCCCTGAACAATACTGTCGAGTTGATTGCTCCGGACCGCTACCGTTTTTTGCGGCCGGCGCACTGGGGCTTCCATGACGCGACCGGGCAGTATACGCCCGTTCAGGATTCACTCGTGAAGGTTACCCTCAAAGGACCTGTCATTTCCTGGCTGATCGAACAGCTTCCAGGACAGAAGAGGACCTATAGGGACTTGGTGAATACATTGGCTCAAGGCTTCCCGCAAAGCTCGTCGAGCCAGATCTGCAGTTTGGTTGATAATCTGGTTCAGATTGGCTTCCTCATCCTCACCATGCCCTGGCCAGGCAACGTCGCGAGCCTTGAAGGCGAGCTCCTGGAATATCTTCGGCGTCTACCTGCGGATTCCATGCTGGACGAGGTACGGTTACGGCTCGAGGAGATGGTGCGCATTCGCGATGCCTTTCCTGCCTCGCCGTCACCAGCGCGCAGCGTCGACGAGGTGGATCAGCTCCTTGTAGCGATATGGACCCTGATCAAGCCGCTGGCAGGCCTTCCTCCTGAGACGGAGAGCTTCTGGCTGCATCGGCACAATCTCAACGAGGACGTGCTCCTGCTCCCTCCGCGTCGGGAAGAGCCGATTCTCGAGATGGCCGGGCCGGTTGCCCAGTCGATTCGAGATGCCCTTGCTCCCCTCGCGCGGATCTCCAACCTTTTCAAGACACAGTACGATGTCCTCCATACAATCGGAGAATTCGCGCGCCAACGCTGGCCGCAGCAGACGAAGGTCGGAGTGCTCGAGCTCTACGGCGAGTTCCAGAAGCTCTGGCAGAAATACGCGGAGTTTGAAGGCACTCTTTCGGGCCGGAACGGGCCTGCATCCTTCAATCCCCTTCAATCCGAGGCGGTCGAGCGTCTCCATGCGCTTCGCGTCAAAGTCACCGATGCGTGGGGACAGCTCTTCATCGAGAACGATGGTGAGAGCGTTCTTTGCCTGGATAAGATCAAGGCGCTTGCCAGGGAGCTGCCCGACCTGTATCGTCCGATCACAGGCACATGCCTGTTCCTTCAGCCCGCGGACCGCAATGGTGAGCTATGGGTGCTCAACCGCATGCTGGACGGTGTGGGCCGCTACAGCAGCCGCTACACGTTTCTTTTTGATGAGGATGTCTATGGCCGCTATTCCCGCTACTACGGGGATCAGTCCCAGAGAGCAGGAGAACCGGAGTTTGTAGATTTGATGAGCTGCTCCCAGGGGGATAATCTCAACATTCACCGTATTCGATCGACGAGGGTGATAGAGATCCCCGGGGAGGTTCCCGACATCTGCTCTGCAGATCGCCTCGCTCTGCCCGACCTGACTGTCGATTGGTCCGGTCCTCTGCCGCGACTGTTCGACGGGACAGGGCGGCATCTCGCACCCGTCCACCTGGGGCCGGTCAGCCTTCGACTGATGCCCTCGCTTGTCCGCTTTCTTGCGCTCTTCGGGTCTTCCGACTTTGGTCTTGTTCTCCCTCCCAGGTCCTCTCGTGACGAGGGGGATGTCAAGGTCGCGAATCGGCTGCGGGTCGGCGAGGTTGTTCTCAGGCGCCGTCGATGGACGCTGGCGCTCTCAGGTATCAGAAAAGAAACCGCGGCGCTGGGAGACTCGGAGTTCTTCCTGGCGATCAACCGCTGGCGTCTCGCGCGAGGTATCCCCGATCGGATATTCATAGAAGAAAAGGTTCTTGTTACGTTCTTCGGTCGAGATGTCTTCAAACCTCAATATATGGACTTCACGTCGCCCCTGCTGGTCAGGGTGTTTCGAGCCATTCTGCAGCCCGACTTGATGCACCTTGCGGTTCAGGAGATGCTGCCGGACTTCGACTGCGCTCCCCGGGACAGCCACGGTCAAAGGTGGGCAATAGAGCTGCAGCTCGACCTCTCCGCGATGAACGGCCTTTCTCAGTCAACAAGCCCTTCGACTCTCGGTGAGGGGCTATGTACGGGGAGCCTATTGCTCCCCGAGAGAGGAGAAATATATGGACGAGAAGTACGAGCCCGGTGAGGGTGGAGAACTGGCACAGATCGATAACCTGGAAATCGAGCCGCTTTCGGATTCAGATCTGGAATCGGCCGCCGGTGGTTTGGCTGCGGGCACGAATACCTGTACGACGTATACGTGCACCACCTACACCTGCCCGACCTACACTTGCCCGCACCTGGAGCAGTAAGCGTCGATCTGGTAAATCGTGCAAGGAACGTGCAATTCGGCCTGCCTCCAAGCAGTTGGCAGGCCGCTTCTTTTCTTGCTGCGCCAGCAGCCGGTGTCCACATGACCGATGGCTCGCCTTTGGCATTAAGCGGCAATTGGCTGTCCTACCATGTCTTCTGTGAGCGGGAACGCCTGCGCGTGCTGAACAATTTTGTGCTTCCGCTGCTGAGGGGTCTATTCGGTACGGGAGAGTTGGAAAGTTTCTTCTTCATTCATTATCCCGAAGGGGGATTGCACTTCCGTCTCCGTCTGCTTCCCAGGGCTAGCTCCGCGAGGACTGTCGCAGCCAGTGTTTGGGAGGCCGCCGGCGCGTATACAGGGGACGATGGAGAGCCCGCCCATCTCCAGATCCTCGAGGTTCCTTTCGAACTTGAAACCGAGCGCTACGGCGGACAGCAGCTCCTCCCTCATTCATTGGAATTTTTCTGTGTTTCCAGCGTAGTTGCTCTTGAGTTTTTCCTCTCCCACGGGTTTCAGCCCCGGAGCAGGCAGTTATCGCGCTCTTTCCGACTCTTGGGACAGCAAGCCCTCGGGTTGGCCAATTGTGTAGACGAGTTTCTGAGCTTAGCCGGTTACATGTCGTTTCGTTGGGACGAGGATTCCGATGGGTCGGCGGCGAGGGGCGACCGAGTCTTCGAGCAGCGGCCCCAGGACTTCTTGGCGGCGATGGGAGACCTGGTGCGATCTTTCAACCAGTCTTCTATCCCCAGTCGGTCGGATGGATGTGCGATTACCTTCACGGGTGCGGCGAGCCTTCTTTCGGCTGCGACAGATGCAGCTGCCCTCAACGTGAGGCGGAGCATTGGTATATCCCAAATGCATATGACCTCCAATCGCCTGGCCTTGGACAATCATGAGGAATCCTATCTCGCACGGTTGCTCTGGCGTGCTGCGCGGGAGCTGGCTGAATCGGATCAGGACAGGTGGCAGGGATTGCAGGCGCGCTACGACATGCAATGTGCAGACGAGCGTCTCGTGCTGCCATGGACGGAGGTGCGGCAACAATACCTTGGCCGGCTGAGCAACGGCACGGAGCTTCGCGAATGAGCACGATTGCGGCAGCGGGCGGGGCGACACAACCGAACTGGTTTCACTTCGTCGCCATGTGCGGGGAAGAGGGGAGCAGATGGGTCGAGGAGTACCGTCAGCCCGAGTGCCGTCAGCTGACTGGAGAGATCTCGCGGGCCTTGGAGTTGCTTCGCAAGCGGCAGATCGAGGCGGGCGGAGACCACTTGCGAAAAGTGGCGGATCCCTTGCGGAGCCTGACCCCCTCCTGCGAGACAATCGGACTGGTGCTGGAGAGGATCTACCACCCCGTGCTTGCGTATTACTACTACTGTATCGAGGATTATGATGCCGCGGAGGAAGCCTTGGAGGCGGCTGGTAGCGCACTGCGGAGGGCGATACAGCTTCGCCGGTTCCTGCTGCCACTGGTGGACAGCTTCGTCGACCTTACGTTTCAAAGAGCCCGTATTGCACGGAACCGGCAGCGTTGGGTCGAGGCCAGTAATTTTCTACGTAAGGTGGACGGGATGATCCAGGGCGAGCTGCCGTTTTGTTGCTTGTCTGATGGCACCGCCATCGACTTGGCGGGGCTTCGTCACTTCTACAGTCTGCTCCCTCTCACTGAAGAGGATCGCGCGATGGCGAGCTATGTGTTCAATGGCAATATTCTGCGCTCGGTTTTCGAGAAAACGGAAGCGGAGATCTATTGCCAGATCGGTTTGTTGATTCCCTACCCCTGAGGGGGCCTAGATTGATGAGTGGAGCAACCCGCGAGCGTCTGGAGCGAGTCCACCTCGGCTCAGACGAGTTACTGGGTGAAGCCGAGCGTCTCGCCTTCAGGATTGTTGAAACTCACACTCGGGATGAGCAAGGAGGAGTGAATTGGATCAGCCTCAGAACCCTGGTTCCTGAGCAGCCGGCCCGGTTGGCTCCGGTGGGCCCTCATCTGTACGGAGGCTCGACAGGTATTGCCTTCTTCCTTGCGGCGTTCATGCATGTATCGGGCTTGCATGAGCAACGCTCGTTCGTTCTGGAGATCCTCGATCCTCTTCGCCAAAGGCTGGCAGCGATTGCGGCCGATCCAGCTCGGGCAGCTGCCTTACGCTTGGGATTGGGAGGGATGATCGGGCTTGGCGCCTTCGCTTATGCTTTTCACAGGATTGGTGGATGGCTTAGCGAACCCAGCCTCGTCAGAGAGTCGCAGGATCTGTTGTCCCTGTTCACCACGGAACGAATCATGTCAGACCAATTGTTGGATGTGGTCGGCGGATCGGCGGGAGGACTCCTTTCTCTTCTTGCCGTGAGCCCTTCGGCAGGCGACGAGTCTGTGGCTGCGCGAGCTGCCGCTATCGCATGTGGCACTCGACTGGTATCGACCTTGCTGTGGAAGGATAATCAACCGGCAGGATGGCGAACCCTTCCGTGGTGTTCACCGCTCGGTGGGTTTTCTCACGGAGCCGCGGGAATCTGCTACGCGCTTTTTCGGCTCTATGAGAGAACCAAGGATGAGGCGTTGTGGGAAGCGGCGCGAGAGGGACTTGTCTTCGAGCGTGATCTTTATGATCCTGCGAAGAAGAATTGGCGGGATTTGAGAAGCCCTAAGGCGGGTTTTTCGGTCTGTTGGTGCCACGGAGCACCGGGCGTCGCGCTGGGGCGCATCGCAGCCCTTCACATCATGGATAGCGAGGAGATTCGAGCCGAGATCAACGATGGGCTTGAAACCACGCGGACTGCCGCTCTTGACGACCTCGATCATGTCTGCTGCGGCAACTTTGGCCGTGTGGAGGTTCTGCACTACGCCGCCCGGAAGTTGGGACGGCCCGATCTTTTGGAGGAGGCATTCGGTCTCGCGGAGAGGGTGCTGCAAAGGGCCCGGTCCAGGGGACGGTACGGGTGGGATCAGGATCCAACGGTCAAAATCTTCGACCCCTCGTTCTTCACGGGTGCCGCGGGGTTGGGGTATTCCCTGTTGCGGCTCGCGAGACCTGATCTCCTGCCGTGCGTGCTCCTTCTCGATTAGCGTAGAGGAATTGGCCGATGCGATGCCTCCACTGCGAGTTCGACAGCCCGTCCGGCATGAAGTTCTGCGGCCAGTGCGGGTCGAAGCTCGGCGCGATGTGCGCTCGGTGCGGGGCGGAGAACCCTCCCGGGTTCCGGTTCTGCGGCGAGTGCGGGACCTCCCTGGCGGTATCTGTCTCCCCTCCTGCAGAAGAGCCCGCCGAGCCGCAGCGTCCGGCCCGGTCCTCCAGGCCTACACCCCTCCGCACCTTTCAGGTCTCTAGACCCGGGCCGCCCTGGAAGGCGAGCGCAAGCAGATCTCCGTGCTCTTCTGCGACCTGGTGGGCTCGACCGCCTTGGCCGACCGGCTGGGGCCCGAGACCATGCACCTCCTCCTGAACCGGTTCTTTGAGCTGGCCCTGAGCGAGGTCCACCGCTATGAGGGGACCATCAACCAGTTCCTCGGGGACGGCTTCATGGCCCTGTTCGGAGCGCCGATCGCCCACGAGGACCACGCGCGGCGGGCCGTGCTCGCGGCTCTCGGCTTGCAGAAGCTCCTGCGGGAGCACCGCGCCGAGCTGGGCGAGCGCCACGGTGCCGAGCTCCGGGCACGGATGGGGATCAACACGGGCTGGGTGGTGGTCGGCGGCATCGGCGATCAGCTCCGCCAGGACTACACCACCGCCGCCGACCAGGGCTTCGCCGCCCGCTTCTACCGCACCTTACCTGTCCACCACGGTCCGCGAGCGCCACTGGGCGCTCGGCTATGGAAGCGAGGAAGACCTGGAGGGGATGGAGGACGACGCCGACGAGCTCGATGGCAACGTCCTCGACCGGATGGTCAAGCGGGTGCTGGTCACATAGGTCTGAGTACCTGCGAGCCCAGCCCTCCAGCGCGCCGCGGCGTAGAGACTCGATCGTAGGGTTCTCTGTATGCCTCCTCCGTGCCACTCGCGACGCCCTCATCGAGACGTTTGTGGTGGCCCTTTGCCGACCCAAGATGGGGAGGCTGCTACCCTCCCCGCTTCACAGTCATCACAAATTTCACTAATTTTGTTACGTCTTGCTTCTTTTTTTGAAGAAGAGTGTATAGTGGGTGTCGCTCGGCGATCCAACATCGCATGAGTTGGGAGGTGTTTGAGTTTTGCTGTCAGTCTGTAGTGTCGTCGCTGTCAATCAGGTCGCCTGTCGCTCCGGCGACAGTGCGCCGGACCTGTTTTTTCTTCCAGTATCTACAGTTTCTCCACTTTCTCCAGTTGTCGTCCGGCTCGCGGGCCTCCCCGCGCAGGCGATTGAGGCGCTCGCCAGCCCTCCCTGCGCCGCCCTCCTGGAGGCCCGGGAGAGCTTCGAGCGGGAGCTTGGAGAGGCCCGGCAGGAGATGGTCGACGCGATCGGCGGCGCCCTCCCCGGCTTCGACGCGCCGGTCCGCCGTTTCCTGCTGAACGTCAAGCGGAGCTGCTTCAACGGCCGCGAGATCGGGGCGTACCGCGGACGGGCGGAGTGGGCCGCGCTTCAGCGGGTTTCGCCGGGACTGGCCGAGCGCATCGCGGTCCTCGAAGAGCAGCTCCGCGAGAACGACCATGCCTTCGCCGCCCTGTACGAGAGCGAGCTCGACCGCGAGCGGCGCCACCTCCTCGGCCTGGTGCGGGACCGCCGCTTTCTCCGGGGCGTGGCACTGGGAAGGCCTGGCCTGGTGGAGAAGGTCCGCTCCCAGGCTCCTTCCTTCGCCGGTCCGGGACCCCTGAGGAGGCCTGCCAAGTGGGAGCTGAGCCTCCTGCGCTTCGTCACCCGGGCTGCCACGAAGCTGTCCGCCAACTCGACGCTCACCGCCTATGCGCTGGGGAGCGTCGAGGCCGGCCCGCGCGGCTTTGGTTTTGCCGGGACGCCGCAGCGGGAGGTCTCCCTGGTGCGCCTCGACCGGCCCCAGCTCGAGCAGATCCAGTTGCTCGTGGCGCGGCATCCGGCGGCGCGGGAGCGTTACCTCGCGGCCTGGAACGACAGCGTGGAGGAGGTCGAGCCGGGCCGCTATGGCTTCGTGCGCGACAGCCGGTGGAGCCTCGAGCCCGGGGCGAGCGAGTTCGAGCTCACCAAGCCCGCCCGGGTCAAGGTGCACCTCCCGGAGGCGCTGGTCGGCGCCGTCCGCGACGCCCTGCGAGACGGCGCCGTCCGGTACGACGCGCTGCTTGCGCTCGCGGCCCGCGAGGAGCTTGACCGGCTCATCGACCTCGGGCTCCTGTTCCTCCTGCCGCCCTGGCCGGCCTGGGAGCCCCGGCTCGAGCCGCGGATCCTCCAGTTCCTCCGTACCCTGCCCGCCGAGCCCGCCGTGCGCGCCACCGCGGACGCCTTGGCCGAGCTGCTCGCGCTCGAAGAGGGCTTCGCCGAGGCTCCCCGTCCCGAGGCTGCGGTCGCCGCCATGAAGGATGTCGTGGCGCGGCTCTTCGAGGCGGCCTGCCGCCTTGCCGAGCATGAGGCCCGGCTCGCGGACCGGGCGCACTTCTTCGAGGAGGTGCTCGTGGAAGCGGACGGTCCGGGGATCTTCGAGATCTCGTCCTCGTCGGTCGAGGACATCCGGGAGGCCGCCGGCCTGGTGTCGCGTTTCGCCGGCCTGTTCAACCTGCGCCACGACGTGCTGCACACCCTGGCCGCCTGGTGGCGGGAGCACGAGCCGGGCCGCCGGGAGATCCCCTTCCTGGAGATGGCCCGCGGGTTTGCCCCGGTCTGGAAGCAGTTCATTCCCTTCTACACGACCGCGAACGAGGACGCCCTCAACACCTTCGACCCGCTGCGCTCGCCGGCGCTCGAGACCCTGCGGGAGCGGCGGGGAATGGTCCTTCTCAGATCCCGGGAGCTGCTGCGGGAGTCGCCGGGGAAGGACGTGCTCGCGGTGCGGAGGTTCGGCGAGCTGGTGGAGTCGCTGCCGCTGCGCTATGCCCCCCAGGTGGGCGCGTGCGTCTTCGTCCAGCCCGTGGATGCCGAGGGCCGGTCCTGGGTGCTCAATCGTCTGCACGAAGGTACGGGGCGGTACCTGAGCCGTCTCGTCCCGGTGCTGGAGGGTCCTCGGCAGAGGCGCCTCCTCGAGCATCTCGTCGCGAGGTCGGTGGTCGAGGTCGAGGGCGAGGAGGCGGAGCTCCTCGAGGTCAAGCAACCGTTCGGGAACCTGGTGCGGGCCCACCCGCCGCAGACGGCGAGGGTGCTGGACGTCCGGGGAGCGCACCTCGACCTGCCGCGAGCGTGCAGGGTGAGCCTCGGCGAGCTCAGGGTCCAGGCGGACCTCGAGGCCGAGACCTTCCGCCTGGTCGATGCTTCCGGGCGCCGCGTGCTGCCCGTGAACCTGAGCACCCTGTCCGACAACGGGCACCCGAATCTCCTGCGGCTGCTTCTCGCGTTCGGGCCGGGCGAGACGCGCGGCGTCTTCCCGCTGGCTTGCTTCGAAGAAGACGAGGAGCGCATCTGCTTCCAGCGTGTGACCTGCGGCAGCCTGGTCGTACGCCGGCGCACTTGGACGGTGGTCATCGGGAAGCTCCGCGCGGAGCTGGAGGGCCTCGGCGACGCCCGGGCCCATGCGGCCGTCCACGCCTGGCGCTGCCGGCTCGGCCTGCCGGTGGAGGGCTTCTACCAGGAGGTCGCGGCCGGCCGTCCCGTGCCCAAGCCGCAGTACGTGGACTTCGGCTCGCCGTCGCAGTGCCGTCTCTTCGTCTCCAACCTGCGGAAGATGGCGGCCCCGAATCTGAGCTTTCAGGAGGCCCTGCCCTCGCCTGCCGGTTTCCCCGCCGACGCGGCGGGGGACCGTCGAGCCTTCGAGCTTCTCATCGATGATCTGGCCCTGCGTGCGGCGGGTCTGGAGCGGGAGATCTGATGGTTGCATACGAGAGAGAGCGCGCTGTGAAGCCGGACGCGGAAACGCTTGCCGGCTTGATCGCGCCCATGTCCGTCGCCGAATTCCTTGCGGATTACTGGGAGAAGACCTTCCTGCACCTGCGGGGGGACGATCCCGACCGGTTCAGCCGGTACTTTTCGGTGCGCGACGTCGACCGCTGGCTGACGGGAGCCCAGGGCGACCTCTACATCTCGGCGCCGCAGGGCAGCGACCTGGACACCCAGAGGATCGACCCCCGGGACGTCACGCTGAGCGTCGCCTATTCGGCCTTCACGCGGGGCTGCCTGCTGGTGTTGAAGACCATGAACGGCTGGCCGCCTCTCCAGGGGCTCATCAAGGCCCTGGGCAGCGAGCTGCATGGAGACGTCGAGGTGGAAGCCCACTTGGCCCCGCCGGGGTCGAAGGTGTTTCCCCCCTTCGTCGCCGGGCACGACGTCCTCGTCCTGCAGGTCGAGGGGGAGCGGACCTGGCAGCTCCACGAGTTCTCGCTGCTGCAGGTCAACCCGGTGGAGAGGCGGAACATGAAGTTCCCCCTGGAATGGTATGGGCGCACCAGGACACCGGCCCTCGCCGAGGTGTGCCTGAAGCCCGGCGACCTGCTGTTCATCCCCCATGGGATGGGGCACCATGCCGTCGCCGAGAACGGCGCATCCCTGCACCTGGAATTCAGCATCAAGCCGCTCTACTGGGTGGATTTCCTGAAGATCGCCGTGGAGTGCGCCGCGCTCCATTCGCAGGACCTGCGCAGAGCGCTGCCGCCCGGCTTCGTCGAGAGCCCCGAGATCGGCGAGCGCATGCGGCAGACGTTCGAGCACTTGGTGAAGACGTTCCAGGAGACCGCCTCGTTCGACGAGGTGATCGCCGTGGCCAGGCGCAACCGCATCTCGTTCCAGAGATATCCGGCGGACGGCCACTTCGCCCAGCTCGCGGCGCTCGGGGAGCTCACCGCCGATTCCAGGGTCGAGCGGCGCCGGGACATCCTCTGCCACGTCGAAGAGCTGGTCGACAGGCAGCGCAACGAGAGGATCGCCATCTTTTTCGGCAGCGAGCACGTATCGGCTCCGGTGCGCGTGCGCAGGTCGCTGGAGTTCATCCGCGACCACCGGCGGTTCCGGGTCTCCGAGGTGCCCGGCCTCGACGAGAAGAGTCAGTTCGCGCTGGTGCGCCGGCTGATCGTCGAAGGGATGTTGCAGCGGGTGGAGGAGCCGCCGAGCCTTTGAGCTTTTTGATTCCTGGCCCTGTGTGCCGTAACACCCGGAGCGTCCGGCATCAGTCCGCGGCACAGGACCATTAACGAGAGAGTTGATCTCTCAGAACGGAGCAACTATGTCCAAGCACGAGAATCCAGAGATTCAGGCCCTTTCCGACGACGATCTCGAGTCCGCCAGCGGCGGTGTCGTCAACACGGGCACGGGCGCCACCTGTAACACCAGCGCTGGTTACTGCAACACCAGCCTGGGCGGCACCTGCAGCACCAGCGGCACTGGCACCTGCGGCCAGACCAAGTTCAACACGGTGGAGTAGGCGGAGTGACACACCCGTCCTCCGATTTTCCGATCGGAGGGCGGGTGGATCTTTTTCTACAGCACGGCGAGCACCGAGAGGGCCTCGGGAAGGGCGGCGCCGAGGGGTTCCGGGTCTGGCGGCTCGATCCGGACGAGGCCGCCATGGAGGCGCGCCTCTTCCAGGGTGGCGGTCAGGAGCCGGCTCAGGTAGACCTCCTCCCCGTTGACGAGCCCCACGCGGTTCGCGGTCATGTGGAGCTGGCTCCCCCCGATGCGCGCGCGGATGGCCCGGCTGGCGCTCCGGGCGACGTGCGAGAGCCTGCGGGCACCCACGGCGAGAAGGTCGGAGGCCGGGGAAGGCAGGACTTCGTGGAAGAGCTTCAGGAAGGCGTCCATCTGCGAGCGGGCGACCGCATCGGCCTTGTCAACGATCTTCGGCAGGCCCTCGCCCATCGAATCCACACCATAACGCAGGAGGTCGGCGAGCTCCTCTCCGTCGGCGGCGAAGCCGCGCGCCTGCCGCAGCAGCAGCCGGAAGGCCTGGGCGAGCTGGACGGAGCGCGGCGCGTGCGCGTGCCGGCAGAGGTGCTCGACGGCCGCGACGCTCGACAGGGTGAAGAAGTCGAGCGAGGGCCGGAACAGGTCCGGCCCGCCGTAGCGCTCGGCCTCGGGCTGGAAGGGCACCAGCCGGAACGAGTTGTCGGGATGGACCTCGTCCGCCGCGCCCGGATCGTCCACCAGGTAGCCCTCGTTCGTCCGCCGGATCGCCTCTTCGCTCAGGGAGGTGGTCGAGGGCTCGGTCTCCAGGAAGCGCCGGGCCGCCTCCTCCAGGGCCGCGAGCACGCGCTCCCGGGCGCCGGGCAGGGCGCGCAGCCGCAGCCGCACGTGTGGCCCGCCCAGGCCGTAGCGGATGAAGAAAAAGGCGTCGATCGACCCCTCCTGCGCGAGAGCGACGGCGAGAGGTTGGACGAAGCCCCGCACGACGCGGACGAAGCTCTCGTGATGATGGAGATGACCCGAGATCCAGCTCTCCTGGTCCATGGCTTGGGAAGGGTGACACCGGTGCCATTGCTTATCAACTCCCTGCGGCGGGAAAGGCGTAGAGTAGTCTGGCTATGAGATGCTCCCGGTGCGACTTCGACTGCCTGCCCGGCATGAAGTTCTGCGGCCAGTGCGGGTTAAAGCTCGGCGCGGTGTGCCCCCAGTGCGGCGCGGAGAATCCCTCCGGCTTCCGGTTCTGCGGCGAGTGCGGCAACGCTCTGGCGGCCCCTGTGGCCCCACCGGAGGAGGAACAGCGTCCGGCCCCGGTTCTCCAGGCCTACACCCCTCCTCACCTGTCGAGCCTCCAGACCCGGGCCGCCCTGGAGGGCGAGCGCAAGCAGATCTCCGTGCTCTTCTGCGACCTGGTGGGCTCCACCGCCCTGGCGGACCGGTTGGGTCCCGAGACCATGCACCTGCTCCTCAACCGGTTCTTCGAGCTGGCCCTGGGCGAGGTCCACCGCTACGAGGGGACCATCAACCAGTTCCTCGGGGATGGCTTCATGGCCCTGTTCGGAGCGCCGATCGCCCACGAGGACCATGCGCGGCGGGCCGTGCTCGCGGCCCTGGGGCTGCAGAAGCTCCTGCGGGAGCATCAGGCCGAGCTGGGCGAGCGCCACGGCGTCGAGCTGCGGGCGCGGATGGGGATCAACACGGGGTGGGTCGTGGTCGGCGGCATCGGCGACCAGCTCCGGCAGGACTACACCGCCATCGGGGACACCACCAATCTCGCGGCCCGGCTGCAGGAGATCGCGGAGCCGGGGACCGTCCTGGTGAGCGAGGCCACGATGCGCTTCCTCCATGGAACGGTCGAGGTGGACGCGCTGGAGCCGGTCCACGTCAAGGGCAAGGAGGCCCTGATCCAGGCCTACCGGGCGCTCTCCGCCGGCTCGCTCGATTCCGAGCAGGCGATCCTGAGCGGCGCGGCCCTGTCGCCGTTCGTCGGCCGGCAGCGGGAGATGGCGGTGCTCGACGAGCTGCGCGAGCGGGCCGCGGGCGGGCAGGGGCAGGTGCTCGGCATCGCGGCCGACGCGGGCGCGGGCAAGTCCCGGCTCCTGTACGAGTTCCGGCGCCGTCTCCGGGACGAGCCGGCGCTGCACCTGGCCGGACGCTGCATCTCCTATGGCAGCGGCGTCCCCTACCTCCCGCTGCTCCACATGCTGCGCAATGGATGGGGGATCGCCGAGGCCGACGCCCCGGCCGTGGTCGCGGACAAGGTCCGCGCGCGTCTCGAAGAGGCCGGAATCCAGCCCGAGGAGTCCCTGCCTTACCTCCTGAACCTCCTGGGGATCCGGGAGGAGGAGGACCGCCTGGCGGACCTGAGCGCCCAGGCCTTGCAGGCGCGGACCTTCCACATCCTCCGGCAGATGATCCTGAACGCGGGCCGCGGCGGCCTGGTGATCCTGCAGATCGAGGACCTTCACTGGATCGATCAGGCCTCGGAGGAGTTCCTCGCCCACCTGATCGAAGGCCTGGCCGCGGCCCGGATGCTCCTCCTGGTCACCTACCGCGCCGGGTACCGGCCGCAGTGGATCGAGAAGTCCTATGCCACGCAGATCAACCTGCCGAAGCTGACCGACCGCGAGAGTCGGCACGTCGTCGACGCCGTGCTCCGGCGGTCGAAGCTGACCGACGACCTGGTGGAGACGGTGCTGAGCAAGGCGGAGGGCAATCCCTTCTTCCTGGAGGAGCTCACCCGGTCCCTCCTGGAGAGCCCGGACGTGTCGGTGCCGGACACGATCCAGGGGGTCCTGCTGTCGCGCATCGACCGGCTGCCCGAGGTGCACAAGAAGCTCCTGCAGACCGCCTCGGTCCTGGGACGGGAGTTCCACCTGGCCCTGCTGATGGCGATCTGGGAGCGGGACGTGAATCCCGGGCCCGTGCTGGCGGACCTCAAGCGCTGGGAGTTCCTGCGCGAGGAGCCCATGTCGGAGGAGCCGCGTTACTTCTTCAAGCACGCGCTCACCCAGGAGGCCGTCTACCAGACCCTGCTGGTGAGCCGCCGCCAAGCGCTGCACGCCGCCGCCGGCCGGGCTTTCGAGCGGCTGTACGAGGACCGCCTGGAGGACGTCTACGACCGCCTGGCCTACCACTGGTCGATGGCGGACGAGCCCGAGCGGGCCGTGTTCTATCTCGTCCGCTTCGCCGAGCGGGCCGCGGCTGGCTACGCGCACGCCGAGGCCGTCAAGGCGCTGCGGCAGGCCCTGGAGCATGCCGCGGACCTGCCGGCGGCGGAGCGCGACCGCCAGACGGTGAAGCTGGTCCTCCAGCTCGCCGCCTCGCTCCTCCCCCTGGCGCAGCTCGTCGAGACCCTGGAGCTCCTGGACGGGCACCGGGACCGGAGCGAGCGGCTTGGCGATCCTGCTCTCTCCGGCTGCTTCCACTTCTGGCTGGCGCACACCCACAGCTATCTCGGCAACCAGGAGGAGGCGGCGAAGAACGCCCGCTTGGCGATCGAGGAGGCGCGCCAGTGCGGCGACACGGCCACCGAGGGCAAGGCGTGCTACGTGCTCTCCCGCGACGCCTTCTGGGCGGGTCGGTTCTCCGAGGGGATCCGGCAGGGACTGCAGGCCGTGGCCCTGCTGGAACGGAGCGAGGACCGCTGGTGGCAGGGTCAGTCCTTCTGGGTGGCGGGTTTTCACCAGTACGTCCTCGGCCGGTTCGAGGAGGCTTTTGCGGCTATGTCCCGGGCGGAGGAGATCTGGAAGGCTCTGGCCGATCCCCGTCTCGACCCGTCCTGGAGCACCGGCTACTTCTACGCCTCGCTGGGGGACTGGGAGGCCGGGATCGAGGCCTGCCAGGGCGGGCTCGCCCGGGCCCAGGATCCTTTGAACACGGCGGCCGCCATGGGCTTTCTCGGGTACGCCTGGCTGGAGAAGGGCGACCTGCCGCAGGCGATCGAGGCGCTGGAGGAATCGATCCGGAGGATGGAGCAGACCGGCATGCGGCAGCTCCAGGGCTGGTTCTCCGTCTTCCTCGCCGACGCCTATCTCCGCGCGGGCCGCCTGACCGACGCCATGGACGCGGCGCGGGAGGCCCTGGAGGTGACCCGCGAATCCCGGTTCCGCTACGGAGTCGGGCTGGCGCAGCGGGTCCGGGGAAGGATCGCCCGGATGCAGGGGCGTTTCCAGGAGGCGGAGGAGCACCTCTACGAAGCGCTCGACGGGTTCCGCTCTCTCGAGGTGCCCTTCGAGGTGGCGCAGACCCGCCTCGACCTCGCGCTCCTCGCCCATGCCGGCAACGACCGCCGCGAGACGGCCGTGCAGCTCTCCGAGGCCCACCGGGCTTTCGTGGAGCTGGGCGTCCCGAGATACGCGGAGCGGGCCGAGCGGATCGCGCGCGAGCTGGCCGTCCCGCTGGCGCTGGCGTCCTAGGCAGATAGATACCCGAAGAGCAGATAGGCCTTGGCCTCCGGCTCCCGGCCGGGACGGCAGACGACCTTGACGTGGCTCGGCTTGCGGAAGCAGAAGCCGCCCTGGAAGCTCTCGGAGCCGGTCCAGCCGAGAGCGGCATCCCGCTTATCGGGATCGCACAGGCCCCGGCTCACCAACCGATCGAACAGCTCGCCCCAGCGGGGCTCCCGCTGAGGCAGCCGCGAAAACGAGCCCTCGATGCCGATCCGGGGCACGACCTCTTCCCCGAGGTCGACCGACAGGTGGATCCTCTCGACGCCCTCGAAGAGGGCGGCCTCACGTTCGACCCAGGGGACCGCTTCCGGCGCCACCCTGTCCAGGTAGGAGAGGATGCCGGCGGGGTCCAGGCCGAAGATCTCCAGGCGCACGGCGTCGCTTCCTCGCGCGAGAAGGCTGAAGGCATAGAGGAGATAGGCCGGCTCGGGAATGGCTCGATGACAGTGCTCGATGAGCTCCCGCCGGCCTGGGCCGAGAGGCTTCCCCTGGAGCGCTGGCAGGAGCGATCCGGTCAGCCACGCAGTCTTGGCGGGATTGACATCGGGCAAGAGCTTGGCGCACACGATGGGAGCCGGGAGGCCTTCCGGCTCGCGGTCGAGATCGAATTCCAGCCAGATCGAGTGAATGGGGGCGAGAGAAGCCTCCGCGCCGGCCCAGCGCGAGAGGAAGCTCCGGACATGGGAAGGAAGGGCACATTGCGCGAGCCGCACCGCCTCTCCAGGTTCCTTCACGCGGAGCGACAGGTCGATGGGACCTACCCCCCTGGACAATCGGACCTCGAGGGCTGCCAGGAGAGAGCCTGGCAACCCTCGAGCGATCCGAAGGAGCCGCTCCGCACCCTCGGGGTGGAAGAGAGGCTCGCGGAGGTGCGGTTGCAGGACGCGAAGCCAGTCGTCGCAGCTCGGCAACGACCTGAGATCCGTCTAGCCGTTGCCGCCGGGGACGGTGCCGCCGGTGCCGCCGCCCCAGCCGTCCTCGCCGCCGGCAGCCTGCTCCAGCTCGTCGTCCGACAGCTCGCGGTCGCTCTCCATCCGCTCCCGCGGCTCCTCCTGCCCGGCGTCGTCGGGATGCTTCTCGGCGGCGAGCCGTTCGAGATCAGCTCTGCTCATCTTCTGCTCCTTGTCTGGTGTCTCCAAGTGTAGTGCTGGAGACCGGGCCGGTCAATGAACCTTGCTGCAGGGGGCGGGCCGGATGGGCTCCGGTAGAATCGCCGGGATGCCATCCAACCTGTCACCTGCGGGGAAACGGTTCGTTCGGCTGCTTTTCCTGGGCTTCAGCCTCCTTGTCAGCCTCCTGATCGCCGAATTGACGGTCCGTCTGGTCCGCCCACAGGCGGTGATGACGGTCACAAGCGGCCTCTATCAGGCCGACCCGCCGCGCCGCTACCGGATCGCTCCCGGGTTCCGGGGCAGGATCACGAACCAGATAGAATTTGATACGGACGTCGCCACCAACAGTTGCGGCCTGCGCGGGCCGGAGGTCGGGCCGAAGCGGGGGCTCCGCATCCTCGCTCTCGGCGATTCGTTCACGTTCGGAGTGGGAGCGCGGCAGGAGGAGACCTGGCCGGCGCGGCTGGGCGAGATCCTCGGGGCCGAGGTGCTCAATGCCGGGGCTCCCGGGTTCGGAGTGCCGGACGCGGTCGCCTGGTACGAGCGCTACGGGATCGAGCTCGATCCCGACGTGGTCGTGCTGGCGGTGTTCCTGGCGAACGACCTTCAGGATGCCTCGCCCGATCAGCCGAAGGTGGCGGTCGTGGACGGCCAGCTCGTGGTGCCGGGCGAGACGGGAGGGCTGCGGCGCTGGGTCTACTACCACTCCCACCTGTTCCGCCTGCTCAAGAGCTCGGTGCTGGAGGGCCGCGTGCGGACTCTCCTCGGGCTGCGGGAGCCCTGGGCGGTGCGCGAGCTGCGGTCGGAGTTTGCGATGTACTCCCCGAATCTTCCCCCGGAGCTTCGGCGTGGCGCGGAGGTCACGGAGCAGGCCGTGGCGCAGCTGGCAGGACGGAGAGTCCTCGCGGTGCTCATCCCCTCGCTGCCGCAGGTCGATCCCGCGAAATGGAGCGCCGTGCTCGCGCAGCTCGGGCTCGATCCCGCCCGGCACGACCCGCTCCGGCCCAACCGGCTGTTCCGCGGGATCTTCGAGCGCCATGGGGTGCCGGTGCTCGACCTGACCGGCACGTTCCGGAAGGCGGTGGGGGAAGGCAGGAGGATCTACTACCCGATCGATCAGCACCTGACTCCCGAGGGCTACGAGCTTATGGCGCGGTCCGTGGCGGAGGCCTTGAGGTAGAGCACTGCATCTCCCGGGAACGGCGCCCTCACCCGTCGTCCGAGCCGCCCCGCTGGGATTACAACCCCCGAGCCTGGATCGATCCACTCCGCTTCGCCTTCGAAATCGATCTTCCCGCGCCCCCGGGGCAGATAGACCACCATCTCCTTCTCTCCCGCGAGGCAGTGCCCTGACGCCGACGGCGCCATCCGGGCGAGGTCGAGCCTCTCCGCGAGGCGGCGGGTATGGCCCATGGCGCGGCGGGCGTCTTCCCTCGTCGGATCGGCATCGAGGGGGTCCATGTAGATGGGATGGTGGCCGGCGAGGAAGCTCTTCCAGACCCAGCCACGGTCGCCGCCGATGCCCCAGAGGTGGTCGGTGTCGAGGATCACGACCTTGCTCCCGTCCGCGGGCGGCGGCGAGCGCTTGTAGCCGCCGCGGCGATTCGGGGAGATCCAGTCGGCCGGGCTCCGGAAGAGGTCCTCGTTCCTCCCCCGGGGGAAGCAGGAGGTCATGCCCACGGGGTGGGGCGAAAGCGTCTTCAGGTGGCGGATCAGGTGGTACTGCCAGTCGCGCGATTCGCCGGGGCTCTCGTTCGAGATCTCCCAGAGGACGTCGAGGTCGCCAACCGTTTCCACCACCTTTTGGACATAGGCTTCCTGGAGCCGGGTGATCGCGGGCAGGCGCAGGGTGTGGATGTCCACTCCGTTCCCGCCGTCGATCCCGTTCACGTTGCTGGCCGGGTTGAACGGGTGCCGGGGCCAGGGGTTGCCCTCGCCGTTGTCGTGGATCGACCAGCCGTTGAAGAGCATGACGGCCACATGGAACCCGCGCTCGCGGGCCCGGAGCACCCGCGTCCGCAGGCGCTCGAAGTACTCGGGGTTGAATCGCGAGAGGTCGAAGCGCGAGCCGGCTTTCCGGTAGACGGCGGGATGGATCTCGTGCGTCCAGGCCTCGTGGGTCCAGAGCCGGAAGAAGTTGTGCCCCCAGGAGGCGAGGCGGTCGAGGTAGCCCTCATAGTCGAAGCCGCCGGGGCGCTCGCCGTTGTCGAGCAGGACGTCCCAGTGGTGCGAGCCGGTTAGGTAGACCGGCCGGCCGCCGTCTGAAAAGTAGCGGGGGTTCTCAGGGTGGATGCGCACGACCGTATAGTAGGATGACCCGCTCCGATGCGCCGACTCCTCCTCTTGCTTGCAACCCTCCTCCTCGCGGCCTGCGGCCCGAAGGTGGCGGAGGATGCGCCGCGCCATATCTTCTTCATCACGGTGGACACCCTGCGCGCGGACCACATGAGCCTCTACGGCTATCCGCGGCAGACCTCGCCGGAGCTCGACCGGCTCGCGGCGGGCGGCGTGGTCTTCGACCGGGCCATCACCCAGTGGCCCAAGACCGGGACCTCCTTCGCCTCGATGTTCACCGGTCAGTACCCGCAGACCACGGGGCTCACGCACCGCGCGGCCATGCGCGTCCCCGAGGAGTACCTGACGCTGCCGGAGCTGTTCCAGGAGAGCGGCTACACCACGCTCGGAGTGGTCTCGAACGCCGTGCTGGCCGCGAAGTTCGGCTGGAACGACGGCTTCGACGAATTCGAGGAGACCTGGGGCGGCGGCGACTTCCCGGAGGAGGCGCACGCCTTCCGCCGCCTGATCCACGCGCCCAGGGTGAACGAGCTGGCCATCCCCCTGCTGGAAAAGCATTCGAAGGACGATCGCCTGTTCGTCTGGCTTCACTATACCGACCCGCACGCCCCGTACATGCTGCCGGACGGCATGGCCAATCCTTTCCTGGACGACGCTCTGTTCCAGGGAGATACGGTGGTTCCCCGCAAGGTGGCCCGCGGGTACAAGCTCGGCGGCCGGGACGACCTCAAGTACTACGTGGCCCAGTACGACGCCAACGTCCTGGTGGCGGACACCTACATCCGCAAGGTCCTGGACCGCGCGCGGGAGCTGGGGCTGCTGGACGACAGCCTGATCGTGTTCACCGCCGATCACGGCGAGAGCCTGGGCGAGCACGGCTCCTGGTTCGAGCACGGGCCGCTGCCCTACAACACGACCGCGCACGTGCCGCTCTTCTTCGTGCGCAATGGGCTGCCCGCCGGGAGCCGGATCGGCAGGCCGGTGGAGCTGATCGATCTCTATCCCACGCTGCGCGACCTGGTCGTGCCCGGCTACGAGGTGCCCGGCCTCGAAGGCAGGAGCCTGGCGGGTTTCCTGCGCGGCAAGGACTCCCCCGATTTCCGGCTCGCCTTCTCCGAGGCCGGCGAAAAGCCGCGCTACTTCCGCAGCGTCCAGGACGGCACGTGGAAGCTGGTGCTGGGCGTGGGAGGCCGGCGCGGCGACCGCATGGAGCTTTACAACCTCGTCTCCGATCCGCGGGAGACCCGCGACGTCGCCACCGCGAATCCCGAGGAGCTGCGCCGCCTGCGCGGCGAGCTGATGCGCTGGGTCAAGAACCGGCCCGGCCGGCACGCGGGTCAGGAAGAGGACGAGGAGACGCTGAAGGCGCTGCGGGCGCTCGGCTACGCGAATTAACTGGACTTGCCGAAGTTGCTCGCCAGCACCGCCAGGTCCTGCCCATCCACGATCCCGTCGTTGTTGAAGTCCGACGAAGGGGAGTAGAGGGTCTCGCCCAGGCGCGAGCCGAAGCGGCGGGCGAAGCGCAGGAGGTCAGAACCGTCCACCCGGCCGTTCTGATCCAGATCGCCCGTGAGAATCTGGGTGCCGGCGATGGTGAGGCTGACGACCTCGCGGTCCACCGTGTTCGCCGGATTGGCGAGATCGCGCGAGCTGAGACCCACGGACACGATCCCGGCGAGCGGCGTGGGCGGCTGGTAGCTCAGGATGGCATGCTTCGCATCGCCCGTCGGCGTCACGGCCGTGGACACGCCGTTGACCTTGAGCGTGGTGGCGGCGAGATCGATCCCGGCTCCGAAGTCCCAGACCTCCACGGTGAGGGGCGCGGTCGGCGAGACCTCCTTGGCGCCATGGGCCGGGGTCACGAGCCCGGTCACCGGCGGCACCTTGTCCACGTTCCGGATGACGTCGAGGAAGATCTGCGCGAGAAGGTCGTAGCCCGCGGCGATCGGATGGCCGACGGGATCGTCGTTGCCCTGGTAGTAGTAGCGGTTGAAGAGGTCCGGAATCGTCGAGAAGAGCTCGAAGGGATCGGCCAGCTTGCGCCCGCGCCGGCCCGCCATGTCGCGGATGTTCTGGTTGAGCCAGGTGTTGGTGATGTTCGTGGAGTCGTACTTGGCATCGGGCAAGCGGGGGATCGTGGTGGCGTGGATCACCGTCAGGCCCCGGTTCTCGGCGCGCTCCGCCATCTGGTTCAGATTGAAGCGCGTGGTTTCGACGGGAATGCTGCGCGAGATGTCGTTCGTGCCCTCCATCAGGATGAGCACGTCGCCGGAGATCGCGGCCTCGTTGAGCACGCCGCTGATCCGCGCCAGGCCCTGGATCGTGTCCTCGCCGCCGACGCCGTAGTTATCCACCACCGCGTTGATCCCCGCGCCCTGGAGCAGCGCCTCCAGCCGGGGCGGGTAGCCCTTCTCGGTCCGCAGGTCGTCGTCGTAGACGCCCGCCGTGATGCTGTCCCCGAAGGCGATGTAGCCGGTCTGGGCGTGGGCCCTTCCGGAGAGAGAGGCGGCCAGCAGGGTGGCCAGAAGAAAGAGAAACCTTCTCACGGCACGCGCTCCAGCGGGGACTCCCACTTCGCCCCGAGCCAGCGCAGACGGAGGCCGTCCTCGCTGAGAACCGGCCGTTCGGTCAGGGCGGAGAGGGCCGCCGAGCGGCGCAACACCTTGCCGGACGGAGCGAGCTCCAGCACCGACCAGGAGCTGGGAAGCGCGGTTTGATAAACAAGATACGGACCCTGGAACGAGGGATGGAACGAGCCCGAGGGAGCCACGGGGCGCTCGTCCTTCCAGGAGCCCGCCTCGAAGCGCGCGAGCTGGAGACGGTAGCTCTCGCCGTCGTAGCGGCTCCAGGCGAGGAGCGCGCCGCTCCCGGCGGCGGTCAGGGCCGGCGTGATGTCCGGCACGGCATTGCCCCTGGAGACGGGGCGGGCCGGGCTCCAGCCCTGGGCGGTGCGCCGGGCCCAGACGATCTCGTGGTCCTCGCCGTCGTAGGCGCTCCAGGCGAGAAGCCAGGAGCCATCGGCGAGCACGGCGCCGGCGAGCGCGATCTGGCTCCCCGGACCCGGCTGCGAGACCGGCTCGACGGCCTTCCACGCATGGCCGCTCCACTCCGCGGCGCGGACCGCGAGCGAGCGGTCGTCGTTGCCTTCGAGCCAGGCCATGCCTTGAAGGGTGCCGTCCTCGACGAAGAACACCGCCCCGCGCCGCTGCGGAGCCTCCTGGCCGGCAGGAGCAGGCACGGCGCCGTCGGCGGAGAGCAGGAAGAGCGTGCGCCGGCCGTCCTCGCCCTCGGCGCTGCCAACGGCCATCCAGCTTCTCCCCAGATCGGCCAGCGCGGAGACCTCGGCCCTTGGCGGCAGCTCCAGGCGCAGCGAGCGGCCTCCCGGCATCTCCAGCCGAGCATGATCAGCCACGGCATGCAGCACCAACCCTCCGGATTGCAGAGGATCGGTCTGGGCATGGACCGTCCCGGAAAGGAGGATCAGGAGGAGACACACGATGCCCTGCGGGCGCGAGAACGAGCCGCTCACGTGGGGTATCCTACCTCACCTTGGATAGAAGAGCCTTCCTCCTCGGCGCCGCCCTGCTCCTCGCATGTCACGGAGAGGACAAGCGCTTGCCGGCCCACCAGGGGCCGATCGTGCTCATCACGATCGATGCGCTTCGCGCCGACGTCCTCGGCCCGAAGCTCACCCCGAATCTCCACAAGCTCGCCGCGGAATCCGCCTGGGCGGGACGAGGGGTGTCGCCGTCGAGCTGGACCGTGCCCTCGATGGCGTCGCTCTTCACCGGCCTGCAGCCGTGGAGCGTGCAGAGCTGGTCGAGCGACCGCGCCGTGCTGCGCGACGACCTGGTCACGCTGCCCGAGGCGCTCAAGGCCAAGGGCTACCACACCGCGGGCTTCCGGACGAACCACTGGCTGGAGAAGCCGTACGGCTACGCGCAGGGGTTCGACGACTTCCGCTACCTGGCCCAGGGCAAGCGCGCCGAGAACCACCTGGAGAAGCTGGGCGCGGGCCGCGAGTTCGTCTGGGTCCACATTCTCCAGCCGCACGCGCCGTACGTGCGGCGCGCGTACCTGGAAGACCACCTGACCGGCGCGCCGCCAAATCTGCCTGACAAGATTCGGCCCGCGGACCTGGAGCCCTACTACGACCCGGACGTGCCGCTGCCGCCCGAGCAGGAGAAGGTCTTCCGGGCCATGTACGAGCTCAACGCCGCCTACGCCGACGATCTGCTCGGCAAGATGGTCGCGGCGCTGCGCCGGAGCGGGCAGTGGGACCGGACGCTCCTCGTGGTCACCTCGGACCACGGTGAGGAGTTCGGCGAGCTGGAGCAGATCGCGCACGGCGGCAACCTCGGACGCCAGCTCGTGGAGGTGCCGCTGATGATCAAGCTGCCCGCGGGGTTTGGAGCCAAGCTCGCGCTCTCGGCGAAGCAGCGGCCCGCGACCGCCCGGGTGCGCGCCACCCTCCTCGAAGCCGCGGGCTGGGAGCCGGAGGAGGGGACCGCGCCCAGCCTCTTCCACGAGGCCGAGGAGCCCGGCGTGCTGTCGGAGCTCTACGCGGGCAACGGCGTCAACCGTTTTTCCTACGTGGAAGGGGATCTCCAGCTCCTCTGGGAGAGCCGTTTCTCGCCGCCCGAGCCCGAGTACTACCGCGCCCGCGAGGAAGGGATCGTGGGCAAGCTGGACCGTCCGCTCGCGGAGCCGGCGAAGGTCATCTTCGGCCGGCTGGAGCAGGCCTTCGCCCGCACCATGCCCCTGTCCGGCCTGGAAGGAGAGAAGCCGAACCTCACGCTCTGGCGCTGGACCGAGCGCGGGAGCGAGCAGGTGGACGATCCCGCGCAGATGGAGAGGATGGCCCGCCGCCTCCGCAGTGCCTGGATCGCCGCGAACGGCAAGGAGAAGGTGCCGGGCAAGAACACGGGGAAGAAGCCCGTGCTCACCCCCGAGCAGGAGGCGGAGATGAGGGCGCTCGGGTACCTGTGAGGAAGATCGGGCTTCTGCTCGCCGGGTTGCTGCTCGCCTGCGGGAAAAGCGAGCCGGGCCCGATCGTCCTGATCACCATCGACACCCTGCGCGCCGACCACGTCGGCGCCCGGCTCACCCCTCACCTCCACCGTCTCGCCGCCGAAGCCACCTGGGCGGGTCGCGCCGTCGCTCCTTCGAGCTGGACGGTCCCGTCCATGGCTTCGCTCTTCACCGGCTTCCAGCCGGCCACCACGCAGACCTGGTCGTTCGACCGCGCCGTGATCCCGCGGAAGCTCGCCCTGCTGCCCGAGGTCCTGAGATCGAGGGGCTACCGCACCGCCGGCTATCGGGACAATCCCTGGACCATGGCGCGCTACGGCTACAGCCGGGGCTTCGATCATTTCGACAACCTCGGCGACGGCTCGGATGCCGAGGCCCACTTGGCGAGGCTCGACGGCGGTCCCGACTTCGTCTGGGTGCACATGCTGCCCCCGCACTCGCCCTACGTGCGCCAGCCGTACCTGGAGGACCGCGTCCCTGTCCCGGGCCTCCCCCTCCGGGTGCAGCATGCCGACCTGGAGCCGTACTACGACCCTTCCGTGCCGCTGCCTCCCGAAAGAGAGCGGATCTTCCGCGCCATGTACGCGTTGAACGTAGCCTGGGCCGACGAGAATCTCGGCCGCCTGCTCGGCGCGCTCAGGAAGAGCGGGCAGTGGGACCGCACCCTCCTCGTGGTCACCTCGGACCACGGTGAAGAGTTCCGGGAGTACGGCCAGATCGCCCACGGCGGCAGCCTCGGCCGCCACTTGATCGAGGTCCCGCTGGTCATCAAGCTTCCCGCGGGCCGGAAGCTGGAGCCGCGCGGCCCCATGGCCACGATCCGGGTGCGCAACACCCTGATCGAAGCCGCGGGAGGCGAGCCCGAGCCGGGCACCGCGCCGAGCCTGTCCCGATCGTGGGAGGGCGGCGTGCTCTCCGAGCTCTACCTGGACGACGGGGTCAACCATTTCTCCTACGTCGAGGGAGACCGCCAGCTCCTCTGGGAGTCGCACTTCGCGAGACCTGAGCCGGAGTACTACCGGGCGCGCCTGCTGCTGACCACTGGCGCGCGGAACCCTCCTCTCAGCCCGTTCCGCCGTCTGGAGGAGGCCGTCTCCCGCGTGCCTCCGCTCACCGGCCTGCCCGGCGATTCCCCCAAGCTCACGCTCTGGCGCTGGACGGGCAACGGCAGCGAGCGCATCGAAGATCCCCGGCAGGTTGCAGAGATGGCCCGCCGCCTCAAGCGCGCCTGGACCGCCGCGAACGGTCCCGAGAGGCCGTTCGGCCGCAGGCCCTCGCTGAGCGCGATCACGAAGCAGGAAGCGCAGGAGCTGCGGAGCCTGGGGTACCTTCACTAGTCCGTCGTCAACCTGGACCTGGGGTAGCGCGCGCTTTTTTCTCAAGAAAGGGCCGAAGGCCCGGCCTTTTTTCAGACGCCCCCTCTGCCGATGCTACGAGAAGCGGCTCGCGTGAGGATGACTATGCTCGCGCGAGGTAAAAAGCACGGCAGCACCCTAGCTGTCCGGGCTGCCGCACCGACCGTGTCAGAGAACGCTGGTTGGAAGCGAAACCCTATCCATGCGAAGAGAGCACACGAGCTGACCAGCAGGCGCTGAAGCCAGCTTCAACCGCTCTAGTGCGCAACGTCAAGTTCTACCGACTAAAAGCTTGGCGAGAGAAAGCCTCGCATCGAGGGATCGGGCACCGATTTGGACGGTGACTCGATCGCGAACTCAGTCTATGAAACGGAGGGACGCCATGTTGGATCGGAGACAGCTCGCCTACGGGCGCAGTGTCATCATAAGGACCCTTACCTGTGTGATGTTCCTCTTCTTCACCGGATGTCCAAATGGATGTGACAACCCAGGCCCAGGCGCAGGCATTCGCTGGATCAGTTATCCGGCGCTGGCGACATCCACGACGAGTTATAACTGGTTGGTCGTCAAATGCCAGTTGTCGGACAACAGCGCCATACCCGCAGGTCTGGACACCAACATCCAGAAGTTTCTGGGCATAGGGGGAACGGGGTACGGAAACATCGTGGATTATTTCCACGACGTTTCCTACAACCGAGCTTCAGTTATTGGGACTGAATTCGTGGGATGGGTGACGGCGCCCTTTGGCACGAGGGACTTGGCGTTTCCCAACGGGCGGCTCGCACCTGCGAGCGCGCGGGCAGCGAGGGTGAAGGAGTGTCTGCAGGCGATCCCGGCGGAGCAGGGCGTGAATCTTGAGGACTTCTACGGCGTAGTGGTAATCAACAACGCCGTGAATGATGGCGGCGCCTGCTATATCGGACAACAGAATCTGTCGATCAACAATAAGAACTACAAGCTTGCATGCGTCTGGTTCGATCCGAATAGCTTGTTCACCGATTTTGGTGCCCACGAGTTGGCTCACGGCCTCGGCCTGCCCCATTCTTACGACGACTCGGGAAGAAATTGTGGTGGAGCTTCAGGAGAATACTGCGATCCATGGGATATTATGAGTGCAATGGGAACGTACACGTTCGTCGACAAGAATTGGCTGATCAATGGTGCTAGCTCCGGGGGCGGGCCGGGGATGAATGCGGCGATGCTGCTGCGGATGGGCTGGATACCGGCGGCAAACCAGAAACGATATGACCTCGAAGAAGGAGGTAACCAGTTGTTCAAGTTACGAGCGCTAAGTCACGCTCAGCCTGGGAACACGCTGGTGGCAATTCTGAACGTGGGAGCAACTGCTTCTGACGGAGTCTACACAGTGGAGTACCGGCAAGGTGATGGCTGGGATTCGGGATTCGTGAGCCATCCGAACGCTCCGGCGCCGGTACAATCGAAGGGAGGCACAGTGCTGGTGCATCAATTCCGCATAGCAGGAGAGCCGGCATCGATGCTGCTTGACGGCGCATACGGCGGTGCGTTGCAGCCGTTCGACACCCTGGTGCTTCCGGGGTTCGGGGGAACGATCTATCACGTCACGGTGAAAGCGATGAACACCCAAAATGCTTCGGCTACCGTTGAGATCGGTTCCGGCAGAGGACCTGCGCTACCCAGGTTTGGAATCGAAGGTATGCGTTTAAACGAACGGATCCACCCGAATCCGTGATCAACTGGGCACGAGACCAGGCGATGCTCTGGAGGGTCTCGATGATGTCCCTCCCACTATGATGGAGGATGGCGGCGCCGGGAGCCGGCGACGCCTCAGGCTTCAGGAAGGGACGGCGGTCCGGGAATAGATGTCTGGCGAGTGTTAAAGCACGCCGACCTGGAGCCGTACTACGACCCCTCCGTGCCGCTGCCTCCTGAAAAAGAGCGGATCTTCCGCGCCATGTACACGCTCAACGTGACCTGGGCCGACGAGAAGCTGGGCCGCCTGCTCGACGCGCTGAGGAAGAGCGGCCAGTGGGGCCGCACCCTGCTCGTGGTCACCTCGGATCACGGCGAGGAGTTCCGGGAGTACGGCCAGATCGCCCATGGCGGCAACCTTTCGGGCGGCTGGAAGAGGCCGTCTCCCGCGCCCTTCCCCTGACCGGTCTGCTCGAAGATCCCCCCACGCTCACGCTCTGGCGCTGGACCGCGAATGGCAGCGAGCGGATCGATGATGCTCGCCAGACCGCGGAGATGGCCCGACGCCTGAAGCGGACCTGGATCTCCGCCAACGGCCCGGAAAAACCCTTCGGCCGCAGGCCGGTTCTCGAAGTCATCACGAAACAAGAAGAGCAGGAGCTGCGTAGTCTTGGGTACGTCCGTTGAAAGGGGCGAATCCATGAGGACCTCCCGCACCGTAGGGCGGCTCGCCCTGGCTGTTGCCATTGTGTTGGGCGCCGGACTCGGTTTCATCTATTGGTACGACAAGACGGGCCAACGATCCGACCCGGGATTCAGCACCGAGGTTGCGCACCCGGCCTATACCTCGGAGAGTGCGCCGCGCATCGCCTTCGATGTGGCGCATGACAATTGGCACACTCCGACCGGCCGCTACCGGCCGTTGGCCGACCTGTTACGGCATGACGGCTACGTGGTGGCCGAGCAAGCGTCCCCATTCAGCGCGGCGGCGCTCGCCTCGGTTCGGGTCCTCGTGGTGGCGAATGCGATGGGACCCGACGGGCACGAGGGAAGTCCGGCGTTTTCGGAACAGGAGGAATCAGCGCTCGTCGATTGGGTGCGCTGCGGCGGCGCGCTCCTGCTCGTCGCGGATCACGTCCCCTTCGGAGGCGCCGCGGAACGGCTGGCCGGCCGCTTCGGCGTCACGATGTACCTGGCCTTCGCCCGCGACGACAAGAATCACTCCGGGTGGGACAACGAGCGTCTGCTTTTCAGCCGGGCCAACCGGCTGCTCACGGTGTGCCCGATCACCGAAGGTCGGACTCCGGAGGAGCGCGTCGGAACGGTCGTGACGTTCACCGGCCAATCCTTGTCCGTTCCTGCCGATGCCACACCCATCCTCCGTCTGTCGGATGACGCGTACGACTGGCAGTCGCGCTCGGTCCGCAAGCCCGCACGGGGCCATGCCCAGGGGATCGCCATGACGTTCGGAGAGGGCCGGCTCGTCGTTCTCGGCGAGGCAGGGCTGCTCTCCGCTCAGGTCGATCCCGTCGGTTTCAAGATAGGCATGAACGCCGCCGGGAACGACGACAGGCAGTTCGCATTGAATGTGTTCCACTGGCTCTCCGGTGCTCTCCGGTAGGGGCTGGGCCGCTGGCTACCGTTCGACCGGGTGCCGGGATCGCTCGACCGCCGGGACGGCCCGCAATACCCGGGGGTCGGGACAGAGAACCCGCGGGTCGGACGGTTCAACCCGCGGGCTCGTGTCCGAAACCGGCGGGATTTGGTCCGGAACCGGTGGGTTGAACGATACGACCCGCGGGTTTGGGCGTGGGACCGGCGGGTCCGGCGATTCGACCCGAGCGTTTTTGTCCGATACCCGCGGGAGCGCCGCTGGCCGGATGCCCCATTCTGGCGTCGCCGTCAGATCCCGGAGTACGGTCTGGAGCCTCAGGGCAGTCCTTGATGGCCATCAACTAGACTATGATGGTCATGATGAAGGCAAGCACACTATCTCAGAGGACCCGGCGGTTGGGGGTTGCCGAAGCCAAGGGCAAGCTGTCGGAAGTGCTGCGGGATGCGGCACAAGGTCCAACGGTCATCCACAGCCGTGGGCGAGATTTGGCTGTCGTGCTGGCGGTCGAAGATTACGAGCGGCTATTGGCCGACCAGCAGGCCCCGAAGGCCGGCGGTGCTGCGTTCTTGCAGCGGGTCGAGGCCTTGAAGCAGCGGCATGGCGGTGGCGTCGGAGACTTCGAGCCCCCGCGTCTGGAGTTCGTGCCGTCTGAGCCCTTCGAGCGAAAGAGAACGAGCCGTCGGTGATCCGCTACCTGCTCGACACGAACGTCATTTCAGAAACGGCACGGCCGAAGCCGGACGCCAAGGTGACCCGCTGGCTTGGTCAGCTTTCGGCCTTTACGCTCTCTTCCGTGGGCGTCTATGAGCTCGCATCGGGTATCCAGCGACTTGCGGCGGGTAAGAAGCGCGAGTTCCTTGAGGATTGGCTTGCCGAGCTTCTTGCATCCGACTGTGACGTGCTGCCGTTCGACCGTGATGCGGCCCTCAGTTGTGCCGTCCTGGAGTCGGAAGCGCGTCGCCGTGGGCGAACGATCGAGCAGAGAGATCTGTTGATTCTAGCGATCGCCAAGTCGCAGGAACTGAGCATCGCGACCAGGAACGTCGCCCACTTTCGCGGCTTCGGTGTCCCCGTGTACGATCCTTTCACCGACAATCAGATCCTTTGATCCAAGCGGCCCAGGGTCGTGTGAAGCATCCTACCCGATACCATTGCTGGAGCCACCGGCATGGCGCAGGCTGGCTCTGAATGGGGAAAAGGACGTTCCGCGAAGGAACGCCCTCGAGCCGAGACCGACGAGGTCCCGGGGGGAGGTGGGGAGCGCGCGCCCGGCTACTTGTCGAGCGCGAACCGGATCGTGATCGTGTAGTAGACCTCGACCGGTTTGCCGTCCAGGGTGGCGGGCTGGAAGGTCCACTGTGCGACGGTATCCACAGCCGACCGGTCGAGGTCGGCGTTGCCGGACGACTCCGCGACGGTCGGGTTCCGCACCCGGCCGTGCTCGTCGATCACGGTGTCGACGACGACGGTGCCTTCGATCTTGGCGTCCCTGGCGCTCTCCGGATAGTCCGGCTGCACCTTGTTCACGATCTTGGGCGGCTTGACGTTGCCGTCGACCTTGAGCGGCTTGTCCGCGGCCCAGGCCGAGCCGGCCATGGGGAAGGCGAGGACGGCGAGGAACGCCGTCAGGGCGAGAAGCCCGGCGAACGTGGTCACGAGCGTTGCGATGCGTGGGCGGGACATGGGGACCTCCTTGCAGAGATGGGTCACCCGCTCGAGCAGGTGCCCGCGGTGAAAGAACGGCAGTCCGGGAACGGCGGCGGCCTGCCAGGAGCCGGCGGCGACGATGCGGAGGGCTTCCAGGTAGGCCCGGCGCGAGCCGGTCAGGCGGACGGCCTCGTGGTCGACCACCTGCTCGCGGCTGAGAGCGATCCGGGCGAGCAGCATCCAGACCCCCGGATGGAACCAGAGGAGGGCTCGCATCCCCTCCTCGAACAGCGCCGCGAGCCAGTCGCGGCGGCGGACGTGGAGCAGCTCGTGGCAGAGGATTCCGCGCTGGGTCTGGAGCGGCAGCCCCGGGAAGCCGGCGGGGAGGAGGACCACCGGGCTCCGCCAGCCGAAGGTCACCGGGATCTCGACGCGCCCGGAGACGAGCAGGAGCGCCCGTACGCCCACGGCCTCCGCGATCTCCAGGACCTCCGGCGCCAGGAGGGCGGGCCGCGCGCCGCGTCGCCAGGAGCGCAGGGTGAGCAGCCCGAGCCCGAGCCAGGCGAGACGGAGGAGGATGCCCAATCCGAGGACGCCGAGGAGCAGGTTTCCGGAGCTGTTCCCACCTGTCTCCGCGAGCTGTCCCAGCCACTCTCCCGTGACCGTCATCTCCCCGGCGAAGGTCGTTCGCACCGGCTCCGGCTGGAGGAGCGGGAGCAGCAGCACCGCCACGAGCAGGCCCTGCCCGTAGAGGAGGGCGGCGCGGGCGTCCCGCAGCCGGAACAGGACGGGCAGCAGGAGGCCGACGCCCAGCACCAGGGAACTCTGGAGGACGTACGCGGTCAGGTCGGCGGCGAAGGCGGTCGCAGTCATCTCTCCTCCTCGGGCTCCTCCGGGGTTTCCTCAGGGGTCTCGTCGATCAACCGGGAGATCTCCTCCAGGTCCTTCCTGGACAGCTTCCGCTCCTGGAGCAGGCTCAGCACCAAAGGCCGGGCCGCGCCGTCGAATACCCGGTCCATGAACTCCTGGACCATGCCCGAAATCACCTGCGTCTGGGCCTGGGACGGCTCGTACACGTAGGCCCGCCCCTCCGGCCGCTTCACCAGGTGCCCCTTGCTCTCCAGGATGTTCATCATGGTCATCACGGTGGTGTAGGCCACGCCCTTGCGCTCCCGCAGCGCCTCGTAGACGTCGCGGACCGTGGCGGTCTTCCGCTCCCAGACCACCTTCATGATCTCCAGCTCCTGCTCGGTGAGGATTCGGGTCTTGGTCTTCATTCTACTAATAACTTAGTACTAGGTAGTTCGTTCGTCAATCCCCTTGGACGGAGGTGGAGCGGGAAAAGTTCCCCCGCCGCGCGAGCGACCCGCCGCCGGGGAGGAGCGGCTGCCGCGGGGCTGAGGGCGCTCGGGTGCATTCGATGACAGCCTGATGCCGCTACTGAAATTAACGCGACCGTCGGCGGCGGCCTGCGGCAGGCGCTGGTGAACGATCCGGGTCCGATCCGGATCGAGGGCCGGAGCACCAGCGGGCCCGGCTACCGCTTCGACCAGGGCTTCGTCACGTTCCCGGGCTCCGGCCCCGTCCAGGTGCCGCTGGGCGAGCTGCGGACCGACGACGCGGGCCGGCTCCTCGTGCTCGGCGGCGACGGCCGCTCCGGCTCCGCCACGAACCAGCCGGCGGTCACGTTCGCCAACAACGACGGCTGGTATGACGACACCTCGGACGGCCCGGTGCGCGCCCGGGTGAAGCTCAAGGGCAGCAAGAAGGCCATGGACGCCGAGCCGGCCATGGTCGCGGTGACGCCGCCCAACTTCGGCCCCGGGCTGTTCGGCGTGGTCACCCTCTACGACGTGGTCTACGACCTCTTCCTGCGCCACGGCTGGATCAAGGGGCCGAAGCGCCTGACCTTCTGGGGGCACGTCTTCCCGATCTTCGAGCGCATGGTGGACAGCCAGTGGGTGAACCAGGGGGCGTACATCCTCTTCGGACCGGGCTCGCCGGGCGACCTGACAGCCCCGGATCTCCTCCCGAAGCTGGCGGACCCGGGCGCGGGCAGCCGGCGCGAGCGCGAGCGGGTCTTCCGGCTGTTCCGGCAGCCCCCCGCGCCGTGGGACGACCCGGGCCGCCGAGCGAAGCTGCCGCCGCCCCAGCCTTCCCACCAGCCGCCTTTCTACGGCGACGGCTTCGGGGAGTACGAGGACATCGCCATCGACGAGCTGGCGCTCACCCAGACGCAGTACGAATGGCTGCGGCTGTGGGCCGAGGGGAAGTTCATCCCCGGCGAGCGCCCGCCGCGGAGCTTCGACGAGATCCCTCTGGCCGAGCAGCCCTCCGCCCTGGACCGGACGCCCCTGGAGGATTGCCTGGGCGGACCGTTCCATCCCGGCATCGAGCTGACTTGGCCGATGCGCCGGCCGAGCCTGTGGAGGAAGCCGCAGGACGCGAACGGCCTGCCGTTCCGGCTCAACATCCTGCCCCCGGACCAGGCTCCGCAGGACGATTTCGGCGCCGTGCTCACGCCCGAGGTCTGCCTCGGCCCCGGCGGCCCGCTCGACGCGAGCGGCCCCGGCACGCTCACGCGCTGGCTGGGCATCCCCTGGCAGACGGACGAGGCGAGCTGTCTGGCCGGCTATGACACGTCGAGCTACCTGCCCGTGCCCTCGTTCTGGGCCGCGCGCGTGCCGAACTTCGTGCTCAGCCAGCAGGCGTTCGATCAGGCCACGGAGCCCCGGCTGTCCTATCCCCAGAGGTTCAAGCAGCTCGCCTACCGGCAGTTCTGGCTGCGCGACATCCAGGGCTCGGGCTACCAGGCGCGCATCAACAACATGGTCAAGGAGTGGCACCTGCTGGGCATTGTTGTCGAACAAGCGGTCGAGCACCCCGGAGACCTTCCGGTGGAGCCGGAGCCGGGGTTCCCGGCCCGCTACTGGGTGGAGACCGACCACCCCCATGGGGAGGGCTGGCATGTCGATCGCCGACGGTTCGAGGCGCGGCTGGCCGAGGCGGCCCGCGAGGCCGGCGCGGAGTGGCGCTGGGGATGCCGGGTCGAGAGGATCGGCGACGTCGAGGCTGATTTCGTGGCGGACGCCACCGGACGTTCCGCCCGCCTGGCCCGCCGGCTCGGGGCCAGGCGCCTGCGCTACGACCGCCTGGTCGGAGTCTGCGCGCTGCTCTCCAGCCGGACGCCCGCCACCGACACCTACACGCTCGTGGAGGCGACTCCGGAGGGCTGGTGGTACTCGGCCCTTCTCGCCGACGGTCGCCTGGCCGTGGCCTTCCTGGGCGACGGCGACCTCCTACACCCCTCCGCCGATCCCGCCCCCTGGTGGCGGCGGCTGCGGGAATCGGAAGCCACCCGGGAGCGGGTGGAGTCGCACGGTTATGAAGCCGGTCCGCTGCGGGTGCTGCCGGCGGAAAGCTCGCGCCTCGACGTGATCGCGGGCGACGGCTGGCTCGCCCTGGGTGACGCGGCGGCTGCGTACGATCCTCTCTCCTCGTACGGCATCGCCTCCGCCATGGGCTCGGGCTTCTACGGCGGCCATGCCATCGCCGATCTCCTCGCCGGCCGGGAGGAGGCGCGCTTCGCCTATCTGGAGATCATGCAACGGGCCTGCGGCACCTGCCTCGACCTCCAGCGCGAGCACTACGCCCGCGAGCGCCGCTGGCCGGATGCCCTCTTCTGGCGGCGCCGGCAGGCTCCGGAGTACGGCCTGGAGCCGCAGGGCAACTGAGTGCCTGACCGGGCGGCTCGGGTCGTCTTTGCAGTAGCATCGCAGCGATGCCAACGCTCGGAATGATCGGCGGGCTGGGCCCGGAATCCACGATCGACTACTACCGCCGCATCCTGGAGGCGTGGGAGCGGGAGGAGCCGGGCACGGCTCCGTCGATCGTCATCGACAGTCTCGACGTCCGCCGGGCGCTGCGCCTCGTCGAGACGGACCGGCCGGCGCTCGTCGAGTATCTCCTGGCATCGCTGCGGCGCTTGGCCGGCGCCGGCGTGGACTTCGCCGCAATGACCGCCAACACTCCCCACATCGTCTTCGACGAGCTCGCGGTCCGATCACCGGTCCCCCTGCTGAGCATCGTCGAGGTGTGCGCCGAGGAGGCGAGAGGGCGCGGGTTGAGACGTCTGGCCCTCCTCGGCACGCGGTTCACCATGGAGGCGCCGTTCTACCCCGAGGTGTGCGCACGCCATGGAGTCGCCGTGGTGCCGCCGGAGGAGGCGGACCGGGCCTGGGTCCATGAGATGTATGTGGAGGAGCTCCTTCGGGGTCAGTTCCTGGACGACAGGCGCCGGCAAGTCCTTGCGCTGGTAAGCCGTCTCCGAGATGACGAAGGCATCGACGGGGTCATCCTCGGCGGGACCGAGTTGCCGTTGCTCCTGCCGGCACCGGTCCTCGCGGACATTCCAGCGCTCGACACCACGGCCTTGCACGTGGCCGCGATCGTCGAGCGTCTCCGAAGCGGGCTTCACCGGCGCCAGCGGTAGAGCTCGAGGCGGTAGGGGCGCACCGGCACGTCGGGCGGAGCGGGGACGCGCACCCTCTCCTCCTGGCCCGTGAGCTCGAAGCGCTGGGTCACGAGGCGGCGCCTGCGGCCGCGGCGGCCGGTCTCGGTGAGGGGGAGGCGCCGGCCTCCCGGCTCGATGCGCAGCGCGTCCACGGCGCCAGCCTCCCGCGGCACCCAGACCACGAGGGAGGCGATCTCGCCGGGCCGGAGCCCCGCGGGCATGCGGCCGGCGAGGGCGCGCGCCGGGCCGGGCCGTCCGAGCGCGAGCGGCTCGGGCGCCGCCGCGGGGCTCCAGGGGTGGAGCAGGAGCACCACGGGCTCGCCGCGGCTGCGGAAGGGCGCGCCGGAGATCACCTGGGCCCGGCCTCCGCGCAGGAGCGCCTCGCGCCCCCGGTAGAGCTCGGCCTCCTTCCCCCGGAACCGGTTGCGCAGGAAGACCTCGGCGTCGGCCCGCTCGAGCAGGGCCGGATCGATCCGCGACAGCCGGTCCACGCCGGTCGTGATGGCGCGGTCCGCGCCGTGAACCAGCCGCAGCGTCCCTCCCTGGTTCTCGTAGATCACCTGCCGCAGCTCCAGCGGCGCCAGCTCCGCGGTCAGCGCGTTGCCTGCCGCTTCCCAGGTCGTGGGCACGACCCGCTCGTAGATGAGGTCGGCCTGCTGCCAGGCGAGGAGGGCCGCGGGGACCAGGCAGGCCGCCGCGGTGGCCATCTTTAGCGGTGCGGCGCGCTGGGCGACGAGCTCCCAGAGCGCGACGAATGCCCAGGCTGCGAACAGCGAAGTGAAGGGGACGACGAGCAGGTAGTTCTGCCCCCGGAACAGGGTCGTGGCCGCGGAGTGGAACGCCGAGTAGCCGAGGAAATGGACCAGGGCGAGAGCGGCTCCGAGCCGCTGCTCCGGGCTCCAGCCGGCGGGCCGGAAGACCTTCCAGATCAGCCCGAGGAGCCCGGCTGCGGCAAAGGCGGCCACGATCGGTCCATGATGCTCGACGAGGAACTGCGCCTGCTGCGCGAGCACGTCGGCATGGCCCGTGCCGCGCTGCCGCGCATTGCCGGAGTAGTGGGTGAGCTGCTTCGGGATGTACTCCAGCACCACGCCGAGGTACGGGTTCAGGACGACGAATACTGCGAAGGAGGCGAGCCCGGCCAGGGCGAGCCACAACCAAAGCCGCCGGTCGCGCCAGCCGCGGGCGAGCACGAAGCCGGTGATGGGGATGGCCGCGCCGATGCCCGTGTACTTGGTGGCCACGGCGAGCCCCACGCCGATCCCGACCTTGAGGAAGCGCCGCAGGTTGGGCCGGAGCGCCGCGTCGAGGGTCCAGTAGAAGGTGACCAGGGTGAGGAGCAGCACCAGGATGTCGGGCTTGAACTGGGTCGAGCTGAGCACGTGGCGCGGAAACGCGGACATGGCCGCCGCGGCCAGGAGCCCGGCCTCGGGGGAGAAGATCCTCCGGCCGATGAGGAAGAGCAACCAGAGGCTCAGCACGCCGTAGGTCACGTTGCACAGCCGGGCGAGGAGGTACGCCGTGGGGGAGTAGCGGTCGGCCGTCTTGCCGTAGATCGAGAGCGCCGGGATGCCGGTCGCGCGGTGGAGCGCCTGGCTCGCGGCCAGGAGCGCGGTCTGCGGCAGGTAGGAGAGGCTCAGGTAGTAGGCCTGGCCGGGCCGCCAGTTGCCCTGGCGCAGGATGAGGGAGACGTTGCGGAAGGTATAGCGCTCGTCGTAGTAGCGCCCGGCCTGGAGCCCCTGGCCCGCGTCCCACGCCCGGAGCGCGAAGCTCACGACGAGCAGCGCGGCCAGCGCTGGACCGACCCAACCCGGCGAACGCTGCGGACTGGTTTCCGGTCGATCCGGCAAAGGTGTATCCATGCGTTTCGGGGGCGGATGATAGCATGCGCCCGCGCATGACCTTCGATCGCGAAGTCCTCGGTCTCGTCCCTGCCGCGGGCCGCGCGGAGCGGCTGGGCCGGCTGCCGTGCAGCAAGGAGCTGCTGCCCATCGGCTTCCGCGAGACGCCGGAGGGGACGGCTCCCAAGGTCGCCTGCCACTATCTGCTGGAGCGCTTCCGCGCCGCGGGCATCCGCCGGGCCTACCTGGTGCTCCACGAGTCCAAGTGGGACGTGGCCCGCTACTTCGGGACCGGCGCGATGGCGGACATGGCGCTCGCCTATCTCTCGATCCCCGGCTCCCGCAGCGTGCCCGAGACGCTCGACAACGCCTTCCCCTTCGTCCGGGACTCGATCGTGGCGCTCGGCTTCCCGGACTGCCTGTTCGAGCCGGCCGACGCCTATGCCCGCCTCCTGGAGCGGCAGGCGGCCACGGGCGCCGATCTCGTGCTCGGGCTCTTTCCAACCGATCGCTGCCGGACGACCGACATGGTGGATTGCGGTCCCGACGGCCGGGTGCGGCGGATCGAAGTGCGGCCGGAGAGCACGCCGCTGCGCTTCAACTGGCTGATCGCGGTCTGGACGCCGGTCTTCACTCTTCACCTGCACGAGGCGGTGCGCACCTCGACCCAGGAGGGTGGCGAGCTCCAGATCGGGGCGGTGGTGCGGTCGGCGGTGGAGAGCGGCCTTCACGCCGAGGGGGTAGAGTTTTCTGAGGGGTGGTTTCGCGATATCGGCACGCCGGCCGACCTCGCGGCGGCCCTGCGGGACGCGGGCCAAGGACCCAAAGGACACCAAGGACCATAAGGACAACAAGGACGTCCCTGGTGTCCTTGCTGTCCCTGGTGTCCTTGTGGTCCTTTCCGCCCGCGGAAAGTAAGATACGCGCCTCATGCAGAAAGTCCGACTCGCCGTGCTGGGCTGTGGAGCGGTGGCCCAGATCCACCACCTGCCGGCGATCTGCGCCTCGGAGCGGGCCGAGGCCACGGTGGTGGTGGATGCCGACGCCGGGCGCGCCCGAACCGTGGCCGAGCGCTTCGGAGTTCCGGCTTCCGCCACCGACTACCGCGAGGTCCTGGACCGGGTCGACGCCGCGGTCATCGCCCTGCCCAACAGCCTGCACGCGCCGGTCGCGGTCGACCTGCTCCGCCGCGGAGTGCCGGTGCTGGTCGAGAAGCCCATGGCCCTCACGGTGCGCGAGTGCGACGAGATGATCGCCGCGGCCGAGGCGGCCGGCGCCGCCCTCGCCGTGGGGCTCGACTTCCGCTTCTTCGACTCCACCCGCTTCGTGAAGGACTTCCTGGCCGAAGGGCTCCTGGGCGAGCTGAAGAGGTTCGACCTGCGCCAGGGCGTCATCCCGCGCTGGCCGTTCGCCACCGACTTCCTTCTGCGCAAGGAGACCGCGGGCGGCGGCGTGCTCGCCGATTTCGGAGTGCACGTGCTCGACCTCCTCCTGGTCTGGCTGGGGGAGTGGGAAGCCCTCGACTACCGCGACGACGCCGAAGGGGGAATCGAGTCCGACTGCGAGTTGCTCCTCCGCATGCGCTCGGGCGTCGAGGGCGCCGTCGAGATCAGCCGCACCCGCAACCTGCGGAACACCTGCATTTTCGAAGGCGAGCGCGCCTCCCTGGAGGTCGGCATCTGGGACCCCGATCCGACGATCACGCTGCGCTTCGGAAGGCAGGAGACGTCGCTCGCCGGCCAGGCCGGCTCCGTGAGGCTGACCTTCCAGGACGTGTTCGTGCGCCAGATCGACGACTTTGCCGCGGCCATCCGTGAGGGCCGGGAGCCCTTCGTGCCCGGGCGCGAGGGACGGAGATGTCTCGAGCTGATCGAGGCCTGCTACGCCGCGCGCCAGCCGCTGGAGCTGCCCTGGTCGAACCCGCCGGAGGTGGTGCGATGAAGGTGCTGGTCACCGGCGCCTCCGGCTTCATCGGCGGCCGGCTCGTGGAGCGCCTGGTGCGCCAGGGAGCGGACGTGCGCGTCCTGGTGCGCAATCCCGCCTCGGCCGCACGGCTGGCCCGCTTTCCATTGACCTTCCATCTCGGCGACGTGACGAATGCGGCCGACCTGGAGAAGGCGGTCCAGGGGTGCGAGCTGGTCTTCCACTGTGCCTATGGCACGACCGGCAGCCAGAAGCGCCGCGCCTGGGTCAACCGGGTGGGGACCGAGCGCACGCTGGAAGCCGCGCACAAAGCCGGGGTGAAGCGGGTGGTGTATCTCAGCACCCTGATGGTCTACGGCCAGACCGCGGACGGCGATCTCGACGAAACCGCGCCCCGCCGCCGCTTCGGCAACGCCTACTCGGACAGCAAGCTCGACGCCGAGGGGATCGCGCTCCAGTACTCCCGCTCGGGCCGCGTGCCGGTGACCATCCTCCAGCCCACGGCGGTCTACGGCCCCTACGGCGGCGTCTGGACGGCTCAGTCGCTGGCAGCGCTCAAGACCGGCCGCGTGATCCTCGTCAACGGCGGCGACGGACTGGCGAACGCGGTCTACGTGGATGACTTGGTGAGTGCCATGCTCCTGGCGGCCGAAAAGGACGCCGCGGTGGGGGAGGCCTTCCTGATCTCCGGTCCCGACGCCGTGACCTGGCGGGACCTCTACGGCCGCTTCGCCCGCATGCTCGGAGATGGCCCCGAGCGCACCGTCTCCATGACGGCCGAAGAGGCTCAGGCCCATTACAGGCAGCACCAGCGGGAGACGAGCCGCTTCCACCAGGAGTTCCTCCGGACCTTCAAGCAGGACCGCGGCTTCCGCGACCGGCTCATGGCCACCCGCGAGCTGATGGCCCTGCGCGAGCTCGCGAGCTCCGTGCTGCCCGAGGGGCTCCAGGACCGGATCAAGGAGAAGATGTCCGGCGGAGGCGGGAAGCCGGCTCCCGCCGAGAAGGGCCTGCCGATCCATCCGCTCACGCCGCAGATGATCGGTTTCTTCGCCGCGAAGACCCGGGTGCGGATCGACAAGGCCCGCCGCCTGCTCGGCTACGAGCCCGCCTTTCCGCTCCAGCGTGGGATGGAGCTCACCGAGCAGTGGGCCCGCTGGGCGAACCTGCTGTGAGCACCGAGCAGCGCGTCCTGCGCTCGACCCTGGCAGGCTACTCCATCCAGCTCGCGCGTCTCCTAGTGGGCTTCGTCGCCAAGCTGGTGCTGGCGCGCCTCATCCTTCCCGAAGGGCACGGCCTCTACGAAGAGGCCCTGCGCATCGTCACCGTCGCCTCGGCCGTGCGCGACCTCGGCCTGCCGTACCACCTGGTGCGGGACAGCCGCCGACCCTACGGCACCGTGCTGGTCTCGACGCTCGTTCTCGGTCTCCTGATCTCCATCTTCCTGATCGTCGCCGCGCCGGTCTTCGGCTTTCTGACGCCGGACCTGCCCGCGGTGCTGCAGGTCTTTGCCATCTGGGTCTTCCTCGACGGCCTCGCGGTGGTGCCCAAGGCGTTCTTCGAGCGCGAGCTGACCATCGGACGCCTGATCGCCCCGGAGGTCTGGCGGGGAGTGGTGATCGCCGTGGTCTCGGTCGCCCTCGCCTGGGCGGGATGGAAGGTCTGGGCGTTCGTGGTGGCGGACCTCGCCGGCGCTCTGCTCCTGGCGGTCTTCTCCTGGAGCCGGGCCTGGGGGAAGATCCCGCTCAAGGCCGACCTCCATCTCCTGCCCGATCTGATCCGCCGCAGCTCCTGGCTGTTCTGGATCTGGGTCGTCCTCCAGCTCGTCACCTACCTCGACATCTACATCATCCAGTACTTCGGCCGGACCGAGACCGTGGGTCTGTACATCCGGGCCTACATGATCGCCTTCCTCGTGGCGACGATCGTCTACCCGCGCGCGCTCTTCCCGACGCTGGTGGAGTACCTGGAGGACCGGCCGCGGTTCCTGGAGGCCTTCCGGCTGAGCACGCTCCAGCTCCTGGGATGCCAGGTGGTGGCGAGCTATTTCCTGCTGCTCAACGCGGAGAAGGTGGTGCGCGTCCTGCTCGGGCCGGGGTGGGAAGGCGCGGCGCCGCTGCTGCGGGTGATCTCCTTCATCCCCTTCTTCGACCAGTTCACCATCCTCGGCGGCGAGATGCTCAAGGCCCGGCACCGGGACCGGGTGTGGCTGGGCGTCATGCTGCTCAACCTGATCTCCCTGGTGGGGTTCGGGATCGCCTTCACGCAGCGCTGGGGCGCCGCGGGCATGGGCGCCGCCAACTACCTGCTCGTGGGCAACCTGTGGATGGCCTGGGAGGTCGCCCGCGTCTTCGGACCGCGCTTCCGCCAGCTCCTTGGCGATCTCGCTCTTGTCTACCTCGTGCCGCTGCCCTTCTTTGCCCTGGCCGCCTGGCTTTTCGAGGCGGGCTCCTGGGCGCGCTTCGCGGCCTCGCTCGCGGCGGCGGCCCTCGCCGCCGCCATGCTGGTGCTCCGGTACTGGCGGCCGTTCCGGGAGTTCTTCGGAGGCCGGCCGGAAAGGACGTAAAGGACTCAAAGGACGTAAAGGACCAAAAGGACCCGGCCCCGGAGCCTTGTCCTTTTCGTCCTTTGAGTCCTTTACGTCCTTTTGGTCCTTTCCGGCAGGCTCCCCTCTACGGCTGCATTTCGATCCGCAGGTTCGAGTAGGTCCACCCGTAGGTCGGGAACTCGACCCCCTCGGCCGCCTGCGCCGCGGTGTGGCCGAACTGCACGTAGAGCCCGGTAGCGGGCACCGTGATCACCTTGTTGAGCGCCGAGCCGTTCATGTCCAGGGTCGCGACCGTGGCGCCCCCCGACGTGACCGTCAGGTTGATCTTGTTGGTCTCCGCGTCGTAGACGTAGCGCAGGTGATAGGAGACCCCCTGCTGCAGCGCCAGCGGCACCTCCTGCATCGTCAATGCCTTGGCCGCCATGTCCACGTTCTGGGTGTTCTTGATCCCGCTCCGCGGCGGGCCGAACGTGTTCACGTTGGCAAGAGTGTTGCTGCGGTATTTGCCCCGATGGATCCAGATCAGGTTGTGGTTGCCATCAGGCTTGCTCGCCGTCCAGGGACCGGGGACGACGTCCCACTCGACGATGAACCTGCGGAGGGCCAGAGGCTGCGACACCGGGACGTTGATGACCTTGGTCTCGTCACCCACCACTGGCTTGTGGACCTCGCCGGTGCGCTCGAACACGATCGCGCCGGGCGCGGGTCCGGGACCCGTGGGACCGGGCAGCGTCGAGGCGCCCGAGGCCGAAGGGGTCACGAACGAGAGCAGCGTCCGCGACGCGTTGAACACCGGCGCGAACGCGAAGAACGGCTGGTTGCAGGTGACCTGCGCGCGGGCGTCGGCGATCGACGGTGCGCCCAGGAGCACGAACGCGTCGCCGAAGTTGCGCAGCGACAGCGGCTGCACGGCCACCCGCGCGGTGCCGCCGATCGCCGTGCCGTCGGCCCGGAAGAACTGGATGTCGCAGGCCGCCGCCTGGTTCGCGAGGTTCACGACCGACAGGTCCGTGTAGGAGCCGGAGGTGTCGCGGAACAGCCCCTGGAGGTGCGCGGAAGTGCCCGCGGCCAGGGCGTTGTCCGACGAGATCACCGGCACCTCGGTCGTGCCGGCGAACCCGCTGGCCGGGGAGTTGGCCATGCGGGCGTGCACGAGCACCTGCGTGCCCGCCTCGATCTCCAGCAGGCCGGACGCGCCCGGGGAGCTGATCCCCACCAGCTTGCTGGTGCGCAGGGGCAGGATCGAGGCCTTGGTGCTCGGCGCCGGACGCTGGGTGCCGTCCGTGCCCGCGGGCAGGAAGAGCGCGCCGTAGCGCCGCTCCTGGGTGCCGCTGTTGCTCAGCCAGACCTCGGTGGCGTGGGTGCTCCCGCTCGCGCCGGTGCGGTCGAGCACCGGCACGTAGACGAACCCCGCGAAGGCAGGGGAGAGGGACATGGCCATGACGAACGCTAGGCAAGCGATCAGGAGACGCTTCTTCATGGGGCTACAACCTCCGGGCCGACTGCGTGAAGAGACCTGGACCCAGGCAAATGATAGCAAATTCCGCATGCCTGCCCTGGAGCCCGGGCTCGCGGCGCTGCTCCTCGTCCTGCTGCTCTGGGGCGGATTCCTGATCTATCGCACCTCGTTCGTAGCCGAGGACGGGAAGCGGTACTTCTGCCTGTTCGACGACGCCATGATCTCCATGACCTACGCCCGCAACCTGGTGGAGGGGTACGGCCTCAACTGGGCGCGCCAGGGCCCGCCGGTCGAGGGATTCACCCATCCGCTCTGGCTGGTGCCCATGGTGGC
>Ga0068862_100000329_pt1 | contig 51684 bp, 44 predicted proteins | sample KBSSwiS52_FD_66598 | JGI IMG/M metagenome (GOLD analysis project Ga0068862, IMG submission 66598) | Switchgrass rhizosphere microbial communities from Kellogg Biological Station, Michigan, USA - KBS Switchgrass S5-2 | ecosystem: Host-associated > Plants > Roots > Rhizosphere > Soil ...
GGCGGCGGCATCACGTTGCGCGGCCTTGCGGACTACAAAGGCGACGAGCTGGTCACGCGCTTCATGGCGCTTGTCGACAGCCATCGCGCGCTGCACGTGTCGATTGTCGGCGGTGAGCCTCTCGTGCGGTATCGCGAGCTTGGACAGATCCTCCCGATGCTCGCCGAGCGCGGCATTCACACGCAGCTCGTCACGAGCGCAGTTCGTCCAATTCCGTCAGAGTGGATCGGATTGCCGCGCCTTCAGGTCGTCGTGTCGATCGACGGCCTTCAGCCGGAGCACGACATACGGCGCACGCCTGCCACCTATGACCGCATCCTGAAGCACATCGAAGGACACCAAATCACCGTGCACTGCACGGTCACGCGCCAGCAGGTCCGCCGCGAGGGCTATCTCGAGGAGTTCCTCAGGCTGTGGGAGGCGAATCCCCACACGCGCCTGATCTGGATCAGTTTGTACACACCGCAGAAAGGTGAAATCTCGGACGAGCGGCTGACGCCGGCCGATCGTGCGCGGGTGATTGCCGACTTGCGCCGGCTGCGACCAAAGTTTTCGAAGCTGCAGATGTTGGACGGGATGCTGAACGTCTACGCCAAGCCGCCGGCCTCACCGGATGAGTGCGTCTTCGCCCAGACGACAGAGTGCTACTCCTCGGATCTCGAGCGCCGGATTACCCCGTGCCAGTTCGGCGGAAACCCGGAATGCTCCAGCTGCGGATGTATAGCTTCGGCCGGGCTGGAGGCAATCGGCCGTCACAAGCTGCGCGGGGGAATTCCGGTCGGCCGCATTTTCTACGCGTCGTTGGAGGTAGGACGAACAGTCGAGCGCGTGCGCAAAGCCGCGTCGTGATGCCCTCGGGGGGCGATCAGCGAGCTACCGCCTCCGCGATCACTTCCTCTTTCAGTTTTTCTTCCTTCTTCGCCTCTTTGGCTTCCTTGGCGCGAAGGTCCGTCTTCGCCCAGTCGGCCTCGAACGTCTCGAGCAGCCGCTTGACGGTTTTCGGCTCCTTCACGATCAGTCCGACTTCGCGGCGAGCGTCGAGTTCCATGGCGCGCAGGCTCTGGCTGCCGACAAATGCCGTATCCCCGTCGCGAACCATCGCGCGCACATGCAGTCGGAGACCGGGCAGCTTTTGCACGCGCATATTGTCGCCCCGCTTTGAAACCTTTCCGAGGATACGCACGTCGAGGCCAGCCTTGATGCGTTGATTGATCAACCGGATCATCTGCAGATCCGTGACTTTGGGGTCGTAGATCAACAGCTGCTTGCGCGCGCGTTTGATGAAGGTGGCCAGAATCTCGCGCGCGTTCTCCGGGCTCACGACAAACGTACCCTCTTCCTGCGGGTCGTACTCCTGCCGCAGCGTGTCGGCCTCGAAGAGGCGAACCGCCTCAGTGACCGCTTTCCGATCGCGCGTCACGATGCCGAAACTGCGGCTCTTCAGATCGAGGGTCGTGAAGTTGAAACCATACACGTGCAGTTCTTCGCGGTCCACGATCATCAGCTTTCCGTGGTAGCGCACGAACGCATCGCCGGTACGGGCGACAAGAATGCCTTTCTCGAGCATCCGCAGTTCGAGCTGCCGCAGTCGCTTGTCGCCTTGCGAGCTCTCGTGCGCGATGAGCGCCCGCACGACCACCCCGCGCTCGCGGGCCGCCACGAGCTCTTTCTCCATCGACTTCAGGTCGAAGCGGAAGATCATCACGTCGATGGACTTCTGCGCCTTTTCGATGGTTTCGAGTAATGGCTTGGCGCCGTCCGTCGGCTGGACAATGAGCTCCACGTCTCCTCCCGCCGTCGCGCATCGCGCTTCCGGCGTCTAAAGCCGTGTGCGCGGGGCGTTTGGGCGCATCGGCCGCCAGCTCAACCGTGAGCGGGGCCTGGTCCTGTCTCTCTGATTAGAGCAAAGAGCTGGCCGTTTTTGCCGTCAGGCTATCGCCCGTCGCAGTTTCAACGGCACGAGTGAGTGCGGCTTCGACATTTGGGAGAATATTCTCCGCGCCCACGTGCCGGTGGAATTCGGCCCTCGCCATCAGGCGTGCCGGCTGCGGGGTCGCCCTGCATAAGAGCAGGACGCGCCCCGACGCGCGGACGGCATCTGCAAAATCCTGCACCGCCCGCATCCGAAATGCGGCGGATGAACAGCAGCGTCGCCTAGATCATCCCCGCTTCGACCGCGACGGTCAGGTCCGCGACGACGGTCAGCACAAAGGTGACGAGCCACACGAGCCTATCGGTCCAGCTGCGCTTCCACAGCTCACGACCGCCAGGGTTCCACCTATGAGGGCGACGATAGAGCCCGGAACACGGGGACCAGGCGATTCCAGACAACGATCAAAAACACGACAGAGAAGCCGAGGATTGCTACAGCGGCGACAGCGCATCGAGGTGATTCCAAGGAAGTCCTTGATCTGCGTGCTCGCGATCACGATGGCAATACCGTTGGTGAAACCGAGGACGATCGGCCTCGGAATGGACCGCACCACGGTGCCGGTCCCCATGATCCCGATCAAATGAGATCCGCCGTGAGGGTCTGAACGGGATAGTGTCGAAGCGCGATGACCGACGCTGGAAGGAACTTCTTGCGACGTGGCGTTAACGATCTATTTTATCGGCTCGGCTGCGCGTCGCTCGTATCGGGCCAAAGCCACGCCGCTCCGCGGACGCCACTTGTGGCGCCGTGTTTTGCACGTACGAGCGTTGTTCGCGCGATCTCGGTACGGTGCGGCGCGGCCCCTTCCGCCTCCGTCAAGGCTTCGGCGGAACGCCGAAGCGCAAAGCGCGAAGGCTGGTTGGCTCGGCGAGGCGAGCCTGAAAGGCTCGCCCCGCAAGAGAAGATGAACTCGTTCCACAACTTCGGAACGTGTCGATAGAGCCGCGCGATGTTCGACATGCCGCCGCCGAGCACGATGACGTCGGGGTCGAGCACGTTGATGATGCTCGCCAGTGCGCGAGCCATGCGGCGTTCGTAGCGGCGCAGCGTATGTTCCGCCGCAGCATCGCCGCGATCCGCGGCCTCGACGATCTGCGTTGGATTCAGTTGAACACCGGCGACCGCGCCGTGGTCGGCGGAGAATCCCGGCCCGGAAAGAAACGTTTCAATGCACGCCTGTTTGCCGCAGTAGCAGAGACGTTGATTGTCTTCTCCGTCGGGCCATGGCAACGGGTTGTGCCCCCACTCTCCCGCAATGCCGTTCGGGCCGCTGACAATGCGACCTTTCACAGTGATACCGCCGCCGACGCCGGTTCCGATGATGACCCCGAAGACCACCTCGGCACCTTCTCCCGCGCCATCGGTCGCCTCCGAGATCGCGAAGCAATTGGCGTCGTTGGCGATGCGGACCGGCCGCGCGAGCAGTTGCTCGAGATCCGTTTGAAGCGGGTGCCCGATCAGCCATGCAGAGTTGGCATTCTTGACGAGACCCGTCGAAGGCGAGATGGTCCCGGGAATACCGATGCCGATGGTCGCACCGGTTCCCGTCTGCCGTTCCAGAGCGTCGACAAGCGCAGCCATCGCACCGAGAGTGGCGGCATAATCGCCCCGCGGGGTATCGACGCGCAGCCGGGCGGCTTCCCCGCTGCCGTCGAGCACGATGCCCTCGATCTTGGTCCCGCCCAGATCGATTCCGATACGAAGCGACACCCCGAGAGCTTACAATCCGTCTCATGTCGAGACGAAGATTCCTGAAGGCGTCGGCGGTTATTGGCGCTGGCGCCGTGACGGGCGCATTCGGCGCGCCAACAATGTTTGCGCAGCAAAAAGCCCCACGGAGCGCCACCACGAAACCGATTCGGATATTGCTGGCTGGCTACGCGCCGCCGAACAACGGTTTCAGCCTCTCGCTGAAACGAATCGGCGAACGTGTGCAGGCGAAATTCGGCAAGGATGTCGACGTCAAGTATCTCTACAACATCCTCGATCTCGGCTACAAAGGTGAAGACCTGCCCTGGCTCGTGGAAGACGGCGTGCTCACGATGGCCTATCAGTCGAGCAGCTATTTCACCGGGCAGATTCCGGACCTCGGCATAGCGGACCTTCCGTTCCTGTTCTCAGACACCGCGACGGCGCGTGCCGCGATGGACGGACGCTTTGGCGCCACGCTCGCACAGCGGATGGAGACGAAGGGGAACTACCGCATCCTCGGGTGGTTCGAGAACGGTTTCCGCCACATCTCGAACCGGCTCCGGCCGATTCACACTCCGGCCGATATGAAGGGGATGACCATCCGCGTGCTGCCGAGCAAGGTGCAGGAACGCACGTTTGCGCTGCTCGGCGCGACGCCGCGCGTCATGGATCTGTCAGAGCTGCTGCCTGCCATCAAGGCCGGCATGCTCGATGCGCAGGAGAACCCGTTCTCCAACACCACCACCTACGGCGTGCACAAGTTCCACAAGTTCCACACCGCATCGAACCACTTCTATCTCTCGCGGCCGATCTTCTTCAACAAGACCGCGTTCGACGCGTGGCCGAAAGAACTGCAGGACGTAATGCGCGCGGCGGTGAAGGACGCGGTCGCCTTCCAGCGGCAACTGCACGTCAAGGAAGAGGAAGATGCGATGGTGGAGATCCGGAAGGAAGGTGGGGAGATCGTCGAACTCTCGCCCGAGGAGCACCAGAAGTTCGTCGACGCCGTGAAGCCGATTTATGGAGAAGCCCGCGGCGACTACGACCGCGAGCTTCTCTCGTTAGCGAAAATTACCTAGTCCCCTTCCCGCCAAGCTCCTTCAACGTCAGGTTGACGTTGTTCTTGACGCGATTCATGTCGGCTGGCGTGCTGACCGGCGCGTAGCCGCTGTACTTCGCTGGAATCTTCCAGCTGGTGGCGATGTCGTCGGCGCTCTTTCCCGCCTTCGACGCCGCCTGCACGTCTGCCACGAAGTCGCGGTTGAACTGCGCGTACTCCTTGAGATCCGCAGGCTTCATCTCATTCGAGTGTCCGGTAACGATCGTGTCGTACTTGCCGTTCAGCGCGTTGTAGGCCTTGTCGAGACTGGTGCCGATCTCCACGGCGCTGCCGCCGTTGTTCGCGTCAAGCAGCGGGATGTTCTTGCCCGAGAAGATGTCCGCCGCGTGCAGCACGCGCGGAGCGGCGAACAGCACCCACGCGTCGCCGTTGGTGTGGCCACGGCCGAAGTAGAAGAGATCCACTTCGTCGGCACCTTTGCCGATGGTCATCTTGTCCTTGAACGTCCGCTTTGCCAGCCCTTTGCCGCCATTCTGCGCGAAGATCGTCTGCGCCGGCACCGTCTGATCAGCAGCGGTGCTGTTGGGGATCATCTTCTTCATGTTCTCGGCGGTGTTCGCCTGGACGACGATGTCCACGGTCGCCGGGAACGAGACGTTCCCGCTGACGTGATCGCCATGCGTGTGCGTGTTGATCAGCGTCGTCACCGGCTTGTCGGTGAGCGTCTTGATCTTGTCGAGAATCGGTTGTCCCCATCCGGGGTTCTTCGAGTCGACGACAACGACGCCGTTGGCGGTGATGAACACGGACGTGTTGCCGCCGCCGCCCTTGAGCACGTAGAGGTTGTCTTTCAGCTTGGTGACCATCAGCGCTTCGGCTGAGGGCTGCGGCGGTGCCTGCTGCGCGACCGCGATCGATAGCGCGCCAAGGACCAGCAACGAGCCCAGGATGATGCGTCGTTTCATGCTTCCCTCCGAAGCTGGGAATTATATCTGTTGGTAATACCTCTTGTACATACCTCGCCTGAACAGCCAGCCGCCGAGTGGGCCGAGCCAACCGAGGACGTAATACATGTAGCCGAGGTCCATCATCTCGATGAGGTTGCCGTCGAAATCCCGCACGAAAAAGAAAGAGTGGCCACGCGGCGAGCGTTCAGGCCGACTGACGCATTCCACGCCTTTGGCGACCAGGTAGTCATACCAGCCCTGCAGGTTGCGGACGTTGAAGGAGATGTGCGTCAGGCCCACCCGGTTCCACGGTATCGGGATTGGGGGTTGTTGCGGCTGGAACTCGAAAATCTCGAGCACGCCGCCGCCGGGTACGCGAATCCAGCCGATCTTGCATGCCGGCGCATCGGCGGGCACCTGAAAGAAGGAGCGGACGCGGTCTGACGGCGTGTCGGCGACGCCTACCAAAGGGCAGCCGAACACTTCCCAGTAGAACTTCACCGCCCGGTTGAAATCCGACACCGTGATGCCGCAGTGGCTGAACGATCGAACCTTCACGACAGGTGTGTGTCCCTGATGTGATCCGCGACACGCAGCGCCTGCGCCGCGATCGTCAGGCCCGGGTTCACCGCCGCAGACGAGGGAAAGAACGACGCGTCGACGACGAAGAGGTTGTCGACGTCGTGTGTGCGGCAGAACGGATCGAGCACGGATCGACGCGGATCGGTGCCGAAACACAGCGTCCCGCATTGATGGGTCGTGTTCTTTTCCTTGTGCGAGTGCGCCACAACGACCCAGAAACCGAGCCGGCGCAGAATGCGCTTCATTTCGACGACGAGCCTCTCGTGGCTCGACACGTTGTTGGGACGATAGTGAAGCTGGATACGACCATCCGGTGCGAGCGCGATGCGGTTCTCGTCGCGGGGCAGATCCTCCGAGATGGCGAGCCAGTCGACGCCGCGCGCGACCCACGCGTCGTACGCCCAGAGCGGAATCCACGGTACGACCGTCTGCGCCATGACGCCGTGGGTCCGGCCCTGCGACTGAATCTGGCCGAGGGGATACGGCATATCGTCGGTGCCCCGAAGGTAGTAGTCGTTGATGGCGACTGTCTTCTGGAACACCGTCTCGTTGCGTTTGAACGGATGAAACCCCTGCATCATCGTCGCGAGATGCGCCATGTAGCGCCGGCCGACGAGCCCCGACGAATTCGCCAGACCGTCGGGGTGCGCATCGTTTGCTGACCGAAGCAGCAACGCGGCCGAATTCACGGCGCCGCATGCGACGACGACGACGGGCGCCTCGACGCGGACCGTCTCGCCGTTCCGCTCCACTTCCACGGCGGCCACCCTGCGGACGCACCCGTTCGTGAGCAACCGTCGAACGAAGGCACGCGTCCAGAGCGTGACCGTCGGCTGCATGATCGCCTGGCGCAGGCAGCAGACCTCTGCATCGCTTTTCGCGCCGACCTTGCACGGGAACGAATTGCAGGTGTTGCACAACGTGCAACCGTCGGCTTCGCCCGGCCGCAGCAGTCCGAGCGGCAGCGGCGACGGATGCAAGCCGAAGGCGCGCAGCTGGCCGACGAGCTCGTCCATCATGGCCGAGTGCGGCACCGCGCCGTAGGGAAAGGGACCGCGTGGAACTTCGGTGGGGTCCACGCCATGCAAACCGCGCACGTGATAAAGCTGCTCGGCGCGTTCGTAGTACGGCTCGAGGTCGTCGTACGAGATCGGCCACGCGGGCGAGAGGCCATCCGCGTGCTCGACCTCCTCGAAGTCCTCACGCCGGAGCCGATAGAGCACGCTCCCCCAGAATTTGGTATTGCCGCCGACGCAGTAGTGCGTGTACGGCCGGAACGCACGGCCCCGTTCGTCCAGCCAGTGCTCGTCAATCCGGTAGCGGAGGTGTTTCCACACGGCTTCCGGATTCCAGTTTTCCTCCTCGCGCGGGACGAAGTCGCCGCGCTCGATCACGAGGATGCGGGCGCCGGAATCGGCAAGCGCCTGGGCGAGCGTGCCGCCGCCCGCGCCGGTCCCGATGATGATGATGTCGTAGCGATGGATCACTGGACGTGAATCCGACCGGGATCCGGGATCCGGGATCCGGGATCCGGGGTTCTGGGTTCGCCGTTCTCAGTTCGCAATGATGCGTAGATTTGATCCATCAGCCGTTGATCGTCCATCGCCGCTTCAAGACTCATCTCCGGCACGCGCCCGTCGCGGATGGCGCGAACGAAGTCGCCGTACATCGCACGGTAACCGCGCATATCGCGGAAACCGGGAAAGCGAAGCTGGGGTGCGCCCTCGCCGCGGACGAGCACGAATGATCCATTGGACTCAAACGTAATCACCTGCCGGCGGCCGAACAGCTTCGACAGGCGGAGTCCGCGAAGAAGCGACGGGATCTCCCGGGAATAGTAAAGCGATCCGACGGCTCCATTGTCATACGTGAAGGAGACCAGCATGCTCTTGGCGCGGCGGTCCGGCCCGTTGCTGGACGTAGGTGGTCGATAGCCGTGCGCCTCGACGATGCGCGGCCCGAGACTGTTGGCCAGATGCAGCCAATGAATGCCTTCTTCGAAGAAGGCGTCGCCACCCGCCATGTCCTCGTCGTTGCGCCAGTCGTCGGCCGCTTTCAGCTTGTGCGCAATGGTCGTGAACTGCGCAAACACCATGTCGCCGAGCGCGCCCGTGGAAACCAGACGACGGAGATACACCGCAAGCGGCTTGTAATGATCGTTCTCACCCACGAGAACCACGCGCTGTGCACGGTCACGGGCGGCGATGACGGTGTCGTAATCCTCGAGCCGCAGATACGCGGGCTTCTCCACCAGCACGTGCTTGCGTGCAGCCAGCGCCGCAAGCGTCAGCATCAGGTGATACCGCGGCGGCACCGCAATCACAACGGCATCGATATCGGGCGCCTCAATCGCCGCCGCATAATCGACATAGGCGCCGGCGCCGCCGAACTCGCGGCAGAAGGCCTCGGCTTTGTCACGAGAGCGGCTCGCGTAGCTGGCGACGATCTCGCTCCTCAGACGTCGGAGATGACGGCTGTGGACACGCGTAATGAATCCGCAGCCCAGGAAAGCGATCCGCAGGGGACTCAATGGGGATTCAGTTTACTAAACCGGGATTCGGGGTTCGGGATTCGTTGGTGCCCGGCATTCGCGCCGATGCCCGTTCACCGGTCCGAAGTTCCCGTTGAACCGGCGTTGGTTCCCGCTCGCTCCGTGTCGCGAAATCGATCGACGGCGTTAGTAAAAGTCGTGCGCGTCGACTGATGCTCCTCCATCGATCGCCTGCAGGCGCTCCGCCTTCACGGACAGCACGCCATCCTGATGCTGCAGCACGCCTTCGACGAGCAGAAATGGCTGCCGGATGACAGTCATCCGCTCGCGATCGAAGAGGTCGGGACGGATGATCACGTTCGAGATGCCAGTCTCGTCTTCGAGCGTCAGAAAGACAAACCCTTTTGCGGTGCCTGGGCGCTGGCGCGTGATCACCATGCCGGCGACGCGGACACGCCGGCCGTCGCGCGCCTGCGGCAGATCCGCCGCGCGCAGGACGCCGCGGAGCGCCAGATCGCCGCGGCGCAACGACATCGGATGCGGACCAATGGTCAACCCCATGCCTCCGTAATCTGCCCGTAGCCTTTCGTGATCGTCCATGGTTGGCAGTGGAGATCGTTCGGATCGTTCGAGTCGTTCGGATCGTTCATGTCGTTCGGATCGTTCTTGGTCGTCATCAGGTACAAACGGATTCCGGATCCCGGATCCCGGATCCCGGAAGAGTTCACCCGCAGGCCGCACGCAGCGCTCCACCTGCCACAGCGCACTTCTCCGCTCGTTGGTGAACGCATTCAGCGCGCCGATGTCTGCCAGCGTCGTCAGCTCATCACGCCGGAGACCCGTTCGCTGGACAAGCTGCTCGATCGACTCGAAGCGACCGATGGGACCGAGCGGCACGGTCCACTCGTGCGCGCAGGTGTTGCAGAAGTAGGTCCGCATCGGGATCCGGGATCCGGGGTCCGGGATCCGGTCGCGCACGATCTCGATCATTGATTCATCGTCGGAGCCGCATTTCACGCATTCGGGCCGGCTGAAGCCGGCCCCTACGGTGTCGTTCGTAGGGGCGGGCTTGAGCCGGCCCTTCGGAATCTCCGCCATCGCCTGACCTGCTTCTTTCCGTAGACCGTTGACGTACATGAACCCGAGGCGGATTGCCCCGTCGTCCTCGACACGACAGAGCCAGTCGGACTGCTGCACGTCAATCGGATGAAACCGGACGCCGCGCCGCTGCGCATCTTTCACGAGCGACGCGGGGTGATAGAACCCCATCGGCTGGTTGTCGAGAAGCGCGGTATAAAACGCCGCCGGGTAGTGCACCTTCAGATACGCGCTCGCATACGCCAGCAGCGCGAAGCTGGCGGCGTGCGACTCAGGAAAGCCGTACAACGCAAACGACGTGATCGAGTTGATGATCCGCTCCGCCGTCTCACCCGTAATCCCGTTGCGCGCCATCCCGTCGCGCAGCTGCCCTTCGATCTGTTTCATGCGCTTCTCGGACCGCTTGAAGCCCATCGCGCGGCGCAGCTCCTCGGCCTGTCCGCCCGTAAAGCCGGCTGCCACCATCGCCATCCGCAGCAGCTGCTCCTGAAACAGCGGCACGCCGAGCGTGCGCGCAAGAATCGGCTCGAGACATGGATGCAGCGGCACGACGGGCTCGCGGCCCGCGCGGCGATTCAGATACGGATGCACCATGTCGCCGACGATCGGCCCGGGCCGGATAATGGCGACCTGCACGACGAGGTCGTAGAAGTGCTTCGGCTTCAGCCGTGGCAGCGTCGCCATCTGCGCGCGCGACTCGACCTGGAACACGCCGATCGTCTCCGCCTGCTGCAGCATCTCGTAGACCTGGGCGTCGTTCATGGGGATGTGGGCGAGATCGAAGTAGGGCCTAGGCGCTTGGGACTGGGGACTGGAAACTCCAGTCCCGAGTCCCGAGTCCCGAGGCCCCGCATTGACCAGCTCAATCGCGTCCTGCAGCGCGGCCATCATGCCCAGGCCGAGCAGATCGACCTTGACGATGCCCATGTCGGCGCAATCGTCCTTGTCCCACTGCACGACGACGCGGCCCGGCATCGTCGCGGGCTCGAGCGGGACGACGCCATCGAGCTCGCCCTGGCAGATCACCATGCCGCCTGAATGCTGGCCGAGATGACGTGGCAGATCCTGGATTCGCAGCCACAGCTCAGCGAACGTTTTCATGCGCGGCATCGACAACGACAGGCCCGCTTCGTTGACGTGGCGGCCCAGCGTGTCGTTCGGATCCGTGAACTCGAAGTTGTTCATCACCTTCGCGAGCCGATCGATGTCGTCTTCGGCGAGCGAGAGCGCCTTGCCGACTTCGCGGGCGGCGCTGCGGCTGCGATAGGTGATCACGTTTGCCGTCATCGCGGCGCCCAGCCGTCCGTATTTCTCGTAGACGTGCTGGATGACGCGCTCGCGGCGATCGCCGCTCGGCAGGTCGAGGTCGATGTCGGGCCATTCGCCCCGCTCTTCTGACAGAAAGCGCTCGAACAGCAGATCCATGGCAATCGGATCGACGGCCGTGATGCCGAGGCTGTAGCACACGGCGCTGTTGGCCGCGGAGCCGCGTCCCTGGACGAGGATGTCCTGCTGCCGGCAGTAATTGACGATGTCCCAGACGATGAGGAAGTACCCGGCGAGATCGAGCTTCTCGATGAGCGCCAGCTCGCGCGCGATCTGTGCGCGCGCCTTGTCGTGATAGGGGCGGTAGCGTTCGCGCGCGCCAGCCTCGGTAATATGCCGCAGAAACGACATCTCAGTCTCGCCGTCGGATACCGGATATGCGGGAAAGCGATAGCCGAGATCCGCCATCGTGTATTCGATGCGCTCGGCGAGCGCGATCGTGGCGGCCAGCGCCGCGGGTCGATCGGCAAACAGCTGCGCCATCGCCTCCGGCGACTTGAGATAGCGCTCGGCATTGCGCGCGAGCTTCCGTCCCGCGGCATCAAGCGTTGTTTTATGGTGAACGCACGTGAGCACGTCGAACAGCGGCCGATCGGGCGACTCCGCAAACCGGACGTCGTTGGTCGCGATGATCGGCACGCGGAACGCGCGCGCCAGCGTATCGAGCGTGACGTTGGCTGCTTCTTCATCGCGCAGGAGGTGACGCTGCAGCTCCACGTACACGTTGCCGCGCCCGAACAAGCCGACGAGGCGATCGAGCAAGCCGCCGACGCCGTAGTGCGCCACGTCGAGAATGGGACGGCCGGCGAGCGCGATGAGGCCGGTCGTAGAGCCTTCGAATTCGTCGAGTGCGAGGGCGCCTTCACCTTTTGCCGCGCGCATCTTCATGCGCGTGACAAGGCGGCAGAGATTTTTGTAGCCTTCCTGCGTGTCCACGAGAACTGGCAGCCGCCACGTTGGGATTTGGAATTTGGGATTTGGGGTTTGGGGTTTAACCGTTAACTCAGCACCAATAATCGCTTTGATCCCAACTTGCTTCGCTGCCTTGTGAAATCGCGGTGCGCCGTACACGCCATCGGCGTCGAGCAGCGCGAGCGCGGGATAGCCGAGTGCGGCGGCACGTTCGACGAGCGTCTCGGGCAGTGAGGCGCCCTGAAGAAAGCTGAAGGCCGATGCGGCGTGAAGCTCGATGTACATCCGGGAGTCGGGATTCGGGATTCGAATCAATCAACCACGCCCTCGACGAACCATGCATCCGTGTCGCGCTCGCGGAAGATGCGATACGTCGCGCCATCGCTGAGCGTCACGTCCCACTCATCGCGCTCCCAATACTTTTTTGTGTCCTCGACCCACCAGCCTCCAGACGTTCGCCATGGGCCTGCATACGTTTCCACCTTGCCTCCGCTGATTCCACGTCGATCGCTCGTCACGCGAACCGGAATCCCAAGGTCAACGCGCACGCGGGCGGGAATCGGGAAACGGAAACGGCGGATCGCGAGTCTCGGGGTTCGGGATTCGGGATTCGGGATTCGTCCGGAATTCGCAATTGATCCCAAAAATGGCTTCATCTCGAACGCGCCCGGTTCCCACGAATCGACGGTGATCGCGGATCCGCAACGGCCTTCACCCATCAATGCGGTGAGCCGCGCCATGAGCGTTGACACCTGCTCGGGCGACGGCAGCGGCCGCGTAAGCAGCGAGAACTGGACGACGCGGCCTGGCGTCGGATCGACGGCCACGACGACGCGATCGATGGCGGCGGAGGGCGGATGCGACTCCAGATCGAGCAGTGCGAGCGTCCGCAGCGTTCGGGCGTCGCGCATCGGCGCCGGCAGTTGCAGCGAGCGCTCGTGCACCTCGCGCGTGACGCCGTCTCTTTTGACTAAATGCAGCCGTACATGCAAAACGGCGGCGCCACGATCGCGGCGCTCGAGATGCGCCGACAACGGCTCCATCAATCGCGCCAGCACGAACGAGAGCGGCTCGAGCCCCTCGATCGGCCATTCCAAATCCAGCGCCTGCTCGAAACGCTCTTCAGGAACCGACGGCACGAGCGGCACCGGATCCTCGCCACGCGCGAGCCGCTGCCACGCAACGCCGGTTTGCCCCAGCCGCGCGGCCAATTCGTCGGCGGGCAATGCTGCGAGATCGCCGAACGTGCGGAGGCCCCAGCAGCGAAGCGTTGTTAACAGATCGTTCGGATCGTTCGAAACGTTCGGGACGTTCACGTTCGACATCCGCGCGAGGAGCGCGAGTGGCAGCACCGCGACTGCCGCGGCTTCGTCGCCGGGTTCGACGATGGTGATGCCGGCACGGTCGCGGACCAGCAGCCGCGCGGCGGTCCGCGTGCCGGCGATCGCGATACGGACCCGCAGCCCGCGATCCGCGGCGGTCCGCCGCAGCTCGTCCGCAATGGTCTTCGCGTCGCCGAATAACCGCGTCAGCCCGGCGAGGTCGAGGACGACTTCACATGGTCCGCACGTTTCGATACGTGGCGAGAAGTCACGCGCGACGCTGAGAAGCGTTTCAAACGAGCTATCGTGCGCGGCATAAATATCGGCGAACACCGTAAACTCCCACAACGTTCACGTCACGAACCACGGCGGCACGGAGAACACGGAGATTCACACGGCTCCGTGACCTCCGTGTCTCCGTGGTTCGTTGTAATGACTGTCGTTCGTAATGGCGGCAACGCTCACGTCACCCTCGACTCGTCGTCGTGGCGAGACGATGCGGATGCCAATATCGGCGCCGGTCAGATGACGGCTGCGATCGGCCTCGCCGGTCCAGCGCACGCGGCCGGCGAGCAACAGCGTCAACCCTCCCGCACTGCGTGCCAGCGGATGCGGAGCAACCAGCACGCAGGCCGTATCGCTCCCTTCGATCACCCGCTGCACACGCAGCCAGGTCGTAAACGGAATGCGCCGCAGCGCAACCGGCGGCACGTCGGCGAGATCGAGCACGACGCAGCCGAAGCCGCCCGCTTGCAGCACGAGGTTCACCGCTTTCAGTGCGCGATTCATCGCGGCGTCCGGCCCGCCGGAAGCGCTCCCGGAGGAAATCGAGGAGCCTCGAACCCACAGCAGACCCTCCAAATCGATCCCCGCGGTTGCCGCGGATGCGACGTCGAGCCGGTCGAACGTATCGACCAGCGCGGCTATTTCTCCGCGCCGGGTTGAAGCGGCGATGGTCTGCAGCACCAGCGTCGTGCGGCCCGAAGACGCGGGGCCGACGATTTCAGAGAGCTGACCGCGCGGAAGTCCGCCACGGAGGCAGGCATCGAGTGCTGCCATATCGGTGGCGATCGCCGCGGAATGGTCGCGCGGCTCCCAGGATGGCAGCGCGGTGGTTAATGTCCGGTCGAGTTTGCGTTCGCGGAGAGCATTTTCGAGTCGTGCCAGTGCTTGGTTCGCCATATTTTCGCCTTATGGCGAAAATATAGCGAAGCTCTGTTTCCTCCGTCAAGACCGCTAATATGGACCTCACCTTGTGACAACGGCGGCCGCTCCGAATTCCACTCCCACCCCGGACGCGCGCGAAGCTCCTGCGTCGGTCGACGCCACTGCCGCCCCGCGCCCTGCGTCGTTCGGCGCGCGCGCGTTCACGCGGATGTTCGCGGCATTCACTTACCGCGATTTCCGTGTCCAGTGGTTCGGCGCCTGCACCTCGAGCATCGGCACCTGGATGCAGATCGTCGCGCAGAACTGGCTGGTGCTGTCGCTGACCCACTCGGCGTTCTTCCTCGGTCTCGATGCGTTCCTGCAGCAGCTGCCGATCATCCTCTTCTCGCTTGCGGGCGGCGTGCTCGCCGACCGTCGCGATCGCCGGCGTACGCTGCTCGCGTCGCAGTACGTCCAGATGGCCACATCGGCAGTGCTCGCCGCCCTGATGTATTTCCAGGTCGTCCAGATCTGGCACATCCTGACACTGTCGTTCGTCACCGGTGTCGCGCAGTCGTTTGGCGGACCCGCGTATCAGTCGCTCATTCCATCGCTGGTGGACAAGAAAGATCTGCCGAACGCGGTGGCGCTCAATTCCATTCAGTTCAACCTCGCGCGCGTCCTCGGTCCGCTGTTGTTTGCGGCGACGCTCGCTGCGTTCACCAAATGGGGCTATGACGAGCCGCAAGCGATGAACGCCTGCTTCCTGCTCAACTCCCTCTCGTTTCTCGTCGTCATCAACACGCTGATGGCGCTGCGTGTGAAACACATTCCACCTGCCAACGTAGGAGGCATGCGCGACGAGCTCCGCAACGGTCTCTCGTACGTGTGGCATCACGGGACGCTCGTCGGTCTGACGGTTCTTGCAGCGGCGACGACGTTCCTCGGCTTCGCCGTCCTGACGTTCCTCCCGCTGTTCGCGCAGCAGGTCTTTCAGCAGGGCGCGAGCACCTACAGCCATCTGATGGCGTTCTCGGGAGCGGGTTCGATTGCCGGCGCGTTGACGGTCGCCTGGCTCGGGAAGTTCAAGCGGATGGGACTGACGGCGTTGCTGATGCAGATCGTCTACGGAGGTCTCATCATCGCCTTCGCGATGTCGCGCAGCCTGCCGCTCAGCGAGGCGCTCCTGTTTCTCACCGGGTTCGCGTTGATGATCGTCTTCTCGACGGTGACGTCGCTCGTGCAGCTGATTGCGCCAAACGAAATGCGCGGCCGGGTGATGAGCATCTACATGCTGGCGTTCCGCGGCGGGATGCCGGTTGGCAGCCTCGTCTCCGGATGGCTGGCCACCGTCACGTCCGCTCCGACCGTGCTCATCGTCAATGGCGTGCTGCTGAGCATGGTCGCGGCATGGTTCCTGCTGAATAAGCGCGGCGTCCGCGAGCTATAGCTCGGGACTGCCGAAGATGTTGAAGCTGCTCCCCACCCTTGGGGCGGTCGTCGTGAGTGTGTTGGTGTTCGGGTCAGCGGCGCGGGCTCAGAACGCGGCCGGCGAGCCATCGCCCGACCCATCGCCGGAGACGGCGGACTCCAAGGCCGATCCACCGGCGGACGCATCAAATCGGCAGGCAAGCGACCAGCCGCCCCCCGCCGCCGTTAGAAAGGTTCGCAACTTCATCGAAAGAAATCCGATTATCCAGAGGTTCAAAGGTGATGGGGTTTATCCCCGCATTGGCGGCCTGTCACAAGGCAGCGGGCTCGCTGGGGGCGCAGGATATCGGCGGCATCTCGACTGGGCGTACGTTGATGTGTCGGCGGCGATCTCGACGAAGGCCTATCGCGGCATCGACGCGCAGGTACGGTGGATTGACACCCCGCGTTTCCAACTCGCAAACCTGCTCACGTTCCGCAACAACACGCAGGACGACTTCTACGGCCTCGGCAACGATACGACGAATGCGACGCGGGTGGACTATGGGATTCGCTGGACAGACATCGGCGCCCGCGGATCGGTCCGTATCATTCGTGGGCTGCGGCTCGGTGCCGACGTCGGCTACTTCATTCCAACCGTCCGTCACGGACGGGATGGCAACCTGCAGTCGATCGCACAACTTTTCAGCGACGCGACCGCGCCGGGTCTCGCGCGCCAACCCGACTTCGAGCACCACAGCGTCTTCGCGGTCAGCGACTCACGTGATGCAGAGGGATTCCCGCGCCGCGGCGGTCTGTATCGAGCGGCATATGCGATCTGGAACGATCAGTCGTTTGGCGAGTACAACTTCGGCCGCTTCGACATGACGGGCGCGCAGTTCTTCTCGTTGCCCACAAGGAGCGTCCTTGCGCTCCGTCTTGCGCTCAGCTATACGAACAACGAACCCGGCGACCGCGTTCCGTTTTACCTGCTGCCGTATGTCGGTGGCGGCGACACGGTGCGATCGTTCCGTGAGTTCCGCTTCCGCGACGAGAACGCGGGCGTGTTCAACGTGGAGCTCCGCCACAAGGTTCATTCGATGGCGTACGTGGCCGGCTTCGTGGACTTCGGAAAGGTCGCCCATAACTGGGAAGACATCACGCCGACGGACTTGAAGAACGCGTACGGAATTGGGCTGCGGGCCGGGACGGACCAGAAAACGTATTTCAGATTCGACGTCGCGTACGGCGACGGCGGCACTCGCGTGTTCCTGAAATTGACGCCGTCATTTTAGGCTTGGGGCTCAGGGCGTCAGGTACTGCCTCGGCGCGAAGAAAAAGGAGCGAGGTGTGTGGCCTCGCTCCTTCCCGGTTAGCGGCGAGTGGCTTCGTATATCGAAGCTGCGCCGCCGCCGATAGCTGCACCAAGCAGTGCACCTTTCTTGCCACCGACGATGCCGCCGACGCCTGCGCCCGAGGCCGCCGACCCACCAATAATGAGCGCCGTCTTAGCCAGAGAGCGGTGCGGTGCTGTCTCCTCTACCGTGCGGTAGGTTGGCGCGGGCTCGACGGTTCGATACACCGTCTGCCGTGGCGCAGCAGCCCTCCGCTGAACCACCTGCGGCGCGGGCGCGGCCACCTGCGGCGCCGGCGTGTAGTAAACCGGCTGCGCGTACGGCTGCGGTGTGGTGGTCAGGTACGCAACCGGCTGGCCAAGCGGCTGCGTATATCCCTGCGCCGCGTAATAGGCCATCGCTGGATTTCCGACCATTGCCGGATTGCCGACCATCGCTGGATTCATCGCAAACCGGTCCTGCGCGTGCGCGCCGATTGCGTACATCGCGACGCCCGAAATCAGCGCTCCGGTCAGTGCTGCTGCCATGGGTCTCACGTCGAACCCTCCTTTCCAATCTCCGATCGGTCAGGTTCCAAGTGGAATGCCAGCGATCCCAGGCATATAAACCATTGAATTGCTGATGTTTTTATCGACGAGCCAGAGACGTGGACAGTTCGGCTGTCCTCCGCGTGCTACGATTTGCGCTCTGCCCGAGGTGCGATGACCGCATTCAGCCTGGTTCCCCGAGACAAACATTTCTTCAAAGAATTCATCAGCCTGGCGGAAGAGGTCCGCTCTGGGGCTCGCGTGCTCAAACAGATGATCGCCACCGACCCCCCCGACATCAGCAAGGTCGAGGCGATCAAGGAAATCGAGCATAGCTGCGACCGTTGCACTCGGGCGATCATCGACCGCCTCAACCGCACGTTTGTGACACCGCTCGACCGGGAGGATATCCACGCGCTTGCCGGCTCCCTCGACGACGTCATGGACGCCATCGATGCGGCGGCGGCGGTGATTCGTCTTTATAAGATCACGCGTGTACGCGCCGGTGCGAAAAGGCTGGTTGAAATCGTCTGTGACTCGCTGGACGGCATCACCGAGGCATTGCATGCGTTGGAACGGCGTGACGGCGTCCTCGAGATGGCCGCGCGCATCAAGCAACTCGAACACGAGGCAGACCGCGTCCATCAGGACGCCATCGTCGAGCTTTTCGATCAGGAGCGCGACCCGATCTCGGTAATCAAGTGGAAGGAGATCTTCGACTTCCTCGAGGCTGCCACCGACCGCTGCGAAGACGTCGCCAATCTGCTCGAAGGCGTCGTCGTCAAACACGCCTGACATGGATCCGACCCTCGTCTCCGTTGTGGCGCTGATCGGCGTCGCGTTGATCTTTGATTACATCAACGGCTTTCACGACGCGGCCAATTCGATCGCGACCGTCGTCTCTACGCGGGTGTTGACACCCGGGCAGGCCGTGGTGTGGGCCGCGCTGTTCAATTTCCTCGCGGCGTTCACCTTCGGCACCGCTGTCGCGAGCACGATTGGCAAAGGGATGATCAACCTGGACGTCGTGACCTCGACGGTGATCTTCGGCGGTCTCGCCGGGGCAATCGTGTGGGATCTGATCACCTGGTATGTGGGCCTGCCGACCAGCTCGTCGCATGCGCTCGTCGGGGGGTATGCGGGTGCCGCCATCGCCAAGGCCGGCTGGCAATCGCTTATCCCGTCGGGGTGGACGAAGACGCTCGTGTTCATCGTCATGTCGCCGATCATCGGCATGGGCCTGGCGCTCGTCATCTCGATCATCACGCTGTGGATATTCCGCGGCTTCAGGCCGGCGCGCGTCGACAAATGGTTCCGGCGCCTGCAGCTGCTATCCGCTGCGGCGTACAGCCTCGGGCATGGCACCAACGACGCGCAGAAGACGATGGGCATCATCGCTGGCCTGCTGGTGGCTGCCGGATACCTCCGCGAGTTCGCCATCCCACTGTGGGTGATCCTCGCAGCGCACGCGGCGATCGCGCTCGGCACCCTTACCGGTGGGTGGCGCATCGTTCACACGATGGGTTCCAAGATCACCAAGCTGCAGCCGTTCGGCGGGTTTGCTGCCGAAACTGCCGGTGCAATGACGCTCTTCGGCGCGAGCTCTTTCGGCATTCCCGTCAGCACCACGCACACGATCACCGGTGCGATCATCGGTGTGGGGGCAATCAAGCGCCTGTCGGCGGTGCGATGGGGCGTCGCACAACAGATTCTCTGGGCCTGGATCCTGACGATTCCGGCGTCAGCGATAATCGCTGCATTGACCTATCGAACGCTATCGCTCTTCGGCTTCCGGTAAACCGCCGCATAAGATAGCCCCGTGAGGATCCTCGTTGCCGAGGACGACCGCGACATTGCCGATCTGATCGCGCATTACCTGCGGAAGCAGGGATGGGAGCCGCACGTCGTCGCGGCGGGCGACGAAGCGGTCGCCTACGCCAGGCGTCAGTCGATCGATCTCGTCGTTCTGGATTTGATGCTTCCTGGGCTGAGCGGCCTCGAGGTGTGCCGCCTGCTGCGGGGGGACAAGACCACCGAGGCTCTCCCAATCATCATGGTGACCGCTCGAGCCGAGGAGACCGACCGTATCGTCGGCCTCGACATCGGCGCGGACGACTATTTGGCGAAGCCCTTCAGCCCCAACGAGCTCGTGGCACGCGTACGCGCACTGCTTCGCCGTTCCAAACGTGGCGAGACGCCGCCCGCAGTGCTGACGTTCGGACCGATTGTGATGGACCTGGCGCGCCACACCGTCGCCGATGCCGGCCAGGAGGTGAAGCTGACGGCGAAGGAATTTCTCCTGCTTCAGTACCTGCTGGAGCATCGCGGTCGCGTGCTGTCGCGCGATGTGCTCCTCGGCGACGTCTGGGGCTACCGGTACACAGGCGGCACGCGCACGGTCGATGTGCACGTCCGGCGTCTGCGCGAGAAGCTGCCCGCGCTGGTTGACGCGCTCATCACTGTGAAACAGTTTGGTTACAAGCTTGCGGACAATGAGGTGACGTGACCCTCGGCTTCCGCGCGAAGATCTTCCTCGCGTCGCTCGGTGTGGCTGCCGCGGCGCTCGTATTCGTCACGGTCATCGTGGCCTACGAACGACGCCAGGATGAACGAACCAGCATCGAGATGCGCCTCATTACGCAGGCGCAACTCATCGCTGAACTTCTCTCACAGAATCCCAACATCTCCTCGAGCCAGGACCTCGACGACGAGGCGGATCGCCTCGCGGAACTGATGCAGACGCGTGTGACCCTGATCGCCGGTGACGGTCACGTCGTCGGCGATTCCGACCTCGAAGGGCAGGCGCTCGCCGACGTCGAGAATCACCTGCAGCGACCTGAAGTTCAACAGGCCAGAGCTCAAGGCGTTGGGGTTGTCGCCAGATACAGCACGACGGTCCGCATCGAGATGCTCTACGCCGCCGTGACGGCCCATCACCCGCAGGTTCAGTACGTCCGCGTGGCGTTGCCGTTGACGACGGTGTCGGACCAGATTCGGCGCGTCGGCCGCCAGGCGGTGCTCGCCTTCGCGCTGGCGATACCGTTTGCCCTCGCGCTGGCTTGGCTCGCCTCAGCACTCCTCAGCAAGCGCGTGCGCGCAATTGCCGCGGTCGCGCAACGGTATCGGAAAGGTGACCTCACGCGACCAACCTACGACTATGGTCCCGACGAATTGGGCGAAGTCGCGCGCGTGCTCGATGGTTCGGTTCAGGAGCTGGGGCGCCGGCTCAACGAACTGTCGCGCGATCGCGCGCGCCTCGACGCGATTTTGTTCGGCATGGTTGAGGGTGTGCTGGTACTCGACGCGGCCGGCCGCGTCCAATTGGCCAACCGTGCCGCTCAGAGCATGCTGCGAATGGACACCTCGTCGATCGGACGACCGTACGTCGAGGTGATTCGTCATCCTGACATCGCGGCACAGCTTGGAACCGCGCTTCGCGGTCAGGAGGTCGACAGCCGTGAGATTGCGTTGACGCGCGACCCGGGCCGCACGTTCGTGGCCCGCGCGGCGCCCGTGTCGCGCGGCGGCGGCGGTGGCGCGGTCCTCGTCCTGCACGAAATCACGGACCTGAGGCGCGCCGATCAAATTCGCCGCGACTTCGTCGCCAACGTTTCTCATGAACTGCGTACACCGCTGACGGCCATTCGAGGCTACGTCGAGGCGCTCCTGGACGATCGTTCGGATTCAGAGGATGCCAGGAAGTTCCTCGAGATCATCGCGCGGCACAGCGAGCGCATGGAGCGGCTGGTCAGCGACCTGCTGCGGCTGGCGCGGCTCGATGCGCGGCAGGAAGCGCTCGATCTGGCGTCGTGCGATCTGCAGCAGCTGTTCAACACGGTGATCGCTGATGTCGCGCAGACCGCCGAAGCCAAGGATCAGCAGATCACGACAGCGGTTGACAGCGGGGGAAGCCGCGTCACCGCAGACCCCGCGAAGTTGCACGACGTGTTGCGGAATCTCGTCGAGAATGCCGTCCACTACTCTCCTGACCACGCCGCCATCCGTCTGGAAGCGATGCATCAGGATGGCGTGGTGCGCATCTCGGTTTCCGATTCCGGGCCGGGAATTCCGCCCGAAGATCTTTCGCGCGTATTCGAACGGTTTTATCGCGTGGACAAGTCGCGCGCACGCCCGGGCGGGACAGGTCTCGGCCTGGCCATCGTGAAGCATCTCGTGGAGCTGCACGGCGGCCAGGCCGTAGCGGAGAACCGGCCGGAAGGGGGCGCGCGCTTCGTCATCACGCTCCCCAACCAGCAACCTCACACGTAGAAGCGATTACACGTAGAGGCGGACCTTCAGGTCCGCCTTCGCGGTTACTTGTTACCCCTCTCGAGATTCGGCGACGCCATGATCTCAATCGTGCGATCGACGCCGCTGTCCGGGTGCTGGATGTTCACGTCGTCGGTGCGGGTGGCCAGAACGAAGCCACCAACGGTCCCGCGATCAACTTGTAGATGGAGCCGCCGTTCAGCTCGTCGACGAAATAGAGCGTGTTGTTCTCATCGAAGGCGAGACCCTCGTGCGAAACGTGCAGGACGTGCGGGACATTCGGGCGCCACACGAAACTGCCGCCGTAACGGGACGACGCGGTTATGCCATCGAGATCACAAACCGTCGCATCACGATCGCCGTCGAGGGGCATGCGTGCGCGAACTCCTCTGACGCAGTCAGGGCCGCAGGAACATCCGCTCGATCGACAATTTCGAAACCGAACCGCGGAAAGAACCGTTCGGCGGTCGTCGTCAGGAGATACACGGCTGGCGCGCCGCGTCGACGGGCCAGGGCGATGGCCATGCGTATGAGCTCGCCGCCCATACCTGCGCGGCGATGTTCGGCATCGACGGCGACGGACCGTAGTAGTGCGCCTCCCTCGTAGAACTCCAACGCGGCGCTGCCGACGATGCGATTCCCGGCGCGGGCGACAAGCACGGCATCAGCGCGTCGCAGCCCATCCAACGGCAGGTGCTCGCGTGCGAGCAACGCCTCCACGACGTCGATGTCGCCAGCTGTGGCGTGGCTGATCGTGAAATCAGTCATCGCTGCGTAGTCGACCCGACACAGCACGCGAGATTCGTACTCCCGTGTGACGGCAGACAGCAGCCAGTACGTTTCTCGAGGCGTTCGGCATCCCTCTTCAATGAATCCACGTGCCCGAGCACATGGATTGTGGCGTCCTGAATGGCAGCAATGATCGGATCACCGGGTATCGCGAGCCGGTAATGAACCCACAGCCCTTCACGCCGTGTGGCGACGAGTCCCGCGCGACGGAGATACGCCAGGTGGCGCGACGCCTTCGCCTGGGGAATCTTCAGGGTGTCATGGATGTCGCAGACGCAGACTTCTCCCGCCATCAGCAGACGCAAGATACGGAGGCGCGTCGAGTCGGCAAGCGCCTTGAACAACGCTTCGAGTTGGCGCACCTGATCCGCGTTCGCTTTGGTGCGTCGCGAGAGGGCGTCCGCTTTCGCGGCAATCGGTCGTGCGCGCTGCTCCATATATTCGCCTTGACAAATATACCGTGACACGCGTACGCTGTCAATATTCGCCAAGGCGAATATAGGAGGAGGTCATGACGAAGACGAACGACGTGCAGCGTGCGGTACAGGAGCGGTATGGAGCCATCGCCAGGTCGCTGGGTGAGACGGGATGCTGTGGCGATGCATGTGGGTGCGACGACGCAATCAGTGGACACCTCTACAGCGATGACCAGAAAGCCGCGCTCCCCGCCACAGCGGTGGCGGCGTCACTCGGGTGCGGCAACCCCACCGCCCTCATCGACCTTGCGCCGGGGCACACGGTGCTGGACCTTGGGTCCGGTGGCGGTATCGACGTGCTGCTGTCCGCCCGTCGCGTCGGACCACGGGGTAAGGTCTACGGGCTCGATATGACCGACGAGATGCTGGCACTCGCACGTGAAAACCAGCGGAAGGCCGGTGTGACCAACGTGGAGTTTCTCAAAGGTACGATTGAGGCGATCCCGCTGCCCGACGACTCAGTGGACGTGATCATTTCCAACTGCGTCATCAATCTGTCATCTGACAAGGATACGGTGCTGCGCGAAGCGTTCCGCGTACTGCGCCCGGGTGGTCGTTTCGCCGTGTCTGATGTCGTGAGCCGCGGTCCCGTATCCGACGACATTCGCCGCAGCGTCGAGAGCTGGGTCGGCTGTATTGCCGGAGCGCTCGATCAGAAAGACTATGCGGAGAAATTGCGCAATGCCGGCTTCGCTGATGTCTCGATCGAGCCGTGGCGCGAGCACGCAGACGGGACGTTTGCCAGCGCATTTATTCGGGCGGACAAGCCGGCGCAGGCGTGCTGCGGCCCGGCGTGCTGCGCGTAAGGAGCCGTAAGGAGGTGGAACCCGGCCGCCAATTCAACGTGTTGTTCCTGTGCACCGGGAACTCGGCACGAAGCATTCTCGCGGAAGTGCTGTTGAACCAGATGGGCAGGGGGCGTTTTCGTGCGTTCAGCGCAGGCAGCCACCCGCGTAGGAGTGTTCATCGGCTGGCAATCGCGACGTTGACGCAGAACCATCTGCCGGTAGAAGGTCTCCGCAGCAAGAGCTGGGACGAGTTCGCGGCGCCCGATGCGCCGCAACTCGATTTCGTGTTTACCGTCTCCGATAACGCAGCAAAGGAAGTCTGCCCCGTGTGGCCCGGCCAGCCGCTGACGGCACACTGCGGAGGCTTCACGTCTGCTAGAAGTTGAACCGCAGCGCGAACTGCACCTGCCGCGGCGTGCCGAGACCAACCGTCCGGCCGACCGTACTCGTCAGACGGCCGAAGGTCCCCGCCGCCGCGTTCGTGTACGGCTGTCCTGGCTGCACACGGTTGGCCTCCGTCAACGACGCCCCCGGCAGCGCATTGGGCAGCGTCCCGACCGGGTTGGCGAAGTTCGTGAGGTTGAACATGTTGAAGATCTCCGCGCGCAGTTCGACGTTCGGTCCGCCGCCAATCCCGACACGCTTGGCGATCATCACGTCCACCTGCCGCATCCACGGTCCATGAATCTGGTTGCGCGTGAGATTGCCGAACGTGCCCGGTTTGGGCGTCGCAAATGCAGCCGGGTTGATGAACAGCAGCCCGCCGTCCTTGATGAACGAGTCCACGCCGGGCACCAGATCGGGACGGCGCGTGTTGCGGGATGCGCCGCCGCCCGGCGTGTTGAGGACCGCCGTCCGATCTGCCGCCGGGTTGTTGAACACGTTACCGCCACCGTCCACGTAGACGATGTCGTTGCGCTGAATCAGCACGGGCACGGGAATGCCACTGCGTGCGTTGAGGATGCCGGCCAGGCTCCACCCGCCGAAGATGGGGCCGGTCCCCGGCAGGTCGTAGAGCGCACTGAGATTGAACGTGTGACGAACGTCGAAGTTGTTGTAGCCGTCGTCGTAGTCGAACGCCGACAGCTCGCGGGCATTGTTCCCTGCGGTCACCGCTTCATTCGACCCGCCCGTGTTCCCTTTGCTGTAGCCGAGCGTGTACTGCCCGTTCATCGTCAACCCGGTGTTCGAGCGCCGCGTCAACGAAAGCTGCATCGAGTTGTAGCTGTTGTGGCCGCCGCTCGTCTTGTAGTCGACTTCCGCAAAGGGCGACTGTTTGCTGACGGCCGTCGCACCGCTGCCGCAGACCGCCGTTGTGAGTGGGGTCTGGAGACCGTTGAGAACACGGCCATCGGAACAGGTAACGATATCGAATTCCCGGACGTTGGTGGCGGCCGCCGTGGGGGTTGTCTGCAGCACGCCGACCGTCCGGTTCGAGACGCTGCGCAGGAACTGATTGCGCCCCTGGCTGCCGACATACGCGGCGGTCGCGATCAAGCTTTTCCCGAGATCGCGCTGGACCGACACGGTGTACTGGTAGACGCGTTCCGGGATCGAGTAGTCGTTCGCGTACGCGCGTGGCTGGTACGACCGATTGTTCGGGTTGTTGATGAAGTTTGCACGAAGGAGGTTCGGATCGACTGGATACAGCGCGCCAGGGGCACCCGCTGACAGCGTCGTGCTGATGCGCTCGGCCTCAACCGGCTGAATCTGGTCTTCCGTCTGGCCCGGGCCGACGAAGATGCCGAAACCACCGCGAAGCACCGTCTCCCGGATGCTGTAGGTCGCCGACACGCGCGGCTGCCAGTTCGTTTTCACCGACTCGTAGAGCGGCGTTGTATCAGGATCGATCGCGCCATTGTCGATGTTGAACTTCGCGATCCGATTGTCGCGCTCGCGCAGCGGCGTGTAGTAGTCGTAGCGCAAGCCGTAATTGAGCGTGAAGTTCTGCTTCAGGTGCCACTCGTCCTGTGCGAACCCGACGTAGTAGTTCTGCACGATGTGCTTCATTCCCGAGGCGTTCGGATGAAATGGGGTCGGCTCGCTCAGATCGCCGAAATACTGAATCGTCGCCGGCGTGTTGGCGAGGAACGCGTCCAGGTTCGCGAAACTGTAGGTGATGCCGCCCTGCTGGTCGGTCGCCATGCGGATGAGACGGACGTCGCCGCCTGCCTTCACGAAGTGCGTCCCCTTCACCAGGTTCACCGTATCGGCAAATGTCAGCGAGTACGGGTCATAAGGAGCGGAACGTCCGTTGCCTGCGCTGTTCACGCGAACGAGGCCGCCAGGAACCGCAAGGCCCGAAGTAGCACCCTGGCCGGCAATGCCCGTGTTGGCGACCGATCCACTCAGGTTGAGGATGATGTGGCCGAACCCGGCCGGGGCTACGCCATCCTCGGTTGACTTCGCCGCGTTGTAGCCGAACTTCAACTCGTTGGTGACGCTGTTGTTGAGGATGCCCTGCAGGTTGAACACGGCGTTGGTCGGCTTCGACGTCGTCCTGAACACGCGACCCGTCACGCCTTGCGGCTCGGTGTTGGTCCCGTTGTCGCGGAACAGACGCACATAGCTGCTCCAGCTGTCGTTTGCCTTGAAGTCGACGCGCGCGCTGAACGCATCCTCCTTCACCTTCTGAACCGTCTGTAGCTGCGCGATGTCGAAGTCAGGATTTGCGGATGCTCCGGACAGCACGACGCCACCAGGCGCGAGGAAGCCCGCGCGCAGCGGCGCAATCGCCGACGCCGCCCTCGCCCACGCCAGCGAGCTCGGAATTGCTTCGATGAAGTTGAGCCCTGCGTCGAGACGATAGCCCTCGTAGCTGCCGAAGAAGAACGCGCGATCGCGCGCCACCGGCCCGCCAATCGACCCGCCGAACTGGTTCTGTTTCAGCGCCGATTTCGGCAGCTTCGTGATGATGCTGTCATCGACGTTGCGCGTGGAGTCGAAGTGGTTGCGCGAGTCGAATTGGTCACGCCTCCAGTAGCCGAAGAGCCCGCCGTGGAAAACATTGCCGCCTGATTTCGTGATGACGCTCACCTGGCCGCCCGTGCCCGTTCCGTATTCGGCCGGATAGCTGCTGGACTCGACGCGGAACTCCTGCACGTTCTCGAGACTTGCCTGCAGCTTGAACGGGGTGTTGTTCTCGCCGTTCACGTTGCCCGGCGAGGCGTCGATGATCGCGGAGCCTTCGATGCCGTCGTACTTGATCACGTTCTGCTCAACCGCGCGGCCGCTGAAGCGGATGTCCTGCCACGTGCCGGTGCCGGCATTCTGGGAGCCTGGAGCCTGCAGCAGCAGTTGCGACATCTGGCGCCCGTTCACCGGCAACGCTGAAACTTCGCGCTCGCTTACGTTCGCACCGATGCGTGCCGAACTCAGATCGATCGCGGTCGCATGCGCTTCCACGGTCACGGTCTCGGTCACGCCGGCGGGACGGAGCTCCAGATCGAGGCTGAACTCCTGACCCGCCGCGAGCGTCATGTCGGTATATTCAAGCGGCTGAAAGCTGCCGAAGGTAACCGAGATCGTGTAGACCGACGGCTTCAGATTGGGCACCACGTAGCGCCCCTCCGCGGTGGTGGCCACCGTGCGCACTTCGCCGGTCTTCTGGTTCTTGACGGTGACCATCGCGCCCGGCACGAATGCGCCGGTCTGATCGAGGACCGTCCCCGAGAAGCGGGCGTCGCCCTGAGCGTACGACGTCCCGGGCAGTGTCAGCAGCATCGCCGCCAGTCCCGCCGCGATAAAGACTTTTGCAAACGATCGTGTAGGCATACAGCTCCTGAAAGCAGACAGTTGTCGCTGAGCTTTCTTACGCATGTCGAAATCGAGCGTAGGCGTCGTGTGTAACGACCTTGTAACGGGTCGGATCCTGTCGGGTAAAACCTCCGATGGCGCGATAGCATGACCCTGTGAACGGTGTCATTTCGGGCCATATCACCGCGTTTTTCCTGTTCGACGTGGCTGAGGCGATCGACCTCGCCGGCGTGCAGCGCGAGCTCGGAGGCGTCAAGGCTCGACTCGTCCTGAAGCCAACGACCCCGCCCTACGTGCAGTACCGCCAGCCGCCGATCACCATCGACGGTCACATCATCGACGTGGCCGAAAGGGACGGCTTCAGCGTCCGGTTCAAGGCCTTTGATTACGGGGTTGTCTCTGTCGCGCTGACTCGCCCCGCTTCGGGGTCGTGGGATGAATGGGTTGCGTGGGGGCGTGCCTGCTACGAGGACGCCGGCCTGCCGCGCGCCGCCGAGCAACTTGCGCGGACGCTCGTGAACCGGATTGCGACGGCAATCACGCGCATACGGCCGGAGTTCCTTGCCGAAGATTACATGGTGTTCACGGTCACCGAACTCGATCAAGCGGTGTCATCGGAATCGTTGATCGCGTCACACGGCGGAGACATTGCGCAATTGCTCCGCGGTGAGCAAAGCCCCCTGAGCGCTGAAGAGCGGGACGAAATCCTGCGGCATCGCATTTCATACTTCGCCGACGACCTGGTTATTCCGACCTGGAACAGCGCGTTCATCCGCGACACGGAGTCGGGCGCCCGAGCCGCCATCGAGATTCTCGAATTTGCGAACTCGCAGCTGCTCGAATTTCGCTATTACGACGAGTTGCTTGACGCCGAGCTCGAACGGATTTATCCGCAGCTGCAGCGGGACGGGTGGCTGTACAACTGGGTTGCGCGGCGGTATGTGCGCGCCGCACGCCAGGTCCACTCTTTGTTCATCGACGTGAACGAGTTAACCGACCGTACTGAGAACGCGCTGAAAATCGTCGGCGATGTCTACGCGGCCAGGCTCTTCGCCCTCGCGGCTGCCCGCGTCGGCCTGAATCAGTGGAAAGCGAGCGTGCAGGACAAGCTGCGCACGCTCGCGGACATTTATCGCTTCGCGGTCGAGCAGACGTCGATGGCGCGCGGCGAGGTTCTCGAGATCACCGTCGTCGTGATTCTCGTCATCGAGCTCGTTCTTTTTCTGGCAGGTGTACTGCGCCTCTAAGCGGCGTCGGACTAGTATCCAAGACGATGAGCGCCGATGGCCTGGTCCGTCACCATGATGGTGTGTCACGCTGCTGGTGGGCGGGCACCGATCCGCTTTATATCCGCTATCACGATGAGGAGTGGGGGCGGCCCGTCATCGACGACCGGCGCTTGTTTGAAAAGATCTGCCTGGAAGGATTTCAGGCAGGTTTGAGCTGGCTGACGATTCTGCGCAAGCGTGAAGCGTTCCGCCGGGCGTTTGCTGATTTCGACGTCTCACGCGTGGCACGGTTCGGGGCGCGCGATGTCACCCGCCTTCTTGGCGACAGCGGCATCGTCCGTCATCGGGGCAAGATTGAATCGGCGATCAACAACGCCCGGCACGCCGAAGCGCTCGCGGATGAGTACGGCTCGCTGGCGTCCTATGTGTGGCAGTGGGAACCAGCCGCGGCCTCGCGCCCGCGCCGTCTGACGAAAGCCGCGCTGATGCGGATGGCGGTGTCACCTGAATCGACAGCGCTGAGCAAAGATTTGAAGCGACGTGGATGGACGTTCGTCGGTCCGACGACGATCTATGCGTTCATGCAGGCGGTCGGCCTCGTCAACGATCACATCGACGGCTGCATGAGCCGCGATGTCGTCGAGAGGGCGCGCGCCAGGCTGCGGCGTCCGCGCGTCTAAGGTGCTTGTCGATGTCGCCGCAGATACGCGCGCGCGAACGGACAAACGACGACCAGCCGACGCCCTTCGGAACGTCCAATGGCGAGTGCCGCCTCGACCAACCGATCGCCGATATGACGCCCACGAATCTCGACGGGCACTTCGGTATGAACCAGCGTCAGGGTATCGGGACGACGCTCGTACGTGAGATAGGCGACGTGGCCGTCGATGTTCAACTCGAACCGGCTCTGCGCCGCGTTGTCCGAGACGTCGCCGATATCAGTGGTATACGGATTGGCGATCCGAATCCCCGTTTCTACGGTGTTGGCAGGCGCGTCGCTCGCCGGAAACGACTCTTCGGACGCCTCGTCCACCTTGCTGTCATCTACGCGGTTGTCAACATTCATCACGTGCGCTCCGTTCAGAACGCCTCAGCCATGGTCAGTGCAAACCCATCATCGCGATCGATCCACTGTGCGATCGGATTGAACCCGCATGACTCCAGCAGATCGTCAACCTGCTCCGGAACGTACTTGTAAGAGCTTTCCGTCCAGATGGTCTCGCCTGCGTGCAGGCGCTCGTCGACCTGCGCGCGCGGGATGTGAAGCGTCTGATCGCTGCGCGCCACCAGATGCATTTCCACGCGGCCGTGTTCCGCGTTCCAGACGGCGCGGTGCACGAATCCATCGAGATCGATCGAGGCATCGAGCTCGCGATTGATTCGAAGCAACAGATTTCGATTGAACGCCGCCGTGATACCGAGAGGATCGTCGTAGGCGACGAGCAACCGCTCCCGTGGCTTGACGAGATCGACGCCAAGCAGGACGGCATCACCGTTCTTGAGGCTCGCGCGGATATTTTGCAGAAACGCGGAGGCACCAGGCGGATCGAAGTTCCCGACGTTGGAGCCGAGAAATGCCACGAGCGTCCGCCCGGTTCTCTGCCGTTGCGCCTCGCGCAGCCCCGAATCATAGGTTGCCTGGTGCGTGATAACGCGCACGTCACCGACGCTTCCGATGGTCTGCGCAGCGATCGCGAGAGCACTTGCTGATACGTCAATCAGGTGTACGTCGATTGGCCTCTGCCGCCGCGATGCCGCCTCGAGGAGCGTCCGCAGCTTTTCGCCATTGCCCGGACCCAGTTCGACGACGCGGCTCAACGATGGCAGGCGGCGGAATACGCTGTCACCATGCGCGGTAAGCAGACGCAGCTCTGCCCGGGTGATCGTGTACCACGGCAGCCGGCATATCGACTCGAACAGCGCGGAACCGAGATCGTCGTACAGGTAACGGGACGGAAGCTGGCGCGGCGTCAGCGACAGGTAATAGCGCACGTCGGCCGCAAACTGCTCGACTGACGTGCGGTCGGCGGATACGACGGGCTTCGCCGCTCGCGAATCCATCAGCGCCTGTCCTTCGCCAGCCTGAAGGTGGCATAGACATACGGATACTGCGCACGAAACCAGTTGCGGAACGACGGCCGCAGCAGCTCGCGCGCCGTTGCGGGCGATGCACCCTTCATCACGTAGTGCTCGCCGTCGAAGAAATCAGCCGAGTATTCCGGGTACGACGGCATCGCCTGAAATCCGGGGAATGGTTCGAACGGCGTCCGCGTCCACTCCCATCCGTTGCCAACGAGATCGTCGATGCCCCATGCGCTTCGGCCTGCAGGGTGCGTGCCCGCCGGTTCCGGATCCCAGCTGGAGAAGTCGAACACGCCGTGCGACGCGTTCGGTTCGGCCTCTCCCCAGGGATGTGAGCGCTCGATGCCATCGAGGGTGCCGTATGCGGCCCTCTGGAATTCGGCTTCACTTGGCAGCCGTGCGCCAGCCCAGCGTGCGAATGCCGACGCCTCGGCGTGGCTCACGTACACGGGCCACGAGGACGGAAGCGGAATCCAGTCGAACATTCCGCGCCACCACCACTGGCCATCGATCTGCGCCCAGAACAGCGGATGCGACAGCTCAGCACGCTCGACCCACTCCCAATCCTCGGGTCGCCACCACTGTGGATCACGATAGCCACCGGCTTTGACAAACTCTTGATAGCGCGCATTCGTGACGTTCTGCGTCTCAATGGAGAAAGCCGCGACGTCCGTTGAATACGTCGGATGCTCGTTGTCCCATCCAAAAGGAATCGATCCACGGTCGACGCCGAGGGTTGCGCGTCCTGCCGGCAGACCAACCCACTGCGTCGTCGGCACTACGCCCCGTGTCACCGGCGTATAACCGTGCGGGCGGCGTTTCTGATCGTGCGGAAGCTGGTGCCACATGTAGAGGAGCGTTTCCTGATGCATCGCCTCATGTTCCAGGATCGTGAAGACCGCTTCGGCGCGGTCCAGCAGTGGATCGCCCGGACGATCAAGATCCTCATGTGCCAGCGCGTGCAACACCTGCTTGTCTGCTTCCTCCGCGAATTCCTGGACAACAGACCGGCTCGGCCACACAGCTGCGGCATCAGGCGAGTAGCCCTCCTCCGCTGGATCGATGCCACGCGCGAACAACTGCTCGAGCCGTGCATCGATGCTCGGACGGCCCAGCGCGCGCTTGATCAGCGTGTTGAAACTGAACGCAGGTAGATGCCCCTCGTAAAACACGAGCGGCTGCCGGAGACTGATCGGTCGGCTGTAGTAGGCATCCTCGGTGACGAGATCGAAGAGCGCGCGTGACCGCTCACGATTACTACGGTACACGGCAATGGCTGTGCTCGTGAGCGCGTCAGCGTCGCTGGTCCTCTTCGCCATTCCTCCCTCCGGTTGTTAATGGGTCTGCAATACCTGATGCACAAACGCGACCGCAATCGACCCTTCCCCAACGGCCGAGGCGACGCGCTTGACGTTACCCCCGCGCACATCGCCCACCGCAAATACACCTGGGCGGCTCGTTTCGAGCAGAAACGGCGGGCGTGACAGGGGCCAGCTCGCGGCCGTCAGTTCTTCAGGTGACACAGCGGGACCAGTCTTGATGAATCCTTTGTCATCGAGCGTGAGACAGCCGCTCAGCCACGCGGTGTTGGGCACTGCGCCGGTCATCATGAACACGTGTCGGATGCTCCTGGTTTCGACGCCGCCGCCCTGCCTGGAGGTCCACCGTATCTGTTCGAGATGCCCGTTGCCCTCGAGCGCCACGATTTCCGTCTGCGTCCGCAGCGCGATCACGGGGTTGTCTTCGATGCGTCGAATCAGGTACCGCGACATCGACTCTGCCAATCCCTTGCCGCGGACGAGCACATGGACGCGTCGGCATTTGTCTGCCAGGAACACGGCCGCCTGACCGGCGGAATTGCCACCGCCGACAACAGCGACCTCCTCGCCGCCGCACACCTGACGCTCCATCTCGGTGGCCGCGTAGTAGACCCCCGATCCCTCGAACCGCGCGAGGTTCTCGATCGCCGGTTTCCGGTATTGCGCGCCGGTCGCGATGATCACCGTCCGCGCAGGCACCTGCGCACCGTCGTCCATTGTGACGGCGTACGGTTGGCGGCCGCAGGCAATGGCCGTGGCGCCCTTTGCGACCGCCACCTCGGCGCCGAACTTCTGCGCCTGCGCGTAGGCTCGCGCCGTCAACATCTCGCCCGAGATGCCAGTGGGAAATCCAAGATAGTTTTCGATACGGGAGCTCGAACCTGCCTGTCCGCCGGCGACGTTCGCTTCGAGTACCAGAACATCGAGTCCTTCGGAGGCGCCATACACCGCGGCAGCGAGGCCCGCGGGACCGGCGCCCACGATGACGATGTCGCGGACGTGTGTTCGATCGATCGCATCGTTGAAGCCGAGGCAGTTCGCGATCTGCTGATTCGTCGGATTTTTCAGCGCCGTCTGGCCGCGGCAAATCAGGACCGGCACGTCGGCCACAGAGACCTGAAAACGATCGAGCAGTTCCTGCGCATCGGCGTCGCGATCGAGATCGATGTAGGTATTCGGATGACCGTTGCGCGCCAGAAATTCCTTTACGCGAAGGGTTCCGGGGCTATGCATCGACCCGATCAAGACGACATCGCCGAAGTGCTGATTGATCAGCTCGGCTCGCCGAAGGATGAAGGCCTTCATCAGGATGTCGCTCAACTCCGCATCGGTCTGGATCAGGCCGAGGAGTTGATCGCGATTCAACTCGAGGACCTCGCCGGATTCGCTCACACGCAGCCTGGCAATCGCCCTGCGGCCAGTGAGTACGTTCGCTTCGCCCGAAAACTGATGTGCGCGGAGCGCGACGATCGGCGTCTCGCCGTCGCCCGATTGGCGCAGTGCCTGAATCTCGCCGCTGAGCACCACGAAGAACGCGAGGCTTCTGTCCCCGGCGTCCATCAACACGTCTCCGCGTGCGATTGGGCGGCGGCGGCCGAGCGACGCGATGCGAGCGATCTGCGCATCGGTCAATTGCGGGAAGAGTTTCTCCTGATCCATCCGGTCGCTGAGGCTAGTCTCCATCGCTCGTGCGGCCGGTGGCAATGGCGTCTGAGGATGAGATTGGCGTCGCGTGGTCATATATGACGTCGGAACCGGCCGCGGCGTTACAAACTCTTTCTGAGGGGACTCGACATGCCATCCGTACGTCAATGGACGCTCGTTGCGACGATCATCGGGTCGAGCCTGACGTTCATCGATGCGACGGTTGTCAACGTCGCACTGCCCGCGCTTCAGGCGGACCTCCACGCGACGATCACCGACGTCCAGTGGGTGATCGAGGCGTACGCGTTGTTTCTCGGCAGTCTGATTCTGGTGGGCGGGTCAATGGGCGACCAATTCGGACGCAGGCGCATCTTTCTTGCCGGCGTCCTGCTATTTACCCTGGCGTCGATTGCGTGCGGCTTCGCCACCTCGACGCGCGCGCTCATTGTGGCGCGCGCGATCCAGGGGGCCGGTGCGGCGTTCCTGGTACCGGGAAGCCTGGCCATCATCAGCGCGACATTCGGTGACGCTGAGCGCGGCCGCGCGATCGGCACATGGTCCGGATTCAGCGCCATCACATCAGCAATCGGGCCCGTCGTCGGTGGCTGGCTGATTGAGCACATCAGCTGGCGCGCAATTTTTTTCCTGAATGTGCCGCTGGCAGCGGTCGTGGTTGTCCTATCGCTCCGATTCATGAGCGAAAGTCGCGACGACACACGCGGGGACCGTGTGGACTGGACCGGAGCTGCGCTGGCAGTCATCGGTCTCGGCGGGATCATCTACGGCCTTCTCGAGGGGCCGCGGCCCGGCGCAAGCCGACCGCTCGTGCTCGCAGCGATCGCCGCCGGCATCGCCGCGCTCGTGGCGTTCCTGATCGTCGAACGCAGGGTACCCGCCCCGATGCTGCCGCTGGGGCTGTTCCGGTCGCGAACGTTTACCCTGGCCAACGTGCTCACGCTGTTGCTGTATGGAGCGCTCGGAACGATGTTGTGGCTCGTTCCGTTGAACCTCATTCAGGTGCAGCATTACACGGCTACCGCCGCCGGCGCAGCATTCCTGCCGTTTCCGATGCTGATGTTCCTGCTGTCGCGGTGGTCCGGCAGTCTCGTCGCCCGGGTTGGCAGCCGACTTCCGTTGACCATCGGACCGATCGTTGCCGCGGTGGCGCTCGCTCTTTACGCACGACCGGACATCGGTGGCTCATACTGGACGACGTTCTTTCCCGCAGTGGTGGTGGGCGGGTTCGGAATGGCGATTGTCGTGGCGCCGCTGACCACCACCGCCATGACCGCTGTCGAGACCCAGCACGCGGGTGTCGCGTCGGGAGTCAACAACGCGGTCGCGCGTGTGGCGGGGCTGATTGCGATAGCGGTGTTCGGAATCGTGCTCGTGCGTGCCTTTGACGCGCGTGTCAGTCCGGCGCTCGATCAACTGAACCTTTCGATACCCGTACGGGCGGCCGTCGACCGTGAATTGCCCAAACTGGCAGGAGCGGAGATCGACACGGCGGTCGAACCGGCGCAGCGCGTCGGCATTCGTCGAGCCATCGACGAGGCGTTCGTGTCGGCGTTCCGACTTGTGATGATCCAGACTGCTCTGCTCGCGCTCGCCGCGGCGGCCGCTGGCGCGCTCATTCGAGCGCGGCCGCTCGCGCTCGAGGCTGGCCGACGAGCGACGGCGCGCCTGCCAGAAACCACGCGGCGATGAGCGCGTCGAAGATCATGCAACCGAACGACGAGGTCGTCATGAACGGCCAGATCGGATTTCCCCAGAGGTGATGAAGGATGTCCCACCCGGAGTGCATCAGCCATGCAAGACCGATGAAGGCGTACGAGTGAAGCCCGCGATACGCCATCGGCATAGCGATGACGGGAAACACCACTTCCCACATCCCGAAACCGCCTCCACTCAGATAGGCGGCACTCGCGCCGGCCACAATCATCGCGTTGATGGTCCTGCGAGCCGGCTCGCTCACCAGCGACATGATGACGACAAACGCAAGTGCGCCGATGGCCGGGCCAACGAAGTCCATGACAAAAAGCGGCGGCGGGTGCATGGCTGAACTCCCTCTCGCGGTCAATCCTACGTCGCATCATCGACCGGAAGGCGGGTATCGGAATCCGTGGCCTGATACAGCGCTTTCCCGATTCGGCGATTTTCTGCGTTGGCGACTGGTCCAGCGGAGAACTCACCCAATCGCACCGAATCCTCCCCGCGATTCATTGCCGCGGCGGCAACCATCGATCGCCACCCCGCGCGCGCCTCATGGGCATCGATCCATCACGTGGGTCGGCCACGCGACCACGCTGCTGCAGCTCGGGCCAGTGAACGTCCTCACCGATCCTGTCTGGAGCGAACGCGCGTCGCCCTTTCAATGGCTCGGTCCGCGCCGACTGATGTCGCCCGCTCTCGACTTCGACGCGCTCCCTCCAGTCGATGTGGTCCTGCTCTCTCACAATCACTACGACCATCTCGATGCCGGTACGGTTCGCCGGATTGCGAGCCGATTCCCGGAGACGCTGTGGCTCTGTCCGTTGGGACTGCGCGAATTGTTGCACTCGTATGGCGTTCGGACGGTGGTCGAGCGCGACTGGTGGCAGACGGTCGATACCGCGACGTTCAACGCCACCTGCGTGCCCGCGCAGCATTTCAGTGCGCGCTGGATCCGTGATCGCAACGAAACGCTGTGGTGCGGTTGGGTCATTCAGGCGGATGGCGTGCGGGTCCTGTTCGCCGGCGACACTGGCCTGCATCCAACATTCGAAGAAATCGGTGAACGTCTCGGCCCGTTCGATCTCGTGATGCTGCCGATCGGCGCCTACGAGCCTCGTTGGTTCATGCGACCAGTCCATATGAATCCGGAAGATGCGGTCGCCGCGTATCAAGCGGTGGTCAATGGAACTGGCGCTGCTCCTCCATGTTTCGCGATGCACTGGGGGACATTCCGACTGACCGACGAACCGCTGGAAGAACCACCGGCACGCTTTGCGCAGCGCTGGCGTGAAGCCGGATTGCCTGCGTCAGCCAACTGGACGCTCGCGCACGGCGAGACGAGGCGGCTCTAACGGATCCAGTCGTTCGGAACGGTCGGGTCGTTCGCGAAGAAGAACGACTCGAACGATAGGAACGACTCGAACGAGTCGAACGCTCCGAGCGACGTGACTATTCGAGTCGTACCAAGCCGCGGCGGGTGGCGACCTTGATGGCTTCCGTACGGCTGGTGACGCCCAGCTTTTCGAACAGATGGCCAAGATGCGTCTTGACCGTCCGTTCGCTGATGTCGAGTGCGGTGGCGATCTCCTTGTTCGCTTTGCCGTCTGCCATCAGCCTGAGTGTCGCCATCTCACGTGGTGTGAGCTGCACGCGCGTGACGCCCTCGGCGAGCTTCGCGGCTGCGGCGGGCGCAATGTAGGTGCGGCCAGCGAGCACCGTCCGAATGCAGCCGACGAGATCGTCGGCGGAAATATCCTTCAGCACGTACGCCTTCGCGCCCGCCTTCAGGGCACGTTCGATCTCGTCATCAGTGTCATACGTGGTCAGGATAATGACGAGGGCCCGCGGATCGCGTTCGCGGATGTGACGGACGACCTCGACGCCTTCCATCCGCGGCATCCGCAAGTCGAGCAGGATGACGTCAGGATGGTGCCGCTCATACGCGTCGATCGCCTCGAGGCCGTCGCCGGCCTCGGCAATCACCTCGAGATCGGCCTCCTGATTGATGATGTTGGCGACACCGGTTCGCAGCAGCGCGTGGTCGTCGACGAGCAGCACGGTCGCCTTCCGGGTCATGACGAGCGCTTCAGCCGGCAACGTGCACCTGCGTCGGAAGGTTCGATGGCTCCCAGGCGAGCACGACTTCGGTTCCGCTGCGCGGTGCCGTGACGATGGTCAACGAGGCGCCGATGCGTTCCGCACGCTCCTGCATGCTCGTCATGCCAAAGCCGCCGGATGCCTGACCGTGCGCGATCCCGCGACCATCGTCTGCAACTGACAGTCGGACACCAATCGATCTGACGGTGGCCGCGCTGAACGTGATCCGCTGTGCGCGCGAATGCCGGACGGCGTTGCTCAACGCCTCCTGCGCGATGCCAATGATTTCGCGCTCCACCAGGTCGCCGAAGCGCGGAAGTTCATCCACCTTGACATCAATCGGAACGTCGGTGGTCCGCTGCGCCACGCCAGCCAGCCGCTTCAGCGCCGCCGCGACTTCTTCCCCGTCGCTCACGTTGGGCCGAAGTGTTCCGACGGAGCGCCGGGCCTCGCTCAGGTGCGTGCGCGCGAGATCGACAACCGTGTCGAGCTTCGCCGCCAGCCCGGGCGGCATGAACACGGCCTCGCGACGGACTCCCTGCAGTTGCATCAGGATTGCGGCGAACCCCTGCGCGAGATTGTCATGAATATCACGGGCGAGCCGATTTCGTTCTTCGAGGATTGCCTTGCGCCGCTCTTCCACCCGGCTGCCATCGACGACACGACCGTGGTGAAGGGCAAGTGCTGCCTGACGCGCGATGGCCTCAAACAGCTCGATCCGCCACCAATGATCCTCTGGCCGCTCTTCTGCCGCAGCGTTGGTCAGCGTCAACCATCCCAACGTTCGTCCGCCGATTACCAGCGGCGTTGCAATGGTGGAACCGCACCCCTTCCGCGTCGAGAACCCGAGAATCGCTTCAGGCAGGCGGCTGTCGTCAGGAGCATATTCGACTGTCTGCGTCCAACCCGGTGCGTACGCGAACAGATGCGCCGCCATGGTCTGGCACGGATAGTCGCCATCCAACCGCTCGCCCGCTGCGTCTGTTTCCCATCCCGGGACACGCGGCGTAAAGAGGCGATCCTTCACGTACGCCATCCACAGATCGCACTGCTGGCCATCGTCTTCGATCAACCAGACGCCGCACGCGCGACTCTCCGTTTCCTCGACGACGGTCTTCGTCAACGCCCCGAAGAACCCGTCGACGTCCGGTTCGCGCACGAGCAGATCGAGCGCGTGCTTGACGACGTCCGCCTGCATCTTCGCGTTGCACTCCGCACGGCCGCGAGCGGTCGCCTCACGCTGCAACGCCGAACGCAGCACCTCGGGATCAGTCGAGTCGATCTCGGCGGGACGCGGCGGCCACTGTTCAGAGCATTCTGAGCCGTTGTTCGTCATACCTCTTCCTGCAGCTTGCAATTATCCGGCAGATCGAGCCCACATCCACATCGTCCAAAAGTCGTAGATCACGATCGTTCATTTGACACGTGATCGCGTCGCGCACACGACGCAGCACGCGATCGCCCTCCTGCCTGATTGGAATCGCATGCACCGAAGCGGATAGTTGCGGGGTCTTAGTGGTGGTTCGTGGTTACCAACCACCAACCTGAGAGAAGGAGATAAGTCATGAAACGAGCGATAGCCATTCTGGTTGCCGTGGCGAGCGTGTTCGGCGCGAACCAGGCGTATGCGCAGGAGTCCAATGCAGCGGGACCGGGTCCCGTCGTCGTCACGATCATTCCGGGTGGTGCGACGTTCTTCACCGAGGGAAAGGACACCAACGGTCCGAGCTTCGGCAACTACGACCTCGGCGGTGCGGTCGCCGTCAACTTCAATCGATTCGTCGGCGTCGAAGGTGAGGTCAGCGGCGCGCTTGGCATCACGCAGGATCTCGAGTTCGCCAACGGCACCTCGAACCTCAAGACGCCGAACTTCGTGAACTACAGCGGCAACCTCGTTGTCTCCGCACCAAACAAGACGTCCGTCGTTCCGTACGTCACTGGTGGCATTGGCGGACTGAGTCTGTTCGAGAAGCAGTTGCTCGGCATCGACAACACACAGACGTTCCTCACGAGCAACGTCGGTGGCGGCGTGAGCTGGTACGCCGGACGATGGGGATTGCGGGGTGATTACCGATTTATCGCGTTGAAGTCTAAAGAGGACGCACCGGCGTTCTTCGGGCAGGAGACGCGGTACGGCCATCGAGTTTACGGCGGGGTGCTGTTGAACGTTGGACGGTAAGTCGATCGCGGTGCTCCCCGTTCGACTGTGAAAGTGGAGGACGAGAAATTCATGGCTAAACGGATGTTGGTGATGCTCACCCTGACGCTTCTCTTCGTCGGGGCCCTGGGCTTCGTGAAGTTCAAGCAGATCCAGACAGCCATCGCCCAGGGGGCGGCGTATCAGCCGCCCCCTGAAGCAGTGACGACGACGGTCGCCGCACAGGAGCAATGGCCATCGACGATCAATGCGATCGGCACGCTGGCGGCCGTGCGTGGGGTCACGGTCAGCGCGGATCTGCCGGGGATCGTCGACCAGATCCTGTTCGAATCGGGCGATGCGGTCCGCGAGGGCCAGACGCTCGCGATCCTCGATACCCGGCAGGAGCAGGCGCAGATGGCGGCCGCCGAGGCACAGCGCGTGCTGGCGCGGCTCAATTTCAACCGAATGCAGGAACTGCTCGATCAGAAGGTCATCTCGAAGGCTGAATACGACAGCGCGACGGCGCAGTCGCGCGAGACCGAAGCACGCGTTGGCGAAATCCGCGCGACCATCGAACGCAAGACGATCCGCGCTCCGTTCTCGGGGATTCTCGGCATTCGGCAGGTGAACAAGGGCCAGTATCTCGCCGGCGGCGATCCCCTCGTCACGTTGCAGTCGCTCAATCCGATCTACGTGAATGTCGGCGTCCCCCAGCAGGCCATCGGCCAGGTTCGCGTCGGCCGCAACGTGCGAATCACCACCGAGAGTCTCGGCCATGTCACCTTCGACGGGCGTGTGACGGCGATCGACTCGGTGGTCGATGAGACAACTCGCAATATTCAGGTGCAGGCGACGCTCGCCAATCCAGACGCCAAGCTCCGGCCCGGCATGTTCGTGCAGACGGAGATGGGTCTCGGCGCGAATCAGTCGGTGATCGCGCTGCCCGCATCGGCCATCAGTTACGCGCCCTATGGCGATTCGGTGTTTGTCGTCTCGGACCTGAAGGATGACAAGGGCCGCACGTATCGCGGGGTACGTCAACAAATCGTCAAGCTCGGGCCCGCGCGCGGCGATCAGATTGCCGTGCTGTCGGGAATCAAGGCTGGCGACGAGATCGTGACGTCCGGGCTGTTCAAGCTTCGGAATGGCGCCGCGGTCCAGGTGAACAACAAGGTGAAGCCGGGGAACAACTCCGCCCCGAAACCGGAGAACAGCTAATGAAGTTCACGGATCTCTTCGTCAAGCGGCCGGTGCTGGCCGTCGTCGTCAATCTCGTCATTCTGATTGCGGGACTGCAGTCGATCCGAGCGCTCAGCGTGCGCCAGTACCCGCGCAGCGACATCGCGGTTGTCAAGGTCACAACCGCGTACGTCGGGGCGAACGCCGATCTCGTGCGTGGGTTCATTACGACCCCGCTCGAACGCGTCATCGCGAGCGCGGACGGCATCGACTACATGGAGTCGTCCAGCGCTCAGGCGGTCAGCACGATCACCGTGCACCTGAAGCTCAATTACGACACCAATGCCGCGCTGACGCAGATCCAGGCGAAGGTCGCGCAGGTTCGAAATGACCTGCCGCCCGAGGCAGAAGCGCCCATCATCGAGCTCGAGACCGCTGAGAACCAATTCGCGTCGATGTATCTCGGCTTCTCTTCCTCCGACCTCGATCAGACTCAGATCACCGACTACCTCACACGCGTCGTCCAGCCGAAGCTGAGCGCCATCAATGGCGTGCAGCGCGCCGACATCCTGGGCAATCGGACCTTCGCGATGCGAATCTGGCTGAAGCCGGATCAGATGGCCGCGCACGGAATTTCACCCGCCGCCGTCCGTGATGCCCTCGCACGGAACAACTACCTGTCGGCGCTCGGCCGCACGAAAGGCTCGATGGTTTCGGTGAACCTGGTGGCCAATACGGACCTCCGTACGGCGGAGGAATTCCGTCAGCTGGTCGTCAAGGAACAGCGTGGTGTCGTCGTCCGCCTCGGCGACATCGCAGACGTGGTGCTCGGATCGGAGAACTACGACACTGACGTCAAGTTCAACGGCGAGACCGCCGTGTTCGTGGGCATCTGGGTGCTGCCGACCGCGAACTCCCTCGATGTCATTGGAAAGGTGCGCGATGCCCTCCCGGGCATTCAGGCGCAATTGCCCGTAGGAATGAAGGCCGGCATTCCCTACGACGCGACCGAGTACATCAAGGACGCGATCCACGAAGTGCTGACGACGCTCACGGAGACGCTGCTGATCGTCATCCTCGTCATCTTCCTGTTCCTCGGGTCGTTCCGATCCGTAGTGATCCCTGTGGTCGCCATTCCGGTGTCGCTGGTGGGCGCGGTGTTCCTGATGCTGCTTGCCGGGTTCACGATCAACCTGCTGACGTTGCTCGCCATCGTACTTTCGGTTGGCCTCGTCGTCGACGACGCCATCGTCATGGTCGAGAACATCGAGCGGCATATCCACAGCGGCAAACGGCCGCACCAGGCGGCGCTCGAAGCCGCACGGGAGCTGGTGGGACCGATCATCGCGATGACGATCACGCTCGCCGCGGTGTATGCACCCATCGGGATTCAGGGCGGCCTGACCGGGACCCTCTTCCGCGAGTTTGCCTTCACACTCGCCGGCGCCGTCATCGTATCGGGCGTCGTCGCGCTCACGTTGTCGCCGATGATGGGCGCAAAGCTGCTGAAGCCGGCGGTCACCGAGCGCGGATTCGCCGCATGGATCAACCGGCGGTTCGAAAACGTGCGCAGCGGATATACACGGGCGCTTGCCTCGACGCTGCAGTACCGACCCGTCGTGTTGACCCTGTGGGTCATCGTCGCCTCGCTGATCGTGCCCTTTTACATGTTCTCGCAGCGCGAACTGGCGCCAGCCGAGGATCAGGGTGTTGTCTTCTCAGTCGTGCAGGCCGCGCCAAACGCGACCATCGAGCAGACCAAGCTGTTCACGTCGCAGATTCTCGACGTCTACCGCTCCATTCCTGAAAGCGCAGCGACGTTCCAGCTCATTTCTCCGAATGGCGGGTTCGGCGGCATGGTCACCAAGCCGTGGAGTGAACGGCAGAAGACCGCACAGCAGTTGCTGATGGAGTCGTACGGACCGCTCTCGAAGATTCCGGGCATTCGCGCGATTCCGTTGACCCCACCGGCGCTTCCCGGAGGCGGCGACTTCCCGGTCGATCTCGTGATCGGCTCGGCGGGAGAACCGCAACAACTGAACGAGATCGCAACGCAGCTCGTTCAGAAAGCGATGTTGTCCGGCATGTTCATGTATGCCGATGCGGACCTGAAATTTGATCAGCCACAGGCAGAAGTCGTGTTCGATCGCGACAAGCTGCGGTCGCAGGGCGTCGACCTGAGTCAGGCCGGCCGTGATCTCTCGGTGCTGCTCGGTGGCAATTACGTGAATCGGTTCAGCATCCAGGGCCGAAGCTACAAAGTGATTCCGCAGGTGCAGCGCGCCGAGCGGCTGACGCCCGATCAACTCTCACAGATTTACATCACTGGATCGGACGACAAGCTGGTGCCGCTGTCCACGTTCGCGAGCCTCCGGACGACCGCCGAGCCGAGAGAGTTGAAGAAATTCCAGCAACTCAACGCCGTGCGGATTCAGGGCGTGATCCCGCCGCCCGTTCCGCTCGACAAGGCGCTCAGCCTGCTCGAGAACGAGGCCAAAGCGCTTCTGCCTCAGGGCTTTACGATTGACTACGCCGGCGAATCGCGTCAGCTTCGCACGGAAGGCACGAAGTTCCTTACGACGTTCCTGCTCTCTGCGATTCTGATTTACCTGGTGCTCGCGGCGCAGTTCGAAAGCTTCCGCGATCCATTCATCGTCCTTGCCGGCTCGGTGCCGCTCGCGTTGTCGGGCGCGTTGATGTTTTCCTTCCTGGGCTTCACGTCGCTGAACATCTACAGCCAGGTCGGATTGATCACCCTCGTCGGACTGGTGGCGAAAAACGGAATCCTGATCGTGCAGTTTGCCAATCACCTTCAGGAGACTGGCAAAGACAAGCTCGCGGCAGTGATTGAAGCGGCGGGAACGCGGCTGCGGCCGATCCTGATGACGACGGCCGCAACGGTCGTCGGCCATCTGCCGCTCGTTTTCGCAACGGGACCCGGTGCGGGCGCTCGAAACAGCATCGGCATCGTGCTCGTCAGCGGAATGATGGTCGGGACACTATTTACGCTGTTTGTCGTGCCGTCCATCTACGTCCTGGTGGCCCGCAGGCGAGTCGTTGTCGCCGAACCACGGCGAACCAACCGCCTGCCAGAACTGGCAGCCGCCGTTTCGGTTGCTCTCGGGATCGTGTTCTTCTCCAGCGGAGCGTCGGCGCAGACCGTCGCGCCACCTGCAGGGGCCGCCGTCCCCTCCCGAACGATGCGGCTGACGCTCGACCAAGCCGTCCGCCGTGCAGTCGAGAACAATCCGGACCTCGCTATCGTCCGACTCGGGACCGAAGTCGAAGCGGCGCGCGTCGGCGAAAGCCGCGGCGCGTTCGCACCGATGTTCTCGACGACCGTCGGCCGTTCGAGCAATGTGACGCCTCCGTCGAATTTCCTGCTCGGGGATCAGGGTGTGAACGTCGACGACGCGTTCTGGTCGACCGGTGTCCGGCAGCGGCTCCCCTTCGGCGGCGGGACGTGGAGCGCCTCATGGGACAGCGCGCGAACGACGACCAACAACCCGATCAGCAGCTTCGATCCCAGCCTGCAGGCAGGTTTTCAGATCGCGGTCTCGCAGCCGCTGCTGAAAGATCGCGTCGTTGACGCGGCTCGCTATCAGTACTCAATCGCGAGACGCAACGAGCGGAGTTCCGATCTGCGCTTCCGCGAATCCGCGGTGCAGACCACCGCTGCCGTGAAGCAGGCGTACTGGACGCTGAAGGCAACGCGCGCCAACGTCACCGTGCAGGAGCGCTCGCTGGAGCTCGCGTCGGAGCTCGCCCGTCAGACGAAGATCCGTGTGGATGCCGGCCAGATTCCGCCGCTGGATCTCGTGCAGGCCGAAGCGGAAGTCGCCCAACGGCGCGAGAACCTGATTCGCGCACGCACCGGCGACGACGATGCGGAGGATCGGCTGCGGCGCCTGATCATGGATCCAGCCGACGCATCGTTTTGGGCCGTGCGCCTCGATCCGATTGAGGAGCCGACGCAACGCGACGCGTTACCGGACGTTGACGCGGCGGTCGCGCAAGCGAGCGGCGCGCGCCTCGATGTCGCCCGAGCGAGCCTGGAACTTGAGAACGCAAAGGCAACGACCGAGTTTCTGGATAATCAACGCCTTCCGGACGTGCGTCTCGAGACTTCTTACGGCGGCGCCGGACTGGGCGGCAGTCAGTTCGTTCGCAGCGGCGGCTTCCCAGGGACCATCACTGGCTCGCGGACGCGCAGCTTCGGCGACGCACTCGGTCAGGCATTCGGGCCTGATTACCCGAGGTGGAGCGTGGGCCTGACCGTCTCGAAATCGTTCGGACGCACTTACGAGGACGCGAGCCGGGCGCGTGCCGACGTCGAACGCCGACAGGCCGCACAGCGGATCTCGAGCCTGCAGCTGCAGGCTGCGGAAACCATTCGACAGGCCGGACGTCAGATCCGGAGCACCGCGGAGCGCATCGATGCCGCGCGTGCCGGCGCTACGCTCGCCCAGCAGCGGCTCGACGCGGAACAGCGCCGCTATGACGCCGGCCTGTCAACCACCTTTCTGGTCACGCAGGCGCAGCGGGATCTCCTGCAGGCGCAGGTCAACCTGCTGCAGACGACGCTGGATTACGAGTCGGCGCTGGTGAACTTCGAAGCGGTCCAGCAGGCGCCGGCGGGTACGAGCGGGGACACACTTGGCATCGGCCCGGCCAACGTCGTGCCGCTGCCGACACCTGCGCCGCAAGGGTTGTTCCGCCAGGGCTCGGCCGCCGCATTCTGATGAATGGGCGGCCTGGCCGTTTGTCACACGGCGAGCAGGCCGCGGCGCAACGCAGAGGCCACGGCTTCAGCGCGGGTTCTTACGCCAAGCCTCATGAAGAGCGCCTGCAGGGAGATGTCGATCTGATGTTCACTGGTGCCAAGTTGATGGGCAATTTCGTCGAGGGCGACACCGGTGGCAAGACGCTCCAGCATCGCCCGCTCGGACGGCGTAATCTGCAATACCACCATCGTTTCCTTCCCGAGGACTAAGTACTCCACGATTGTGTAGACATTGTGTACAGGACGGCACTGCCTCCTTCTTTCCTCGAGTGAATACGCGACGGATGTGGTTAAGTTTCAACCTCGTCACAATGGCGGATGCGTCGCTCGAGGAACCGGCGTTCGGCGTCGTTACGCGCCAGACGGAGCGCGGACGCGAAGTATCCGCGAGCAGCGTCGAGATTCCCGCGTCGTAATTCGAGCTCCCCGAATGCGGCGGGATAGAACGGATAGCTGCGCATCCGCTCGGGGTCGGAAATAGCGCGGAGCGTTTCGAGCCCCCGTTCCGGGCCGTCTCGCTGCGCGATGGCAATCGCACGGTTGAGCGCGATGATTGGCGAAGGTGCAATCGCCATGAGGCGGTCGTACAGACTGACAATCTCGTTCCAATTCGTCGCATCCACGCTGTGCGCCGTCGCATGAACCGCCGCGATCGCAGCTTCGACGTGATATGGCGATATCACCTCCCCGGCAGCAGAGTGATCGAGCAGATCGAGGCCTTGCGCGACCAGTTGTGCATCCCACCGCGATCGATCCTGCTCGACCAGCGGATTGAGATCGCCTTCGGCATCGACTCGAGCAGGCAGTTTCGCGGCCTGCAGGTGCATGAGCGCGGCCAGCGCCTGTGTTTCCGGCAGTGCCGTCTGCGGCGACTCGAGGAGGAGCATGGTCAGGCGCATCGCTTCGCGGCAAAGATCCGTGCGGACCGCCGCCTCCGCCGACGCGCCGTGGTAACCCTCATTGAAGAGCAGATACAACGCGCGCCTGACTGAGGACAGCCGCGGTCCGAACTCGACGTCGGCGAGATCGAACAGTCGCCGCGACGAAGCCAGCGATTTCTTGCCGCGCGAAATCCGCTTCTCCATCGCCGCGCGGCTTGTCAGGAATGCGTTCGCGATCTCGCTCGCCCCAAAGCCGCAGAGAATGTTCAGGACGAGTGCGACCTGCACCTCTTCCGGCAGCCGCGGATCGCAGCACGAAAACATCATCCGCAGCTGCTCGTCGCGGATCGTCGAACCTGCAAAGGCTTCCTCGACGGCCGGGACGAGCGTCCATTCCGACTCGAGCACGCGGCCTAATTCGGCGGCGAACATCTGCGCAGTCTTCTCCCTGCGCACGATGTCCACCGCGCGATGTTTGGCGACGGACATGAGCCACGCGGCCGGGTTCTCGGGGATGCCGCGAACCTTCCACACTTCCAACGCGCGGCAGAAGGCATCCTGGACGACGTCTTCTGCCAGCGCGAGGTTGTGCACGCCGAAGATCCGTACCAGCGCCGCGACAAGGCGTCCTGACTCGCGCCGGAACAGATGCTCGCTCAACTCCATCGGGCGCTACATATCCATCTTCATGACGGGCCGGACTTCAACCGAACCGCCGCCCTCGAGAATCGGGCAGCCGCGTGACAGTTCCACCGCCTGATCAATGTCACGCGCTTCGACGAGCGTGAAGCCGCCGACGAGATCCTTCGCTTCGGTAAACGGCCCGTCGGTCACGGTCTTCTGCTGGCCGCGGACGACTTTGCCTGTCCGTTCGAGCGGTTGACCGCGATCCTTCAGGTGGCCCTTCTTGTCGAGGTCGTTCATCCACGCCATCCAGCGCTGCATGCTCTGCTGCGCGCGCTCAGGCGTACCCATGTTGTCCTGCCGTGCGGCCTCGGTCATCCGGTAGAGATAAAGAAACTGGCTCATCGTCGGTCTCCTTCTGATTTCCCCGCAATTTCGGGTGGCTTCACCTATATGACGTTCGAGGAGGCAGCAACCGGACATTGATCGGCCGGCCTAATCGCGATCGCGTCAGCGACCTGAAGATGCCGGGCTTTGCTTGAGCGCCCGCGACCCGGCGTCTGGGAAGTCCGTGAAGATCCCGTCCACACCGAGCGAGGCGAACTGCTGAAACTCCGCAGCGATGTCCCCGTGGTACGAAGGCGAGAGGACGCACGAGCAGTCCAGCGGCGTGGGCGCGCGCAACGAGGTCGGTGGGCGGAAACAGCGTGCCATCGGTGACCGCCGAAATCACGAGACGCGTGTTCGGGCCAATTCCGTCCGCGTACGACTTGATCGTCCGCAGATCGGCATCCGTCGGTACTTTTCCTTCGATCAGCTGAATCAACTTGAGCGGCGTCTTCGGACGAAGTTCGCGGAGATTGGTCTCGAACGACTGGATGAACACCGGCGCAGTCGGTTTGCTCCATCCGTGGCGATCGAACGACGCGAGTATTCGATCCTCGAGTGGCAAGCTGATGCTGCGGAAGTAGGTGGGATGTTTGCTCTCGGGATAGACGCCGATCGGGCGACCGAGCTGGTTGCCGAGCTCCAGCGCCAGCTCGATCACTTCGTCGAAGGTTGGCACCTCGAACTGCCCGTCCCAGCCATGCGAGCGGAAACTGATGAACGCCGTGTGACGACGGCGTGTCTGCAGGCGGGGGCAACCCGGAATTCAGCTCGGCGGCGAATGCGCGACCAGTGCGCGACGGAGCGTCTCCCGCAGGTCGCGTTCGAACGCCCGGTGCCCCTGGCGCGTGAGATTCACCATCAGGACGCACGGCTCCTGATGACAGCCGCGAACCGTCACAAAGACTTCAACACGACTGCTCTCACCTGCCGTTGACGCGACGCCGATGACCTCGAGCCGTGAGTCGTACTCTGCCGCGACATCGCGGCTCAACTCCGTGACCGCGTCGATACTGAGAATTTCATCGTGATCAATCGCATCTGTCGGCGTCATGCGTGCGATCCTTCCCTTCCTGCGGCCAGGCGCCACATGGCAATTGGCAGCGCCACCGCACCTGCGGCAGGCAACGTGCGCCTGGCGAGTTCGACGGACCATCGTCGCCGCGCCGCTGCCGCCAGTTGAGAACAGTAATCGCAAGCTGCCTGCAGCCGCTCGCGTCGAGCGAGATACTTCTCATAGCGTGCCGCACAGTCGGCAGCCATCACGGCATCGAGGATCGCGACTTCATCAGCGATCGAGGCGTCTCCGTTCAGGTGGTGCACAACGTCCCGTGCCACATCGATGTCGTGAAGGCGTCCGAGCAGATCTTGCGCCTTCCGCAGGTCGCGCACGACATCCGTATTCACTCGAATGCCGGTCGCTTCGCCTACTTCGAGCGTGTAGCGAAGCTTCTTGGTGGCAATGCGCACCCGATGGACACGGTTCGGCATGTAGACGGCCGGCGCGCGGTCAATCGCATCGCACAGCGCCTGCCTCCGCGCGAGCATTTCGGTGACGATGCTCGGGCGCCAGTCTTTCCAGAACGAGACAGCGGTGATCGAGGGCCGCTCGCGCAACGCGACCAGCGGCTTCAGCTCCAGATCATCAAGCGCCTTTGCGAACCGCCGGCGTGCGCGTTGTTGATCGCGCTCGACGGTCCGGCGTGCGGCGGCAATCGCGCAGCTCGCCGCTGGCACCCGCATCGATAACGTGCGGAAGACCTCATGGGTAATATCGAGGTCTCGAACGTTACCCAGCATCCGACCGAGGACGCGGCAGAGCTCGACCCGTTCGGTTTGTTTCCTGTCGACGATCTTCAGGGCGGCTCGGACGCGACGCGTCGCAATGCGTGCCTGGTGAATGCTTTCGGGGTCGCCGTCACGGACGCCGCGCCACTGTTGACGGATGAGGTGAACGTTCTCGGCAGCGAATTGGAGGGGGGTGCCGGCAAACATCGGGTCATTAGAGATGCAACCCGGACACCACTTAACCGTTACAGTTGTAACGGTTTCTGCGGCGAATTACTTAGCTGGACACAGTTGTCACATCGATGAGGTAGGCTCTTGCGCCTATGACTGACCGAAAGACGGCGAGGCCCGCCGAGGCAATGGACGTCGCCCGCGCAGCCCAACGAACGCTTAACGATGCTCTCGCGACAGCGAAGCAATTGAAGACGAAGTCACGCGAGGCGAAGCGGCGCGTGAAGGTGGCGAAAAGGGCGGCCAAACAGGCCTCGAAGGCCGCGCGCGCGGCTCGAAAGGCGGCCCAGGAAGCCCGCCGCGGATACAAGAAAGCGGTCGCACATCTGGGGAAGGTGCGCGCGAAAGCGGCGAAGGCGGGAAGAAAAGAGGAGAAGATCGTGACGCCGAAGCGACGATCGCCGTCGCGGAATCACGCACCGCCGCGACGAGCCGACCGCACGCGCCGGCGAGTCTGGGAAGTCGGCGAAGACGGCGCCGAGAACGGCAGGGTCCCCGAATCGGCGACGGCGTCGTAAGAGCGCTCGGCGCGGTGTTTACTCGGCGCGCATGAACGCGACGTTTCCCGAGTGCACCAGGAATCGTGTCTCGACCAGCGTCGCCAGGATCGCGTCGCACGACGCCTCGTCGAGTGCCCACAGCCGGCGCGCCTGCGCGCGAGTCAGCCGCAGCCCGGGCATCTCGAGAAACTCGGCGCGCACCCGTTGAAGGACGTCGATCGGAACGGGTTGCGTCGCGTCACTCATCGGCGTGCGTGCTGCAGCGTGCCGCTCACAACGGGCACACCTGCGTCGCGTGGGCGGTCGGGTTCGTAGCGCAGCAGCTCCCACGCGGGAAGGCGAACGCCGACATCGTGCGAACGAATTGCGCACCGTTGTGACCGGAACTCAATGACACGCGTGTGAGCGACGCCGCTTCGAGGGTGGCAGGACACGTACACCTGGCATCCGCATCCGAGGCTGACGGTGTATGACATGTTCGTCAGGTTATCGGCGCTGCGTGTCGGTCAGGTGACTGCAACGTATCCGCGGCATCAATTTTTTCCCTATTTGCGCGCATTTACGCGGCCCATGAGCCGTTCCGGAAGAGCGTCAGCGCCACGTCAACATTGCGGCGTAGTGCACTCCTGATCGCCGGCCAGTTCTTCTCGCTGCGCACCAGCGTTTTCCACGAGTAGAGATGCTTGGGCTTGTGGAAGTCACTGTTGGCCACGTATGGATAGTGTTTGAGGCTCGTGACCGTAAATAGATCGTCGCGATTGGCAGCCTCCCACACATCGACGAGGTCGGCCAGCTCCTCGCGGTGGTCCCACAGGTAACACGTGCTGATCTCGAAGCGCCGTGGTGCGCGGTGATGGGGATGACAGGCGATGCTCAGCGCGCCCTGACGACGAATCTCCCGAAGAATGGCATCCGCCGATTGATCGGCGCTGATGTACTTCTTGATGTCGAGCGCGATGATGTGTGAGTTCTTGCGGCCGCGCAACCGGTTCTGCGTCACTTCCGCGCCCGCGATCACGAGCATCCCGTACCGTTTCAGGCTGCGCTCACCCTCGCTCTGGATCTCGCCAAGGTATTCCTCGAAATCCTGCTCGCTCAGCCCGAACCGGTGCAGGCCCAGCGTCGCCATGCGTCCAACGCGCGCGAGCAGATCTTTCTTCATCAGAATGTGATCGGTGATGGCGATGACGTCGAACTTGCCGGTGGAC
>Ga0068862_100000330_pt1 | contig 51664 bp, 51 predicted proteins | sample KBSSwiS52_FD_66598 | JGI IMG/M metagenome (GOLD analysis project Ga0068862, IMG submission 66598) | Switchgrass rhizosphere microbial communities from Kellogg Biological Station, Michigan, USA - KBS Switchgrass S5-2 | ecosystem: Host-associated > Plants > Roots > Rhizosphere > Soil ...
AACAGCCATGCCGTGGAGCGCGAGGAGTATCGGCCCGGCGTCACCTGCGTCGGCGCCGCCATCCGCGACCACCTGGGCGCAGTCGTCGGCGCCATCAGCGCCTCGGCGCCCACGGTGCGGGCGAGCCTTGACGGGCATCTGGCACGCATGCGCGACAGCGTGACGGCCGCGGCCCGCACGCTGTCGGCGGAGTTTGGCGAGCAGGGGCCGCAGCAGGCCGCCTCCGCAGAGGGATCGAGCCGTTCATGAGGAATGACAACGTGGTGCGCGCCCCCGCAGGCACGGGTGCGGGCCAGTCCCTGGCCGTCCCGGCCACCATGAAGGCCTGGGTGCTGAAAGGGCCGGGGGAGCTGGCCCTCCAGGACAAGCCGGTGCCGAAGCCCGGCAGGGCCGAGGTGCTGGTGCGCATCGACGCCGTCGCCATCTGCGCCACCGACCTCGACGTGATCGCCCACGGGCCGCCGGCCATCATCAAGGGCGGCCTGCCCTTCAACAAGGACTTTACGCCGGGCCACGAATACATGGGCACGGTGGTTGCGCTCGGCCCCGGCGTGGACGAGTTCCGCATCGGCCAGCGCGTGACGGTCGAGATCCACGCCGGCTGCGGCCAGTGCAAGCGCTGCCGCGAAGGCATGTACACGTCGTGCCACAACTACGGCCTCAACTATGGCGACGTGGACAAGGGCCACCGCGCCAACGGCTTCACCACCGACGGCGGCTTCTGCGAGTACCAGCTCAACCACATCAACACGCTGATCCCGATCCCCGACGACATGTCGGACGAGGAGGCAACCTTGGTCGTCACCGCCGGCACCGCCATGTATGGCCTCACCGAGCTGGGCGGCCTGGTGGCCGGCGAGAGCGTGGTGGTGGTGGGACCGGGCCCCATCGGCCTGCTCGGGGTTGGCGTCGCCAAGGCGCTCGGCGCCCAGCCCGTCATCCTGACGGGAACCCGCGACAATCGCCTCAAGACCGGCCTGGAGCTGGGTGCGGACCACGTGGTCAATGTCACCCGCGAGGACGCGGTGGAGGCGGTGCGCCGGCTCAACGGCGGCAAGGGCGTCGATTACGTGCTGGAGTGCTCCGGGGCGCCGAACGCGGTGAACGAGGCGGCCCGCATGGTCAACCGCGGCGGCAAGATCTGCCTTGCCGCGTTCCCGCACGAGCCGGTGCCGGTCGATATCGCCCACATCGTGCGCAACAACATCTACCTTTACGGCATCCGCGGCGAGGGCAAGAGCGCGACCCATCGGGCCGAGGCGTTCATGCGCCAGAAGCGGTTCGACGCCACCAAGATCCATACGCATACATTCGCCCTTGACGATCTTCCCACCGCCTTGCGCTATGCGAAGGACCGCGTCGAGGATGCCATCAAGGTGGTGGTGAAGGCGCGCGGCGTCGCTGTGCGCCGGGAGGCGGCGGAATAGTGCTTCGCAGCACGTGGCGCGAAAGCGTGCTGCGCGCGGCCAATTGCCCTCGGGTATAAAGAAATTCGTGTGTTCGCCTTGATTCCGGGCGCTGCCTCGGCCATGACCTTGAGCAGCGGATGCGGTCGGCGTGCCGTCGGGGGTCGCCGTGCTACCGGGTCTCGGGGGGCATTCCGGGGGCGAGAGGAAGTCGGCTCCGGAATGGCCCGTAGGGGGACACGCGGGTCGTCTACGTTTACGGGTGGCACAACAGACGGAGTGGAGGACTGACACATGCGCATTTCTATTGGACGCATCGCCTTGGCTGGCGCAGCGCTCGCGCTGATGGCGATGCCGGGCCTCTCCCAGGACGCTGAGAAGGCCGAGAAGAAGGAGAAAGCCAAGCCCGCTGCGGCGTCCACTGCATTCCCGGGCGGCAAGCCCATCGAGATGACGACGCTGTTCGGCGCCGCCAGCGCCTCCACCCAGACCGCGCGCGTGCTCGCCGACGGCATGGCCAAGGTGCTCGGCGCTCCGGTACCGGTCCTCGACAAGCCCGGCGCCGGCGGCGCGGTGGGCTACATGTACCTCTCGCAGCAGAAGCCGGACGGTCACTCCGTGGTGTGGAGCTCCAACTCCATCTCGACCACCTTCCACTCCGGCCAGCTGCCGTTCGACTACAAGAACTTCGAGCACGTCGCCCGCGTGACGGTCGAGAACCCGGCGCTGGCTGTGAAGGCGGACTCACCCTGGAAGACGCTGAAGGAACTCATCGAGTACGCCAAGGCCAACCCGGACAAGGTGCGTGTCGGCAACTCCGGCCAGGGCAGCCAGACCCACATCGCCAGCGTGGCGCTGTTCTCATCGGTCGGGGCCAAGATCATCCCGGTGCACCGCACTGGCGGTCAGGCCACCGCCGATCTGCTGGCCGGGCGTATCGAGGTGGTGGTGCAGTTCCCGCAGGCGGTCATCCCGCATGTGAAGAGCGGCGACCTGCGCGCTCTCGCCCTGCTGAGCACCATCCCCGATCCGGTGTTCCCCGATGTGAAGTCGGCCAAGGCGCAGGGCTACAACATCGACATGCCGCTCTGGCGCGGCATCGCGGTGCCGAAGGGCACGCCGAAGGCGGTGATAGCCAAGCTGCAGGACGCGATCAAGAAGACGGTGGAGTCGGCCGAGTTCAAGGACGCGGGCCAGAAGATCGGCTTCACGCCGGCCTACCAGCCCTCCGACGCCTTCACCCGGACGATCGCCGAGGATGACAAGCGGACGGCTGCGGTCATCAAGGAGATCAAGGCCGCCGAGTCCGAGAAGAAGTAGGCTCGGAGAAAGTCCCGACGCCACCCATCATCCCGGACGTCGGGCCCCGCAGCAGGGGCGAGGCTGTCCGGGGGGTGGCGTCAAGCCGGGGTGCATACGCGGAGATCCGCCGCATTGTCGCCTGACCAGAGCACGCCTTCGGAGGCCGAGGAGCAGGGCGCGTGGGCGCGCCCTGTGTCGGCCAGGCTCGGAGCGGCGATCGGGGCGCTCGCGCTGCTCGCCTCGGGCCTGTTTTTCGTGTGGCAGGCCGCGCTCCTGCCCTTCGGCCGGGTGGGCCTGCCCGGCCCCGGCTTCTTCCCCTTCGCCCTCGGCATCGTCCTCACGCTGTTCGCGCTGGCGATCCTCTGTCGCGCGTTGCGGAGCGGCGAGGCGATTGACGAGGCGATCTTCCTCGGCCATCGCGACGTGGTGCTCACCCTGGCGGCGCTGGCCGCCCTGGCGCTGGTATTCGAGCGGATCGGCGCCTATGCGGCGCTCGGCCTGTTCACCGCGGTCCTGCTCCTGCTCGTCGCCCGATCCGCGCTTTGGCGCGTGCTGTTGGGGGCGAGCCTCGGCATGGTTGCCGTGTGGCTGTTCTTCGGGGTGGCCCTTGGAGTGAGGCTGCCTCCCGGTGATCTGTGGCCCCGGTTCCTGGAGCCGACCGCCGAGATCCCGGCCGATCAGCCGGCTGAACCGCCGTCCAACGAGTCGTCCGGCCAGCAGTAGGCGCCGCCCATGTCCTCCTTCGACCATTTGATGTCGGGCTTCGCCGTCGCCTTGACGTGGAAGAGCCTGCTCTACTGCTTCATCGGCTGCTTCTGGGGAACCATCGTCGGCGTGCTGCCGGGCCTCGGTCCGCTCGCCGGCATGGTGCTGCTGCTGCCGCTGACCTTCGGCCTCGACCCGGCCACCGGCATCATCATGCTGACCGGCATCTTCTACGGCGCCATGTACGGCGGCTCCACCACCTCGATCCTGGTGCGCATCCCCGGAGAGGCGGCCTCCGTCGTCACCTGCATCGACGGCTACGAGATGGCCCGCCGCGGCCGCGCCGGACCCGCCCTCATGATCGCCGCCGTCGGCAGCTTCATCGGCGGCACCGTCTCCGTGCTCGGCCTCATGCTGGTGACGCCGCCGCTGTCGCGCGTGATGCTGCAGATCGGGCCGTCGGTGGAGGTCGTGCTGATGCTGATGGCGCTGTGCACCATCGCCTTCATCTCCGGCGGATCGCGCCTCAAGACGGCGAGCATGATCGTGCTGGGGCTCGCCGTCGGCACGATCGGCCTCGACAAGCTGACCGGCGAGCCACGCTTCACCTTCGGCAACCTCGGGCTTGCCGACGGGCTGTCCTTCACCGCGCTCGCCATCGGCCTGTTCGGCATCTCGGAGATCCTGCTCAACCTGGAGAAGAGCGAAACCATCAAGGCCATCCGCCCGCGGCTCAAAGACCTCGTGCCCCGATGGAGCGATTTGAAGGAATCGGCGCCGGCCATCGGCCGCGGCACCATTGTCGGCTTCATCTTCGGCATCGTGCCCGGCGTCAGCCATGTCGTGTCGACGTTCGTCTCCTACGCCATCGAGAAGCGTTTCTCGAAGCACCCCGAGGAGTTCGGCAAGGGCGCCATCGCCGGGGTGGCGGGACCGGAGACCGCCAACAACGCCACCACCGGCACCGCCATGATCCCGCTCCTGGGGCTCGGCATCCCGTCGATCCCGGCAACGGCGATCCTGCTCTCCGCGCTCACCATCCACGGCGTCTCGCCGGGGCCGCTGCTCCTCACCGAGCATCCGGACGTGTTCTGGGGCCTGGTGGCCAGCATGTACGTCGGCAACGCCGTGCTGCTGGTCCTGAACCTGCCCTTCGTCGGCGTGTTCGTGAACCTGCTGCGCATTCCCTATGGGTGGCTGGTGCCGACCATCCTGGTGATCTCCGTCATCGGGGTCTACAGCGTCAATTCCAACGCCGCCGACATCTGGATCATGGCCATCTCGGGCGGCATCGGCTACCTGCTGCGCAAGCTGGGCTACGAGATGGCGCCGCTGCTGCTGGCGCTGGTGCTCGGCGACCGGCTGGAGGAGCAGTTCCGTACCGCCCTCACCATGTCCGGCGGCTCCTACGCGACATTTGCCGACTATGCCTCGTTGATCGTCATCGCCACCGTCGCCTGCATGCTGCTCCTGCTGCAGGCCTTAGCTTGGGCGTTCGGCTACAGCAAGGCGGTCGCGGACGAGGCCGAGCGCACGTAGGCCAATGAGCCATCCGGCGGGACAGTAGCTTGAGGCCCCGCAGCTTTTCGGCGGCCGCCCCAAAGAAGCAGCGGACGACTGCAGACACCCGGAGAATCGCAGTATGACTGAGACGCCGTTGCGCGTGGCCGCGCTTGGGATGGGCTGGTGGTCGGACGTTCTGGCCGACGCTGTCAATCGCTCCGACAAGCTGCAGGTTGTTGCCTGCTTCACGCGCTCCGCCGACAAGCGTGCTGCCTTTGCCGCCAAGTACAACTGCCGCGCGGCCGGCAGCTATGAGGAGATTCTGGCGGATTCCACGATCGAGGCGATCATCAATACGACACCCAACACCGTGCATCTGGAGACCACGCAGGCCGCGGCACAGGCCGGCAAGCACGTGTTCCTCGACAAGCCGATCGCCAACACGGTGCGCGAAGGCCAAGCCATCGCCGAGGCCTGCGGCAAGGCGGGCGTGGTGCTGGCGCTCGGCTACCAGCGCCGCCGCGAGAGCCATTTCCGCTGGATCAAATCCGAGATCGACGCCGGCCGGTTCGGCAGGCTGGTGCAGGCCGAGTGCAACATCAGCCGCGACCGGCTGGGCCGCTTCGACCTCTCCTCATGGCGCTACACGGCCGCCGGCATGCCCGGGGGCGTGATGCTGCAGATCGGCATCCACTACGTGGACGTGCTGGAGTTCCTGATGGGGCCGGTGCAGCGCGTGTCGGCGCGCCTCGCCCGGCTGGTGCTCCCGGGCGACAACCCGGACGTGGCCAACATGATCCTGGAGCACGAGAACGGCGCGCTCTCCAACCTCACGGCGTCGTACGCCTCTGCCTCCGAGTTCTACATGATGAACATCTACGGGAAGGAAGCCAGCGCCTACTACGACCTGTTCTCCGGCCTGCGCCACCTGACGCGCGGGGAGACGGCGGCGCGCGCGGTGCCTACGGAGGTGAACGACACCATCCGCGAGGAGCTGGAGGAGTTTGCCCATTGCGTCCGCACCGGCACCAGGCCGGAGACGGACGGCCACTGGGCGGCCCGCAACCTGGCGGTGATCAAGGCCGGCGCCAGGAGCGCCCGCGAGGGACGCGCGGTGGACGTGGCTGAGGTCGTGGCGAGCGGGGAATAGCGGAATACGGGAAGGTGCGGGGGAAGCTTTGGCAAGAATCGATATCGGGCCGCTGACGCTCAACGTGGAGGAGCGCGGCGCCGGCCCGGCGTTCATTTTCATTCCGGGCCTGCAGGGTCTCCTGGACGCCTGGGAGTACCAGGTCTCCGAGTTCTCCCAACGCTACCGCTGCGTCACGTTCGACCACCGCGGCGCCGGCGACAGCGACAAGCCGGCGTCCGGGTACACCACCGAGATGATCGCGCACGACGTGATCGGCCTCATGGACACGCTCGGCATCGAGCGTGCGCATATCGCGGGCACCTCGACGGGCGGATGCGTGCTGCAGAACCTCGCCATCGACCACCCGGAGCGTGTGCGCTGCGCCGTCTTCTCCAACACCTGGGTGAAGGCCGACGAGTACATCACGCGCGTGCAGGTGACGCGCAAGCGCGTCGCCATATCCTATGGGCCGGACGAGTACGTGAAGCTCTCGACCCTGTTCACCAACGGCCCCATGCAGTTCCGCCACGACCTCGGCAAGGTGATGGCGCTGGAGCAGCGCGCGCTACAGACGGTGGCGCCGGTCGACATCCTGGCCCAGCGCATCGACATGACCCTCACCCACGACCGCTCCGCCGATCTCACACGGATCGCGTGCCCGTCGCTGATCGTCGGCACCCGCGACGACGCGACGGTGCCCTCCTACCAGTCGGAGGACCTGCACCAGGGCATTGCAGGCTCCCGCCTCGTCATCCTGGAGGAAGGCGGCCACTACTCCTACCGCCGGCACTGGCAGGAGTGGAACCGGGTCGTGGATCGGTTCCTGAGGGACACGGAAGGCAAGGTGCCCTGAGCAGCACGCCTGCGGCCAAGTCCTTGGCGCGTTGACAGTCTCCGACGGCAGGGGAACAATCAGCCGCATTCGCTTCGAGCTTTCCCCCTGGAGAAAGATCCCGTGCACCCTCGCGAACGCCTCGCCTTCTCGCCGATCGAAGGCCGCCCGCCGTTGCGCTTTCCCGACGGCATCCGCCTCGTCGTGTGGCCGGTATTCTCCCTGGAGGACTGGGACCTTTCGCGACCGATGGCGCGCATGGTGATCACGCCCCCGCAGGGGACGCCGCAGCTGCCCGACCTGCCCAACTGGAGCTGGCACGAGTACGGCATGCGCGTCGCCTTCTGGCGGCTGCGCAGGATGTTCGAGCGTGTCGGGGCCAGGCCTACCGTCGCCGTCAACGCCAGGATCTGCGAGACCTACGCGCCCGTGGTGCAGGCCTGCCTCGACAGCGGCTGGGAGCTCAACGCTCACAGCTATGAGCAGATCCCCATGCACAAGCTGGATGACCAGCGCGGGACCATCTTGAAGACCATGGAGGTCATCGAGAGGTTCTCCGGCAAGCGCCCCCGCGGCTGGTTCGGTCCGGGGCTGACGCAGACCTTCGACACGCTCGACTACCTGGCCGAGGCCGGCGTCGAGTACATCGGCGACTACGTGCTCGACGACGACCCCGTGACGCTGAAGACCAAGCACGGGGAGATCGTGGCGCTGCCCTACACCTTCGAGGTGCACGACATCGTCATGATGAACCTGCAGCACCACGACTCCGAGGAGTTCCATGACCGCGCCATGGACCACTTCCGCTGCCTCTATGCGGAATCGGCCGAGCGCGCCAAGATCATGGCCATCTCCTGCCACCCCTATCTCTCCGGCGTACCCCACCGCATCGGCCACGTGGAGCGCGCCTTCTCCGACATCCTCGCCCACGAGGGAGTCGTGGCATGGACCGGCGAGCAGATTCTGGATTGGTACAGGAAATCGTCGGAACCGTAGGGTGCAATAGCGCGAAGCGCGTATTGCACCGCGATGCACTCGGTCAAGAGGTGAAGACGCGATGGAGGAGACGATGGCGGACAAGCAATGGGACTTCGTTCATGACCTTGCGAGCGAGGCCAGGTGGACGCCGGGCCTGCGTGAGATCTTCGAGTATCGCGATCTCGGGATCAAAGCGGGTACCAAAGGCGACTACGTCGCCCACCTGATCCGCCACAACGGCAAGAAGACCAAGGACGAGGTGCAGCAGTGGCACGTACACGACTGCACCTTCCAGCTCGTCTATGTCCTCAACGGCTGGGCGACCTTTGAGTACGAAGGTCAGGGACAGCACACGATCCGCAAGGGTGACTGCATTCTGCAGACGCCCGGCATCAAGCATCGCGAGATCGCGTGCTCGAATGACTTCGAGGTGCTGGAGATCGTCTCCCCGGCGAGCTTCCCCACCCGCATCGTCGAGGCGCCAGCGGCGTGAATGTAGGGTGCAATAGGCCGATAGGCCGTATTGCACCGATAAAGCCTCGTCACATCCGGCACGGTTGTTCGGTGCAATGCGGCTTCGCCTTATTGCACCCTACGGAAGGTTACCATGGACAAACGCATCGGCATCATCGGCCTCGGCATCATGGGCGGGGCGTTCGCGCGCAACCTCGTCGGCAGCGGTTGGACCGTCATCGGCTACGACACCGAACCTGAGCGCAATGCCGAGGCCAAGGCGGCCGGCGTGGAGATCGCGCACAGCGCCGAGGCCGTGGTGGAGGCTGCGGCCGACATCATCACCAGCCTGCCGACCCCGCGCGCCGTGGTTGACACCGCCGAAGTGATCGCCCGCGCCAACGTCGAGGGCCGCACGGTGGTGGAGGCCAGCACGCTGGCGCTGCGCGACAAGATGGCCTTCAAGGAGATGCTGGAGAAGGCCGGCCACACCCCTCTCGACTGCCCCATGTCCGGCACCGGCGCCCAGGCGGCGGTGAAGGACCTGGTGGTCTATGCCAGTGGCGACAGCGCGGCCATCAAGAGGCTGGAGCCCGCGTTCCTTGGCTTCGCGCGCAAGGTCTTCGACCTTGGCGCCTACGGCAACGGCAGCAAGATGAAGTTCGTCGCCAACCACCTGGTGGCAATCCACAACGTCGCCGCGGCGGAAGCCATGGTGCTGGCCATGAAGGCCGGGCTCGACCCCAAGCAGACGGTGGAGGTGGTCGCCTCCGGCGCCGGCACCTCGCGCGTGTTCGAGCTGCGGGCGCCCATGATGGCCGCCAACAACTACCTGCCGGCGACGATGCGCTCCACCACCTGGAAGAAGGACCTGACCGTGATCGGCGAGTTCGCCTCCGACCTCGCCTGCCCCACGCCGCTGCTTGGCCTTGCCACCGCGCTGCACGCCGCCACCCTCGCCATGGGCCACGGCGAGGAGGACAGCGCCGCCGTCTGCGCCGCCCTGGAGCTGATGGCAGGGCTGGAACGCTAGTTGAATAGACTCGACTTCTTTCTCTTGCGACTCAGACGTATGAATGCGGTAGCCTTCGGGATCCGACACTGTGATACCAACGCCGGCTTCTGCAATGCGGTCTGACACCGACACGATTTCGCAACCCGAAATCCCGGTACGCCGGCTCCGGCAAAGGCCATCCTGCTGCCGCTGGGCCAGATGCCCATTGGCACAAACCTTGCGGCACCGCGCACTGGTGGATTAGGCAGCCGACGTCCGCTCTATGGGCGTCGGCTCAGACAATGGGGGCTCCGATGAAGCGACGCGAGATACTCAAGTCTGGTCTGGTTGTGGCGGCGGGCAGCACCGTCGGCAGCATATTGGCCGCGCCCGCGATTGCGCAGTCGGCGCCGTCCATCCGCTGGCGCCTCACCTCCTCGTTCCCCAAGAGCCTCGACACCATCTACGGCGGCGGCGAGTTCTTCGCCGACCGCGTGAGCAAGCTCACTGACGGTAAGTTCACCATCCGCGTGTTTGCCGCCGGCGATCTCGTGCCTGCTTTTCAGGCGCTGGATGCCGTTCAGCAAGGCACCGTGGAGATTTGCCACACGGCGACGTACTATTATGTGGGCAAGGACTTTACGATGGGCTTCGGCACGGCCTTGCCGTTCGGCCTCACCACGCGCCAGCAGAACGCCTGGATGTACGGCGGCGGCGGCGTCGAGACCCTCAACGACTTCTTCAAGGAATACGGGGTCATCGGCTTCCCGGCCGGAAATACCGGGGCGCAGATGGGCGGCTGGTTCCGTAACCCCGTCACTACCCTGGCGGACTTCAAGGGTCTCAAGATGCGTATTCCCGGCCTCGGTGGCCAGGTGATGGCTCGGCTCGGCGCCGTGCCGCAGGCGCTGCCGGGCGGAGACATCTACCCCGCCCTGGAGCGCGGCGCCATCGACGCCACGGAGTGGGTCGGCCCCTACGACGATGAGAAGCTCGGCTTCTACAAGATCGCCAAGAACTACTACTACCCCGGCTGGTGGGAGCCCTGCTCCATGTACCACGTCATGGCGAACCTGCAGAAGTGGGCCGAGCTGCCGAAGGCCTACCAGGAGGCGATCATCAGCGCCGCGCGCGAGACCAACCTGGAGATGGTCTCCCAGTACGACGCCAAGAACCGCACCGCACTGCAGCGGCTGAAGGCGGCGGGCGTGGCGCTGCACAAGTTCTCCGACGAGATCATGGAGGGGGCCTACACTGCGGCCACCTCGCTCTACGAGGAGGAGGCGGCCAAGAACCCCAAGTTCAAGGCGATCTACGAGCCGTGGACCAAGTTCCGCGCCGAGGAGGCGCAGTGGTTTGCGCTCGCGGAGTCGGCCATGGACCAGTACTTCGCTGCCAAGCTGAAGGGCTAGCGCGGCTCGCCTCAGCGGGCTCGGCAGTCGGGCTTCGGAGCTCACTGATGATATCTGCTGCCCTTTTTCCCGACTGCCGACGCCCGACTGCTGACTGCCGATTGCTGACTCTCGAAACCATGAAACTCGACCCGACATGCGCCTGCTTCTGAAGTTCGCCGATGCGGTCGACGCCGCCAGCGAGTGGATCGGCCAGTGGCTGAAGTGGCTGGTGCTGCTGTCCAGCCTCATCAGCGCCGGCAACGCGCTGGTGCGCTACACGCTGCGCACCAGCTCGAACGGCTGGCTCGAGATCCAGTGGTACATGTTCGGCGCCATGTTCCTGCTGGCGGCCGGCTATGCCCTCAAGCACGAGGAGCACGTGCGCGTCGACGTGTTCTACAGCCGGATGACGCCGCGCACCCAGGCCTGGGTGGACGTGTTCGGCGGCATCTTGTTCCTGATGCCGACGGCGCTCCTGATCGCCTGGATGTCGATCCCCATGGTGGTCAACTCCATCCACAGCTGGGAGTACTCGTCCGACCCCGGCGGGCTGCTGCGCTGGCCGATCAAGATCTGCATCCCGCTGGGCTTCGTCCTGCTGGCCATCCAGGGGGTGGCCGAGCTCATCAAGAAGACCGCCGTCGGGCTCGGCTTGCGCGAGCCCAAGAAGCTCTACGAGCGGCCGGTCCAGTGACGTCCGCAGCAAAGGCCCAGCGATGACGCCGTCGTTCGAGCTGATGGCCCCGATCATGTTCGCGGGGCTCATCGTCTTCCTGCTGCTGGGCTACCCCGTCGCCTTCTCGCTGTCGGCCGTCGGGCTGTTCTTCGGCGCCATTGCCATCGAGCTCGGCTACTTCCCTCTGGTGCTGATGCAGGCGCTGCCCGAGCGCATCTTCGGCATCGTCGGCAACCAGCTCCTGCTGTCGATCCCGTTCTTCACCTTCATGGGCGCGGTGCTGGAGCGCTGCGGGCTGGCCGAGGACCTGCTCGACACCATGGGCCAGCTGTTCGGGCCGATCCGCGGCGGGCTCGCCTACGCCGTGATCCTGGTGGGCGCTTTGCTCGGCGCCATCACCGGCACGGTGGCGGCGTCGGTGATCGCCATGGGGCTGATCTCGCTGCCCGTGATGCAGCGCTACGGCTACGACCCCAAGGTCTCGACCGGCGTGATCGCCGCCTCCGGCACCATCACCCAGATCATCCCGCCCTCGCTGGTGCTGGTGGTCCTGGCCGACGCCATGGGCAAGTCGGTCGGCGACATGTACGCCGGCGCCTTCATTCCGAGCTTCATCCTGGTCGGGTTGTTCTGCCTGTGGATCTTCATTGTCAGCATCGTGTGGCCGGAGAAGGTGCCGGCGCTGCCCAAGGAGATCCGCACCGCCAGCGTCGGCAGGCTCTTCATCCGCTGCATGGTGTCGATGGTGCCGTCGCTGGTGCTGATCTTCATGGTCCTTGGCACCATCCTGGTCGGCCTGGCGACGCCGACCGAGGGCGGCGCCATGGGGGCCGTGGGCGCGCTCGCGCTCGCCGTCATGCACCGCCGCCTCACCTGGAAGACGCTCACCGAGAGCATGGACATCACGCTCAAGCTCACCGCCATGGTGATGTTCATCCTGGTGGGCTCAACGGTGTTCAGCCTGGTCTTCCGCGGTGTCGACGGCGATCTGTGGGTGGAGCATCTCTTGAGCCACCTGCCCGGCGGCACCTTCGGCTTCCTGGTGTTCGTCAATATCTTCGTGTTCTTCCTCGCCTTCTTCCTCGACTACTTCGAGATCGCCTTCATCATTATCCCGCTTCTGGCGCCCGTGGCCCAGAAGATGGGCATCGACCTCATCTGGTTCGGCGTGCTGATCGGCGTCAACATGCAGACCTCGTTCATGCACCCGCCGTTCGGCTTCGCGCTCTTCTATCTGCGCTCGGTGGCGCCGCCCGAGATCAAGAGCTCGGAGATCCTGCTGGGGTCCATTCCCTGGGTCTTCATCATGCTCATCATGGTCATCCTGGTGATCCTGTTCCCCGGCATGGTCGACCTGAGCGTCAAGGTCTTCGGCCGCTTCTGACAGCACCCGTCATCCTGGCCGGAGCGATGCGAGCGGGACGCGAGCAGTGCTCCGAGCCGGGATCTCGTGAGGCAGGCTCCGACTCGCCTCACGAGATCCCGGACAGCCTCGCCTGCGGCTCGGCTTCCGGGATGACGGGTGCACCGTTACGCCGGCCGAGGTTGGAGCTATGGTGTCGGACCCTGAGGGTCTGACACCATCGCCGCCAAGCCTGGGAGGGCGCCCCATGACCATACCGAGCAAGATCTACCGCGAGGAGCACGAGCTCTTCCGCAAGACCGTCGTCGCCTTCATCGAGGCCGAGATCGCGCCGCATTACGAGCGCTGGGAAAAGGAGGGCCAGGTCAGCCGCGAGGTGTGGCGCAAGGCCGGCGAGGCGGGACTGCTGCTCACCGACATTCCCGTGGAGTACGGCGGCGCCGGTGCCGATTTCCTGTTCAGCGCGGTGATGATCGAGGAGATGGCCAGGCGCGTCTACGCGGCGCCCGGCTTCCGCCTGCACTCAGATATCGTCGCGCCCTACATCCTCAACTACGGCAGCGAGGAGCAGAAGCGCACCTGGCTGCCCCGCATGGCCAAGGGCGAGGTCATCACCGCCATCGCCATGACGGAGCCCGGCACGGGCAGCGACCTGCAGGCGATCCGCACCACCGCCCTGCGCCAGGGCAACGAGCTGGTGCTCAACGGACAGAAGACCTTCATCACCAACGGCGGCATCGCCGATCTCGTCATCGTCGCCGCCAAGACCGACACGTCGGCGGGCGCCAAGGGCGTGACGCTGCTGCTGGTGGAGACCGACCGTCCCGGCTTCAAGCGCGGGCGCAACCTCAAGAAGATCGGCCAGAACGCCCAGGACACGGCCGAGCTGTTCTTCGAGGACGTGCGCGTGCCGCCCTCCAACATCTTAGGGCAGGAGGGCCGCGGCTTCGCCTGCCTCATGAACCAGCTGCCGCGCGAGCGCCTGCTGGTAGCCATCGGCGCGGTGGCCATCATGGAGGCGGCGCTGGCCTGGACGGTGGACTACACGCGCGAGCGCCAGGCCTTCGGCAAGGCCATCGCCGAGTTCCAGAACACCCGCTTCAAGCTGGCGGAGGTGAAGACCGAGGTGACAGTGGCGCGCGTGTTCCTCGACCGATGCCTGGAGCTATTCCTGGAGGGCCAGCTCGACGCCACGACGGCGGCCATGGGCAAGTGGTGGCTCTCCGAGCTCGACAACAAGGTGCTCGACACCTGCCTGCAGCTGTTCGGCGGCTACGGCTACATGCTGGAATACCCCATCGCCCGCGCCTTCGCCGATGCCCGCGTGCACCGCATCTACGCCGGCACCACGGAGATCATGAAGGAGCTGGTGGCACGGTCGCTGTAGGAGGTGTCGCCCAGAGGGTCGGACACCTCAAGCCAGCCATGCACCGCCGGTTTGGCCGAAACCGGGCAAAAAGGTTAGCCTGCCAGGACACCGGCGACAGAACGCCCGGGTCGAGGAGGAGCCTATGGACAGCGCACTGCGCGAGCGCCTGCATTTTCTGCTGCTCAACGTCGGGCATTTCCTCGACCACCTGTTCATGCTGATCTTTGCCACCGTGGCGGCGCTGACGCTGACGCGGGAGTGGGGGCTCGGCTATGCGGACCTCCTGACCTATGCCACGCCCGGCTTCTTTGCCTTCGGCGTGTTCGCGCTGCCGGCCGGTTGGCTTGCGGACCGCTGGAGCCGCGACGGCATGATGAGCGTGTTCTTCATCGGCATCGGTCTCGCCGCCATCGCCACCGCCTTCGCGCGCACGCCGTTCGAGATGGCCGTGGGCCTGTTCGTAGTCGGCGTGCTCGCGGCCATTTACCACCCGGTCGGCCTCGCCATAGTGGTGCAGAAGTGGAAGAACACCGGCATGCGCATCGCCGTCAACGGCGTGTGGGGCAACCTGGGCGTGGCCAGCGCCGCGCTCGTCACCGGCTACTTCATCGACCACGGCGGCTGGCGCACCGCGTTCGTGGTGCCCGGCATCGTCTCGATCCTGATCGGGATCGCCTACACAGCGCTCATGTGGCCCGAGATCGTGGCGCCGCGGCCGCGGGGGCGGGCCAAGGCCGCGGCGGCGACGGTGCAATCGGCCGAGATCAAGGCGCTGCTCTTCAGGGTGTCGCTCATCGTGTTCCTGACCACGGCGGTGTCGAGCATCGTGTTCCAGTCGACGACGTTCGCGCTCCCCAAGGTGTTCGACGAGCGCCTCGGCGGCCTCGCCATGTCGGCCACCACCATCGGGCAGCTGGCGTTCGTGGTGTTCGCGGTGGGCTCAATCGGTCAGCTAATCGTGGGGCACTACCTCGACCGGCTGGGGCCGCGCACCGTGTTCATCGCGGCGGCGGCGCTTCAGGTGGCGTTCTTCGCCGCCATGCCCGGGCTGGTGAACTGGGCGGCGGTCGCGTGCGCCCTCGTCTTCATGCTCGCGGCCTTCGGTCAGATCCCCATCAACGACTACCTGATCGGCCGCCTGGCGGACGGCGAGTACCGCGCGCGCGTCTACGGTGTACGCTACGTGGTGAGCTTTTCGGCGCTGGCGGCGTCGCTGCCGCTGATCTCGTTCGTCTACAAGAGCTGGGGCTTCGACGCGCTGTTCCGGGTGCTCGCCGTCTCCGCCGCGGTCATCCTGGCCGCCGTGGTCATGCTGCCGCGCAAACTGCCGGCGGCTGCCGACGCGACTGCCACGGCATGAACGGCCGCCGGTGGGCGTACGGGCTCGGTCGGCTGCGGGGGCCGGTCACTCCACGGTCGACCTCACCGCCCACGCCCTTGCCCGGAGGTGGATCGACCCGTCCGCGTGGCACGAGAGGCTGGCCTGCAGCCGGTCGCGCAGGCGCTGGCGCGCCTCGGGGGCGAGACTGGCACAGTAGCCGGGTGCCGGGCCTGCACCGAGCGTGAACGGATGCCAGTAGTCGTCGAAGTCCCGGAACACGGTGGGCACCTCGATCGGCGCGCAGGCAACGCGCGTCAGACCGGCATCGGCAGCCAGCGCCGTCAAGGCGTCCGGCGTGCACATAGGGAACCGCCGGTCCTCGCTGAGGTCCCCGGCAGCCGGGTCGAGCGCGACGGCCGCGGTCCAGAAGGTCTGCATGATCTCCATGCCGCCACCGGGATAGTCCCAGACATAGAACGCCACCGTTGCACCCGTGCGGGCCACCCGCCTCATTTCCGCGAGGGCGCTGGGCTTGTCCGAGACGAAGTTCAGCACCAGCCCTGAGACGATTGCGTCCCGGCTGGCGCTCTCCGCCGGCAGCGCCCGCGCGTCTCCCACCTGGACGTGGACGCGCGCTTCCTGCATGGCCTCCCTTGCGGTGGCCACAAAGCCATCGGAAGGATCAACCGCCAACAGGCTCCTCGGGCTGCAGCGGGCCAGGACGGCAGCTGAGAGCGCCCCGGTGCCGCACCCCACGTCCAGCCAGTCCAGCCCCCCGGGCAGCGCCAGCCAATCGAGGAACCGCGGCGCGACCAGCCTGCTCCACCGGCCCATGTAGGCCTCGTACCGGTCGCCCGCCTGCCAAGCGTCGTGTTTGGATGCTTCCGCCACGGGTGCCTCCCGCCCAAGTTGCCGTCTCCGAGCCTACCATATCCGGCCCACAGCGGATCGACCACCTTCGGGACCGCTGCGGCGGGCAAGCCCCTTCGGCTGTCCAGTGAGCGATGAGGCGCCGCCCCGCGCACCCCTTCCCTGGACAGCATCCGGCCCGCGATGGAATATCGCCCGCGCACTCGGACAGGCTCAGAGAAGGCGAGGGGCCGCTGCACATGACCGCCAAATCCCCCAACGGCCCCCTGCGTGTCGGTATCGGCGGCCCGGTCGGGTCGGGCAAGACGGCGCTGATGGAGGCCCTGTGCAAGGCCTTCCGCGACCGCTACGAGATCTGCGCCATCACCAACGACATCTACACGAAAGAGGACGCGCTGATCCTCACCCGCGCCGGCGCACTGCCGCAAGAGCGGATCATGGGCGTGGAGACCGGCGGCTGCCCGCACACCGCCATCCGCGAGGACGCGTCCATCAATCTCGCCGCGGTGGCCGAGATGAGTGCCAAGTTCCCCGCCCTCGACGTGATCCTGATCGAGTCGGGCGGCGACAACCTTGCCGCCACCTTCAGCCCGGAGCTAGCCGACCTCACCATCTACGTGATCGACGTGGCCCAGGGCGAGAAGATCCCGCGCAAGGGCGGCCCCGGCATCACCCGCTCGGACCTGCTCGTCATAAATAAGACCGACCTGGCGCCGCATGTCGGCGCCTCGCTCGAGGTTATGGAGAGCGACACCAGACGCATGCGCGGCGACCGCCCGTTCGTGTTCACCAATCTCAAGACCGGCGCCGGCGCCGCCGCCGTGGCGCAGTTCGTGGAGCGCGCCGGGGGCCTCGAATAGCCGCCGGCCCGGCTCGACCGGATGACGCGGGCGCGCCGCTCAATGAATCTCCGGCTCCGGCACCGGCGGGCCGTGCTCCAGGAAATCGAAGTCGCAGCCCGAGTCGGCCTGGCCGATGTGCTCCTGGAACATGCGGCCGTAGCCGCGCTCGTAGCGGGGGAGCGGTGGCGCCCAGGCGGCGCGGCGGCGGGCCAGCTCCTCGTCGGAGACGTGCAGGTGCAGGCGGCGCTGCGCCACGTCCACCTCGATCTCGTCGCCGGTCTCGACCAGCGCCAGCGGGCCGCCGACGAAGCTCTCCGGCGCCACGTGCAGGATGCAGGCGCCGTAGCTGGTGCCGGACATGCGGGCATCGGAGATGCGCAGCATGTCGCGCACGCCGACGCGGACGAGCTTGCGCGGGATCGGCAGCATGCCCCATTCCGGCATGCCGGGTCCGCCCTTGGGACCGGCGTTCTGCAGCACCAGAACGTGGTCGGGGGTCACGTCGAGATCGTCGCGCTCCACCTCGACGGCCATGTGGTTGTAATCGCGGAACACGATGGCCCGGCCGCGATGCTGGCGCAGGCGGGGCTCGGCGGCGGACGGCTTCATCACTGCGCCGCGTGGGGCGAGGTTGCCGCGCAGCACCGCGGTGCCGCCCTCGCCGTAGATGGCGTTGTCGAGGGAGCGGATGACGTCGGGGTGGAAGACCTCGGCATGAGCGATGTTCTCGCCCACGGTGCGGCCGTTGACGGTGAGCGCCCTTCCGTCGAGCCGGTCCGCCAGCAGCTTCATGAGGGCAGGTAGGCCGCCCGCGTAGAAAAAGTCCTCCATCAGGTGCGCGCCCGAGGGACGCACGTTGGCGATCACCGGCACCTGGCGCGAGATGCGGTCGAAATCGCCCAGCGACAGCGCGATGCCGGCCCGGCGCGCCATGGCGACCACGTGGATGATGGCGTTGGTGGAGCCGCCCATAGCCATGTGCACGGCGATGGCGTTCTGGAACGCCGCCGGCGTCAGGATGCGCTCCGGCATCAGGTCGTCCCACACCATCTCGACGATGCGCCGGCCGGCCTGGGCGCACATGCGCGGGTGGCCCGCGTCGGCGGCGGGAAGCGACGAGGCGCCGGGCAGCGCCAACCCCAGGGCCTCGGCGATTGCCATCATGGTGGCGGCGGTGCCCATGGTCATGCAGGTGCCGAACGAGCGGGCCACGCCACTCTCCATCTCGGCCCAGTCTGCTTCCGTGATGTTGCCGGCGCGCTTCTCGTCCCAGTACTTCCACACGTCCGAGCCGGAGCCCAGCGTCTGCCCGCGCCAGTTGCCCCGCAGCATCGGGCCGGCGGGACAGTAGATGGCCGGCAGGCCCATGGAGATGGCGCCCATCACCAGACCCGGCGTGGTCTTGTCGCAGCCACCCAGCAGGACCGCACCATCGATGGGGTGCGAGCGAAGCAGCTCCTCGGTCTCCATCGCCAGGAGGTTGCGATAGAGCATGGTGGTGGGCTTTACGAACGGCTCGGACAGCGACAACGCCGGCAGCTCGATGGGGAACCCACCCGCCTGGAGAACGCCGCGCTTCACGTCCCCGGCGCGGGAGCGCAGGTGGGCGTGGCAGGGGTTGATGTCGCTCCAGGTGTTGACGATGCCAATCACCGGCTTGCCGCGCCAGTCCTCGGCGTCGTAGCCGATCTGGCGCAGCCGTGAGCGGTGACCGAAGGAGCGCAGGTCCTGCACCCCGAGCCAGCGGTGCGAGCGCAGGTCCTCAGGTTGTTTGGGCATGGCCATCCCCCCAGCTGTGGCGAACCTTCACGCCGCCTCCTGCTTGTAGGTCTCGATCGTCGCGAGCTCCTTGGCGATGGCCCGCTCGGCGACCTCGAGGTCGTACCGCTTCTGCAGGTTGATCCAGAACCCGGCAGTGGTGCCGAAGAACTTGGCGAGCCGCAATGCCGTATCGGCCGTGATGCCCAGCTCCTCGCGTGCGATGCGCTCAATGCGTGTACGCGGCACGCCGCAGGCCTTGGCGACCCGGTAGGGCGAGAGGCCCAGGGGCTTCAGGAACTCCTCGCGCAGCATCTCACCCGGATGCATGGGGGGCAGAGTGGCTACGATTTTCATGGCATTCTTCCTCATGGGAATGGCCCCCGAGCGCCATGGTCCCCTGGGCGCCCGATAACGTCGGCGGCCCAGGAGCCTGATCTGCGATGGCGCCTGGGCTATTCGACGCGGACCTTCAGGTCGGTAATGAGCTTGCCCCACTTCGCCCGCTCGGCAGCGATGAATGCGGCGGTGTCCGCGGCGTTGGTGCCGACGGTCTCAGCCACCAGACCGGCCAGCCGCTCGCGCAAGGTCGGATCCTGGCAAATGGTGCGGGTGTCCACTTCGATCCGGTCGCAGACCTCTTTCGGCGTGCCGGAGCGCACGCCCACCGCCGTCCACGATGTCGTCGAGTAGCCCGCCAGGGTATCGGCAACAGGGGGGTACTCGGACGCAAGCGTCGAGCGCTGCGGCAGCGTGATGCCCAGCGGCTTTACAGCACCGGCACGTGCCTGGCCAATGATCGAGGTTATGTTGTCGAACATGAGGTCCACACTCTGGCCCACCAGGTCGTTGAGCGCGGGGGCGCTGCCTCGATAGGCGACGTGCGTCATCTCGACGCCCGCCATGCGCTTGAAAAGCTCAGCCGAGAGATGGACCGTCGTACCGACGCCGGACGATGCGTAGTTGAGCTTGCCCGGATTGGCCTTGGCGTAGGCGATCAACTCGGCCACCGAGTTCACCGGCAGGTCCTTGCGGACACAGAGAAGGTTGGGGACGCTCGCCACCATCCCGAGCGAGACGATGTCCTTTTCCGGGTCGAACGGCATGCGCGAGTACAGGAACTGATTGGTGGCAATGCCGGGCGGCACGATGCAGATCTGCGTGCCGTCGGCAGGCCCCTTGGCTACGCGGTCCATGCCGAGGTTGCCTCCGGCGCCAGGAACGTTCTCGACCACGGTCGGCACCTTCCAGAGCGCACCCAGGCGGTCGGCGATCACCCGGCCCACGATGTCCTGCGCCCCGCCGGCGGGAAATCCCACGACGAACTTGATGGTAAGCCCCGCCGGGTAGCTCTGTTGCGCACGGGCGAGATTGCTGGCAGGAAAGAGCCCCGCGCCCGCTGCTCCCGCCAGGAATGCACGCCTCGTAACCTTTGCCACCGTGTTCCTCCCATGTGCCTTGTTTGCGCCGCCGCGTACCACACGGGCCCCCGCAGCAGGCGATCGTAGCAGGTTGAGCTTCCGGGGCGTCACCAAACCGGGATGCCAATATTGCGGCACGTGCACGCCCCTCAGCTCAGCAGCCTCTTTGCATGCTCCCGGTGAGGCTGGCGCCTTCAGGACCTGCACGACACTAGCGTCCGATGTCCGGGTTGGCCAGCAGGAGAGCATCGGCTTGGACCCCGGTCGCTCGGCGGATCTGCCCTCGGCGAAGACGGTGCGCAGGCTGCCCATTTGCCCCCATTGCAGGGTGGGCTCTTTTTCGTCTGGCCGAAATTGGGCCGCGAAAGATATTGAAGCCACCAGCCGGCGCAGCCATCATCGCCGGCAACGGGATCGCATCGCCGGTCAAGAGCGGCCCATGCGGGAGGGGATCGGGGAACCACAGGGAGGATTGAGCCGATGTCGCGCGCATTTCGCATTGGCATAAGAAATTCGATGCCGGCGAGGCTGCTGGCGTGGCTCGCCGTGCTTGCGGCGGCGCTCATCGGCGGTGCCGACGGCGCTTTGGCCCAGTCCGGCTGGGACAACGTGGTCACGGAGGCCAAGAAGGAGGGCAAAGTCGTCGTCTACAACGGCACCAACTTCAAGATCGTGCGCAAGCTGGGCGACCTGTTCCAGAAGCAGTACGGCATACAGGTCGAGGTGCTCGACGGTCGCGCCAGCGAGATCCGCGAGCGTGTCCGCACCGAGCAGGCGGCCGGCCGCTTCATCGGCGACGTGAGCTACAACGGGCGCACCACCACCGCGCTGCAGACCACCGAGGGTGCTCTCGATCCGTATGGCAATCTGCCGCTGGCCAAGACCATCGAGGCGCCGTTCGAGGCCAACGGCACCTTCCTTCCGTCGAACGCCGGCAACTTCGCGCTGCTTATCAACACCAACCTCGTTAAGGAGGACATCAAGAGCTGGCGCGAGCTGGAGGACCCGAAGTGGGCCGGCAAGATCCTGAGCGACGACCCGCGCGCGCTGGGCGGCGGCCAGGTTTGGTTCGAGGTCACCTACGGTGCCTTCGGGCGCGAGTTTCATGAGAAGATCGCCGCGCATAAGCCGGTGATCAGCCGCGTGTTCGCCGAGAGCAGCCGGCGCATCGCGCGCGGCGAGTTCCCCGTCTACCTGCCGTTCAACGTCTCGGAGTACCAGTCGCTGAAGGGCCTGCCCGTCAAGGTGATCGTCCCGCAGGAGGGCATCCCGTTCGTCGCGTTCGGCACCGCTCTGCTGAAAAACCCGCCGCATCCCAATGCCGGCCGGCTGTTCATGAACTGGCTGCTGGAGCCCGACCAGCAGCTTGTGCTCGCGCTGGAAGGCTTTCGCCCGGCCGCCAGGGACATGGGGCCGCGCATCCCCGAGGACATCCGTCCCCTCACCCAGGCCAAGGCCATGGGGACAACGGACCCGAGCAAGACGCAGGCCTATCTCGATCTCGCGAATAAGATCTACAAGTAGGCGGCGGCGACGGAGGAGAAAGCGATGCTTGGCGTGTATCTGGAGCGCATGAGGGCTTGGTCGGCGGCGATTCTCGTTGCCGGCCTCACAGTGCTGGCGGCGGCGCTGGTCGGCGGCGCCGGCGGTGCTTGGGCCCAATCGGACTGGGACAAGGTGGTCGCGGAGGCGAAAAAGGAAGGCAAGGTCGTCGTCTACAACGGCACCAACTTCAAGGTCGTGCGCAAGCTGGGCGATGCATTCCAGAAGGAATACGGCATACCGGTCGAGGTGCTCGACGGCCGCGCCAGCGAGATCCGCGAGCGCATTCGCACCGAGCAGGCGGCCGGCCGCTTCATCGGCGACGTGGGCTATACCGGCGCCACCAGCGCCGCGCTGCAGGCCGCCGACGGCGCCTTCCAACCCCACGGCGAGCTTCCCCTGAGCGAGACTCTTGCTGAGCCGCTGGTGGACGACGGCGTGTTCGTGCCGTCGAGCGCCGGCAATTTCGCGCTGCTCATCAATACCAATCTGGTGAAGGAGGACATCAAGAGCTGGCGCGAGCTGGAAGACCCGAAGTGGGCCGGCAAGATCCTGAGTGACGATCCGCGCGCGCTCGGCGCCGGCCAAGTCTGGTTCGAGGTGACCTACCGCACCCTCGGCCGCGAGTTCCACGAGAAGATCGCCGCGCATAAGCCGGTGATCAGCCGCGTATTCGCGGAGAGCAACCGGCGCATCGCCCGCGGCGAGTTCCCGATCTATCTGCCGTTCAACGTGTCGGAGTACCAGTCGCTGAAGGGCCTGCCGATCAAGGTGATCCTCCCGCAGGAGGGCGTTCCTTACGTCCCGTTCGGGTCGTCGCTGCTGAAGGGGGCGCCGCACGCCAATGCCGGCCGCCTGTTCATGAACTTCCTGCTGGAGCCCGAGCAGCAGGTCGCGTTCGCGCTGGAGGGCTTTCGCCCGGCCGCCAGGGGCATGGGTCCGCGCATTCCCGAGGACATCCGTCCCCTAACCCAAGCCAAGGGCATGGGCACGACGCAGCCCGGCAAGACCCAGGGCTACCTCGACCTCGCAAAGGAGATTTACAAGTAGGAGCCGACTGCGTTCCGCTCGCATCGCTCCATCCGGAATTACAGGCGGGGTCGGGGGCTCCCATCCGATGGGAGGGCACGCCCTTGGCAGAGAAAGGAGCCTCGCGGATGATGCCGGCATTGGGTTGCGGGCATCCCCCTCGGTCTCGGGCATAATCTTCAGCCTCTGACGCGTTGGAGACGAGGGGTTCTTGCCTGTCGATGGACTATTCCTGTGCCGCGGGCAACGATCCGCCGCTGCCGTCCTCGGCCAGGAACTTCCTGTTCGCCTCGCGGAGCTTCGCGGCGTCCTCGTCGTACATGAACGGCAGGAACGCATAGCGCCTGCCGCGTGTCACCCTCGCTACCGAATGCAGGAGCGAGCAGGAGAACACCACGGCGCCTCCCGGCGGCGGCTTGAAGCCGCGCGGGCCGTACTCGGGAAAGCTCACCTCCCCGCCCTCGAAGTCGGCATTGAGGTTGACCGAGGCGGCGAACCGGCGGTGCGCCGTCCCCTTGGTCGTGTTGTCGCGATGCGGGGCGAAGTGGCCGCCGTCCTCGACCCGGTAGCAGCCGACCAGATACCGCTCCATCCAGGTGGCGTTGTACTGGAAGGCCTTGGCGACCTGGGGCGCCACCATGCGCGCGAACCGCTGCTTGATCTGGCGAACGATCTCCGCATCTTCGATGATATGGTCGCGCCGCCGCTTGTGGCCGGGGTCGAGCCTCTGCACCGTCCTGCCGCCAACCTCCACCATGAAGCCGGTCTCCTGGCGATCCTGCGCATCGTAGAGGCCGATCAGCCCCTCGCAGAACTCGGGCTCGAACACATCGGGAAGCACAAGCACGGGGGCTTGCACCTCGAAGCCCGCAAAGCGCTCGGGCGGCGGCAGCGACCTGAGATAGGCCATCACTGCGCCGGCATCGCTGCCGTCCTCCGCAAACGGCACCACCCTCATGACACGCAGCGTCGGATCGAGCACGACCCACATGCGGCGCAGGGGCACCCTGCCCCGGGTGGGATCGGCGTCGTGCGGGATGGCGCCATACAGCCGGCTGACGTTGCCGTCGAAGTCCCAGAAGACGCGGTAGCCGGGGACGCGGCCCGCCACGCGGCTCAGGGCCTTGTCGGCCGGGTCGACGCTGACACCGAAGAAGGCTGCTTTGACTTCGTCGAAGAGCCCGGGCTCCTCCAGCGCCGCCGCAACCGCACTCCGGCCCCGCGCGTCCGAGGCCGTCATGAAAAAGCACAGGACAAGATAGCGCCCGCCGGCGGTGTCGAACGCGAACTCGTCAGGTGCCGTGCAGCGCACGTGGAACCAGGGGGCGGAGTCACCGGCCAGAAGGTTCTTGTACGACGGCATTCGACGTGCCCTGTCCGATGCTTGAGCTTGCCTGCCAGCCGGGCTGGCGGCGTGCCTACGGAATGGAGTAGGTGCTTTGCTGGTCAACCATACCAGCATCCTCCCCGGAGCCGGAACATACACCATGCCCCTCCCGATCCTCCTCGTCGCCGCCTGTGCCCTGGTCGACACTGACGGGCGGGTGCTGCTCGCCAAGCGTCCGCCGGGCAAGCCGTTGGCGGGGCTATGGGAGTTTCCCGGCGGCAAGATCGAGTCCGGCGAGACGCCGGAGGGAGCGCTGATACGGGAGCTGAAGGAGGAGCTCGATATCGACGTCGCGGCCAAGTGCCTCGCGCCGCTCAGCTTCGCGAGCCACAGCTACCCCGAGTTCCACTTGCTGATGCCGCTGTTCGTCTGCCGCCGATGGGAGGGCGACATCGCCCCGCAGCAGGGCCAGCAGCTCGCCTGGGTGCGCGCCCAGAAGCTCGCCGACTACGCCATGCCCCCCGCCGACGAGCCACTCAAGGTGGTGTTGCGCGACTTGCTCTAGTCGATCCTTTCAGGCTTGAGGGGGCAGCTTCGCCGAAGCTGCCGAGCCGGCAGCGGCAAGCTCCCCTGAGCTGCCGCTCGCTCGTCAAGAGCCTGGCTGATCGTTGGAAACTTTGGTCACCACTGCCGAACGGGCTTCCAACGTGCGATGCACCGGACACTTGCCGGCGATTTCCACCAGCTTGGCGGCCGTCACGGCATCGACGCCGCCCTCGACGCTGATCACGCGCTCGAAGCGGTCGATCTTCCCGGTTTGTCCCTCGGCCGCCTCGCCGCAATCCTGGCAGTGCTCGGCCGGCAGCTTGCCGTGCTTTACGCTGACGGCAAGACGGCCAAGGGCAAGCTGCTTGTGGTCGGCATAGACCCGCAGGGTTATCGAGGTGCAAGCGGCAAGAGCCGCCGCCAGGTAGTCGTAGGGGCTCGGCCCGCTGTCCAGGCCGCCTGCCGATACCGGCTCGTCTGCAAGCGAATGATGACGGCCAGCCACGATTGCATTCTGGAATTTTCCTGTGCCCGTCTCCATCGCCACCACGCCGTCGTGGCGATCCTCATGGCCCTCCTCCACCTCGGGCACGTATCGCGACGCCCAGGCCGCAAGCACCTCAGCGGCATAAGCGGCGTCCAGCTTGTCTGAGAGCAGATGGTCCGCGGTGTCGAGAGAGACGAAGCTCTTTGGGTGCTTTGCCGCCGTGAAGATGGACGTGGCATGCTCGATGCCGACGGTTTGATCCCGCGGCGCGTGCATGACCAGCAGCGCCTTCCGCAAATTGGCAACATGGTGCTCGAGCGCCTGGCCCCTGGCATCCTGCACCAACCCGCGGCTGATCGGGAAGGTGCGGCCAGCGAGCGTAACGTTGGCAACGCCATCACGTTCGATATCGTCGAGGTGCGCCTGGAAATGGTGCAGCACATGCGCGACATCGGATGGCGCGCCAATGGTGACCACGGCCTTCGCCTCGGGAATGCGATGCGCCGCAGCGAGCACGGCGGCACCACCCAGCGAGTGCCCAATGAGAATTGCGGGCGCGCGATAGCGGGCGCGCAGGTGGTCGGCAGCGAGGACCAGGTCCTCGACGTTCGAGGAGAAGTTGGTGTTCTGAAACTCTCCCTCGGAGGATCCGAGCCCCGTGAAGTCGAACCTCAGGACCGCAATGCCAAGAGAGGTCAGCTTGGCGGCAATGCGTCGGGCCGCGACGATGTCTTTGGTGCAAGTAAAGCAGTGCGCGAACAGCGCGTGAGCGCGTACACCTCCAGCCGGCATGTCCAACCGGGCTGCCAGCTCGTGGCCGAGACTGCCGGTGAAAGTCAGGCGAAGCGTGCGCGCGTTGTTCATGACCGCCTCCAGCAAGTGCTCCGCAAGCGCGGCCCAGAAGGTAAGGCCCCATGGAGACCAAGACAATGCCAGGTCGGGGGCCAGGTTCGGGGGCCAGGTCGGGGCCAGGTCGGGTCTTGAGGACACGGTCTGGATCAGGGGACTGCGACTAAGCAGATTCTCGTCGTTGGCCCAATGCACGCACGCTGGCAAAGACCGTTATGCCAACGGACCCTGACGGACGCAGACCGGAGGAAGTGTGCCAATTCCGGACCAACCAACCACGCGAATAATGCGCCGCAACGTTGTTCCGCCTATCCAGCAGCGGCCCTTTTCCTGCGTTGCAAGGCTGCAGCATTACCAGCCGGCGCCGCCTCCAGCCTGCAGATTTCCTCCATGAAGGCTGAGCGCAGTTGCGCGGCTTCCTCATCAGGCAGCCAGTTGGTCATCTGCGGGAAGACGGTCTTCCAGAAAGCGACCTCTTTGGGTGTCCACGGCATCTCCTTGGCAATGCGAGCTTTCTCCAGAACCTTGTTGACCTCGGCGCGTACCGTGGCGAGGGACGGCGCGTAGGACTGCTTCGGCGGCGGTCCGAAAAGATCGGCCTGCGTGCCGAAAAGGTCGGTCTGACTGCTGCGGGACATAGGGCTCCACGAGGCAACTGCGAATCCCCTGCATTTTGCCTCGCTGCGCCCTGCGAAGGCGCGTCCGCCCCTAGTTATCCCCAGTCTCTTGCGCCGTCTCCGTCGTGCCGAGCGCGCCCGCGGCGACAAGCTGCTCATGCTCCAGCAGGGTCGCGCCCAGGATGTCCTCCAGCACCCCGGCTTGTGCGGGCTCGAGGGCGACGAGGCGCCCGAGCACGTGCAGGAGGTCGAGCAGGTCGCTGGTGTACTCGGCGAGCCAATGGTCGGGCTGGATGTCGGACAACGGCGAGGGCGGGCGGCGGTCGCCGATGATGGGGCGGCGGCGATCTTTCTTGCGATAGCTGAACCATTGGCTCAGGACGTTCATGCCGGAGACGTCGTAGTCGACCATGGCTTGGCTGACGTTCTCGACATAGCCCTTGCCAACGAAGAGCCGACGGGCGGCCGCGTCGTAGCGCAGCTCGTTCGGGAAGCCCTCCGGCGTCGAAGGGATCGTACCTGCGCGGGGGATGGTCGGTCCGTTCTTGGCTAGGCGTGGCGGTCCCGGCGGGCGGCCGGCGTCCTCGTCGACCATGCGCTCGCCGTAGGTGTGCAGCCAGATCACCTCGCGGCCGAGCGCGGCGGCGCGTTCGAACAGGCCGGCTTGCGCTGTGATTGGCAGGCGCAGGCCGGGGCGCACGAGGTCCGCGCGGAAGCGTGCCGTGAAGGCCGGATGCGCCATCACGCCCGCGATATAGGCCATCATGTCCTCTGGCGTGATCGTGCGGCCGTAGGCGTGGCTTCGGCGTTGCGCCAGAGCGGATACACGCGGCCTCCTCGGCCGTGATAGTGATCCAAATCCGGAATGGTGCTGGCGAAGGTCACAGCAGGCCCGCTCTTGGCAGGTGCCTGCGCAAGACCTGTCATAACCACTTGACTGTCGGAGTGCGCATTCCACAGTGTTGGGTTCGGCTGATTGATGAGCCGAGCATCCTGGATGATCCACTGGCGGTCCAGCGTTCGAAAGGCATATCGTGCCGTTGGAGCCGTAACGGGGCCTGTCTCGCTTGCGACGGGCCCAAGACCAGCCGAAGACCCTGCCAGTTGCCTTGCGACCGATTTGCCTACGTGCTTGTCGCCCGGTTCCCCGTTACGAAGATGCGGATGAAACAGCAGCTCTTTCCTATCAGTGTCGTTTTCCCTGATCAGACGCGACCAACGATCTTCGAGCGACCCTACATCCGGCGCAATGATCCAAGTTCGCCCTGGCATAACGCCGGACCCATTGTACTCATATAGGCTCACCAGCGGCGGCAATTTGGCCCACACTCCTTCCTGCTCCGGCAGAAACGGCGCGCGCCAGTCGCTCGGGCCATCTACCCAATCCGCCGTCTTCAGCGTCAGCTTCTTCAGTGCCGCGAACTTCACGTGCTCGCGGTGCCCTTGTGCGAGCACCATGAACTTCAGCTTCGCCGGCGATCCTTATTGGGGGTGCGCGCGGCCAACACGATGCACACCGGCTGCTGCACGCCCTGGAAGATGCGCGTGTTGACGTCGGGCTGGTGCCCCTCCGGCGAGCAGTCGACGACCCAGATCGCCGCGCAGTCGCGCCGCAGCTCCTCCCGCATCTTCTGGAAGCCGGGACCGTTCAGGAAACCTGCGACGGTGATGAAGCAGATGATGCCCGAGCCGTCCTTGTTGCCGCCGACCGCCTCGCGATGACCCGAGCCGAATACCTTGAGCGTCGCCCACCGCCAGAAATAGACGTAGAGGTTCTTCAGATGCTTGGCGTGAGCGCCGACACCCCAGCCGACCGGCGGCGACCACAGGTCCATTGGCGCCGGCGGTGCCGCGCCCGACCGGCGGGCACGCAGGGCTTGCACATCCTGGCGCCCCTCGATCCAGCCGCCGCGCCTCTTCGCCTTCTCCTTGTAGGGCGGATTGCCGATCACGACCGTGATGGGCTGCTCGCGCTTGATGCGGTTGGCCTCCTTGCGCGAGGCTGCAATCGGCTCCACCGTGATCGAGAACTGCGTCTCCGCCGCATAAGGATCGCCCAACGTATCGGTGATGTAGAGATTCGGGATCGGCGGGATGAGCGTGCCGACGAGCGCCTGCATTTCCGCGATCAGGCGCAATTGCGCGACCGCGAAAGGGCCGAACTGCATCTCGAAGGCGAACATCCGCGAGGCGGCTTTTTCCACTTCCGCCGCCACGGCGCCGGCCCCCTTGTCTACCTCGACGCTCCTGGCGATCTGGCGCAGCACGCCGAGCAGGTAGGTGCCGGTGCCGACGGCCGGATCGCAGATCGTCACGTCCTTCGCCGCGAACCCGTCGCGCTTGCGGAACAGCGAGCGGTCGCGCAGCGCCTCGTCCACCAGGCGCACCATCGCGTCGACGACCTGTGGAGGTGTATAGTAGGAGCCTGTCTGCTTGCGCAGATCGTTGTCGTAGACCTCGAGAAAATCCTCGTAGAAATAGAGCCACGCGTCCGCATCGCCCTTTGAGACGAGATCCCAATCGACGACGTTGAGCACGCGCCGGAGAGTGTCGAGCGCGGACGCCAGCGCGGTCTTGACGTTTTCGTCATCCACCAGCAGCCGCAGGGCGGTGCCGATCAAGCCGCTCACCTTCCGCAATTCCGTGGCGGCGTGATCGAGCCCATCGGCGAGGTCGATCTTGCGTACGCGCGCGACGAGCAGCCCGAATGTCACCGCCTGCGCGTAGCCGTCGGCGAACTGCTTGTTGGTCGCTTCCGGAAACAAGAGGTTGCGCCACTCGCTCGACAGCGTCGTAAGCCCACGATTGTTGCGCTCCAGCTCCTCCGTGACCTCCTCGCGAAGCAACCGGCACAGGCGCGCGGCGACACCCGCAAGTTGTTTGGCATTGCGCGGCGCGATCGGCGACCATGCGAGGAAGTCTGTCAACAATCCGAGCAGAGATGGGGGAGCGACGAGCCTTGCGCCTGCCGTCTCGATATCGCCGTCGAGCGCGACCGACGCTTTGAGCTCGCCGTCCTGCCAGAGTGTGAAACCGTTGCCGTCCGTATAGATGAGATTGGGGAGCGTCTTCAGCTTCTGCCACTGCTTCTTGTCATGCTCGTCCGTGAACCTGCGTGGATCGAATCCCTTGCCGGGTGCCTTGACCTCGATGAAGCCGGCGAGCGCGTTGCGGACCGAGACGGCGTAGTCCGGCCGGAGGACAGATGCGCGAGTGTCGTCTCGCCGACCAGCTTGACTGTGCCCGTGCGATGCCCCGCCAGCTCCGCCAACTGCAGTACAAGCGTTTCGAGGGGCGCGCGAAGCTGGTCCTCCGGTGCGCCCGTCACGGCCGCATTGGCGAGCTTGCCCTTTGCCGATGCGCCAAACTCCGAAATGATCTCTGCAATTTCGGCCATGCTCGCCCCCGCGACAGGATGGGGCTGTAGCTATCGACGGGCAGATCGGCAGGTCAACACTGTTCTCTGGTGGGCAAATCCTCAACTGTGGGAGCCGTCGAGCAAATGCGTTCCAGGCATGCGCAACGATCTTCTTGGACGTATGTCCGGAGGCCGCGCGCCGACGTTCGAAGATGCGCGGCCCATGCTGCACCTGCTCAGAGCCGATCAGGGTCAAAACTCACCGTGCGATGGGGCTGCCGTCTGGCAGGAAAGCATCGAAAGCGGGCGCAAGGGCGCTGGCATCCGTTGGGCCAGGCGGGCAACTCTGCCTAGACCTTCCGTTCCCGCGTCCCCAGCACGTCCGCCAGCCGCGTCGTCGCCGAGCCGGGCTGCAGGGGCTTGGGCTGGCTCGGGTGCGGCGCCCAGCCGGTGAGCGTGACGATCTCGAAGGTGGCCGGCACGCGGCCGTCGGGCAGGCCGAAGCGCTGGCGATACACTTCGACGGCCCGTGCCAGGGTTGTCCGCCGCAGGGGCCGCCGGCTGCGCTCTGTGAGGGCGTTGGCGGCCCCCATGGCCCGCAGCTCCAGCATCAGGGCCAGCGGGTCGCGGTAGGTGACCGTCACGGTATCCGAATCGGCCACCGGCAGGGCGAACCCCGCCCGCTGCAGCAGGCCGCCCAGGTCACGCACGTCGGCGAAGGGCGCGACGCGCGGGCTGGCACCGCCCTCCAGCTCCTCCTCGGCCATCAGGAAGGCGGTCCTCAGCTCGGTCAGCGTGGCCCCGCCCAGCAGAGCGGCGAGCAGCAGCCCGTCGGGCTTCAGGGCGCGGCGGATCTGGATCAGCGCGCCCGGCAGGTCGTTGACGAGGTGCAGCGCCAGCCCCGAAACCACGAGATCGACGGATTGCTCGGCCAACGGCAGCGCCTCCTCGTCGGCCTGAAGACGTGGGCCGTCGCACTGGGCCAGCAGCCGCCAGGCGGCCTCCACGTCCGTCACCCGCTCGACACCCGGCAGCTGGCGCAGGCGCCGCCCCAGCAGTCCGTGGTACGCGCCGAGGCTCACCGCATTGGCGAAACTCCGGTTGACGGCGCCCAGCCGCTCCACCAGATCGTCCGCCACGCGGGCCAGCAGGAAATCGTGGGCGGCGATGCCCTCCGCCGCCCGGTTGCGACGCTGAACCAGCAGGCGCCGGTCGAAGATGGGCTGGACGGACATGACGTGGCCTTCCCTTTCGCGCCAGACTATCATGTCCAGGCGCGGACGGAGGGGCTTCCCATGGTCATGCCAGAGCCGCCCCCAGGTCGTGACCCCGGGCGGACCCGCGTTCTTCACGGCGCCGCCGCGGCCCTGCGCGCTGCGCTCGCGGCCTGCGCCGACCTGATCGTGCCGCCCTGCTGTCTCGTCTGCCGTGCCCGCGTGAGCGCGCACCATCTGCTGTGCGCTGCCTGCTGGCGCAATGTCAATTTCATCCGCCCGCCGCTGTGCGACGTGCTCGGCATCCCCCTCCCGTTCGACACCGGCGAGCGTACCGTGAGCGCGGCGGCCGTGGCCCATGCTCCCGCCTACAACCGCGCGCGGGCGGTCGCCCACTACAGCGGTGCCATGCGCACCCTGGTGCATCAGCTCAAGTACGCCGACCGCCACGACGCCCGCACCCTCCTGGGCCGCTGGCTGGCCGAGGCCGGCCGCGAGCTTCTCCCCGGCATCGATGTCATCGTCCCGGTCCCCCTGAGCCGCCTGCGCCTGCTGCAGCGTCAGTTTAACCAGGCGGCGGTGCTGGCGGGCGAGTTGTCGCGGCAGACGGGCATCCCCGCCAACCCGCTGCTGCTTGTCCGCACCCGCTCCACCCGGAGCCAGGTCGGCATGACCCGCGACCAGCGTAGTCGCAACGTGGCGGGCGCTTTCGCCGTCCCCGCCCGTCGCCACGCCGTCCTGCGCGGTCGCAACGTGCTGCTCGTCGACGATGTGGTTACAACGGGAGCGACCGTCGAGACCTGCGCCCGCACCCTGAAACGGGCTGGCGCAGCGCGAGTCGATGTCCTGGCCCTGGCGTTGGTGACCAACGAGGCGATGGTCGCGCCCTGATGGTCAGCAGGCTCTGCCGCCGATATCGATAAGGGTGTGACGTGCTTCCGTCTATGCGCCGCGGCGGCGACCCCCTACATTGGCAGGCAGCCTCTGGGGACCTTGTTCCGCATGTCTCTGCAACGCCAAAGCTTCCGCGCTGCCCTGGTGCAGATGTGCTCCGGCCGTGACGTCGAGCGCAACCTGGCCGATGCCACCGCGCTGATCCGCGAGGCGGTCGCTCAGGGCGCGCAGTACGTGCAGACGCCGGAGATCACCACCCTCATGGAGATGGAGCGTGGGCGCCTGTTCGCCGCCGTCCGCCCCGAGGAGGGCAACCCCGCCGTGGCGCGCTTTGCCGCGCTGGCGCAGGAGCTCGGCATCTGGCTGCACGTCGGCTCCATGGCCGTCCTGCTGGGAAACGGCAAGATCGCCAACCGCTCCCTGCTCTTTGGCCCTGACGGGGCCATCCAGGCCCGCTTCGACAAGCTGCACATGTTCGACGTGGAGCTGCCGGGCGGCGAGAGCTACCACGAATCCAGGAGCTACCAGGCCGGCAGCGCCGGGGTGCTCGCCGACCTGCCCTGGGGCAGCCTGGGCTTGACGGTCTGCTACGACCTGCGCTTCCCGCACCTTTACCGGGCGCTGGCCAAGGCCGGGGCCGATTTCCTGGCCATCCCATCGGCGTTCACCCGCCAGACCGGAGCGGCGCACTGGCACGTCCTCATCCGCGCCCGCGCCATCGAGAACGGCTGCTTCGTCCTTGCCGCCGCGCAGGCCGGCCGACACGAGAGCGGCCGTGAGACCTACGGTCACAGCCTCATTGTTTCGCCTTGGGGAGATGTTATCGCGGAGGCGGACGCGCAGGTCGGCGTCATCGTCGCCGAGATCGGGTCGGGGGAGGTGGAGAAGGCACGCCGGCGCATCCCATCGCTGCAGCACGACCGCCCATTCGAGATCGGCCGCGCGGCGCCCGCACTGACCATGGAAGCCTCATGATCCGCTACCGCCTGAAATGTGAGAAGCGCCACGAGTTCGAGGCCTGGTTCGCCAGCAGCGCCGCCTTCGACCGCCAGGCCAAGCGCGGCCTGATCGCCTGTCCGCGCTGCGGCACCGCCAAGGTGCACAAGTCGCTGATGGCGCCCAACATCATCAAGGGCGTCAGGCGCGCCCGGGCTGAGAAGGGGGCTGAAAAAGGGACCGGGAAGGCGGCCGAGCAGGCCGCCGAGCCGCCGGCGCCCGTTGCGGCGCCTGCCGCCGCTGCGCCGCCGGCCGAGACCCACCGCCTTGCCGCCCACGGGGAGCTGGCCAAGGCCATGCGCAAGCTGCGCACCGAGATCGAGGCCAAGTCGGAGTACGTTGGCCCCCGCTTCTCCGAGGAGGCCCGCAAGATCCATTACGAGGAGGCCCCGCCCCGCGGCATCTACGGCGAGGCGACCCGCGAGGAGGCCCAGGCCTTGAGCGAGGAGGGCATCGAGTTCTTCCCGCTGCCGTCCCTGCCGGAGGACCATAACTGAGGGCAATCTCAGAGCATCTTGCGCGTTCCGGTAGGGCCTCGATCTCACACGAGATCGTCGAGGTTCCGCGCGGCATGGACGGCGCGCACAATCTCGGCGCTCATCCCATCGGCAGGCCGGCGACCATAGTGCCGAGAAGAGCCCAGTCGTCGTTGTTCCATTCGATGTCCAGCGGCTTGGAACCGCCTGAGAGCCCACGCAGGAGTTCGGGGACGTCTTTGGAAGGTGTGCAGAGTTTGGTGGAACCGCCGGCAGACCATCCGACGCGGCAGCGCGTCAGGCCCGTGTAGCAGACATCGGCCAGCCCCGAGGCCTTGACCGTCTCGAAGCTCTCCGCCCCTGAGGCGATGGCGATGACGTAGGCGCCGGAGGCGCGGGCGGCGGTAAGGCCGAGCACCGAATCCTCCACGGCCGCGCATTTGCCGGGGTCGAGACCGAGCGCACCGGCGGCGTAGAGGTAGCTGTCGGGCGCCGGCTTCTTGGCGCGGCCGGAGCCGTCGTTGCCGGCCACCAGGTCGAAGCTGTCGCTGAGCCCGCTGTTGGCGAGGATCGTCTCGACCTCCTCCTGGGGGTTGTTGGACACCACCGCCTGGCGCAGCCCTGCGGCGCGGGCCGCCGCCAGCACCTCGTGCACGCCCTCGTGGATCGGGAAGGCCTGCTCCAGGCGCTGGGCCAGCCAGTCGGCGTGTGCGGCCTCCAGGGCCTGGTCCAGGGGCTTGGCCGACGCCTCCACGTCCAGCGATGTGAACAGGAAGCGCCAGAAGTCGGCCCCGCTCAGGGCGAAGCCCTCGCGCAGCAGAGCGTCCGGGATATGGATGGGGCGCCCGGCGTGGGTCGACAGGATGCGGGCGCAGACATCGAGGTCGAACTGGAAGGAATCCACCAGCGTACCGTCCAGGTCCCACAGGATGGCGGCCGTGCCCGGCGGCAGGAACAGGCGGTCGTCGAGGGCGATGCGCTGGTGCGGCACGCGGGGCTCTCCGAAGGCTCTACAGATTGAGGCGCCGTGCACCGGCTCCCTCTCCGCGTTGACCCTGGGCGATCTCCTGTGGGATAGGCCCTGGGCCTTGCGGGACGGCTCTGATATCAGCAGTTGGGCCGCTCGCGTCAGCCCAAATCTCGCAGGGGCCAAATCTTGCAGGTGACATCGTGACCACCAACCTCTCCCGCTTCGTCCTGGCGAACATGACGCCGGAGGCGCGCGGCCGGCTGCTCCTGCGGGCCGAGGCCGATCTCGGCGGCTATCTCGACAAGGTCCGCCCCATCATCGATGAGGTGCGCCAGCGCGGCGACGCGGCACTGAGCGAATTCGCCAAGCAGCTCGACGGGGCGCCGGTCCCGGCCGACGGTATCCGCGTCACGGAGGCAGAACTCGACCGCGGCTGCGCCAACGTGCCGGCCGAGCTGGCCAAGGCGATCCTCTATGCCCGCGACAATATCCTTCGCTACCACCAGACGCAGCTGCCGAAGCCCATGATGCTGACGCCGGTGGCGGCCGGGGTGCTGGCTGGCGAGAGGTGGGGACCGATCCCCAGCGTCGCCTGCTACGTGCCGCGCGGCAAGGGCTCATTCCCCTCGGTCTGCCTGATGACGCTGATCCCGGCCGTGGTGGCCAAAGTGCCGCGTGTCATCCTCGTCACCCCGCCAGGCCCCGACGGCCGGGTCGATGACGCGACGCTGTTCGTCGCCCGCGCGGTGGGCGTGACGGAGGTCTTCAGGTGCGGCGGCGCGCAGGCCGTGGCTGCCGTAGCCTACGGCACTGCCACGGTGCCGAAGTGCGACAAGATCGTCGGCCCTGGCAGCCCCTGGGTGGTGGCGGCCAAGCAGCTGCTGTCGCGCCAGATCGATCCCGGCCCGCCGGCCGGCCCCTCGGAGGCGATCGTGCTGGCAGACGGCACCGCCAACGCCTGGAAGGCCGCCCTCGACCTCATCAACGAGTCCGAGCACGGCCCGGATTCCTCCGCCTTCCTGGTCACCGACGACGCCCGGATCGCCGACCTCGTCGACGGCTACGTGCCAAAGATCTGGGAGCGCCAGTCGGAGGGCCGGCGCGCCTTCTCGCGCACGGTGCTGACGGGCGCCCGCGGCGGCGTGGTGCTGTGCCGCGACATGGACGAGGCCGTCGCCTTCTCCAACGAGTACGCCGCCGAGCACCTGCAGGTGCACGCGGCCGAGCCGTTCTCCTACCTCGAGCGGCTGGTGAACGCCGGCGAGATCCTGCTTGGCGAGCATGCCGCCATCTGCCTCGGCAACTTCGTGCTCGGCCCCAACGCCGTGCTCCCCACGGCCGGCGCCGCCCGTACCGCCTCGCCCTTGTCGGTCTACGACTACCTCAAGCGCACCTCGCTGGTGCACGTCACCGAGGCAGGCTATCCGCCGCTGGCAAAGGCCGCCCGCACACTGGCCGAGTACGAGGGCTTCGACGGCCACGCGCTGGCCGTCTCGCCCTGGCGCGACACGCCGCCGAAATGAGCGCGCAATGATCGTCGGGGGCTCGGCATGACCACGTCGTTCGAGATCCGCACCCTCGTCAAGGCAGGGCGGCGCGCGGAGGCCGCGGCGGCCGCCGCACGGCTCTTGAGCGAGGAGACAGGCACGTTCTTCCGAGATGTTGCCATCAACGACGACCGCTACAGCCTGAACTCCGTGAACGGCACCGCCGTGGACGCGAGCGGCCAACGCCTGTTCTTCAAGTTCCACACCGAGGAGGGCGAGGCGGAGACGGTCAGCGAGTATTACAAGGCGCACGTCCTCGCCGAGGCCGGACTGCCCGTGGACCTTCCCGTCAAGGCGTCGAGCACGCCCGGCCGGCAGTTCCTGCTCTATGCGTACCGCAGCGACAGCAAGCTCGCCGATGTTTGCCTGAAATTGGAGACCGGCCAACCTGCCGAGTTCTCCCCCGAGGAGATCGTCGCCGCGCAGGCCGCGCTGGACGATGCGACGCTGGCGGCGGCGCTCGGCACGCTCGCCGCGCCAACCCCGGACTCGGAGCGCGAGGCCATCCACCAGCTGTTCCACCACCGCCTAGTCACGCCCGGCGACGCGGGTCGCCTCGGCGGACGGTACGCCCAGTTCTACCAGGACCGGCGCATCCCCGTGGGTGGCGAGGAGATACCCTGGGAGGACTTCGCGAACCTGCGCTGGATCGTCAACGGGGTCGGCTATCGGCACACGCTGCGCGAGCTGTTCGGGCAGAGCTTCCGCCTGCTCGATCCGCGGGCGCTGGCGAGGCAGCCGGTGCTGGTCTCGCACGGCGATGCTCACAACGCCAACGTCTGGGCGCGGCGCGGCGTGGACGGCCGACTGACGCTGGAGCTGTTCGATCCCGCCTTCGCAGGCAGGACCATCCCGGCGCTGCTGGGCGAGGTGAAGGCCACCTTCCACAACATCTTCGCCCATCCGCTGTGGCTCTACACGCCCGACCTCGCCGCGCGGGCCTATCGCGTCTTGGCGGAGCGGCAGGCAGACCGCATCGTCGTGACCCACGACTGGCGCCTGTCGGACCTGCGCCAGCGGTTCCTCGAGCTCAAGCTCGAGCGCTACTGGCGCCCGCTGCTGCACCGGCTCAAGGAGATGCCGGCGCTGCCGGACGACTGGGAGGCCATGCTGCGCTCGGCCCTGTTCTGCTGTCCGACATTGGTCATGAGTCAGCTCCCTGGCCCGGAGCGGGCGCCATCGGTGAGCCTCCTCGGCTTCTCCGTAGCCGTGATGTGCGGCTCGCCGCCGGAGGCGGGCGCCGACGCTGTGTCCCGGCTGTTCGCAGAGCTGCGCCGCACGTTGTCGTGAAATCGTCAAGGTGGGCGGGTTTTTGGGGTCAGGCCCGAACGGTCTGACCCCGAACCCCACCGAATGCCTTGCGCGAGCGACTGGCGCCGGTAAGGTGGCGGTGGGGCTACCAGGAGGACGTGACACGTGAGCTGGCAACCCGGTCAAGACCCCATTCCTGGCGATTCCCTCTCCTGCAGCGCCATCGAGCACGTGATCGTGCCTCGCGCCCGCGACCTCGGCGCCTTCGAGGTGCGCCGCGCGCTGCCTGCGGCCCAGAAGCAGATGGTCGGCCCCTTCATCTTCTTCGACCAGATGGGTCCCGCGGAGTTCCTCATCGGCCACGGCGTCGACGTGCGCCCGCATCCCCACATCGGGCTCGCCACCGTCACCTACCTCTTCGAGGGCGAAGTCTGGCACCGCGACAGCCTCGGCACCTCGGCGCCGATCCGCCCAGGCGAGGTCAACCTGATGCACGCCGGCCGCGGCATCGTGCATTCCGAGCGCGAGACGAGCGCCGCCAATCTCGTCACCGACGGCCAGGGCTTGGCCCACGCCGTCGGCGAGACGGCGGACAGCGTGAAGAGGCGGCTGTTCGGCATCCAGTGCTGGGCCGCGCTGCCTGAGAGCCATGAGGAGCAGGCGCCTGCCTTTGCCCACCACGGCCGCGAAGAGCTTCCCGTCATCGCCGGCGAGGGCAAGGACGTGCGGGTGGTGATGGGCAGCGCCTACGGCGCCACCTCGCCGGTCCCTTTCCCGCATGCCGGCCTGTTCGCCGAGGCGGTGCTGATGCCGGGCGCCATCCTGCCGCTCGACCCGGACTACGATGAGCGCGCGGTCTACGTGGCCGCCGGCGAGATAGACATCGCCGGCGACACGTTCGGCCAGGGTCGGTTGCTCGTGTTCCGGCCGGGCGACCGCATTGCCATCAAGGCGGCCTCGCCGTCGCGCCTCGTGCTGATCGGCGGCGCGCCGATGGACGGACCACGCCACATCTGGTGGAACTTCGTGTCGTCCTCCAAGGAGCGCATCCGGCAAGCGAAGGAAGATTGGCGCAGCGGTCGTTTTGCTTTGGTGCCCGGCGACGAGAAGGAGATCATTCCGCTGCCGGGCTGAGGCTGCATCGGGGCCAGACCCTCGTCGCATTTCATGCGTCCCACATGACCGGCAAGGCGAGGGGTCTGACCCGCCGGTCGAAGCGAGGGGGGCCAACCCCCGTCGCGGCTGCCGAACGTTGCGGGCCGATTGGCCTGGGGGGAGGGATGGACGCTGCAGGGCTTCTCCTCGGCGCGGTGGCGTTGGCGCCGAAGGCGATGTCCTGGCTCGGCCGCGAGCAGGCGATCGCGCTCGCCGTGGCCGTTGCCGCCCTTCTGGTGCTCGCCGGTGTCCTTCTCTATCGGCAGCGGCGGCAGCGGCCGCCACGCGGCGGGCCAGCCGGCGACGACGGCATCCGCCGGCTCAAGGAGCGCCTGCGCCGGCGCCTGGCGGAGCCCGCGGAGCTCTCCGCCGACGCTGCTGCCCCCGGCCCGATGCTCGGCGCCGGCGAGGTCTTCGAGGCCGACCTGGAGGCAGCCGCAAAGGGTGTGCTCCCCGAGGCCGGCTGGCGGCGCGGCGCCGCCAGGCATCTCCTGCGCAAGCGCATCAACGGCCACTCGGTCAGCCAAGCGCCCAACGCCACCGCCAACGGCTCCGATGTCGCGCAGTGGCGCCAGCTCGGCGCCCTGGCGCTGCTGGATGATACCCACGACGCCCTGACGGCCTACACCAGGGCCGCCGAGCTTTCCGCCGACGACCCCGATCTGCAGATGCTGCTGGGCGTCCTGCAGCTGCGCAGCGGCCGGGCCGAGGCGGCCGAGTCCGCCTTCCGCCGACAGCTGGACCTCGCCAACGGCAAGGACGGCGGTGAGGCGATCCGCTACCGCGCCGGCGCCATGCTGGGCGACGCACTCATCGCCAAGGGTGCGCACGAGGACGCGCTGGCAGCCTACGAGGCGGCGCTGAAGGAAGTGCTGGCGCTCGTTGAGCGCGAGCCTGCCAGCCCCCGCTGGCGGCGCGACGCCTCCGTCCTGCACGACCGCGTCGGCGACGTGCGCCTCGGCGACGGCCAGATCGACCTCGCGCTCGCCAGCTTCGAGAAGAGCCTAGAGATCGCCGCGGCGCTGGCCCAGGGCGACAGCGCCAACCCCGGCCTTCGGCACGACCTCTCGGTGGCCCACGACCGCGTCGGCGAGGCCCTGGAGCTCAAGGGCGACCTCGACGCCGCGCTCAAGTGCTACCGCAGCGGTCTGGCCGTCGCCGAGGCGCTGACGAAGCTGGGGCCGGACCGCCTGGACTGGCGCTGGGACATTTCCGCCAGCCTCGACCGCATTGGCGACGTGCAGGCGGCCAGGGGCAAGCCGGACAAGGCTCTCGCCTCCTATCGCAAGGGCCTGGAGATGGCCGAGGTGTTGGCTGAGCGCGATCCCCTCCGCCTCGAATGGCAGCGCGACCTGGCGGCGACCTGCCACAAGATCGGTCTGCTGGAAGCTCAGTGCGGTCGCGACGCCGAGGCGCGCGAGGCGCTGGAGCAGGGCCGGACCATCGTCGCCCGGCTGGCGCGCATCGCGCGCTACCAGGCGCAGTGGCGCGCCGACCTCTCCAAGTTCGACGCTGCCCTGCGCACCCTGGGACCGTGACTTGGTGCCGACCCTCCCAGAGGGTCTAAGACGAAACTGACCAACTGAGACAGGCAAGCGGAACATGCAAGCGGCTGCGCGGATTCCCCTCCCCCTTGTGGGGAGGGGCTAGGGTCGGGGGCACCCCGATATTCGAGGCCTGGGGTTCCCCCCCACCCTGTCCCTCCCCCACAAGGGGGGAGGGAACGCTGCGGCGCCCTCCGTTTCGTCTTCGAGGGTCGGCGCAGCCGGTGATCGGCTGACACCAAGGCTTGACCGGCCCCAACCCCGCGCCGATAAAGCCGCATGGTCGCGGTCAAATCCTTCCAGGCTGATGCCTTCCTGAAGGCGGTCGATCGTCTGCCATCGGCGGTGCTGTTCTACGGCACCGATGCCGGCCTCGTCGGCGAGCGGGCCTCCACGCTGGCGCGGCGGCTGGCCGAGGCGCACGACGGCGAGATCCTCCGCCTCGACGATGCGGACCTGGAGGACAACCCGGACAAGATCGGCGTCGAGCTCTTGACACGGCCGATGTTCGGCGGGCGCAAGGTCGTGCGCGCGGCGACGGGCCGGCGCATCAACGCCGCCTCGCTCAAGCCGCTCGTGGAGATGGGCCGGCTCGAGGGCTTCCTGATCGTGGAGGCGGGCTCGCTGCGCAAGGGCGATGCGCTGCTCACCCTGTTCGAGACCGCCGCCGGCGCCGCCGCCGTGGCCTGCTTCCCCGACGAGGCGCGCGACCTGGAAGGCATGGTGGGCGAGGTGCTCGCCGCCGCCCGCATGCAGATCGCGCCGGAGGCCAGGAAGCTGCTGGTCGCCCGGCTGGGCGCCGACCGAGCGCTGTCGCGCGCGGAGGTGGAGAAGCTGGTGCTCTATACGCGCGGCAAGGCCCGCATCGAGGAGGCCGATGTGGAGGCGGCGGTCGGCGATGCCGCCGAGACGGCGCTCGACCGCGTGGTGATGGCGGCGGCCTCCGGCCGCGCGGGCGAGGCAGTGCGGGAGTGCGAGCGTTGCCTGACGGGCGGTGAGGACGCCCAGCGCATCATCCTGGCCCTGCAGAGCCACTTTCTCCGCCTGCACCGCCTGCGCAGCGGCCACGACGCGGGCCGCTCCCTGGAGGACCTGATGCGGGCGCTAAAGCCGCCGCCCAACTTCAAGCAGAAGGCCGCCATCGAGCAGCAGACGCGGCTGTGGACGGTTGCGGGTCTCAATGCGGCCCTCGCCCGCATAGGCGATGCCGCCAAGGCCGCGCGCCTCAACGGGGCGCTCGATGCCACGCTGGCCGAGAATCTCCTGCTGGCCCTCGGGCCGCCATCCAATCCCCGGCTCCAGCGGGGCCGGTGATCGTGCCTCACAGCGGTGCGGGCCGCCGATGCAGGCCTCCGACGCAGGCCCAGGCGTTGTCAGGAGGCCGCCCGCGCCAGCACGGGCTGACTCGGCAGCCACGTGTCGTAGAAGCGGCGCTCGCAGTCCTCGGCGTTGCGGCCCGAGACCGAGCCGAGCGTGGTCCAGCCCCGCCGATCGAGCGACCAGCGGCGCAGCGTGCCGGCCTCGAGTCCGATGAGCAGGCTGATGCCGATGGCCGCCAGGGTGGTCCAGCCGGGATGCAGAAGCTCGCTCTGCCGGACGAGCTCGATCACGCCCTCGGCGGCAAGGTAGCCCAGAAACGGCCACCACAGACGGTGCGCCAGCAGCCACACCGGCGCGAACAGCGCCGCCGTCCAGGAGAAGCCGTCGCGCACGAACGTCAGCCGCTCCGCCCGGTCGATACGGTCGGCCGGCGGGTTCGGCTGTTCGTGCACGGTGAAGGTAAGCATGGCGCGCTGGCTTCTGGGCTTGAATCGGCTGTCTTCTATCGGCTCGCCACCCGGAAGGCGAGCAGTTTTGGACAGGCCGAGCCGGCGGCAGGCCGTGCGCCTCGACTATCCGCCCTGCGGGGCGTCGGAGTGGCGCTGCGCGCCGGCGGCGCGGGCGTATTTCTCGCGCCACTTGGGGCCGGGGCCGCGCATGTAGTGCTTCTCGGGCCGGTAGGGCGCTCCGATCGACTTGCGGAACCACTGGGCGCGCCTGGCGGCGCGCCTCAGCAGCGTCCGAATCAAGGTGAAGCCTGCATCTGTTGTCCGGGTTTGCATCGGCGTCTCTCTCGACCGCAAGGCACCTCTTTGTCGGCAACTACGCAGCGCACCCGATGCTGGATCGGCCGGCATCGCACGCGCACGACATGTTTATCCGTCGGACATGAAGGACGTTTCGACGAGCGGCTGTCCGTCGCCGAGGGGCGACGGATAGCCCCGGACCGGCACGATTCCCCGGCGCTGAAAACGGGCAACATCGTTTGGATCACGGCCCCCTCTCCGCAGCAACCGGGACCAATCGGAATAATGTGGCCAAACGGTGCAAGGTGTGGGCTGCGAGTCGGATTGGCGGAAAGGTGTGGCCGGAGCATCGACTTCTCGAATGGGCCGGAATGGCCGGCATTTCTGGGCGAGGCTCGCCGTAAGGGGAAAGTTAACGATAACCGGTTATTAACGCTGCGCGATCCGCGGGGAAGCCTCCCCGCGTCATCAAAAGGGGGCAGCTCATGCTCAGAAGGTCGCTGGCAGCCGTCATCGCGCTGGGGCTCCTGCTCTTCGGCGCAACGGTCTCTCTGGAGGCGCTGGGACTGCTGTTCCACGCGGCCGTCCCGGACCTGCAGCAGCGCGTCGAGGCCTTCGTCGCCCGCCTGGAGGCCGATCTGAGCCCGGTGGACCTGCCGGAAGAGCCGGTGGAGGTGCCACAGGAGACGGCGCAGGAGTCGGCGGGGCATGATGCCGAGCGCGCGGCGGCCGCAGAGCCGGCCCTGGAGGGTGACGGCGCCGCCACGGCGGCCGAGGTGGCGGATGCAGTCGAGCCTGACAGACACAACGCGCGGGTAGCGGCGGCCTTCAGCAGCACGATGCCAGATCTCCGGCCTGAGACCGCAACCGAGCCCGAAGAAGGCGTGGCGCCGGCGCCCGTCGAGCCCCGGGAGCCCGCCGCGGTCCCTGCCCCGCTCCTCGCCGTCCAGCCCGCCAGCGCAGCGCCCGTCGCCGGACCACCCGTCCTGCGCGCGACCGGAGCCCACCGGGCAACGCCGGCGCGAGGCCCTGTCGGCTACGCAGCCTTCGGCTGGCCTCTGCTCGATTGGCTGACTTTGTAGACCTGTAGGGTGGGTTAGGGCCGAAGGCCCGTAACCCACCCTGGCACGCGAGATTGCCGATGGTGGGTTACGCGCGTCGCGCTAACCCACCCTACGGGCTGCGATCCAAACGATCCCCACGTCTCGACCGATACTCCCGCCAGTGTGGCGGATTCGCACGCTTCGGCGATGGCGGAATGGCGCCCGCGGAGGCAAACAGAATAAACTGCACCGGCATTCGTAATTCATCGGATGGACGGCAGCGGTCTGCTCTTGACGGACAGCCCCTCCGTCCCGACATCGCCCAGCGACGCCGCCAGGATCACCCATGACCGCCCCAGCACCGTTCCCCGAGGTTTGGCACGGCACCACCATCCTCACCGTGCGCAAGGCCGACAAGGTGGTGATCGCCGGCGACGGCCAGGTGAGCCTCGGGGCCACCGTCATCAAGGCCAACGCCAGGAAGGTGCGCTCGCTCGGCAAGGGTGACGTGATCGGCGGCTTCGCCGGCGCCACCGCGGACGCCTTCACCCTGTTCGAGCGGCTGGAGAACAAGCTGGAGCAGTATCCCGCCCAGCTCACCCGCGCCTGCGTCGAGCTCGCCAAGGACTGGCGTACCGACCGCTATCTGCGTCGGCTCGAGGCGATGATGCTCGTTGCCGACCGGCAGGTGACGCTGGTTCTCACGGGCACCGGCGACGTGCTCGAGCCCGAGGGTGGCACGATGGGCATCGGCTCCGGCGGCAACTACGCGCTGGCCGCGGCCAGGGCGCTCATGGACACCGATCTCGCCGCCGAGGAGATCGCCCGCAAGGCCATGGCGATCGCCGCCCAGATCTGCGTTTACACCAATACGAATGTGATCATCGAGGCGCTCGACAGCAGCAAATGACCGCGATGGACCAGCTCATCGTCGGCTGCCGCGGGCCGGGGTGCCGCGCGTTCTCACCGACCCCGACGCGGCCAACGCGCGCGCCATCCGCGCCTACACCAAGGCGGGCTTGCATGCGCATGCCCCCGTGGATACGCCAGACGGCGGCGGCCTTCTCATGATCCGCGACAATCCGACGATGGGGTAAGGGCTATGCTCCAGAATGCCGATCTCGACGCCGCGGTCGCCGACGGTACGATTACCGCGGCCCAGGCCGCGACCCTGCGCGAGCTGGCGCAGCGGCGCGAGCGGGAGCGCGCTGCCGCGCTCGGCCACGAGGAGCGGTTCCGCTTCCTGCGCGGCTTCAACGACGTGTTCTTCGCCATCGGCGTGGTGCTGTTCGTGGCCGGCCTCCTCTTCTTCACGCCGCGCGGCGCCTCCGGCTATCTCATCGCGGCCGCGGTGGTGTGGGCCCTGGCGGAGGTCCTCGTGGCACGCATGCGGCTTACTCTGCCCGGCATCCTGCTGGCCATCGCGTTCGTGGCGCTCATCTTCGCCGCCTCGGTGCGGATGCCGGCCGAGACCTGGCTCGGCGCCGGCATCGAGCTGCGGGCGCCGACGGCGCTCAGCGTGCTCCAGAGCCTGCAGTACTACCCCGGCGGGCCGCTCTTTTTCGCCGCGCGGGCGCTGGTGCCGGCGGCTGCCGCGGCGGCGTTCTACTGGCGTTTCAAGCTGCCATTCGCCCTGCTGCCGCTGGCCGCGAGCCTGACGGTCGCAGCGCTGGGGGTGGCAAGCTTCCTTCTGCCCAACGCCACCGGGCTCACCGACACGGTCGTCCTGCTCCTGTGCGGCCTCGGCGTGTTCGCCGCCGCCATGGCCTTCGACGCCTCCGACCGCGAGCGCCTTACCCCGCGGGCGGACTGCGCGTTCTGGCTGCACCTGCTGGCGGCGCCGATGATCGTGCGCTCGGCCATGCTGCTGTTCGTCTCGCCGCTGGCCGGCGCCATCGGCATCAGCGGCGAGCCCCTAAGACGCAACATGAACGCCGAGATGGCGGTGGCCGTGATAATCATCGTGACCGTGCTGGCGCTGGTGGCCGTCCTGATCGACCGGCGCGCCCTGCTCGTCGCCGGGCTCACCTATCTCGGCGCCGCCATCGGCTTCGCCCTGACCGGGGCGGGCGGCAGCGGGGCCGATGGAGCCTTCGTGGTGGCCGCCACCCTCGTCATTCTGGGCGCACTTGTGCTAACGCTGGGCGCCGGCTGGGTGCCGCTGAGGCGGCTCCTGCTCGCCCTGCTCTCACCGGCAATCGCCAACCGCCTCCCACCCGTTCCCGCGCGCACCTGAACCCGTCCTCAAAAATGCCATGACCAGCTTCTCCCCCCGCGAAATCGTCTCCGAGCTGGACCGCTTCATCGTCGGCCAGAAGGACGCCAAGCGCGCCGTCGCCATCGCGCTCCGCAACCGCTGGCGGCGCCAGCAGCTGCCCGAGGACCTGCGCGAGGAGGTGCTGCCCAAGAACATCCTCATGATCGGTCCCACGGGCTGCGGCAAGACCGAGATCTCCCGCCGTCTCGCCAAGCTCGCCGGCGCGCCGTTCCTCAAGGTGGAGGCCACCAAGTTCACCGAGGTGGGCTACGTCGGCCGCGACGTGGATTCGATCGTGCGCGACCTCATGGAGGTGGGGATCGGCCTGGTGCGCGAGACCAAGCGCCGCGAGGTGCGGGCGCAGGCCGAGAAGAACGCCGAGGAGCGCGTGCTCGACGCGCTGGTGGGTCCCGAGGCGCGGTCGGCCACCCGCGAGGATTTCCGCCGCCGGCTCAGGGGCAACGAGATCAACGACCGGGAGGTGGAGGTGCAGGTGGCCGAGAGCGGCCCGCAGCTGCCCACCTTCGATATCCCCGGCGGCCAGGTCGGGATGATCAACCTGAACGAGATGCTGGGCAAGGCACTGGGCCAGCGCACCAAGCCGCGCCGCATGACCGTGGGCCAGGCCTACGAGGTGCTGCTGGCCCAGGAGGGCGACAAGCTGCTGGACCAGGACCAGATCGTGCAGGAGGCCATCCGCAGCGTCGAGAACGACGGCATCGTGTTCCTGGACGAGATCGACAAGGTCTGCTCCCGCTCCGAGGCCGGGCGTGTCGGCGCCGACGTGTCGCGCGAGGGCGTGCAGCGCGACCTGCTGCCCCTGCTGGAGGGAACCACCGTCTCCACCAAGCACGGGCCGGTGAAGACCGACCACGTGCTGTTCATCGCCTCGGGCGCCTTCCACATGGCCAAGCCCTCCGACCTTCTGCCCGAGCTGCAGGGCCGCCTGCCGATCCGCGTGGAGCTGAGGCCGCTCACCAAGGAGGACTTCCGCCGCATCCTGGTGGAGCCGGAGGCGAGCCTCATCAAGCAGTACGTCGCGCTGATGGCGACCGAGGGCGTCCATCTCAGCTTCACCGACGACGCCATCGATGCGCTCGCCGCCATCGCCGCCCAGGTCAACGCCACGGTGGAGAACATCGGCGCGCGCCGGCTGCAGACGGTGATGGAGCGGGTGCTCGACGAGATCTCCTTCGAGGCCACCGACAAGGGCGGCGAGACCCTCTCCATCGACGCGGCCTACGTCGAGGCCCGCATCGGCGACCTCGCCAAGAACGCCGACCTGAGCAAGTTCATCCTGTAGCGGTGTCAGACCTCTCCTGACGTTTGCACCCGTCATCCCGGAAGTCGAGCCCCGCAGGGGCGAGACTGTCCGGGATCTCGCGAGGTGAGTCGAAGCCTACGCGGAGATCCCGGCTCGGATCGCTGCTCGCCTTTGGCTCGCATCGTTCCGGCCGGGATGACGGGTGGAAGTGGCAGTGTCAGTTCTGACCGAGCCGCATCAAAGGCCGGCGGCCGCGGCGGCGTTGAGCTGGCGGGCGCGCTCTTACCATTTGCGGGCGAGGGCCACGTCCGGCTTCACGCCCTGCACCTCGAGTCGCTTGAGCTCGACGGGATCGTAGGTGACCGCCAGCTGCAGGGCGCCGGCAGCGAGACCCGCATCGGCCGCGCGCTCGAAGAAATCGCGCGCACCCATGACGTTGCCGTTGGCGAGATAGGCCTCCCCGCGCGCCAGCAGGCGCTCCGCCCTGGCGCGCTGCTCGGCTGCCGCCTCCGGCGCCGTGGGCTCGGCACTCGCCAGCTGCGCGCCCCCTGAGGCCGGCGCGGGACGCGAAGCGACACCAGCCCCCGATTGGGGAGCCGTCCGAATGACCAGCAAGCCGAGTGCGTCGGCGGATCTCACCCGCATCCGTCATAGCAGCCGAGCGTTTTCTTGCGGTGCACGCCCCAGGTCGCCAAGTCGCGCAGATCGGCCCTTCGGCCTACCGCGCCGGCAGCACCATCTGGGTCTGGGTGACGACGGCGACGAGCTTGCCGTCCTCGGAGCGGATGGTGGTCTGCCACACCTGCGTGGTGCGGCCGCGGTGGAGCGGGACGGACTCGGCGGTGACCCGCGTTTGCTCCCGCGCCGCGCCCATGAAGTTGGTCTTGGATTCGATGGTGGTGGTGCGGGCACCGGCCGGCAGGTTGGCCACCGTGCCGACCGCGCCCACCGTGTCGGCAAACGCCATCAGGGCGCCGCCGTGGCAGACCCCGCCGGCGGTGCAAAGGTCCGCGCGCACCGTCATGCCGGCGACGATCTTCTCCGGCGTCATCACCTCGATCTCGACGCCCATCAGGCCGGGAAACAGCGGCTGGAGGAGCTTCTCAAGCTCCGCTGCGGTCGGCATCGGCGGCTTCCTTCCTGGGCGCTGTTGGGCTGTACAGTCGCGAGCTCGCGAAGGCGTGAAATCGATCTCACGACCTCCGACTTCACGACCATCCTAGCGTGGAAACGCCGCCCTGTCCGAGGCCGAGGCGCCGAGGCGTCTCAGGCCGTCGACGGCGGCCTGGGCGGAAGGATCGGCGGCCAGCACGCGGCGGTAGTCGGCGATCGCGTCCTGGACCCGGCCCAGCGCCTCGTAGACGCGGGCGCGCGTCTCCAGGAACTCAGGGATCTGCGGATCGAGGTCGGCGGCCCGCTCGGCGTCGCGCAGGGCGCGGGAAGGCTGCTCGGCCTTGAGGAGCACCGACGCCCGCGCGCTGTAGGCCGCAGAGTAGCGTGGATTGAGCTCGACGGCCTTGCTGTAGTCCTCCAGCGCCCGCTGGTACTGCTCCTTGCCCTCGTAGGCCGTGCCGCGCTTGAGGTAGGCCGCGGCATAGGCCGGGTCGAGCTGGATGACCCGCGTCTGGTCGGCGATGGCGTGGTCCAGCTCCCCCTCGCTCAGGTAGGCGGAGCCGCGGTTGAAATAGGCCGTGGCATCTCGCGGGAACTGGCGGATGCGCTCGGTGCACCCACGCAGGCGGCGGTCGGCGTCCCGATCCTGCTCGCAATCCTCCAGCGGGCCGGCATAGGCGGCCGTCTGGCAGAGCACCACAACAATGAGCGCGATCCACTTCAGCATGCAGCTGCCCTCCCCGGGTGGACCCTCGATGCATTCCAGCACCGCATTGTGGCGGCAATGTCGCCGCCTTGATTTCACCCAATTTTCCCGGTGGCCGGCGCTTTGGCACGGCGCACCGCTTGTCCGGAGACAGAGCTACCGCGATTCGGCGGCCACGCCCGACGACTGTGTGCAGCCGGCGCCGAGCACAGCTCAGATCAGCCGGCGCGCGGCCCGCCGCAACCCCTGCAGGATCGGCTCGAAGGCCTCCTCGTCGCGGCTCTCCGGGTAGACCATGTAGACGGGCGAGCTGAACGCGCGCGACCGGGGCGGGATGCGCAGGCGCCGCCGGCTGACGTGGTGCCGCACCAGCCGGCGCGGGAAGTAGCCCGAGGCCTCGTTGCTGAGCAGATAGTCGAGCCCCATCGACCCGAGATCGAGGTTAACGCCCGTATTGGCGAGCTCGGGGAAGGCCGCCGCATGGTCGGCCTGGAAGTCGGGCCCCCAATCGACGAACACATAGTCGGTCTGCGAGCGCCTCCGCCCCGTGGCGCTGGTGACCAGCACGAACTCCTCGTCGAACAGGTGCTCGGTGGTGAAGCCCGGTGGCTGCCCCGGCTGGTACATCACCGCAAGGTCGAGCGTTCCCTCCAGCAGACGCTGCACCATCACCGGCGGCAGGCTGGCGCTGGCCGAGATGGCGATGTCGGGCACGTTGCCCCTGAGCCAGGAGATCCACTTGATGAGAAAGCCGTCCCAGAGCGCCGCGGGCGCGCCGACCGCGAGATGGTCGCGGTGCTGGCCGGCAAGCCCGACCTCGTGCTGAGCGTGCTGCCACAGCCGCACCAGCGCCAGCGCGTGCTTCTGGAACTGCTCGCCGGCGGCGGTGAGCGCCGCGCCGTTCTTCGAGCGGTCGAACAGGGTGCGGCCGAACATGTCCTCCAGCCCCTTGATACGTGCGCTCACGGTCGACTGCGTGACGTTCATCTTGCGCGCAGCGTCGATGAAGCTGCCGGTCTCGGCGACCATCAGGAACGTGCGTGCGAGAGCGATATCCATCGGGGCCGCCTGCGTGCGCTGACGATGCCGAGAAGCATCTATCGAAAAATCCGATAGGCGTCAGCGGAAAAATCCGTTTGTGCACTCGCCAAAAAATTTTCACATTGCAGTGACCCGGACCCGATTCGGGTGACACATGATTGGACAAGGATCAAGTAAGGATCAAGACGATGAAGGCGAAGAAGAAAGCTGCTGCGAAGAAGGCCCCGGCGAAGAAGCCTGCCAAGAAGGCTGCCAAGAAGAAGTGAAGGCCGTGTGCATCCTTTGAGCAGGGCTACGATGGTGCGTGCCACTGCGATGGCTGTGATCGGGATTGTGCTGGGCGCCACCGCGGCGCAAGGCGCGTCCATCAGCAACCGCGACGAGCGCGAGTACACGGTGACGATCATCGAAGGTGAGGCCAAGGCGGATCACGCGCTGAAGCCTTCGCAGACCTTGTCGGATGTCTGCCTCAAAGGATGCACCATCCGGGTCAATGGCAACGCGGACGGCGAGTATCGCCTGACGGGGGGCGATGTCGTCTCGATCGAGGATGGGACCGTCTACTTCGACGCGCCCGAGACCCCGGAAGACCCCGCTTCGCCTGCCACCAAGGGCAAGGCGCGAGGCCGCACCAAGGGCTAGGGGTGTCGCCGGCCCGTGTGTCGTGTCGAGGCTCGCTTAGTTGCGGGCCTGTCCGGGTGCTTGGCACCGGGCGCGGCTGGTTGCGGTCTTTTTCCCGCTTCTCTTACTTGGATGTGGGCGAACGGCCTGTGCGGCGGGCGCGCTCGGCTATCTGGCCGCGCCGCCGGCCGTGGGGCTCGCGGCGGTGGCGCCGAAGCGGCGCTCGAAGGCGGCGCGCAGGGCGCCATCCACCTCGTCCAGGCTGACCTTCCGCCCGAGCGCGGCGAGGCTGGTGACCCCGGCGTCGCGGATGCCGCACGGCACGATGCCGGCGTAATGGGTAAGGTCCGGCGCCACGTTGAGCGCGATGCCGTGCGAGCTGACCCAGCGCGAGAGCCGCACGCCGATGGCGGCGATCTTGGCGCGCGGCTGCAATGCGGCCTCGTGACCGGGGTCAGACCCCTCGCCCCGACCTCCGAGCTGAATGTGAGTCTTGGAGGCGAGGGGTCTGACCCCGCCGGGGCTCACCCAGACGCCGACGCGCCCCGGCCATCGCTCGCCGCGCACATCGAAGGCCGCGAGGGTGTCGATAATCCAATCCTCCAGCGCGGCCACATAGGCGCGCACGTCGCCGAAGCGGCGCCTCACATCCAGCATGGCATAAGCCACGCGTTGGCCCGGCCCGTGATAGGTGTACTGGCCTCCGCGCCCGGTGCGGTGGACCGGCAGCTGCATCGGGGCAATCAGGTCCTCCGGCTTGGCGCTGGTGCCGGCGGTGTAGAGCGGCGGGTGCTCCAGCAGCCAGACCAGCTCCGAGGCGGTGCCGGCGGCGATGGCGGCGACGCGCCCGGCCATTGCGGCGCATGCCGCCTCATACGGCACCGGGTTGCCAGTCACCGTCCATTCGATGGGCGGGAGCGGGGCCGGGGCCATCGTCTCGGCCGATGCGGGGCGTCGCGTCGCTGTCGATTGGAGCGGGTTTGCCATTTGGCCCCAAGATGGCGCTTGCGCCCGCATTTGGCCAGGGCGCCGCTGCGGCGTCAGCTGCCGGCCCACTATCGGCCAACTAAACTATCGGCCCCCTTGGCCGCTTATTTGCGCCGCGCCGGTTTGCTACAGAGCGGCAGCGACGATGGCGGTCGTGGCGGAATTGGTAGACGCACTAGCTTGAGGGGCTGGCTAAAGCCCCTCCACCTTCCGCACCCCTCCCTCGCAAACCCCCAAAAACCCCAGCATTCCCAAGGCTTTCCGACGAGGCCGGTACTCCACGTACCTCAGCCTTCCCAAGCTGCACTAGCTAGGAGCCTGTCCACTTTGTGTGGGTAGGAGGCGGCGAGGGGCGGATTGGGTGAGATTGGAGGCAAGAGGCCGCAGGGAGCGGCCTCAGGCGGCTGCGAGCCCCGCTTTCTGCGGCATCGGCGTTGCAGCGGAC
>Ga0068862_100000331_pt1 | contig 51655 bp, 26 predicted proteins | sample KBSSwiS52_FD_66598 | JGI IMG/M metagenome (GOLD analysis project Ga0068862, IMG submission 66598) | Switchgrass rhizosphere microbial communities from Kellogg Biological Station, Michigan, USA - KBS Switchgrass S5-2 | ecosystem: Host-associated > Plants > Roots > Rhizosphere > Soil ...
GACGTATCCATCCCTATGCGGCTAATCTCGATCACGGACGGTCTCCTCGCTTGAGATCCTACAACGACTCACTCTGGCACATTTTGATGCCGTTGGGGGCCGTCCACTCCAACAGCGGGACCGCTTGTTCGGCGCTCGCCTCGCCGGGTCTTCCCGACGCCGCTGGCGCAGGACGGCTGGCGAGGCGCTTCACCACATTCTCGAACCGGACCTCAGAGCACCCAGCTTCCCGTCAGCGCGGTGACATCGCCGGTGAACAGGATCGAGAAGTCGGCTACGCCATTGCCATCGGTATCGCCGAGCAAGGTCGTGGTGTTCGAGCCACCGTCGAACGCCAAGGTGAACTGGCCGGCGACATTAGAGAACGCCCCGACCTGTGTGAACGCCTCGTTCGTTCCCACCGTATTGGCATTGGCATCGATCCCCGACAAATCGAGGATGTCGCCGGCGTTGAGATCGGTGATGCGGTCGGCATTGGCGCCGGCCGCGCTGTCGCCGGTCGCGAGATAGACGAAGCGGTCGTTGCCGCCGGCACCCGCCAGCACATCCTTGCCCGCGCCGCCGGTCAGCACGTTCGCCGCCGTCGATCCGGTCAGCGTGTCGCCAAAGGTCGAGCCCGAGATGTTCTCGACGTTGACGATCGTGTCGATGCCCTGGCCGCCGCCGGCGGTCTGCGCGGTGGCGAGGCCGAGATTGACGGTCACGCCGCCGGCGGTGACGCCATAAAGGATCGTGTCGATGCCGGCGCCGCCGTTGACGCTGTCATTGCCGGCGCCCGGCGTCAGCAGATCGTCGCCATTGCCGCCGAGCAGCGTGTCGTTGCCCGATCCGCCGTCGATGATGTCGTTGGCGCTGGCACCGTCGATGATGTCGTCGCCGGTGCCGCCGCTGATCGTGTTGACCTGCGTGCTGCCGGTCAGCGTATCGTTCAGGGTCGAGCCGACCAGATTCTCGATCGACAGGAAGGTGTCGAAGCCGGCACCGATCGTGTTCTGCGCGGTCGTCGTCGCGAGATTGACGGTCACGCCGGTGGTGGCGGTCGCATAGCTGGCGGTGTCGCTGCCGGCGCCGCCGTTGACGATGTCGTCGCCATTGCCGCCGATCAATATATCATTGCCGCCATTGCCGACGAGATTGTTGTTGGCGCCATCGCCGGTGAACTGGTCGTCGAAGCCGGTGCCGTTCAGGTTCTCGATCCCGCTCAGCGTATCGCTGCCGGCGCCGACCGTGCTCTGCGCGGTCAGGATCGTCAGATTGACCTTCACGCCGGCCGTGGCCGTCGCGTAATTGGCGGTGTCGATCCCGGCGCCACCATTCAGCGTGTCGTTGCCGAGACCACCGACCAGCGTGTCGTCGCCGTTTCCGCCGGTGAAGACATTGCCGAATTCGTTGCCGGTGATCACGTCGTTATACGCGGTGCCGATAACGTTCTCGATGCCGCGCACGGTGTCGATGCCGGCACCGCCTGTGTTCTGCGCCGACTGGCTGATCAGGTTGAGGGTGATGCCCGCGCCCAACAGCGAATAATCGAGCGTGTCCAGACCCGATCCGCCGTCGATGAAGTCGCTGCCGAGATCGCCGGAGATCGTGTCATTGCCGGTGCCGCCGGTCAGGCTGTTGGCGTTGGCGTCACCGGTCAGGATGTCGTCGAAAGCGGAGCCGAGCAGACCTTCGAAGCCTGTCAGCGTGTCGCTCCCCGCGCCGCCGGTCGCCTGCGCGCCGACCGCCAGCAGGCTGATTGTGACACCGGTCGCCGCGGCCGCGTAGCTGGCGATGTCGGTGGCGCCCGCGCCGCCATCGATGCTGTCGTCGCCGTCGCCGCCCTGCAGCGTGTCGTTGCCGTCGCCCCCCAACAGCGTGTCGTTGCCGCCGAGGCCGTTGATCAGGTCGAGGCCGAGCCCGCCCGCGATCACATTGGCAGTGGCCGTCCCACTCAGCGTGTCGTTGAACGCGGTGCCGATCAGATTTTCGAAGCCCGAGATCGTATCGGTGCCGGCGCCGAGCGTGCTCTGGCCCGCTACCGTCGAAAGGTTGACGACCACGCGCGCCGTCGCCGAGGCGTAGGTCAAAGTATCGACGCCGTTGCCGCCCGCCAGCGTGTCATTGCCGGTGCCGCCCTCGATCATGTCGTCGCCGTCGCCGCCGTTGATCGTGTCGTTGCCGCCGCTGCCGTTGAAATTATTGGCGCCGGCATTGCCGGTCAGGCTGTCGTTGAAATTGGTGCCGATCGCGCCTTCGATCGAACTCAGCGTGTCGCTGCCGATGCCCGCGCCGCCGGTGATCGTATTGGTCGCGAAGTTGACATTCACCGCCGAGGTTGCCCCGGCGAACGACACGCTGTCGACGCCGTTGCCGCCGTTCAGCGTGTCGTTGCCGGCCCCCCCGACCAATATGTCGTCGCCGTCGCCGCCCGACAGGATGTTGTTGCCGGCGTCGCCGGTCAGGATGTCGTTGAACGCGGAACCCGCGACATATTCGAAGCCTGAGATGGTGTCGTTGCCCGAGCCGCCGGTCGCCTGTGCGGTGGCGACCGCGAGGCTGATCGTGATGCCGGCGGTCGCGCTGGCATAGCTCAACGTGTCGACGCCGAGCCCGCCGCTCAGAATATCGTTGCCGGCGCCGCCGTCGAGCGTGTCGTTGCCGCCGCCGCCATTGATGCTGTCGGCGCCGTCGAAACTGGTCAGGACGTCATTGGAACCGCCGCCGGACAGCTGGAAATTCTCGACGCCGCTGAACGTCGCCGAACCGGCATAGTCGCCGGTCAGCTTGCCCGAATAGCCGGTCGCGAGCGAGCCGGTCACGGCGACGCTGAAATAGACCGCATAGCCCGAATAGCTGCGGTCGAAGATCAGGGTGTCGGTGCCGGCGCCCATGTCGACGGTGTCGTCGCCATTGAGCAGCTTGACGCTGTCATTGCCGTCGCCGGTGTTGAAGACGGCGTTAGCGACGATATTGCCCTCGATCAGATGATCGGCGAACGCGCTGCCGGTGACGGTGCCGCCGAACGTCTCGAAATTGAGAATCGAATTGGTGCCGCCGCTATTCTGCTGGCCGGCGAGGGTCAGATCGATGGTGACGCCGACGGCCTGTCCGGAGAGATCGATCCCCAACACGTCGACATTCGCACCGCCATCGACGATGTTGGCGCCGGCGCCGACATAGATCGCGTCATTGCCGGCATTGCCCGAGACGGTGTCGTTGCCGTCGCCGGTGGTCAGCGTATCGCCGGCGCTGCCGCCGAAGATCTGAAAATTCTCGACGCCGGTGAACGCGGCGCTGCCGGCATAGTCGCCATACAGCGTGCCGGCATAGCCGGTCGCGAGGCTGCCGGTGATGCCGACGCTGAGATAGACCGCATAGCCGCTATAGCTGCGGTCGAACACGAGCGTGTCGGTGCCGCTGCCCAGATCGACGGTGTCGCTGCCGTTGGTGACGCGGACGAGATCATTGCCGCCGCCGGTGGAGAAAGCGGCGTTGACGGCATAATTGCCCTCGATCAGCGTGTCGCCGAACGACGATCCGATCACCTGCCCGGCGAAGGATTCGATGTTCATGATCGAAATGGTGCCGCCGCTGTCCTGCTGGCCGGACAGCCGCAGGTCGATCGTCACGCCCGTCGCCTGGCCGCTCAGGTCGATGCTCAGCGTATCGGTGTCGGCGCCGCCATCGACGGTGTTGGTGCCGCCGCCGACCGTCAGTGCGTCGTTGCCGGCATTGCCCGCGACGATGTCGTTGCCGTCGCCGGTGATCAGCGTGTCGCCCGCGCCGCCGCCGCGCACCTGGAAATTCTCGACACCGCTGAACACCGCCGACCCGGCATAATCGGCGTTATAGGTCCCGGAATAGCCGGCGGCGAGACTGCCGCCGAGCGCCGTGCTCAGATAGACGGCGTAGCCGCTGTAGCTGCGATCGAAGATCAAGGTGTCGGTGCCGTCGCCCAGCGCGACCGTGTCGCTGCCGGACATCACCGCGACCAGATCATCGCCGGTGCCGGTCGAGAAATTGCCGTTCGCGATGAATGTGCCTTCGCGGAAAATGTCGGCGCCGGCCGAGCCGACGACGGTGCCGAAGCCCTCGAAATTGCGGACCGAGTCGCTGCCGCCCGAGGCCTGCTGCGCGCCGCCGCCGATCGTCAGGTCGATCGTGATGCCGGCGGCCTCGTCCGACACGTCGATCGAGAGCGTATCGGAATCGGCGCCGCCATCGACCGCATCGACGCCCTTGGCGACCGCGACGACATCATTGCCGGCGAGCGTCTCGACGACGTCGTTGCCGTCGCCGGTGGTCAGCGTATCGGCGGCGCTGCCGCTGAAGATCTGGAAATTCTCGGCGCCGGTGAAGTTCGCCGAGCCGACATAGTCGCCGGCATAGACGCCGGAATAGCCGGCGGCGACGGTGCCCGACAGCGATCCGCTGAGATAGACCGCATAGCCGGTAAAGCGATAATCGACCACCAAAGTATCATTGCCCGCACCCAGCGTGGCGACATCGCTGCCGCTCCTGACCGAGACGAGATCGTTGCCGGTGCCGGTGTCGAACGTAGCGTTGCCGGCGACGGCGGTTTCGTAGAACGCATCGTTGAAGGCGGAGCCGGTGACGGCCCCGAACTGTTCGAAATTGCGGATCGACCCGGTGCCGCCGGCCTGCTGCTGGACGTCGAGGCCGAGGCGCAGATCGATCGTCACTCCGACCGTTTCGTCGGACAGGTCGATGCTCAAACTATCGGTATTGCCGCCGCCATTGGCGCTGTCGTTGCCGCGCCCGACCCCGATCAGATCGTTGCCGCCGCCGCCCGAGACGATGTCGTCGCCCTGGCCGGTGACGATGTCGTCGCCGGCCGAGCCGCCGCTGATCGTGAAATCCTCGATGTTGGAATAGGTTACCGTGCCGACATAATCGCCGGAAACGGTACCGGTATAGGCGCCGAAACTGCCTTGCGGTGCGCCCATGTGGACGGCGTAGCCGCTGGTCGAATAATCGGAGACCAGCCGGTCGCGACCGCCTTCGCCATCGACGGTGCCCGAGGTCGCGACGATCGTGTCGTCGCCGCCGCTCTGGATCGTCGATCCCGGATCGCCGCGCCGCGCGGCGGCGCCGAACTGACCCGACCCGACCCGAGTCCAGCCATTGCTGTCCGTCAAACTGTCGATGAAGCGCATCTACTGTCTCCCGCACGCCCGGCGACGAAAGGCCGCCGGCTCCACACCATTTCCCCAGAAGCGGGAATGGCGCGGGCAGGGGGCCACCAACGGGCGAAAAAAGATTCGAGCGATTCTCCCGATTTACGTGCGCGCAGAGCGCGCGGCGCTTGGCGCGCGCGCCGTTATGGGACAGATTGCCGGGGTGTGATCCGCGGCATTGCCGAAGCGGCGTTCGTCAGGCTTCTTCAGCCATCCCGATGGGGATCGTAGTCCGGGGCGTATGCCGGGCGGTGGGGATGTCGGACGCGATGCAGCCTGTTCTGGTGGTCGATTGCTATGGCGAACTCCGGCGGATCGCGCGCCAGCTGCTGGCGCGCGAGCAGGGACAGGCGCTGATCGATCCGACCGAACTTGCGAACACGGTTGCGATCCGCCTGCTGGCGCTGCGCGACGATGCGGTCAACGACGAGGGCCACATGCTCGCGCTGTCGGCGCGGATGATGCGACGCGAGCTGATCGACCAGGCCCGCGCGGCTTCGTCGGCGAAACGCACGCCGCCCGAGCACGTCACGACCTGGCCCGACGCGCCGGCGACGGCGGGCATTGATGCCGAGGCGCTCGACCGGGCGCTGGCGGCGTTGGCAGACTTCTCGCCCGAACATGCCCGCATCGTCGAGCTGCGCTTCACCTTCGGGCTGACGGTGGAAGAGACCGCGCGGCTGACCGGCCTCGCGGCGCGGACGGTGAAGCGCCGCTGGCAGGCGGCACGCGCCTGGTTGCACGATCATCTGAACGGCGATGCGGCCGCGCTCGCCTGAAACCGAACGGCGCGCGCTCGCGCTCGTCGAACGGCTGACCGCCGAAGATACGCTGACGATCGTTCCCGACGAGCTTGCCGCCGAACCGCCGGAGGTGCAGGCGCGCGTCGCCGAACTGATGCGCGGCTTCGGCGGCGCCCGCGCGGCGATGCCGACCGAAGTTCCCGACGCGACGCCCGCACCGCCGCCGCCCGAGCGGATCGGCGCGTTCCGGCTGGAGTCCCTGCTCGGTGCCGGCGGCATGGGGCAGGTATGGCGGGCGCGGCGCGTGGAGGGCGGCTTCGATCAACGCGTCGCGATCAAGCTGATCCATAGCGAACGCTTCTCCGAGGCCGCGGTCGGACGCTTCGATGCCGAGCGGCGCATCCTCGCGCGGCTCGACCATCCCGGGATCGCGCGGATCATCGATGGCGGCCGGATCTTCGATGAAGGCCGAGACTTCGATTACGGGACGACCGGCAACGGCCAACCCTGGCTGGCGATGGAATATGTCGAGGGGCTTCCGCTCGACGCCTGGGCGGCGGCGAACGCGCCGACGCTCGAGCAGAAAGTGGCGCTGATGCGGCGCGTCTGCGAGGCGGTGCAGGCTGCGCACGAGCAGCTGGTGGTTCATGCCGACCTCAAGCCGGGCAACATCCTGGTGCGCGCGGACGGCAGCGTCAAACTGCTCGATTTCGGCATCGCCCGATTGATCGCCGCCGACGACGGCGACGGCGTCGAGGAGATCAGCCCGTTCACGCGCGCGTTCGCGAGCCCACGCCGGCTGGAGGGCGCTCCGCCCGCGATCACCGACGATGTCTACGCGCTCGGCGTGATGTTGCGCCGGATCGACGAAGCGGCGACCGACCCGGACCTCGCCGCCATCGCCGGCCGTGCGGCGGATCCGGACGACGCGCGGCGTTATGGCAGCGTCGAGGCGCTGTCGACCGATCTCTGCCGCTGGGCGCAGCATCTTCCGGTCGCGGCGCGGCCGCTGGGCACGGTCGCACGCGGGCGGCTGTTCGTCCGGCGCCATCGCACCGGCGTGGCGCTGACGGCAGCGGCGATGGCGGTGCTGCTGGCGATCAGCCTGTTCGCGACGTTCGCGTGGATTCGCGCCGAACGCGCGCGCGCCGATGCGGATGCCCGCTTCGCCGAGGTGCACCGGCTGTCGCGCTTCATGCTCTACGATCTCTATGACGAGCTGGGCAACGCACCGGGCACGACGGTGGCGCGAACCCGGATCGCGGCGACCAGCGGCGCCTATCTCGATCGCTTGCGGGTCTCGCGCGGTGCGCCCGCCGACCTGCTGCTCGATGCGGCGAGCGGCTATCGCCGGCTGGCGATGGTGGAGGGCGTGCCCGACGTCACCAGCCTCGGCCGGTCGCGCGCGGCGCTGCGGTCGCTCGACAAGGCCGAGGCCTTGCTCACCGAGGGACTGGCGGCCCGGCCCGACGATCCGGCGCTGCTCGAAGAACAGGGCTGGGTCGACGCCAGTCGCTGGACGCTGCGCATCGACAATGTCCACGCGACGCAGGTCAGCCTCGCCGCGCGGCGCTGGTTCGATCGCGCGCTGGCGATCGAACCGGGCCGGCCGGGCGCGCTGCTGGGGCGCATCACCACCGAGAAGAACGAGGCCTATGACATGATCTGGGCCAATCGCGCGCGTGAAGCGATGCCGATCCTGCTGCACGCGCTGGCGCGGCTGCGGGCGATCGACGTGCCGCCGGCGCTCCGCCAGACCGCGCGGCTGCTGGAGACCAGCCTGCTCAACCGGCTGGGTGACGCCCATTATTATGCCGGCGACATTCCGGCCTCGCTGCCCTTCTATCGGCAGGCCGGGGCGATCGTCGATGCCGAACTGGCGCGCAAGGCGAGCACGCCGGTGTGGCTCAACCGCAAGGGCGAGGTGGAGTGGAATCTCAGCGGCAGCCTCAACGACAGCGGACGTCCGAGCGAGGCGCTCGCCGCCGCCGACCGCGGGATCGCGGCGCTCGATCAGGTGCTGGCTTATGGTCCGGACTCGAACGCGGAGAAGCAGCTTCTGATGATCTACAACCAGAAGGCCGACGTGCTGCGCGGCATGAACCGCAATGCCGAGGCCGTGCTGCCCGCAGCGCTGAGCGTCGCGCTGCGCGAACGCCGCTATGCCGCCGAACCGGCCGATCCCGAGCGCCGGCGCGATCTGGCGCTGGGCTATCCGTCCTATGCGCTGATCCTGGTTGCTGCTGGACGCCGTGCCGACGCCTGTCGCGAGATCGGCAAGGCGGCGCGGCTGTGGACCGAAATCCGCCGCGCGAGAAACCTCACCAGCCTCGATGCCGGCAAGAGCGTTCCGGAGTTCCAAGCGGTCGAACGGCAATATTGCGCAGGGTGAGCGATCGCCTGATCATTGTTAGTGCGAATGTCACAAAGATCTGCCATAAGCAGTTCAAGAGCCGGCAAGAGCCGGCCATCGGAGAGGATGCCCATGACCCGCCCGCTTCCGCGCGCCCTGATCGCATGCATGTCAGAAGGACGCCAGCCGCGCCCTCACGAAGTCGAGGCGGTCGCCGCGCGGATCTGGCGCGAGGCGTTCTGCCAGGACAGCCTGATGAACTGGGCAAGCGTGCCGCAGGGATCGAGCGACTATCGCAAGACCCTCGCGGTGGCGTCGGCCGCGCTGGGGCGCTGACGGCGCGGCGTCGCGATCGAGCAACGCCATCGGCGCGCATGGCCGGCCCGGCCCGGCCGGCCGCCGATCGCGGGCGGCTTTGACCGGCGCCCGCGTCGCTTGCCGCGCATGAGCCGCCGATCTACACCGCGTCATCGACTGCGCGCGCAGTGGAAGGCGAAGTGCCGGATATGCGCTGCCGTCGGGTGGGGAAAGACAATGGGGAAGATCGCTCTGGCCGCGCCTGCCAGCCTGTTCATGGCCGGCCTGTTCATGACGGGCACCGCCTTTGCCGGGCAGCAGGATTTCAAGCTGATCAACGATACCGGCTACACGATCAAGGAAATCTATGTGTCTCCGGCCAAGTCGGACGACTGGGAAGAAGATGTCCTCGGCCGCGATGTCCTCGGCGATGGCGAGCAGACGAAGATCACTTTTTCGCGCGACACCGATTCATGCCTGTGGGACATGAAGGCGGTCTATGAGGATGGCGATACTGCCGAATGGACCGGCTTCAATCTGTGCGAAGTCTCCGTGATCGCCGTTCATTACGACGCCAAGACCAACACGACGTCCGCCACCTACGAATGATGGCGGGGCGCATTGCGCGCCTGTGTATGGCGATCTTGACACGTCTGTGCCGCACGGCGACGATTGGCGCGATGGATCGGGGGCAGCATTGGCCGGGTTGAGACGCATTGGCATGCTCGTTGCGCTGGTGCTGGCGTGCTTCGCGTTCAGTCTTCCGGCGTCAGCGCAGATCGGGCGGGTCAAACTGGCGGTCGGCACGGCCTCGGTCCTGCGAGCCGGGCAATCGCTGCCGGCAAAACCCGGCCTCACGATTCTCGAGGGCGATACCTTGGTCACGGGCGCCAATGGCAGGATCGGCGTCACGTTCGTCGATAATACGCGCATGTCGATTGGACCGAATTCGCGCATTGCGATCTCCGAATTCGTCTTCAATCCCACCACGCGCAAAGGGAAATTCGTGACGCGGGCGGACCGGGGGGCGCTCGTTATCGTTTCCGGGCAGATAGCTCATGAGAATCGTGACGCCATGCGTGTCCGCACGCCGACCGCTCTGCTGGGTGTGCGGGGAACACGATTCGTCGTTTCCGTGCCGTAAAGCGCATGAGGGCAATCCTGGCGCTCGCACTGTCCATGCTCGCCGGATGTGCCGGGCATGAAACGACGATGATATTGTTGCCGTCGGAATCCGGCGGGCCGACGGGTGCGGTGGTGGTCATCGACCCGACGGGCAAGGGCGAAATCGTCATCGATCAGGCAAACGAGCAGGCAAGAGCGCGAGGCGGGACCGTCGTACGATCCGCGCTCTCTCCGCGGCAGATCGATCAGCGTGTCGGAGCCATGCTGCAGGCTGTGCCGAAAGCGCCGTCACTATATTCATTGTATTTTACTGCGGACACCGGGGATCTTGACCTGGCGTCTCTGGCGGTTCTGCCAGCCCTGTTCGCAGAGATCGCCAGGCGTCCCGGTGCCGACGTCGAGATCGTCGGCCATACCGATACTGTTGGTGACGATGCCTATAATGATGCGCTTTCGCTGCGCCGGGCGGACGAACTCGCCCGCGTTCTGATCGCAAAGGGTCTCGATCCGGACATCATCCGGACCATCGGCCGCGGCGAACGCGATCCGCGGGTCCTCACCGGCGACAATGTCGCGATGTCGGCCAACCGCCGGATCGAGGTCATCGTCCGCTGAGGCGCGCGGCCGGGATCCCGCTGGACCTCACTTCTCGGTCGCCTGGAACACGCCGTCCCATTCCGCACCTGGCGGGAACGCCCGATAATGGGCGATCCGGTCACGGTAGAGATCGAACAGCCGGCCGCCGAGATACGGTGCGCCGGCCGCCTCCATCGCCACGAGCGCCGCTTCGGCCTGGTCCCAGTCCATCGCGCGATAGGCCGCGAGCAGGATGGCATGCCGTTCGGCCAGGACGGCGAAAGCTTCGGTCGCGCGCACGGCGGGGCCACCGATCAGCGCATGAACGGTTTCGGGCTGCTCGCGTCCGACGACGCGCACGCGATCGAGTTCGAGCAGAGCATAGCCGTCCAGTCGCCGCGCCAGCGCATCGCCGATCGCTGCCTCCACCCCATAATATTTGGTCAGCCCCTCGATCCGTGAAGCGAGGTTCACGGCGTCGCCGATCATCGAATAGTTGAGACGATGCTCGGAGCCCATATTGCCCACGCAGATGCGCCCGGCATTGAGGCCGATGCCGATCCGGACCGTGCCCGGCCACGGATATCTGCCCTCGACCGGCATGGTCGCATTGAGTTCGACGAGCCGTTCGATCATCGCCAGCGCGGCATTCGCGGCGTTCTCCGCATGGTGCGGATCGTCGAGCGGCGCGTTCCAGAACGCGATGATCGCGTCGCCGACATATTTGTCGATCGTGGCGCGTCCGCCGAGCAGGATGTCGGTCATCGGTGTGAGGAATCCGATCAGGAACCGGATGATCTCGTTTGGCGACATCTGTTCGGACAGCGCCGAGAAGCCGCGGATGTCGCAGAACATCACGGTCATGTCGCGCTCTTCCCCACCAAGTTCGAGCGCGCTGGGATCGCGGGCGATGCGATCGACCAGTTCGGGTGACAGATAGCGGTCGAAGGCGCGATGGATTTCCGCCCGCGCGCGCGCCGTTTCCGCAAATTTGACCGTCGCGACCGCCAGCCCTGCCGCCATCCCCATGCCGAGCGGCAACACCGGATCGAGCAGCAATTGGGCTCGATCGAACGAGAGCCAGCTCGCAGCGAGCGTTGCGGCGACGATCATCGGGGCGAGCGGCAATGCATAGCCGCGCAACCATGCCGCGCCGATGATCGCCATCAGCGCCAGCGCGATACCCAGACCGAGTTCGAGCGGACGGCCCCAGTCCGGCCGCGCGAGAATATGTCCATCGATCAGCGCCTCGACGGCCTGGGCCTGGACCATCACGCCATAATGCGGACCGAACGGAGTCGTGACGATATCGCTGGTCCCGGCGGCGCCGAGGCCGACCACCACGATCCGGTCCGTCACCATATGCTTGCGGAAGTTCGCGCGGAAAAGGTCGACCGCGCTGATCACCGTCTGTCGTTTCGGATCGCCAAATCGCAATATGGCGCTGCCATCCGCGTCGAGCGGGATGAATCGGCCGCCCAGCCGAATCCCGCGGAGATTGCCATTCGACGCCGCGGGTGCAGGGGGTTCGCCGCCCAGGGCGACCTGCGTGATCGCCGTCGCCAGCCCGGACGTGTCGGCGCCGCCGACCCTTGCCGCGACGGGAATGCGCCGCACCACGCCGTCGTCCTCCGGCGCACCATTGATGAGGCCGCGCGCGACCACCATCGCGTCGATCTCTTCGAGATTGTCGATCGACCGCGCATAATGCGCGACCGAAGGCGGCAGTGGCGCGGAAAAGGCCGGGGCATCGGCGGAGGGGCGCGGGGCGACGGCGTCGCCGGCAATGCCGACGCGGCCGGCGACCACCGGCGCCGCGCCGATCGCCTGCGAGAAGGTCGAGTCCATCGATGGCAGAGCGCGGATATCGGCCGCCGCCTGGGGCGGCAGTTCGGGATAGAGGCCGGCGATCGTCGCACCGTTGAAGCGATCCCGTTCGGGAAAGATCATGTCGAGTCCGATCACGGTCGCGCCGGCCTCGTTGAGGCGTTCGACCAGATTGGCCATATAATAGCGCGGCCAGGGCCAAGGCCCCATCTCGCTTATGCTGTCGTCGTCGATCAGCACGACCGCGACCTTGCCGTCGAGTTCGACCGGCGACATGCGCTGGAACCAGTCGAACAGCGGCCGGGAGGGCGCAGCACCTGCCGGGAGCAGCACCGCCGCCGCCAGCGCGGCGGCGAGCAGTCCGATACCCCAAATCCGGAATCGCCTGAGCGCCGCCGGCATCTCCGTACCCCCAAGCCCCGATCCGTTTCGCTCCTGTTATTGGGGCGGGTGCCGGTGATGGGAAGCGATTTCATCGGCGACCGAAGCGATCGCCGTCGATCGACCGCGCCGAAGGAAAATTCATCATCCGCAACAATTGCTGAACTTCTTCCGGCGTCATCCGTGTCGGCGGGATATGGACGCCCGGCGTCGTCCGGCACAGTTCAACCATGCGCCGGATGTCGGCGATACCGGCGTCGAACCGCTCCAGCCTCGGTTGGAGCGCGCTGCGCGACGAGCGGAATTCGGACACACGCCGCTCGTCGACTGGTTGTTCGGCGAGGTGTCAGATATCGGGCCAGATATCGGGACCGTGCTGGTGTGATGGTAGACGATGCCGGCCGACGCGCCCGACGCCGTTTCGAACTCATGCCTGGACCGGATTCGCTCGCTGAACGGCGACCGGATCGATCGCAAGCCAAAACGGCGCTGGACCTGCCGGCGGCTGTGCCTAAGATCGCGCGACAATTGCAGCCGGGACGATGATGATGAAAACGCAACTCAAGATCCTCGCCACGATTGCCGTGGCGACGACGCCGCTGGCGGCGCAGGCCGAGCTCAAGCCGGGAACCCGCGCGCCGGCGTTCAGCACGCAGGCGGCGCTGGCGGGCAAGCCGTTCGCCTTTTCGCTCGCCAGCGCGCTGAAGAAGGGGCCGGTCGTGCTCTATTTCTTCCCCAAGACCTTCACCTCGGGCTGCACGATCGAGGCGCATGAATTCGCCGAGAAGACCGCCGATTTCGCGAAACTGGGGGCGACGGTGATCGGCATGTCGGCCGATTCGATCGCCGATCTCTCGCGCTTCTCGAAAGAGGATTGCCGCGACAAGTTCGCGGTGGGCGTCGCCACGCCGGCGATGATCAAGGGCTATGACGTCGCGCTGGCGATGGCGCCCGGCCGCTCCAATCGCACCTCCTATGTGATCGTGCCCGGCGGCAGGATCATCTATTCGCACAATGCGATGGAGCCGCTCGGCCATATCTCCGGCACGTTCGCGGCGGTCCAGGCGTGGAAGGCGGCGAAGCGCTGATCGACCGGCTGGCTGGAGCGGGGTCGCCCTGCGGCTTCATCGCGCCTGATTGGGCAAGAATTCCAGCCGTCTTATGCCATAGAGCAGATAGATCCGGTGGCGGACCACCCACCAGGACGCAAAATTCTGTGTCGAAAGATCGGGCAGACGGATCGGTTGTACGTCGACTCGCCTGACCCGGCCGCGCATCGTACTGGCGAACGCGTTGACGCAGACGGCAAACCCGTGGGCCAGCTCGATCATCACGGCAGCGCAGACGCCGTAACGCAGCCTGGTCGCGAGCGATTGTTGCTGCCGGTGGGAGAAGTCGGGCGGCGTCTTGCCCCAGACGACACGGAATTCCTCCGGCACACGAATCCATCGGGCCGAGGCGTGCGCCGATGACCGCAGCATGTCGCAGTGGCAACGACGGCATTTACTGAATGCGAAGCCCTGGGCCGATATGATTCCGGGCGCGACCGGAGAGTGATCGCGCATGTGGCACAGCAAATTCATCTTTTTCATCCGCTGCTTCCTTGCAAGATTTGTAATTCGTCATGTGGCTGGCGAGCAGCTTGAGGTCGGCCGGTCCCGTCGTCATCAGTTGTTCGAGATCCCAGATCTCGAAAGTTTCGCCGGCCGCAATCAGAAAAAGCGATTCGCCGAGGCCTGCGAGCTGGCACATCAAAGGCGGTATGGTGACGGAACCCTTATGGTCCATCGTAAAATAGTCGACGAAACCATATGCGCGACGAAGGCGATCATGATGTTCGATCAATTGATCCGGCGCGAGGCGATTGCGATATTCGAAGGAATTATCGTGCTGTTTGGTCAGAAAGGATTCCTGGCAGACGACGAGGCATTTCGACGTGCGATGAAGACCGACGACAAGCTGACTGATATTTTTCTGGCAATTTGCGGTTCGACGGAATTCGGGAGGCATGACGACACCGCCACGACCGTTCATCCTGCAAATCGCGCTACCCAGATAGATCGTTCTCATGCGTACCCCGCAATTCATATGGTTAATATCTGTTCATATGAGCGGCGCTTTCTAGATCGTAGAAACACCTAGGCGCCGATATCGCGCAAAAAATGCATCGGTTTCATTCGTGAAAGTCACGATTCCCGTATAAACACGTATGCCATAGTATAAGATTCGAGCAGGTAAAATTACGTAGGACGTTCATCGCGCATAATCCTACGTATCATTACCTAGAATGGAGCGATTAATCTGAAACAGGGTTTCGTTTACCGAGAAGACATGCCTAAATAAGGATCGGTCGGGCGACTCGGAGTTGCCGACCCGGGAGAATTCGCTGTGACAGACCTGCAACCCATATCGATCGAAAGACTCTATCCGCACATCGTCGTGATCGGGGTCGGCGGTGGCGGTGGTAATGCGGTTGCCAATATGATCGCCAACGGGGTGAGGGGCGTGCAGTTCATCGTCGCGAACACCGATGCCCAGGCGTTGAACGGCTCGCCATCGCACCATCGCATTCAACTGGGCCGCCACACGACCGACGGCCTCGGTGCCGGCTCGGCGGCCGAGATCGGCAGACTGGCGGCCGAGGAATCGATCGAAGCGATCGTCAGTGCGCTGCGCGGCGCGCATATGGTGTTCATCGCGGCGGGCATGGGCGGCGGAACCGGCACCGGCGCGGCGCCGGTGATCGCGCGCGCCGCGCGCGCGCTGGGCATATTGACGGTCGGCGTCGTGACCAGGCCGTTCGACTTCGAAGGGCGCCGCCGGCGGAAGACCGCCGATGCCGGCATTGCCGAACTCGAACAGCATGTCGACACGCTGATCGTGATTCCCAACCAGAACCTGTTTCGCGTCGCCACCGCCGAGACGACGTTCAAGATGGCATTCGAAATGGCGGACGACGTCCTGTCGCAGGGCGTGCGCAGCATCTCCGACCTGATGGTGGCGCCCGGCCTGGTCAATCTGGATTTCGCCGATCTCTGCTCGGTGATGGGCGGGATGGGCCTGGCGATGATCGGGACCGGCGAGGCCACGGGTCGCGATCGCGCGACGACCGCCGCCACGCTGGCGATCGCCAACCCTCTGCTCGACGGGGTGATGGACGGCGCGCGCGGGCTGATCATCTCGATCGTCGGTGGCGACGATCTGGGTCTCGTGGAGATCGACGAGGCGGCAAGCTATATCAGCCAGGTGCTCGATCCCGACGCCCAGATCATCTGGGGATCCGCGGTCGACCCCAGCTTTACCGGCCGCTTTCGTGTGTCGATCATCGCGACCGGGCTGAAATGCGGCGAGGAAACGCCTTCACTGTCGATCACCGACATCATCGCGGCCCAACACCCGGTCGTCGAGCCAGAAGCGACGGTGATCTTTGCCGGGCCGAGTCCGATGGCGCCGGCCATCGCACCACCGGTGGTAGCGCAATTGCCGCTGCCGATGCCCCCGGCGGCCACGGTCCATGTCGAAGCCGATGCAGGCGACTGCCTGTCGCTGGAGGTGGTCGCGACAGAAGTCGTTGAGCCCGAGACCAGCGGCCTGGCACCGGCCGCGCTCCCGCTTCCCGCCGGCAGCGTCGAAATCCCCAGCCGCAGCTATCACGCCGCACCGGGATTCCATGCGCGCGAACCGCATGGCCCGAGCCTGTTCGACCGGATTTTCAACAAGGCGCGAGCGGCAACGTTCGACGATGTCGGCGCTCCGCGATCGGCGGTTGGGTCGGCGGGATCCGGGGCGACACCAGCCAATGTCGCAGGTCGGCAGCGCGGTATTCCGGTGGTAATTTCAGCCAACCGGGCGGGCACCGCTGCGGCAATCTGATCGAGAACTGGAGTCGGGCGATTTTCCACGCCAGCACGCCGTGCACAAGCAGGAGCGATTTCGATGCAATTTGAAGGATCGATCACCAACAATGTGCAGAATGCCGTTGCGAGCGCAAAACGTCTGCGAGGGCAACGGGTCTATCGCGAGACCATCGCGCATTGGAACGAGGTGCTCGCCGAGGCGCAGAGCTGCAGCGTCACGCTGGACGCGCGCGAACGTGACACGCTGGAGCAGGCGATTCAGCGGCTGGCGCGCGAGATCAGTTCCCGTTCTGCGTGAACGCGTCGCAGCCGGGGCAATGGGGGCTTTCCCCGGACCCCGGTGATCGTCTTGCGGAGTCCGGTCGAGCCTTGCCGTCCTGCCTGGAACGGCAGGGGCCGACGATCCCGTCCGGGACACGACCGCGGCATCCACGCAGGCTGAATCTCCGCATTGAAATCACCGTCAAATCCGGCTTCAAGGTGCGCAACCAGGGAGACAGCGGCACATGAAGGGATATGACGACGAGGTCGACGAACGGTTCGGACCGCTCGACGTAAAGCAGAACGAGCGGCTCGTGATCGCGGCGTCGTCGCTGGGCACCGTGTTCGAATGGTATGATTTCTACCTCTATGGGCTGCTCGCCGCCTATATCTCGGCGCAGTTCTTCTCCGGCGTCAACGAGACCACCGGCTTCATCCTGGCGCTGGCGGCGTTCGCGGCGGGTTTCGCGGTGCGGCCGTTCGGGGCTTTGGTGTTCGGCCGGATCGGCGATCTCGTCGGGCGCAAGAACACCTTCCTGGTGACGATGGGGATCATGGGCCTTTCGACCTTCGCGGTCGGGCTGCTGCCCAACTATGCGACGATCGGTGTCGCGGCGCCGTTCATCCTCGTCGCGCTGCGGCTGGCGCAGGGGCTGGCGCTGGGCGGCGAATATGGCGGTGCCGCGACCTATGTCGCCGAACATGCGCCGGAGGGGAAGCGCGGATTCTATACCAGTTGGATCCAGACCACCGCGACCTTGGGGCTGTTCGCGGCGCTACTGGTGGTGATCGGCCTGCGCACGGCGATGGGCGAAGAGGCGTTCAAGGCGTGGGGCTGGCGGGTGCCGTTCCTGGTCTCGATCGTGCTGCTGGGCGTATCGATGTGGATCCGCATGCAGTTGTCCGAAAGCCCGGTGTTCCAGAAGATGAAGGACGAGGGCACGACATCGAAGGCGCCGCTGACCGAGGCGTTCGCGCGCTGGGGCAATCTGCGCTGGGTGCTGATCGCGCTGTTCGGCGCGGTCGCGGGGCAGGCGGTGGTCTGGTACACCGGCCAGTTCTACGCCTTGTTCTATCTCGAGAAGACGATGAAGGTGGATGGCGCGACCGCCAACATCATGATCGCGATCGCACTGGCGATCGGCACGCCGTTCTTCGTGTTCTTCGGCTGGCTCTCGGACCGGATCGGACGCAAGCCGATCATCCTCACCGGCTGCGCGATCGCCGCGATCAGCTATTTCCCGCTGTTCGGCCTGCTGACCGATGCCGCCAATCCGGCGCTGGCCAAGGCGCAGGCGACTGCGCCGGTGACGGTGGTGGCCTTCGCCGACGAATGCTCGTTCCAGTTCGATCCGGTCGGCCGGAACAAATTCGACAGCACGAGTTGCGACATCGCCAAGGCCTGGCTCGCCAAGGCCGGCGTCAACTATGCCAATGTCGCGGCGCCGGCGGGGACGGTGGCGCGGGTCGATATCGGCGGACGCAGCTTCGTCGCGCCCGATCGCGGCACGGCGTCGTGGAGCGCCGACGCGTGGAAGACGGCGATCGCCGACTATCAGGGTGAGCTGAAGGCCGGGCTGGCGGCCGCGGGCTATCCCGCCGCGGCGGATTACGACCAGATGAACAAGCCGCTGGTGATCGCGGTGCTGACCGCGCTCGTGCTGCTGGTGACGATGGTCTACGGCCCGATCGCGGCGATGCTGGTCGAACTCTTCCCGTCGCGGATCCGCTACACGTCGATGTCCTTGCCCTATCATATCGGCAATGGCTGGTTCGGCGGCTTCCTTCCGACGACGGCGTTCGCGATGGTCGCCGCCACCGGCAATATCTATTACGGCCTGTGGTATCCGGTGACGATCGCGGCGGCGACGGCGGTGATCGGCATTTTCTTCCTGCCCGAGACGTTCAGGCGCAATATCGACGACTGATTTGCATCGCATTCATGGAGTGTCAGGATGTCGCATTACCGCGGTTTCGCCTATTTGGAGATCACTCGCGGCCTTAACCGGTGTCCGCTGCCCGCAAGGGAGTGACTCGCGGCCCTTAACCGGTGTCCGTTTTCCGCAAGGAACGATGAAGGGGAAGCCGCAGTGCTTCCCTTTCGCGTTTTTGCCGAAGTTGCCGCAATCGGCCCAATCATTTCACAGCTTCTCACTTTTTAGCGATCGTCTCAACGACTCCGCTTGCAATGTAGGATTTCTCCTAGCATCAGAACATAACATGAACTTCTGGTGAGTCGCAGCGGCGATGGAGGTGGCCTATGACGGTGTTGCAGGATGATCTGGCGGAGGATGTCGTCATCGACGATCCCGAGGATCGGGATGACCAATTTGACGGGCAGGCGTGGGCCGAGATATGCCGGCGGGGATCGCGACGGCTGCTGCGGGCGATCCTCGCCTATCAGGCGAAACGGGCGCCGCTGCCGTGAGCGTCATCGCCACTGCCCTCAAGCATCTGATCGCCGCCGGGCTCTCGGGCGAGGCGCTGCTGCGCGCGGTCGAGGAGCTCGAGGCCGTGCTGCCGTCGCGCTCGGCGGGCGCGGAGCGGCAGGCGCGCTATCGCAACCGGCGCAAGGCGTCGGCGGCCGTCACGCGTAATGCGCGTGACGATGGTGACGGATGTGACGAAAGTAACGCGCGTGACGGCGCTGACGCTCCCCCCAATGATATATATTCTAACCCCCCTGTTCCCCCATCACCTGACGGTGATGGACCCCCGGTCATCGCCGATGCCGGCCCCGATGGTGCTGCGACGGCGGCACCGTTCCCGCCGCGGGCCGCGGTGGCGGTGTGGAACGAGATGGCGCAGCGCCGCGGGCTCTCGCCGTGCCGGTCGCTGGCCGGCGAACGGCTCGCCCGGCTGAAACGCCGCATCGCCGAACATGGCGAGCAGGGCTGGCGCGAGGCGGTGGCGGCGGTGGAAAAGTCGCGCTTCCTGCTCGGCGAAACCGGGCGCAGCGGCTGGAAGGCGAACATCGATTTCCTGCTGGTGCCGACGCATTTCGCCAAGGCGCTGGAGGGCGGCTATGGCAACGACGCTGCGGCCTCCGCGCCCGCCGGCCGGGTGACCGCGGCCCAGCACCGGGCGACGCAGGTCGCGCGTGCGCGCTGTACGAGCAGCTGGGGCGGGTCGACGAGGCGGCGGAGATCCGGCGGGAACTGGCGGCGGGGGGCGGGTGAGGCGGGCATTGCGTCACCCGCGCACTGCGGGCAATGATGGTGGCAATCGATCGGGATGCGGCAGATCGCGCAGGGCGCCCGCCGATCTGGCGCATGGCGGCCGGACTGGCGATCGCCCCGCTTCTGCCCGCCGCCGCGCTGGCGGGCAGGCGGATCGCCTGGGAAGCCTGCATCGGTTGCTGGGTCGCGCTGTTGCTGGCCTATGCGATGCTGGCGCTGACGGGCTTCATTCGACTTGGCGTGCCGGGTGATTCGAACCTGAAGAACGTGGTGCGGGCCGCGCTGCTGGGTATGGTCATGACGGCTGCGACATCGCTCGCGGTCGTGCTGATCATGCCGCCGTTCGCCGGATTCGTGATCGCGGTGATGGGGGGACTGGGGCTGGTGAGCGGATTGGTGTTTTGGGTGCTGGTCTACGCGGCGTGGTAGCGCCTCCGTGAGCGGGTGATCAGGATGTGGGCGACGGTGCCGTCGGCGTGACTCGCGCGCGCCACGACGGAAAACGGCGCCGCTGGCGCGACGCCGTTCCCTGCCATGGGAGGCAAGATTGAGCCTTTCGAGCGCCGGGAGCTGAACACCGTGCCCGAACGGCTCGCCGGCCGCCCGGCGAACCGGGCGACCGGGTGGGGATCAGCGGGTCACGTTTCCGACTTCGCTCGGCGCGATCTCGCCATTGTCGTCCTTGTTGTTCGCGTCTTCCTCGCCCTGCGCCTTGATGGCGTCGGCCTTGTTCTCGAGCGCGTCTTCCTGCATCTCGTTGGTCGCGTTGTCGGCCATGTCCTCATAGACCTGCGCGTTGGCCTCGGAGGCCTCCTCGATATTGTCCGCTTCCTTGCTCTGGCAGCCGGCGAGGCTCAGGGCGGCGGCGGCCACGGCCGAAATCATCATCATCTTACGCATATATCTGTCCCTCCGTTGGGTGACGTGACGAGGCGGTTCTTCTCGTGCGGAAGCCAGATCGCTTTGCTCGTCCGATCGCCATCACCGCGACAAAATGCGCCGTATCCGAAATGGTTCCCGAATTTGATCGATTGATGTTGCGTCGGGCGGCGGTGGCGGCCACCGCGATTGCGCCGGGGCGCGGGAGTATGGGCATGGCCGAGATCATCAACCTGCGCACCGCCCGCAAGGCGCGTGCGCGCGCCGAGGCGGCGGCGAAGGCGGCCGAAAACCGCGTGGCGTTCGGCCGGACCAAGGCCGAGAAACAGGCAGCGCGCGACGAGATCGCGCGGCGCGCGAAGTTGCTGGACGGGGCGAAGCGCGAGACGGGTGACGAACCGCGGCCGGATGTCGAACCGCGCTGAGGTCTCGTGCGGGTCGCGAAGTCAAGATTTCGGTCGCGCGAAAAATTACATCCATTTCGGATCGATTCGGCGGACCGCGACTGGACGACGATTTCGATGTCGTAACAATGGCGCAAAATCGCCATTTTAACCTTGTAGCGTTGACAGCTTGCGCGGGAAAGGCAAGCGTCAGATTCTTCGGGTTGGGGTTTCGGAATGTCATGGAATTGTAACGCCGCGAGTGCGGCGCTTTTCGTGCGCACACGGGCGTGGGGGGCGGAGCGGGCAATGATCGTTTCGTCTATCTGGCGACGGGTAACAGCCCGGCCAGCAGCAATGCCGACCGGATCCTGGATTTTGCGGCGGGCGACGTGCTCGATCTGTCGGCGATCGATGCCAATGCGAATACGGGGGGGGTGAACGATGCATTCGTACGGGTGGCAAGCTTCTCGGGCTTGGCGGGGCAGGTCAGGGTGGCGTTCGTGGCGGGGACCAATATGACGACGTTGCTGGGCGACACCGACGGCAGTGGCGTGGCGGATTTTTCGGTGCTGTTCACGGGCGATGTGACTGCGTTGACGGGGACGTGGGCGCTTTAGGCAGCGCGGCCCGCGCGGGCCGATACGATATCAATTTGTTTCCGGGGGGTATGAAAATGGCGATCATCAACGGCACCGAAGACGCGGACGGACTGAATGGCACGAGCGATGCGGATATCATCAACGGCCTTGGTGGCGATGACCTGCTGAGCGGACTCGCGGGCGACGACACGCTGAATGGCGGGGACGGCAATGACAGCCTCGTCAGCGGGGCGGGAACGGATGGGCTGAACGGCGGCGCGGGTGATGATATGTTGACGCTGGGCGCCGGTCAGGTGCTCGGTGGGGCGATCGATGGCGGTGAAGACTTCGACTTTCTGCTCTTCCAAGGCGCGACCTTCAGCGCCTCATCCGCAACAGCGACCTTCGCCGGTATCGAATCCGTCTCGGGCTTGCTCGTCGGGACAGTTGGAGACGACCGGTTGAACCTCTCGGGCATGGGCCAGTTTTCGGACGGTTCCTTTCTCACCATCGGCGGCGGCGCCGGTGCGGACGTCATCGTCGGCAGCGCCACTAACGATGAAATCAGTGGTGATGGCGGCGACGACGCGCTCGACGGCGGTGAGGGTGCCGATGTCCTCTACGGCGGCGCCGGCACGGACTCGTTGAACGGCGGAAGCGGGGACGATTACCTGCAGCTGGGCACAGGGCAGATACTCGGCGGCACCATCGATGGCGGCACGGGCTACGATTATCTCGTGCTGCAGAACGCGACATTTGGCGCAGGTTCCGGCTCGGCCCGGTTCCGCGGTATCGAATCGATCGAAGGCGGGATCAGCGGCACGAGCGGGACCGATATGATCGATCTCGGCGGCAGCGGCGTGGTCGATGGCTATCTCGAGATTTACGCCGGAGCCGGCGACGATCATGTGACGGGCGGAGACGAATCCGATGTGATGTATGGCCAGGCCGGCAATGACGTCCTGAATGCCGGTAGCGGAGCCGACATCGTCAATGGCGGCGCCGGCAAAGACGTGCTGAACGGCGGGGCCGGCGCCGACGTGTTCGAATTCCTTGCGGACGCCATCGTCGACGACGAAGTCGACGGCGGCGAGGGGAAGGACGAGATCCGGTTCGAGGACGCCGGCTTCAATGGCGGATCGGGTGACGTGCGCTTCACCAGCATCGAGGCGATCGCGTTCGGGTACGGAAGCCTGCGCGGCACAGCGGGCGACGACGTGCTCGATCTTCGTTCGCTGACCGCTCCGACGATCGCCGGCGCCTATTTCGACATCGATGGCGGTGCCGGCAACGATCATATCAGCGGCGGGATCGAGGATGACCATGTCCTCGGCCTTGGCGGCAACGATATCCTAGATGGCGGCGGGGGCGACGATTTTCTCTATGCCGGGAGTGGGACCGATACGCTGAGAGGCGGCGACGGCAACGACGTGCTGGACATCAGCAACGGGCAGATGCTGGGCGGCGTGTTCGATGGTGGCGCCGGCGAAGACGTTCTGTCGCTCAGCGATTTCGGCGTTGTCAATTTCAACGGCGCATCGGGCAGCGCGCGCTTCGTGAGTATCGAATATATCAGCGGTACTTCGGTTTTCCAGGGCACTGCCGGGGCGGACGTGCTCGATCTCACCGCTTTGAACGCTTCGACGATCTCGGCCCTGTTTTTGATCGAAGCCGGCGCCGGCGACGACCGCATCGCCGGCGGCGTGGAATTCGACGAGATCTTCGGCGGTCGCGGGAACGACATTCTCCACGGCGGGGGTGGCGATGACATGCTCCACGCGGACGCCGACATCGACCTGCTCTACGGTGACGAGGGCAATGATCTGCTGGAATTCGGCAGCTCTTCGCTGCTGGCTGGCGTTGCGGATGGCGGCGTCGGCAACGATACCCTCGGCTTCGACGACGCCAGGTTCGATGCATCGTCGGCGAACGCGCGCTTCGTCGGCATCGAATTTCTCTCCAACTTCGGCAGTCTGACGGGAACGGCGGGGATCGACGTTTTGAATCTGAGCAGCCTGACCGCGTCGACGATCGCCAATTCTTACTTGTTCATTTTCGCGGGCGAGGGTGCCGATCAGATCACCGGTGGTATCGAGAATGACGAGATCAGCGGCGGCGGCGGCGACGACTTGCTGAAGGGCGGCGGCGGCGGCGACGTTCTGAACGCCGGGCAGGGCAGCGATGCGCTCAGTGGCGGTGATGGTAACGATCAGCTGATCCTCGAAGGATCGTTGGTCGGCGGCGTGATCGATGGCGGCGCGGGCCACGACACGCTTACCTTCAACGATGTGCAGTTCAATGGCTCATCGGGCAATGCGCGTTTCATCGGCATCGAATCGCTTTTGAACGGCAACAACAGTTTCACCGGCACCTCGGCAAACGATATTCTCGACCTGGGCATCCTGTCCGGGACGGGGTTCGCGAACAATTATTTTTACATCTCCGCCGGGGCAGGCGATGATCGAGTGACGAGCGGGGCTGCGAGTGACGATATCGGCGGCGGTGGCGGCGACGACATTCTCAACGGCGGCGGCAATACCGATTTCCTCGCCGGCGACGGCGGCAATGACCGACTCTATGGCGGCAGCGGCGCCGACCTGCTCGATGGCGGCGCCGGCAACGACAGGCTCGATGGTGGGGATGGCAACGACGTGCTCTATGGCGATTCGGGCACGGATTCGCTTTACGGCGGCGGCGGCAACGATCGGCTCGAATTCGGCAATACGCAGATCTTGGGTGGCACGATCGACGGCGGCGCAGGCGACGACATGCTGATCTTCTCCAATGCGGTGTTCGGCGCGACGTCGGGCAGCGCGACGTTCATCGGTGTCGAGCGGCTGTTCGGCGACGATTTTCTCGATGGAACGGCGAATGACGACGCTCTCGACCTGAGTGGCCTCAGCGCCGCGACGATTGCCGGCGCACGGCTCTATATCGACGCGCGCGGCGGCGCCGATCGCGTGACCGGCGGTCTCGAGGACGACTTCGTCAGTGGCGCTGATGGCGACGACGTTCTTGCCGGCGGCGGCGGCCTCGACGAGCTGTTCGGCGACGCCGGCAATGATCGCCTCGATGGCGGCGATGGCGATGACAGCGTCGGGGGCAATGGTGGCGACGATGTGCTGATCGGCGGGGCCGGCAACGACAGCCTGGATGGCGGCGACGGTTTCGATAGTGTGGACTATTCGCGCGCAACCGGTGCCGTCGTCGCCAGTCTGGCGACCAACGGCGTGACGGGTGGCGCAGGAAGGGATCAGCTCTCCGGCATCGAAGCCGTGATCGGTTCGGCCTATGCCGACAGGTTGACGGCCGGCGCCGCGGGCGCCCGCCTCGCCGGCGGCGTGGGCGACGACCTGATCGCGGGCGGCGCCGGCGACGATGCGCTGGACGGCGGATCCGGTATCGACGCGGTGAGCTATGCGGCGGCGACCACCGGCGTGACGGTCAGTCTGGCGACGATTGCCGCGCAGGGAACCGCTGGCGCAGGCAGCGACATGCTGACCGGTTTCGAGAATCTGACCGGCTCCGCGTTCGACGACGTGCTGACCGGCAGCGCGGGCAATGTCGGCAATTTGATCGATGGCGGCGCCGGCAACGACGTGATCGATGGCGGTGCCGGAACCGGGCCGGACACGTTGGTTGGAGGCGCCGGTATCGACATGGTGACCTATGCCAACGCCCTGGCGCGCGTCAGCGTGAACCTCGGCCTGACCGGCGCGCAGGCGACGATTGGCGGGGGGCTCGATATCCTCGCCGGTTTCGAGAACGCCACCGGGTCAGCCTTCAACGACGTGCTGACCGGCAGCGCGGCCGTCAACATCCTTGCCGGAGGGACGGGCAACGACGCGCTGAGCGGGCTTGCCGGCAACGACACGCTCGTTGGTGGCGATGGCAGCGACAGGTTGGAAGGCGGTGAAGGCGCGGACCGGCTCGATGGTGGTGCGGGCGCGGTCGATATCGCATCCTATGCTGGCGCAAGTGCGGGCGTGACCGTCAGCCTGCTGGTGGCGACGGCCCAGAACACGATCGGAGCCGGCAGCGACACGCTGATCGGCATCGAAGGTCTGGTGGGATCGAATTTCGACGACAGGCTGGTCGGGAACGCAGCAGACAACCGGCTCGCCGGCGGGTTCGGCAACGACCTGATTCGCGGCGACCTCGGCAACGACGCCATCGATGGCGGTGCGGGTATCGACACGCTCGATTATTCGGGTGTCGGCGCCGGCGTATCGGTCAATCTCGTCCGCCTGTCCGCGCAGGATACCGGCGGTGCCGGCGCCGATGCGATCCGCGGCATCGAGAACGTCACGGGTAGCGCGTTCGACGATGTGCTGACCGGTAACGAACTGGGCAATATCCTGATCGGTGGCGCTGGGGGCGATCAACTCGCCGGCGGGCTGGGCGACGACCGGCTCGATGGCGGCGTGGGGATCGACACGGCCGACTACGCGCGTGCTGCAGCAGGCGTGACGGTGAACCTCGCGCTGGCGACCGCGCAGCGGACGGTCGGTGCGGGCAGCGATACGCTGGCGGGGATCGAGAACCTCGACGGTTCCGGCTTCGACGACATCCTCAGTGGCGATGCCGGCAACAATGTGCTGACCGGCAATGCCGGCAACGACATGCTGATCGGCGGGCTGGGCAATGATGGCCTCGACGGCGGCGCGGGCGTCGATACGATCAGCTATGCGGGCGCAACGGCCGGTGTCACCGTGAGCCTGCTGCAGGCGGCGGCGCAGAACACGGTCGGTGCCGGCATCGACACGCTGGCGTCGATCGAGAATCTGGTCGGCTCGGCGCAGGCCGACGCGCTGATCGGCAATGCCCAGAACAATGCGATCACCGGCGGCGTCGGCAACGATCTGGTCGATGGCGGCAGCGGCGCGGATACGCTCGATGGCGGCAATGGCAATGACGTGCTGAAGGGCGCGGGTGGCGACGACTTGCTGATCGGCGGCGCCGGGCGTGACATGCTGACCGGCGGGGCGGGCAATGATCGCTTCGTCTATCTGGCGACGGGCAACAGCCCGGCCAGCACAAATGCCGACCGGATCCTGGATTTCGCGGCGGGCGACGTGCTCGACCTGTCGGCGATCGATGCCAATGCGGGGACGGCGGGGACCAACGAGGCGTTCGTGCGGGTGGCGAGCTTCTCGGGTGTGGCCGGGCAATTGACTCTGGCTTTCGCGGCGGGGACCGGCACGACGACATTGCTCGGCGACACCGATGGCAATGGGGTGGCGGACTTATCGATCCTGCTTACCGGCGACGTCACGGCGCTGACGGGGACGTGGGTACTTTGAGCGCATTTTTCACGCCACGTGAGAGTCGCACGGAAAGGGAGAACAGATGGCAGTCATAAACGGTACCGATAATGCCGAAACAATCGACGGCACGGACTTTTCCGACATGATCAACGCGCTTGGCGGTAGCGATACCGTGAATGCGCTCGGCGGTGACGATCAGGTCAATGGCGCCGACGGTGGCGACATATTGAACGGTGGCGCTGGACGCGACTCGCTCAACGGTCAGGCTGACGAAGACCAGATTTTCGGAGGCGCTGATAACGACGTGTTATTCGGAAGTTCGGGGCGGAACATTCTGAACGGCGGCGGCGGCGACGATGTCATCAACAGCGGCGGCCTCCGCGACACAGTCGATGGCGGCGCCGGCGATGATCAGGTCGAACTGGATGGCGCCGCGCTCATCGGTGGTGCGATCTACGGCGGCGCCGGTATTGACAGTGTGGTATTCAACAACGCGATCTTCGACGCGAATTCGGGCGGCGCCATCTTCGCCGAGTTTGAGTTCGTCGGGGGCGCAATCGCTGGGACGGCAGGCGCAGATGTCCTCGATCTCAGATCGTTGTCCGCTTCGACCTATGCCCTTTCGATATCCGGCGGTGCCGGAATCGATCGAATAATAGGCGGAGGGGGCGCCGACACGATTTTTGCCGACAGCCAGGATTTCGTCGATGGCGGAGGGGGCTACGACAATATTGTGTTCAACAGCACTGCGGTCATCGGCGGCTCCGTGTCTGGCGGCGAAGGCTATGACGATATTCTCGTGTTTGATTCCGTCCGCTTCGACGCAAGCTCGGGCGCCGCGACTTTCGATGGGTTCGAGGCGATACGTGGCGAGGCATATGGCACGGCCGGCGACGACCGGCTCGATCTGTCGGCGATGACCGCTGCCACACTGTCCGAGTTCATGGTCGAAATTGATGGCGGAGGTGGCAATGACGTCATTAGCGGTGGTGCTGAAATGGACGGTATCGCGGGCGGGGCCGGCAACGACACGCTGCGCGGAGGGGGTGGTACAGATTACATCACTGGCGGTGGCGGAAGCAATGTCATTGACGGTGACGATGGCGATGATTTTATCGACAGCACGGGCTCCAGCGATATGATCGACGGGGGAGCCGGCTCCGACGAGATAATGGTGGGGCCGAACCTTCTGCGCGGTTCGTACCGAGGCGGCAGCGGATACGATACGCTGATCATCAATGGCGCGATCTTCGATGCGAATTCTGGCAGCGTAATATTCGAGGGGTTCGAACGCGCTGTGGGGACGTTATTCGGAACTGAAGGCGCCGACTGCATCGATCTCAGTTCAGTATTCGGGCCGCAGGATTCGAATGCGGGTGCTTATATTTCGATCAGCGGCAGAGCAGGGAACGACACGATCATCGGCAGCGCCGCCGACGACGAGATTTATGGGGGCGCGGGCAATGATCTTCTGGATGGAGGTGGGGACGACGACGTCGACTTCATTAGTGGCGGCGCCGGCATCGATACGGTTACCTATGCGCGGTCTTCCGCGGCGGTGAACGCAAATTTGACTGAGCTGGGAGCCAGCGGTGCCGGAATTGATGCCTTCGACACTGATGAATCAATCGAGAATTTGATCGGGTCGGCCTTTAGCGATCGCCTGACCGGCAACGCGGCGGCTAATGTCATCGAGGGTGGTGCCGGCGACGACCTCATCGATGGCCGGGCGGGGGCAGACACTGCATCCTACGCGTCGGCCGGCGCGGCGGTCAGCGTCAGCCTCGCAATCGCAGGCGCCCAGGCTACTGGCGGCGCTGGCACGGACACGCTTGCGAATTTCGAAAATCTGGCGGGTTCGGCATTTGGCGATGCGTTGACCGGCAATGCCGCGTCCAACGACCTGCGCGGAGGGGCTGGCAACGACACCCTCGATGGCGGCGATGGCAGCGACATGTTGATCGGCGAACTCGGCGACGACGACATCATCGGTGGCGTCGGCAACGACGGCATCGATGGCGGGCTTGGCGCGGATACGGCGCGTTATGCAACGGCCACCGCGGCAGTTGTGATCAGCTTGGCCATTGTCGGCGCCCAGCAGACCGGCGGAGCAGGTGCCGATACACTGATATCGATCGAGAACGTCGGCGGCTCTGCGTTCGCCGACATCCTGACCGGTAACGGCGGTGCGAACACGATCTCCGGCCTGGCGGGTAGCGATGAACTTGACGGCGGTGATGGCGACGACAATCTGTCGGGCGGAGCGGACAATGATTTGCTGCGCGGTGGTGCGGGCAACGATCTGCTCGACGGCGGCGCCGGAATGGATCGCATTTCGCTTGCGAATGCGACTGCCGCAGTGAGGATCGATTTCGCAGCGGGCTTGCTGATCGGCGGCGCCGGTGTGGGCAGCGACACGCTTACCTCAATCGAGGAGGCGGTTGGCAGCATCTATGGCGACAGCCTGACGGGCAACGGCGGCGCGAACGCCTTCAACGGTGGAGCCGGCAACGACCTGATCGATGGCGGCGCGGGCGACGATGTGATCGACGGCGGCGCGGGGGCGGACAGGCTCACCGGCGGCCTCGGACTCGATGCCGCCAGCTATGCGTCGGCTGCGGCGCGCGTGATCGTCAACCTGGGCCTGACGGCGCAGCAGAACACGATCGGCGCAGGTCTGGACACTCTGGCGGGATTCGAGAATGCGGCCGGCAGCGCGTTCAACGATTTGCTGACCGGCACGGCGGGCGCCAATGTGCTGAGCGGCGGGGCCGGGCTCGATGTGCTCAACGGCATTGGCGGTAACGACATGCTGGCGGGTGGCGACGGCAACGATACGCTTGCCGGCGGCGACGGCAATGACCAGCTCGAGGGCGACGCCGGCATCGACGTGGCAAGCTATGCGACCGCGACGTCTGCAGTGACCGTCAGCCTGCTCGTCGCTGCGGCACAGGTGACCGGCGGAGCGGGCAGCGACACACTGACCGGTATCGAAGGGCTGACGGGCTCGGCGTTCAACGACACGCTGATCGGTGACGCCGGAGCCAACGGCCTGTCCGGCGGCGCCGGCAACGATTTGATCCGTGGCGATCTCGGCAACGACTTGATCGATGGCGGATCGGGCAACGACACGCTCGATTATGCGCTGGTCGGCGCCGGGGTGACGGTCAATCTGATCAGCCAGTCGGCGCAGAATACCGGCGGGGCGGGGACGGATACGATCCGCGGGATCGAAAATGTGATCGGCACCGCCTTCAACGATGCGCTGACCGGCAATGAATTCGGCAACATATTGACCGGCGGCAATGGCGACGATCTGCTGGTCGGCAATCTCGGCAACGATACGCTGGCCGGCGGCACCGGGATCGATACCGCCAGCTATGTGACTGCGACGACCGGCGTGCGCGTGAACCTGGCGCTGGCGGCCGCGCAGTCGACTGGTGGTGCGGGCAGCGACACGGTGAGCGGGGTCGAGAATCTCAACGGTTCGGCGTATGGCGACCAGTTCACCGGCGATGGCGGCAACAATGTGCTGACCGGTAATGCCGGCAACGATACGCTGATCGGCGGGCTGGGCAACGACACGCTCTCGGGCGGAGCGGGGATCGATACGGTCAGCTATGCGAGTGCCGTGACCGGGGTGACCGTCAGCCTGCTTGTGACGGCCGCGCAGGACACGACTGGCGCGGGCATCGACACATTGGCAAGCATCGAGAATCTGGTCGGGTCGGCGCAGGCCGACACGCTGACCGGCAATGCCCAGAATAATGCGATCACTGGCGGTGTTGGCGATGATCTGGTCGATGGCGGCAGCGGCGCGGATGTGCTCGACGGCGGCACCGGCAATGACGTGCTGAAGGGCGCGGGTGGCGACGACGTGCTGATCGGCGGCGCCGGGCGCGACATGCTGACCGGCGGGGCGGGCAATGATCGCTTCGTCTATCTGGCGACGGGCAGCAGCCCGGCGAGCGCCAATGCCGACCGGATCCCGGACTTCGCGGCGGGCGACGTGCTCGACCTGTCGGCGATCGATGCCAATGCCGGGACGGTTGGGACCAATGAGGCGTTTGTGCGGGTGGCGAGTTTCTCCGGCGTGGCCGGGCAATTCACGCTGGCGTTCGCGGCAGGAACCGGCACGACGACATTGCTCGGCGACACCGACGGCAATGGCATCGCAGATTTTTCGATCCTGTTTAGCGGCGATGTAACGGCGCTGACGGGGACGTGGGTGCTGTGATAATTCCAGAAATTCTTTGACGATCATCGACCAAAGGGGGAGCTACATGGCTGTCATCGACGGAACCAACAATGCTGAAACAGTCGATGGCACAAATGAGGCCGACACGATCAACGGCCTCGGTGGCAACGACGTCTTGAATGGACTTGGCGGCGACGACGTCCTCGTTTCGGGCACCGGCACCGATACGCTGAACGGCGGAGATGGCAATGACTCGCTCAATCTTTCGTCGGGTCAGGTGATCGGCGGATCGATTTCGGGCGGTGCGGGCCTGGACGACCTCGTTTTCGGCGACGTGACGTTCGATGGCGCGTCTGGCAGCGCCACCTTCACCGGCATCGATACATTCACACAGAATGGCCCGATTCGAGGCACGTCCGGCGCGGATGTTCTCGACCTCAGCGGATTGAACGCGCCGAGCATCGGGGATCTGTTCCTCACCATTCAGCCAGGCGACGGCGCTGATCAGGTGACCGGTGGGATCGAGGACGATACCATCGAGGGCGCGGCCGGCAATGACCGTCTCAACGGTGGTGCAGGGTCGGATACGCTCAACGGCGGCTCAGGCGACGACGTGCTCGATGGAGGCGATGGCGACGATTACCTCCACGATCAAGGCGGTGTCGATGCCATTCGCGGTGGCAGCGGCAACGATATGCTGGAAATTTTCGGCACAATCGGAGCGATGATCGACGGTGGTTCCGGGAATGACATCGTCAATTTTTTCGCCGGTTTCAATGCTGGGTCGGCGAGCGCGACCTTTGCCGGTGTCGAATATTTCGGCGGTTCGTTAAGGGGAACGACGGGTGCCGATTCGCTGAATTTGAGCACGTTGACGGGGTTTGGTCTCCTCGAAATCAGTGCCGGAGACGGCGCGGACAATGTTACCGGGACCGCGGTCGACGACATGATCGAAGGGGAAGGCGGCGACGATGTGCTGAGCGGTGGCGCAGGTGCCGACTCCCTGTACGCAGGGACCGGTAGCGACACCGTCAATGGCGGAGACGGCTCCGATATCCTCCTCGGCCAAGCGGGCAACGATGTCCTGAACGGCGACGGCGGCAATGATTTTCTGCTCAGCGGCGAAGGTGTCGATGCACTGAATGGCGGCGACGGCGATGACGAACTCGATCTCATCAATGGTTTCATCGGTGGTGCAATCGACGGCGGTGCCGGCGATGACATTCTCAACCTGAAGGCGCGATTCGACGCGGCGTCGGGTAGCGCCAGCTTCAGTGGTATCGAGCGCTTCGGAGAAGCCGGTTCGCTTACCGGAACCGACGGCGACGACCACCTCGATCTGAGCGGCATCTCGGTTGCCGCCTTCGCCGCTGTCGTTCTGGAGATCGAGGCTGGCGCGGGGGCCGATCGGATCACCGGCGGCATCGCTCGGGACGAGGTTCGCGGCGGAGACGGTAACGACACCCTCAATGGCGGCGGCGGCGCTGACAATCTCGACGGAGAACTGGGCGACGACATCCTCGACGGTGGCGGCGGCAATGATTTCATCATGGCGGCGCGCGGGACCGACATGGTCAGCGGCGGTGCCGGCGACGACAGGGTTCGCCTCGAAGCGGGTACGGTTCTTGGCGCCGTCATCGACGGCGGCGCGGGTGACGACACGCTTGAGTTCGAGGTTGCGGGCTTCAACGGCACGTCCGACGAAGCCCGGTTCGTCGGCATCGAGCATATCAGCGCCGACGGTGCGTTTCTCGGTACTGCCGGCGACGACATCCTCGATCTCAGCAGCCTTTCAGCCTCCACAATTGCTGGCGTTGTCCTCAATATCGAAGCCTATGCCGGAAACGATCGCATCATCGGCGGCATCGCCAGTGAGCAGATCAATGGTGATGCCGGAAACGACGTGCTGAACGGCGGAGGCGGCGCCGACGCTCTAGCCGGCAGCGCCGGTACGGACATGCTGATCGGCGGCGATGGCAACGACCTGGTCTATGGCGGTGACGCCAACGATATGGTTTTGGGCGGTAACGGCAACGACATGATCGAAGGCGGCGCCGGCGATGACTTCCTCGACGGCGGCGCGGGCAGTGATCTGCTTGACGGGGGCAGCGGCAATGATACGGTCGATTTTTCGGCGTCGACTTCGGGCGTCGTCGCGAATTTGGTGGACGCTACTGGTACCGATAGGCTGATCGGCATCGAGATCGTCATCGGCTCCGCTCATGCCGACATTTTCCGAGGGGGTAACGAAACGAACGATTTGGCCGGAGGAATTGGCGACGATACGATCGACGGCGGCGGCGGCAACGACCTGCTCGACGGCGGCGCGGGGATCGACACATTGAGTTTCTCCAGCGCGGCAGCGGGCGTGACCGCCAGCCTCGCGATTTCGACGGCCCAATTGACCGGTGGATCGGGCAGCGACACCGTGACCGGCTTCGAGAATCTGACGGGTTCAGCGTTTGCCGATGCACTTACCGGCACTAATGCCAACACGCGCAACGTCATCAACGGTGGCGCCGGCAACGACATCGTCGATGGCGGAGCGGGAACCGGACCCGACACGCTGATCGGCGGAGTCGGTGTCGATACCATCAGCTATGTCGGGGCGGCGGCCCGGGTGAGCGTCGATCTGGCCCTGACGGCGCAGCAGAATACGGTCGGCGGCGGACTGGACACCTTGTCGGGGTTCGAGAATGTGACGGGTTCGGCGTATAATGACGCGCTGAGCGGGACCGTCGGTACCAATGTGCTGAGCGGCGGCGCTGGTCTCGACAGCCTCACCGGGCTCGGCGGCAATGACATGCTGCAGGGCGGCGATGGCAATGACATGGTCTCCGGCGGCGAAGGCAATGACGTCCTCGATGGCGGTGCCGGCAACGACGTCGCCAGCTATGCAACGGCGGGGGCCGGCGTCGCCGTCAGCCTGCTGATCGCCGGCGCTCAAGCCACCGGCGGAGCCGGATCCGATACGCTGCTCGGGATCGAGAGCCTGACAGGATCTGCGTTCAACGACGTATTGATCGGCAATGCGACGGCGAACAGTTTTACCGGTGGCACCGGCAACGACATGATCCGCGGCGACCTCGGCAACGATTTGATCGACGGTGGTTCGGGCAACGACACGCTGGATTATGCGCTGGTCGGCGCCGGCGTGACGGTGAACCTGATCAGCCAGTCGGCGCAGAACAGCGGCGGCGGCGGGACGGATACGATCCGTGGGATCGAGAACGTCATCGGCACGGCGTTCAACGACGCGCTGACCGGCAATGAATTTGGCAACATATTGACCGGCGGCAATGGCGACGATCTGCTGGTCGGCAATCTGGGTAATGATACTCTCGCGGGTGGGGCCGGGATCGATACTGCGAGTTATGCGACGGCAACTGCGGGCGTACGCGTGAACCTAGCGCTGGCGACTGCGCAGACCACCGGCGGCGCGGGCAGCGATACGGTGAGCGGGATCGAGAATCTCAACGGCTCGGCATATGACGACCAGTTCACGGGCGATGGCGGCAGCAATGTGCTGACCGGCAATGCCGGCAACGACATCCTGATCGGTGGCCTCGGCAACGACATGCTTTCGGGCGGAGCGGGGATCGATACGGTCAGCTATGCGAGCGCCGCGACCGGAGTAACCGTGAGCCTGCTGGTGACGGCCGCGCAGGATACGGTCGGTGCGGGGATCGACACGTTCGCAAGCATCGAGAATCTGATCGGCTCGGCGCTGGCCGATACATTGACCGGAAGCGCGCAGAACAATGCAATCGCCGGCGGTGTCGGCGACGATCTCGTCGATGGCGGCGGCGGTGCGGATATGCTCGATGGCGGCAATGGCAATGACGTGCTGAAGGGCGCGGGCGGCGACGACGTGCTGATCGGCGGCGCCGGGCGCGACATGCTGACCGGCGGGGCGGGCAATGATCGCTTCGTCTATCTGGCGGCAGGCAATAGCCCTGCCAGTGCCAATGCCGACTGAATCCTGGATTTCGCGGTGGGAGACGTGCTGGACCTGTCGGCGATCGATGCGAACGCGGGGACGGCGGGGACCGATGAGGCTTTCGTGCGGGTAGCGAACTTCTCCAGTGTCGCAGGGCAGTTCACGCTGGCGTTCGCGGCGGCGACCGGCACGACGACATTGCTCGGTGATACCGACGGCAACGGTGTCGCGGATTTCTCGATCCTGTTCAGCGGCGACGTCACCGCGCTGACGACGATGTGGGTACTTTAGCAAAATTCGAGGGTGGCGCGCTCGTGTGTGCCGCCCATGGAGGCATTGGAGTAGATATGGCGACCATCAACGGGACCAGTGGACCCGAAACCCTCAACGGCACCAACGTGGCCGACACCATCAACGGTCTGGGCGGCGCCGATACGCTGAACGGGCTGGGGGGCGACGACGTGCTGAACGGCGGCGATGGCGATGACAAATTGTCGGGCGTCACCGGGGCCGACACGCTGGACGGTGGCAATGGCGACGACTCGCTCAATGGCGGCACCGGCACCAACATCCTCAATGGCGGAGCCAATAACGACAGGATCGTCAGCCAGGGTGGCCTCAACGACATGATCGACGGCGGTGACGGCAACGACCAGATCACGATCTTCGCCGCGACGGTCGGCAGCACGATCATCAACGGCACGATATATGGCGGTTCCGGTAGCGACAGTCTGAGTTTTTTGAACGCGACCTTCGGCAGTCTCGCTATCAACGGCATCGAATCGATCAGCGGCAATGCCTTCGGAAGTATCGGCAATGACACCCTCGATGTGTCGGCGATCACGCTGCCGGCGGCGGCTGGTCATAGTCTGGAATTACACGGGAACGCCGGCGACGACAGTTTCACCGGCGGCATCGAGTTTGACCAATTCCATGGCGACGATGGCGATGATATCCTTCGCGGCAATGGCGGCGCCGATCAGTTGTTCGGCGGTGCAGGCACCAACTCGCTGCTGGGCGGCGACGCGAATGACGAGATATCGAGCGCGGGGAATCATGACACGATCGATGGCGGGGCCGGCGATGACGTGGTGACGGTGATATCGACCATCGACGACATCGTTGCGGGCGGCGAAGGTGTGGACACACTCGATTTCGTAAATGGGATTTTCGATCCCAATTCGGGAAGTGCATCGTTCAGCGGCTTCGAAAGGATCTTCGGCACCCTTCTGGGCACCGTCGCTGGAGACATAATCGATCTGTCCGGAATCACGGCAGTCTCAATTGATGGCGGACTCGAGATTTCCGGACTCGGCGGCAACGACTCCATCGCCGGCGGGTCGGAGCAGGACATCATCGACGGCGGCGCGGGCACGAACATCCTCAACGGCGGGGCCGGTGACGACCAGATCAACAGCAGCGGCAACAACGACCGGATCGATGGCGGCGCCAATTTCGACAGAATCACGGTTCACGGAGATTTCTCGGGCGGTGAAATTCATGGCGGTGCGGATCGTGACGAGCTGCAGTTTGCCGGCGCGACATTCCACGACGCTTCGGGCCTTGTCATCGATGGTGTAGAATCGGTCTACGGCACGCTGACCGGCACGGCCGGTGATGACCGACTCGATCTCGGCACTTTGGTCGCGGAAACGTTCCTGTCCGATTATCTGATTATCGATGCCGGCGAGGGAAATGACAGCATCGTCGGCGGCTCCGAAGCGGACTCGATCTTTGGCGGTGCCGGCGACGATGCTCTGAGCGGCGGCGGCGGGAATGACCTCGTCGATGGTGGCACCGGCTTCAATAGCCTGCGGGGCGGCGCCGGCGACGACGAGATCGTCATAGCGGGGATCGACATCGTCGATTGCGGCGATGGCGACGACAAGATCAGCTTTCGCGGTGGGACGATCACCGGATTTGTTCAGGGTGGTGCGGGTGTCGATACGTTCAACGACAGCACGACGACGGGAAACTTCACCGGCAGCGTCGTCGTCGTCGGTTTCGAGCATGTGGCGGGCGATCTGACCGGCAGCGCGGGCGATGACCGGCTCGATCTCTCGGGCCTCAACGCGGCCTCGCTCGCAGGAGAAGCGTTGCAGGTCGATGCCGGCGCCGGCAACGACATCGTCCTCGGCAGCATCGAACAGGATTTTCTGTACGGCGGCGCGGGCGATGACGTGCTCTCGGGCGGCGCGGGGGACGATTTTCTGTCCGACAATGGGGGGACGAGCATCCTGACCGGCGGCGACGGCAATGATGTGATCGAGATGAGCGGGACGGGAGCCACGATCGACGCCGGAGCGGGCAACGACAGCGTGAATTTGGGCGGCATCTTCGTCGGCGTGCTGCAAGGCGGCGCTGGAACCGACACACTCAATGGCGGCGGAGGCTATCGCGGCAATGCCAGCGTCGTGGGTTTCGAGGATGTGCAGAGTGGATTCCTCGGCAGTGCCGGCGACGACGCGCTCGACCTCAGCGCGCTGACGGCATCGACGCTTGTCGGAGCCAATGTTTATGTCCAGGCGGGCGCAGGCGCTGACGCCTTGATCGGCGGAATCGAGAATGACGAGGGCCACGGTGGTGCGGGCAACGACATGCTCGAGGGCCGCGAGGGCGACGACGCGCTGCTGGGTGAGGCGGACAATGACGATCTGAAGGGCGGTGCCGGCAACGACATGCTCGATGGCGGGCTGGGTGACGACCGGATCGACGGTGGTTCGGGTAACGATCAGCTCGAAGGTGGTGCTGGCGCCAACATGCTCGTCGGCGGCGACGGCAGTGACTGGATTCTCAGCCGGCCCGGCGGCTTTGACACGATCGACGGCGGCGCGGGCGACGACCAAATCTCAGTGTTCGGAGCGACGCTGCGTAGCATTCAGGGTGGTGCTGGCTTCGATGGTGTCGAACTGAGTTCCGGGACAAAGCTGAATGGAACCGCGATCATCGCGGGGGTGGAAAGCTTGTTCGGGACGATCACTGGCAGCGCCGGCGATGACCGCCTAGACCTGAGTGCACTGACCGCTGCGACATTGGCCAACGACTTTCTACAGATCAGCGCGGGCTCCGGCAACGACGTGATCACCGGTGGGCGCGAGGCAGACGGGATCAACGGTGAGAGCGGCGACGATCTGCTGGCGGGCGGCGGTGGTTCTCCTGACGATCTCATCGGCGGCGATGGGGTCGATACCGCCAGCTATGCCATCGCTTCGATCGCGGTGACGATCGATCTTGCTGCCGCCACTGCGGTCCGCGGCGCCGATATCGACGAGCTTCGCACGATCGAGAATCTCATCGGGTCGAGTTTCGCCGACAGCATTGCCGGCGATGGGGGCGACAATGTCATCGAGGGCGGCGCCGGCAATGACCTGCTCAATGGCAGACTGGGGATCGATACTGCCTCTTATGCCGGTGCCGCGGCGGGCGTGAGCGTCAGCCTCGCGATCGCGACCGCACAGGCGACCGGTGAGGCGGGCAGCGATACGCTTGCCGGCTTCGAGAACCTCCTCGGTTCTGCCTTTGCCGACGTGTTGACCGGTGACGCCAACGCCAACCGGTTGGCCGGCGGCGCGGGCAACGACGTGCTCGGCGGCGGGGATGGCGACGATGTGCTCGACGGTGGTGCGGGCGACGACAGCCTGAATGGCGGGGCCGGCATCGATGCGGCGAGCTATGCCGCGGCGGTGGCGGGCGTGAAAGTCAGCCTGGGCATCGCGACGGCGCAGAACACGCTCGGGGCGGGCACCGATACGCTGTCCGGCATCGAAGCTCTGATCGGTTCGGCCTTCGCCGACATCCTGACCGGGGACGCGGGTGCCAACCGGCTGATCGGCGGCGATGGCAACGATGTGCTGGCGGGCGGTGCGGGCGATGATCTGCTCGACGGTGGTGCCGGGCTCGACAGCCTGTCCTTTGCCGCGGCGACTGCGGCGGTGACGGTGAACTTCGCGACCGGCGCGTTTCCGGGCGGCGCGGGCACCGATATTTTGATCTCGATTGAGGGCGCGATCGGCAGCAACTACAACGACAGCCTCACGGGTGACGGCGGCGTGAACGGCTTCAACGGCGGGCTCGGCAACGACCTGATCGATGGCGGCGCGGGCGACGACGTGGTCGAAGGCGGCGCAGGGACGGACAGGCTCACCGGCGGCCTCGGGCTCGATACCGCCAGCTATGTCGGCGCGACGGCGCGGGTGAACGTCAATCTGGGCGTGACCGCGCAGCAGAATACGATCGGCGCCGGTATCGATACGCTGGCGGGCTTCGAGAATGCGATCGGCGGCGCGTTCAACGACGTGCTGACCGGCACCGCAGGCGCCAATGTGCTGAGCGGCGGCGCAGGACTCGATGTGCTCAACGGCCTTGGCGGCAACGATCTGCTGGCGGGCGGCGACGGCAACGACACGCTCGCCGGCGGTGACGGCAATGACGAGCTCGATGGCGGTGCTGGCGTCGATGTGGCGAGCTATGCCACCGCGACATCTGCGGTGAATGTCAGCCTGCTCGTCGCGGCGGCACAGGCGACCGGCGGAGCGGGCAGCGACACGCTGACCGGGATCGAGGGGCTGATCGGCTCGGCGTTCAACGACACGCTGATCGGCGACGCCGGATCGAACAGCCTTTCAGGCGGCATCGGCAATGATCTGATCCGCGGCGATCTCGGCAATGACCTGATCGACGGCGGTTCGGGCAACGACACGCTCGATTATGCGCTGATCGGCGCCGGCGTGACGGTGAACCTGATCAGCCAGTCGGCCCAGAACACCGGTGGTGCTGGCACCGATACGATCCGCGGGATCGAGAATGTCATCGGCTCCGCGTTCAACGACGTGATCACCGGCAATGAATTCGGCAACCTGCTCACCGGCGGCGGCGGTGACGATGCACTGGTCGGCGGTCTCGGCAACGACACGCTGAACGGCGGGGCGGGGATCGACACCGCCAGCTATGCGTCCGCGACGGCGGGCGTGAAGGTCAATCTGACGCTGGCGACCGCGCAGAGTACGATCGGTGCGGGCGGCGATACGTTGGTTGGCATCGAGACTCTAGTCGGTTCCGGGTTCGACGATGTCTTTACGGGCGATGCCGCCAATAATGTGCTGACCGGGAATGCCGGCAACGATGTGTTGCTGGGCGGTCTCGGCAACGACACCTTGTCGGGCGGGGCGGGGATCGACACTGCGAGCTATGCCGGCGCGACCGCGGGCGCGACGGTCAACCTCGCACTGACCGCTGCGCAGGACACGATCGGTGCGGGCATCGACACGCTGGCGAGCATCGAAAATGTGATCGGCTCCGCGCTGGCCGATACGCTGACCGGCAGTGCGCAGAACAATGTCATCACCGGCGGCAATGGCGACGATCTGATCGATGGCGGCAGCGGCGCCGATACGATCGACGGCGGCGCCAACAACGACACAATGAAGGGCGGGGCGGGTGACGATCTGCTGATCGGCGGTGCCGGGCGCGACACGCTGACGGGCGGGGCAGGCGTCGATCGCTTCGTCTATCTGGCGAAAACGGACAGCGCGGTCGGCGTCAATGCCGACCGGATCACCGATTTCGCCGCGGGCGACATGCTCGATCTGTCGGCGATCGACGCCAATGCAAATACGGCGGGGACGAATGAGGCGTTCGTGCGGGTGGCGAGCTTCACCGGCGTTGCCGGGCAGTTCACGCTCGCTTTCGCGGCGGGGACCGGCACGACCACCCTTCTCGGCGACACCGACGGAAATGGCGTGGCGGATTTCTCGATCCTGTTCACTGGCGACGTCACCGCGCTGACGGGAGCGTGGATACTCTGAAACAACGACGCTCCGCAAATGGCGGGCGCGATATTCCGACGCGGAAAGGGGGACCAGATGGCGATCATCAACGGTACGAACGGGCCAGAGACACTCGACGGGACGGCGGTGGCCGATACGATCAACGGGTTTGGCGGTGACGACATACTCGACGGCGGTGCTGGCGACGACATCGTCGACGGCGGCGTCGGCGACGACATCGTCACCGGCGGTGGGGGCAATGATACGCTCGATGGCGATGCCGGCACCGATAGCTTGAGCTATGCTGGCGCGGCCGGGGGCGTGGTGGTTAACCTGGGTGTGACGACCGCGCAAACCACGGGCGCTGGCACCGACACCGTCACCGGCTTCGAGAACCTGACCGGATCGGCGTTCGCAGACGTGCTGACCGGCGGTGCGGGCAGCATCCGCAACATCATCGACGGCGGTGCCGGCAACGATCTGATCGGCGGCGGCGGCGGCACCGGGCCCGATACGATGATCGGCGGCGCGGGCAGCGATACCGTCACCTATGCCGGGGCGGCGGGGCGGGTGATCGTCAATCTGGGTTTGACGACGCAGCAGAACAGTCTGGGGGGCGGCCTCGATACGTTGTCGGGATTCGAGCATGCCACCGGTTCCGCGTTCAACGACGTGCTGACGGGAAGCGAAATCGCCAACATCCTGACCGGGGGCGCCGGCATCGACATCTTGAACGGCCTCGCCGGCAACGACAATCTGTTCGGTGGCGACGGCAACGACACGCTGGCCGGCGGCGATGGCGACGACCGAATCGACGGCGGCACCGGCAGCGATGTCGCCAGCTATGCCGGCGCCGGCGCGGCGGTCACAGTCAGCCTGCGTGTAACGACGGCGCAGGCGACGGGCGGGGGCGGGTCCGACACATTGATTGCGGTCGAGGGGCTGATCGGATCGTCCTTCGACGACGTTCTGATCGGCGATGGCGGCAACAACAGCCTCGTCGGCGGTCTCGGCAACGACGTGATCCGCGACGAGGCGGGCACCGATCTGATCGATGGCGGATCGGGCATCGATACGCTCGACCATGGCGCATATAACGGCGCGTTGACGATCAATCTGATCAGCCAGTCGTCACAGGACACCGGTGCGGCAGGATCGGACACGATCCGCGGGATCGAGAACGTCATCGGTGGATCGGGCGGCGACACGCTGACGGGCAACGGTTTCGCCAATGTGCTGAACGGCGCCGGCGGCGATGATGTTCTCGCCGGCGGCGCGGGCAACGACACGTTGATCGGCGGCGCGGGGATCGACACGGCGAACTATGCGGCCGCGACGGCCGGCGCGCGCGTCAACCTGACGATCGCGACCGCGCAGACGACCGTGGCGGCCGGCGGCGATACGCTGTCGGGCATCGAGAATCTCAACGGCACCGGCTTCGCCGACATCTTCATCGGCGATGCCGGCAACAACGTCCTGATCGGCAATGGCGGAGACGATGTTCTGGTCGGCGGCGCCGGCAGCGACCTTCTGAGCGGCGGCCAGGGCACTGATACAGTCAGCTATGCCGCCGCGACCGGCAATGTGTCGATCAACCTCGACCGGACCGATGCGCAGTTCGCCGACGGCAACGGCAGCGATACCTTGTCGTCGATCGAAAATCTGATCGGTGGGTCCGGCTTCGACACGCTGGAAGGCAATGGCGCCGTCAACCTCATTGCCGGTGGCGCCGGGAACGACGCTCTGGGCGGGGCGGGCGGCAACGACACGCTGACCGGCGACGCCGGCAACGATCAACTCGATGGCGGATCGGGCGACGATAGGCTCGATGGCGGCGTGGGTAACGACATCGCCGCTTATCGTTCCGCGACTTCCGGCGTCAGCGTCAGCCTGCTGATCGCCGGTGCGCAGGTGACGGGCGGCAGCGGCACCGATACGCTCGTCTCGATCGAATGGTTGACCGGATCCTTCCACGACGACGTATTGACCGGCAATTCCGGCGCGAACACGCTGTCGGGACTGTCAGGGGACGACCTGCTCGTCGGCGGCGGCGGAAATGATTTCATCCAAGGCGGGGATGGCCGCGATACCGCCGGCTATGCCGCCGCGGGATCGGGCGTCGTGATCGATCTCGGCACCGGCCTGGCGCAGAACACCAGCGGTGCGGGCACCGACACGCTGACGAGCGTCGAGAATGTGATCGGATCGGCATTCGCCGACGCGCTTTTCGGTAATGTCGATCCCAACATATTGATGGGTGGCGCGGGCGACGATTATCTGATTGGCGGACAGGGCGCCAGCGGCCTGTTCGGCGCTTTCCGCTTCGATACGTTCGATGGTGGCGCGGGTGACGATGTGCTGAGCTTCGCTGCGGCAACGCAGGGCTCTAGCGTCAACCTGGCGATCACGACCGAGCAGACGAGCTTTGCTGGCGGCGCCGGCGTGATCGTCGTCAAGGACATCGAAAACGTGATCGGTTCGGCGTTCGGCGACGGCCTGTCGGGTAATGCCGGCGACAACCGGCTGGTCGGCGGCGATGGCGACGACGTCCTTTCGGGCGGCGGCGGCAACGATCTGCTGGACGGCGGAGCGGGCGCCGATTCAGTCAACTATTTCAGTGCGACGTCGGGCGTCAGCGTCGATCTCCGGATCGCCAGCGCGCAGAACACGATCGGCGCCGGCATCGACACGCTCGTCTCGATCGAACATGCATTGGGTTCCAACCGGAACGACAACATCACCGGTTCGGAAGCGAGCAATGGCCTGGCGGGCTATGGCGGCAACGACCGGCTCGATGGACTGGGCGGAAACGATAGTCTCGACGGAGGCAGTGGCAACGATATCGTCGCTGGCGGGGGCGGCGACGATTTCATCCTGGCAAGTGCCGGAAATGACAGCATCGATGGCGGGGATGGCGTTGATCTGTTGTTCTTCGCAATCGCGGAGACCGGCGGTATTACCGTCGATCTCGGACTCGCCGGTCCGCAGGCCATCAGCTTCAATCTGGGTTCCTATGCGATCACGAGCATCGAGCGGGTCGTCGGCACACGGTATGATGACGTCCTGATCGCCGGCGCGGCCGATACGTTGTTCGACGGCTTCGACGGGAATGATCTGCTGCGCGGTGGCGCCGGCGCCGATCTGTTGATCGGCGGGAGAGGCGATGATGGCATCGACGGCAGCGCCGGCGTCGATACCGTCAGCTATGCGGGCGTCACCGCCGGCATCGTCGCCGATCTCGCGCTGACCACCGAACAATCGACCGGCGCTGGCGGGTTCGACACGATCGTCAATGTCGAGAATCTCACTGGTTCCAGCTTCGATGACGTGCTGAAGGGCGATGGCGGTGCGAACGTGCTGACCGGCGCTGGCGGCAAGGACATGTTGACCGGTCGCGCGGGCGCCGATCTTTTCGTCTATCTCGCAGCCGGCGACAGTGTGGCTGGCGCAAACGCGGATCGGATCACCGATTTTGCAGCCGGTGACGTGCTCGATCTGTCGGCGATCGATGCCAATGCCAGCACGACCGGAACCAACGACGCGTTCGTGCGGGTGGCGAGCTTCTCCGGCGTGGCCGGGCAGCTCACGCTGGCGTTCGCGGCAGGGACCAACATGACGACATTGCTCGGCGACACCGACGGCAACGGCGCGGCCGATTTCTCGATCCTGTTCACCGGCGACGTCACCGCGCTCACCGGGACATGGGTGCTATAGCCCCAAAAACCGGGCTTGCCGCCCGCCCGTTTCGGGTTCATCCTGCCGCCGGGTCGTGCAATCCGGCGGGGCGAAGCCGCGCCGCAATCGAGTCTCGTGTGGGGACCTTCCGGGATGAGGATGATGTGACCGCCTGAGCGCGGTCGCGCCGGCGGCATGTTTGGGGCGCCGCCACGCTCTGCCATCGCGGAAGCTGTGGAGGCGGATATGGCGACGATCACTGGCGACGAGAATGGCAATGTGCTCGATGGCACCGCGGTGGCCGACACGATCAGCGGGCTCGGCGGCAATGACCAGCTGAGCGGGCTGGCCGGCAACGACACGATCGACGGCGGGACCGGCGACGATTTCATCAATGGCGGCGTCGGGACCAATGTCTTGATCGGCGGCGACGGCAACGATTCGATCGCCAGCGTCGGCAGCGACGACGCGATCGACGGCGGTGCCGGCAACGATTCGATCGGGTTCGGCGCGGGCGCGATCGTCGGCGGGGCGGTCCAGGGCGGCGCGGGCAGCGACAATCTCGGGTTCGGCGGCGCGACCTTCGACGGCGGATCGGGCAGCGCCAGCTTTTCGGGCATCGAGACGATCACCAACGGCGACTCGCTGGTGGGGACGACGGGCAATGACGTGCTCGATCTGACGTCGCTGAACGCGGCGACGATCGCGGGCCTCGGCCTGTCGATCTTCGCCGGCGACGGCGCCGACACCGTCACCGGCGGCATCGAGAATGATTTCATCTCCGGCGGGGCCGCCAACGACACGCTGAACGGCGGACTCGGCAATGATACGCTGTCCGGCGGCGCCGGCACCAATGTGCTCAATGGCGGCGACGGCAATGACGCGATGTCGAGCGCGGGCGTCGACGATGCGATCGACGGCGGGGCCGGCGACGATTCGATCTCGCTGAGCAATGTCGCGGTTCTGGGCGGTACGCTGCAGGGTGGTGCAGGCAACGATTTTCTGTTCTTCAACGGCGCGAATTTCGACGCGAGTTCGGGCAGCGCGACCTTCGCCGGCATCGAAAATATCGGCAATGGCGATGCGCTGTATGGAACGGCCGCCAACGACATCCTCAATCTGTCCGGCCTCGCCGCCGCGACGATCGCCGGCTTCAGCCTGAGCATCCACGGCGGCGGCGGTGCCGACACCGTGACCGGCGGGATCGAGAATGACGCGATCTTCGGCGAGGCGGCCAACGACGTTTTGAACGGCGGCCTGGGCAATGATTCGCTCTATGGCGGCGCCGGCACCAACAGTCTGAGCGGCGGCGAAGGCAATGACGGTTTCTCGCTCGACGGGATCGACGACGCCGTCGACGGCGGCATCGGCGACGATTCGATTTCGTTCACCAATATTGCAGTGCTGGGCGGCGCGATCCAGGGCGGTGCCGGCAACGATTTTCTGTTCTTCAACGGCGCGACCTTCGACGCGAGTTCGGGCAGCGCGACCTTCTCGGGCATCGAAAATATCGGCAATGGCGATTTGCTGGTCGGGACGGCCGGGGCCGACACGCTCAATCTCTCGAGCCTGAACGCGGCGACGATCGCTGGCTTCAGCCTGTCGATCTACACCGGCGACGGTGCCGACATCGTCACCGGCGGCATCGAGAACGACACGCTGTATGGCGAGGGCGGCAACGATACGTTAAACGGCGGACTCGGTAACGATCAGTTCCATGGCGGCGCCGGCAACAACATCATGAACGGCGGCGACGGCAACGACAATTTCACGATCACCGGCAGCAGCGAAACCGTCAATGGCGGAGACGGTAATGATTCGATCGGGTTCAACAATACGGGCATCCTCGGCGGCAGCTTCGATGGCGGCGCGGGCGACGATTTCGTCGGATTCAACAATGTGATCTTCAACGCCACTTCGGGTGGCGCCAGCTTCACCGGCATCGACTATATCGCCAATGGCGACGTGCTGCTGGGCACGACCGGCAACGACGTGCTCGATCTGTCCGATCTCATCGCCGCGACGATCGCCGGTTTCTCGCTCAACATCATTGCCGGCGACGGCAATGACCTGATCACCGGCGGCATCGAGAATGATGCCGTCCAGGGCGGCAACGGCAACGACACGATCAACGGCGGCACCGGGAACGATTTCCTGCAGGGCAATGCCGGGACCAACATCCTGGGCGGCGGCGACGGCAATGACAGCCTCTCCAGCGCCGGCAATGACGATGCGCTCGATGGCGGCGCCGGCGACGACAGCATCGGCTTCGGCGTCGGCACGATCCTGGGCGGCGTCGTGCAGGGCGGGGCCGGCAACGACTTCGTCGGCTTCAACGGCGTCACCTTCGATGCCGGATCGGCCAGCGCGACCTTTTCCGGCATCGAGTTCATCGCCAATGGCGATCTGATCAACGGCACCGCAGCCGGCGACGTGCTCGATCTGTCGGGGCTGGTTGCGGGGACGCTGGCCGGCTTCTCGCTCAATATCTATGGCGGCGACGGCAATGACGGCGTCACCGGCGGGATCGAGAATGACGCGGTCCGGGGCGAGGCCGGCAACGACACGCTGAACGGCGGCACCGGCAACGACATTCTCGAAGGCGGCATCGGCAATGACGGGCTCACCGGCGGCGCGGGCGACGACCAACTGCTCGGCGGCGCGGGCACCAACACGCTCAACGGCGGCGACGGCGCCGACACGCTGACGATCGAGGGCGTCAACGATGCCGCCGATGGGGGCGCCGGCAACGACGTTCTGCGCTTCGCCGGCGGCGCGATCATCAGCGGCGCGCTGCAGGGCGGCACCGGTGACGACACCTTGTTTTTCGGCAGCGCGACGTTCAATGCCACCTCGGGCAGCGCGAGCTTCACCGGGTTCGAGGCGCTGGTCAACGGCGACACGCTGACCGGCACGACCGGCAACGATGTGGTCAACCTGTCGGGACTGACCGCGGCGACGATCGCCGGCACCGGGCTGACCATCGTCGGCGGAGACGGTGCCGACAGCGTCACTGGCGGGATCGAGACCGATTATCTCTATGGCGAGGTCGGCAACGACACGCTCAACGGCGGCGGCGGCAACGACTATATCGTCGGCGGCGTCGGCGGCGATACTGTCAATGGCGGCGACGGCGCGGACACGATCATCGTCGAGGGCGTGGGCGATATCGTCGATGGCGGCGCCGGCAACGACGCGATCCAATATGGCGGCGGCGCGGTGATCAGCGGTTCGCTGCAGGGCGGCGCGGGCGACGATCTCCTGAATTTCGCGGGCGCGACGTTCAACGCTGCGTCGGGCAGCGCGAGCTTCGCGGGGTTCGAATCCCTGGCCAATGGCGACACGCTGACCGGCACGGCTGGCAATGACGCGCTCAACCTGTCCGGCCTGACGGCGGCGACGATCATCGGCACCGGGCTGACGATCCGGGCCGGCGACGGCATCGATGTCGTCACCGGCGGCGTCGAGACCGATTTCATGTTTGGCGAGGGCGGCAACGACACGCTCAACGGCGGCATCGGCAACGACTCCCTCGTCGGCGGCGCCGGCAACGATACGCTCCGTGGCGGCGACGGCGCCGATACGATCACCGTCGAAGGCGTCGACACTGCCGATGGCGGCGCGGGCGACGATGTTATCCAATATGCCGCCGGTGCGATCCTCGCCGGCACGCTGCAGGGCGGCGCGGGCAATGATCTGCTGGTCTTCAACGGCGCGATCTTCAACGCGGCGTCGGGCGGTGTCGGGCTGGCCGGCTTCGAATTGCTCGTCAATGGCGACACGCTCGTCGGCACCACGGGCGATGATGTGCTCGACCTGACCGCATTGACTGCCGCGACGATCGCCGGCGTGGGGCTGAACATCCATGCCGGCGACGGCAGCGATACGCTCACCGGTGGGATCGAGAACGATAGTCAGCACGGTCAGGGCGGCGATGATGTGCTCGATGGCGGCCTGGGCAATGATTCACTGTTCGGTGAAGCCGGCGCAGACCTTCTCTTCGGCGGCCTGGGCAATGATTATCTCGACGGCGGAGATGGTTATGACAGGGTCAGCTATGCGAGCGCAGCCGCCGGTATCGTCGCCACCCTGTCGAACTCCAGCGTGACCGGTGGCGCGGGCAGCGACACCGTCCTCAACATCGAGGAACTGACTGGCTCCGCCTTTGGCGATTCGCTGACCGGCGATGCGGCCGCGAATGTGCTGTTCGGCGCGGCGGGCGACGACGTGATCGACGGCGGCGCCGGCAATGATCAACTCGACGGTGGCGCCGGCGTCGACCGGCTGTCCTTCGCCAGCGCGGGCGCGGGCGTGACCTTCAGCCTCGCGGTGACTGGCGCGCAGAACAGCATCGGCGCGGGCATCGACACCGTCACCGGCTTCGAGGCGCTGAGCGGATCGGCGTTCAACGACGTGCTGACGGGTGCGAACACGACGGTGCGCAACATCATCGACGGCGCCGGCGGCAACGACCTGATCGACGGCGGCACCGGCACCGGCGCCGATACGCTGAGCGGCGGCGACGGCATCGATAGCGTGACCTATGCCACGGTCGCCTCGCGTGTGACAGTCAACCTCGGCGTGACGGCGCAGCAGAACACCGTCGGCGGCGGGCTTGATACGCTGACGGGCTTCGAAAATGCGATTGGTACGGCGTTCAACGACACGCTGACCGGCAATGCCGAGGCCAATGCGCTGACCGGCGGCGCGGGAATCGACACGCTGAGCGGGCTGGGCGGCAACGATACGCTGGCAGGCGGCGACGGCGATGATCTGCTGACCGGCGGCGATGGCGACGATCTGATCGACGGTGGCGCCGGCAGCGACGTCGCCAGTTTCGCGAGCGCGGCGACGGCGGTGACGGTGAACCTCGCTTTGGCGGGCGCACAGGCGACCGGCGGCGGCGGGAGCGACTCGCTGACCGGAATCGAGGGCATCGACGGTTCGGCGTTCAACGACACGCTGGCGGGCAATGCCGGCGCCAACAGTCTCGATGGCGGCGCCGGCAACGACCTGATCCTGGGCGATCTCGGCAATGATGCGATCGACGGCGGATCGGGCACCGACACGCTCGACTATTCGGCGGTTGCCGCCGGGATCACGCTCAACCTGATCAGCCAGTCGGCGCAGAACACCGGCGGCGCCGGCACCGACACGGTCCGCGGCATCGAGAATGTCATCGGCACGGCCTTTGCCGACATCATCACCGGCAATGAGTTCGGCAATGTCCTGACCGGCGGCAATGGCGACGATGCACTGGTCGGCGGGCTCGGCAACGACACGCTGGCGGGCGGTGCGGGCACCGACACCGCCAATTATGGGGCGGCGACCGCCGGCGTGAAGGTCAATCTGACGATCGTCATCGCGCAGTCGACGATCGGCGCCGGCAGCGATACGCTGACGGGAATCGAAAATCTCAACGGATCGGGCTTCGACGATCAATTCACCGGCGATGCCGCCAACAACGTGCTGACCGGCAATGGCGGCAACGACACGCTGCTGGGCGGCCTCGGCAACGACACGCTGTCGGGTGGGGCGGGGGTCGATACGGCGAGCTATGCCAATGCGGCCGGCGCGGTGACGGTCAATCTGTCGCTGGTTGCGGCGCAGGATACGCTGGGCGCCGGGATCGACACGCTCTCGTCGATCGAGAATCTGACCGGCTCGGCGCAGGGTGACACGCTGATCGGCAGCGTGCAGGCCAATGCCATCGGCGGCGGTGCCGGCGACGACCTGATCGACGGCGCCAGCGCCAACGACCTGCTCGAAGGCGGCACCGGCAACGACAGTCTGAAGGGCGGCAATGGCGACGATGTGCTGACCGGTGGCGCGGGCCGCGACGTGCTGACCGGCGGCGCGGGCATCGACCGCTTCGTCTATCTGGCGAAGACCGAAAGCGCGGTCGGTGCGAATGCGGACCGGATCCTCGACCTGGTGGCGGGCGACGTGCTCGATCTGTCGGCGATCGATGCCAATGCGAACACTGCCGGGGTAGACGATGCGTTCGTGCAGGTCGCAGCGTTTTCGGGCGTGGCGGGCCAGTTCACGCTGGCCTTCGCGGCCGGCACGAACACGACGACTTTGCTCGGCGACTCCGACGGCAACAGCGTGGCGGATTTTTCGGTGCTGTTTACCGGCGACGTGACTGCGCTGACCGGAAGCTGGGTGCTCTGACGCGGGCGCCCTCGGGGCATTTGTCGCGGCCTCGATCGAGATGACGGTGCCGACCTGCCAAATGACGAGTAACATTCTTGCACCTTACAAATGTATAAGGTCGAGGATTTCTCGTGCGTCCAAGCAAAAAATTTCACAAGACTGACCAACGTTCGCTGCTATCGCACGAATCAGTCGGGTGGGAGTTTTATCATGGTTGCCAGCATCACGGTCGGCGATGTCATCGTCGGCGAGTCGGATCAATATGCGATTTTCTTCGTCCGGCTCGATGCGCCGGCAACGGGAACGGTGACGGTTGACTATACGACGTCGAACGGTCAGGCATCTGGCTTCGGCAATGATTATTCCGGGTTTTCGGGCACGCTGACCTTCGCTGCCGGCGAGAGCGTCAAGATGGTCCGGGTTCCGATCGTCAACGACAACTTTCTGGAAGCGGCCGAACTGTTCTTCCTCGAACTGTCCGATGCCACCAACGCGAACATCACCCGGCAATATGCGACTGCGACGATCATCGACAATGACGCGGCGTCGGGGACGCCGGCGGTCACGGTCGGCGACCTCGTGGTCGACGAGGCGAGCGGCCAGGCGAGCTTCGCGATCATCCTCAACCGGCCGAGCACGTCGACGGTGTCCTTGAACTATGCGACGCAGAACGGCAGCGCGGTGGCGGGATCGGACTATGTCGCGACGAGCGGATCGCTGAACTTCGCGGCGGGCGAGACGGTCAAGATCGTCACCGTCGCGCTGACCAACGACGTGGTCGCCGAGGCCAATGAAGCATTTGGGCTGGTGGTGTCGAACCTGGTCGGAGCGACGACGCTCGATGCATCGGCGACGGCGATCATCGGTGCCAACGACGCGACCGCGGTCGCCAATCCGAACCTGCTGGTCGACGACATCATCGTCGGCGAGCGCGACGGCTATGTCGATTTCGTCGTGCGGCTCGACGCGCCGGCAACGAGCGTGGTGACGGTCGATTACACGACGTCGAACGGTCAGGCATCGGGCTTCGGC
>Ga0068862_100000344_pt1 | contig 50390 bp, 46 predicted proteins | sample KBSSwiS52_FD_66598 | JGI IMG/M metagenome (GOLD analysis project Ga0068862, IMG submission 66598) | Switchgrass rhizosphere microbial communities from Kellogg Biological Station, Michigan, USA - KBS Switchgrass S5-2 | ecosystem: Host-associated > Plants > Roots > Rhizosphere > Soil ...
TACACCACGCTCGAAGGCCTGCAGGAAGACGTCATCGAGGTTCTCCTGAATCTCAAGGACGTCGCGATCCGCATGCACGGCCACGACGAGACCACGCTCACGCTCTCCAAGAAGGGCAAGGGCGTCGTCACGGCCGGCGACATCAAGGTCGATCACTCCGTTGAGATCATCAATCCCGGCCACGTGATCTGCCATCTCACCAAGGACATCGCGCTCAACATGCGCCTCAAGGTTGCGCGCGGCGTCGGCTATCAGCCGGCCACCGCCCGCCGCCTGCCGGACGAGGAAGCTCGCCCGATCGGCCGCCTGCAGCTCGATGCCTCGTTCTGCCCGGTTCGCCGCGTCGCCTACAACGTCGACAGCGCGCGTCTCGAGCAGCGCACCGATCTCGACAAGCTCGTGCTCGACGTCGAGACCAACGGCGCGATCGATGCGGAAGAAGCGGTGCGCAAGGCCGCCGAGATCCTGCAGGATCAGCTGACCGTGTTCGGCGATTTCACGCGTCGCGAGAGCGAAGGCGCGAAGGCCGAGAAGGGCGGAGTGGATCCCGTTCTGCTGCGTCCGATCGACGATCTCGAGCTCACCGTGCGTTCGGCCAACTGCCTCAAGGCCGAGAGCATTTACTACATCGGCGATCTCGTGCAGAAGACCGAAGTCGAATTGCTGAAGACGCCGAATCTCGGCAAGAAATCGCTGACCGAGATCAAGGACGTGTTGTTCCAGCGCGGACTTCAGCTCGGCATGAAGCTCGAGAGCTGGCCGCCGCCGGGGCTCGTCCACGGCATGCAGTTGGGTTGATGATTGAATGACCGCGCCGCCGATGCGGGGCGGTCATCTTGCTACAGCGTCATCCCGGCGAAAGCCGGGATCCATTTTGATTTTCGCGCACGTGCGAACATGGATTCCAGCTTTCGCCGGAATGACGAAGAAGTAGTTCGAAGCACAAATAAGAGCCCGATTTCATAGGCTCATATAAGCGGGAAATCCGCGGGAACCCGGCTTTCGCCGGACTTCTCATAACAATTCAGAGGAATTCGTCATGCGTCACATGAAATCCGGCCGCAAACTCAACCGCACGAGCAGCCATCGTGAGGCCATGTTCAAGAACATGGCGTCCTCGCTGTTCAAGCACGAGCTGATCCGCACGACTCTGCCCAAGGCGAAGGAGCTGCGTCGCGTCGCCGAGCCGCTGATCACGCTCGCCAAGACCGACGGCGTCGCCAATCGCCGCTTGGCATTCGCGCGACTGCGCGACAAGCAGGCCGTGGGCAAGCTCTTCGTCGAGCTCGGTCCGCGTTACCGCGAGCGCAAGGGCGGTTATCTGCGCATCCTGAAATGCGGCTTTCGCGTCGGCGACAACGCGCCGATGGCCTATGTCGAGCTCGTCGATCGTCCGCGCACCGATGCGGCCGAGCAGGCGGCTGATTGAGCCAGGCAGCGCCGAAACGGAATTTCGAAGAGCCCCGGCATGCCCGGGGCTTTTCGTTTCTGGATGCGCGATCGTTTCGTGCAACGTCGCCGCTGACGCTTGCGCTCGGCGTCGTCGCCGGCGCGCTCTTCGTCGCAGCGCTGGTCATGATGCGCCACCGCGGCACCTACACCGACGAGCTCAATCACTATTCGCAGATCGTCCTGTTCCGCCGCGGCGATTTCCGCATCTACACCGACACGCTGACGACGATCCCGGGCTATCACGCGATCGTCGCGGCGATTCTCTGGATCTTCGGCGCCGAGTCGTTGAACGCGGCACGTCTCGTCAACGCAGCGTTTGCGCTGATCGGCGTTGCCGGATTCCACGAGCTTCGACGTCGCCTCTGGCCCGGCACCGAAACACTCGCGACCGTGCAGCTCCTCGTGCTGCCGATCCTCGTGCCGCTCTTCTTTCTCGTCTACACCGACATGCTCGCGCTGGCGCTCCTCGTGTGGGCGACCTACGCGACCGTCAGCGCGCGGCATGCGGGGTCCGCGCTGCTCTTGACGCTGCTGGTCGGCGTGCGCCAGAACGAAGTCGTGTGGGCCGGTTTTCTCGCGGCTGTCGTCGTCTGGCCGATCTGGCGCGAACATGGATTTTCCGCATGGCGCGAGATCGTCGCGAAAGGTCTTCCGTATTGCGTTCCGGTCGCCGCGTTCCTCGGCTTCTGGTGGTGGAACGGCTCGATCTCTCTCTCGCACGAACAAGCCGCGCTGCATCCCGATCTCAGTCTGCATCTCGGCAATCTCTTCTTCGCGCTGTTCCTTGCGGGCGTGTTTTTACCGCTGCACGCCGTCGCCGGCTTTCGCGATTTTCTTGCGCGCTCGCGCGCGCGGACGTGGCTGCTCGCGATTCCCGTGCTCGTCTTCGCCGCGTTCTGGTGGGGTTTCCACGCGGACAATCCGTACAACTCGGTCTTTCCGAACTACTACATCCGCAACGGGCTCCTGATCGCCATCGATACGCAGCCGCTCGTGCGTGCGATCGCTGGGGTCGTCATCACGCTGGCCGCCTGCGGCCTCGCGGCCACGCGCTTGCGTCCGCCGGCTGCCGCGTGGCTCTATCCGTTCGCCGCGCTCTTCCTCGCTGCTTCCTGGCTGATTGAGCAGCGTTACGCGCTGGTCCCGCTGGTGCTTTGGCTCGCGTTCCGCGAGCACCGCGGTCGGACGCTCGAATGGGCCACCGCGGCACTTTGGCTGATCCTTGCGGTCTGCCTCTTTTGCGGCATGATCGCGATCCGTTTTTTCCTTTAGCCCGGTCGAATACGCCATGAACTGGAATCCTTTTGCCTGGCCGTTCCGCGCGCAATATCTCTTCGGCTTTTTCCTGTGCGCCGCGTTCATGGCGTACGCGATCTACGAGCAGTTCGAGATGAACGTCGAGCCGTGCCCGATGTGCATCTTCCAGCGCCTGGCGTTCATCGGTATGGGCATTTTCTTCCTCGCCGGTGGCCTGCATGCGCCGGGTCCGAAAGGGCGCCGCGTGTATGCGAGCCTCGTCGCGATCTGCGCGCTGATCGGCGCCGGCGTCGCGACCAATCATCTGCGCATGCAATTCACGCCGCACGATCCGATGATGGGCGGCTGCGGACCCGGGCTTACCTATCTGCTCGATTCGTTTCCGCTCACCGATGCGCTGAAGAAAGCCTTCACCGGATCCGGCGATTGCGGCGACATCAACTGGTCGTTCCTCGGCATCACGATGCCGGGGTGGACGTTGATCTGGTACGTGATTCTCGGCGTCGGCGCGGTCTGGGCGGGGTTTCGCAAGCGCTCCTGATACCACCAGATCGTCATTCCCCGCGCCCGGTCATTCCGGCGAAGGCCGGAATCCAGTTTTTTGGCGCTTACGCTCGAGTGAAAAGCTGGATTCCGGCCTTCGCCGGAATGACGATGCCTACCGCATTGCGTCCCCGTCCGGCTGTGGCATGATGGAAAGCCTGCCGCACTGCAACATGACCATGGCGACCCGCAAACCCAAACCTGGCATCGGCCCTGTCCGCGAAGCTCTGAACTGGGCGCCTGCGTCGTGGCAGTCGCGCCCACATGAGCAGCAGCCCGTCTATTCGGATGCCGCCGAGCTCGATCGCGCGCTGAAGCAGCTGCACGATCTGCCGCCGCTGGTCACGTCGTGGGAAATCCTCTCGCTCAAGAACCTTCTCGCCGAAGCCGCCGAAGGTCGTCGATTCCTTCTGCAGGGCGGCGACTGTGCGGAGAGCTTCGACGACTGCACGTCGCCGCTGATCTCCAATCGCCTCAAAGTGATGCTGCAGATGAGCCTCGTGCTCGTCCACGGCCTCAAGCTTCCGATCGTGCGCGTCGGCCGTTTTGCCGGGCAGTATGCCAAGCCACGCTCGACCGACATTGAAACGCGCGGCGACATCAGCTTGCCGAGCTATCGCGGCGATCTCGTCAACGCGCCCGCATTCACCGCGCAAGCGCGTCGGCCGGATCCCGAGCGCTTGATCAAAGGTCACGCGCACTCCGCGATGACGATGAATTTCATCCGCGCGCTGATCGACGGCGGCTTCGCCGATCTGCACCACCCCGAATACTGGGATCTCGCCTGGGTCGATCATTCGCCGCTGCAGGACGAATACCGGCACATGGTCGAATCGATCGGCAATTCGCTGCGCTTCATGGAGACGCTCGCGGGTCAGCCGATCGACAGTTTTCAGCGCGTCGATTTCTACACCTCGCACGAGGCGCTGCTGCTGCACTACGAACAAGCGCTGACGCGCCAGGTACCGCGCCAGTGGGGCTGGTTCAATCTCTCGACGCACTTCCCGTGGATCGGCATGCGCACCGCCGCGCTCGACGGCGCGCACGTCGAATATTTCCGCGGCATCAGGAATCCGATCGCCGTCAAGATCGGTCCTTCGGTGACGCCTGATCAGCTGATGCGTCTCGTCGACGTGCTCGATCCCGACGACGAGGCGGGTCGCCTCACGCTGATCCATCGCATGGGCGCCGCGAAAATCGAAAGCGCGTTGCCGCCGCTTCTCGCCGCGATCAAGGCTGCCGGACGCAAGCCGCTCTTCTGCTGCGATCCGATGCACGGCAACACCGAAACGCTCGGCAACGGTTTCAAGACGCGCCGCTTCCAGAACATCCGCGACGAGCTCGATCGCGCGTTCGACATCCACGCCGCGGTCGGCACGCGCCTGGGCGGCGTGCACCTTGAGCTCACCGGCGAGAACGTCACCGAGTGCATGGGCGGCGCGCGCGATCTCACCGAAACCGATCTCACGCGCGCGTACAAGTCGACGGTCGATCCGCGGCTCAACTACGAGCAGTCGCTGGAGCTCGCGATGCTGATCGTGCGCAAGCGCGGCGGCGTGCCCGCGCCGAACTGACTTCGTTTCCGGTAGTTGAGGCGCGCCGGAGCGCGATCCTCCGCTTCCCACCCTTCGGCCCATACGGAGCTCCGCCACGCGGAGTATCGTCGCGTCTTTGCGCCGCGTGCCCGAAGGAGCCTCGATGTCCTCGCGCTTCCACCGCCGTCTCGCCTGTGCCATCGCTCTCGTATCCGCCATCGCGGCGCCCGCGTTTGCCGCATCCGGAGTTCCGGATTCGATGCTCGCCGGTCTCCAATGGCGCCTCGTAGGCCCATTCCGCGCCGGCTGGGGCACGATGGCCGCGGGCATTCCCGATCAACCGGACGTGTTCTACTTCGGCGCCGCAGGCGGCGGCGTGTGGAAGACCGACAACGCCGGCGCGACGTGGCACGCGATGTCCGATGGACTCGAATCGGCCGCAGTCGGCGCCATTGCGATCGCGCCTTCGGATCCGAAAACGCTCTACGTCGGCACCGGTCATCCCGAGCCGCGCTACGACATCGCCGCCGGCGACGGAATGTACAAATCGACCGACGGCGGCGCGCACTGGCAGCACGCAGGTTTGAACGCGACGCGCCACATCGGCGCGATTCTCGTCGACGAAAAAAATCCCGACACGGTGCTGGTCGGCGCGCTCGGCCACATTTTCGGTCCGAGCCCCGATCGCGGCGTCTTCCGCACGACGGACGGCGGCAAGACCTGGAAGAAAACGCTGTTCGTGGACGATCAAACCGGCGTCGTCGATCTCGCGGCCGATCCTGCGCAACCGAACATCGTGTTCGCGTCGGCATGGACCGCGCGCAATTGGCCGTGGCTCAGCTACTTCACGCCGATCGAAGGCGAGGGCAGCGCGATCTACAAATCGACCGACGGCGGCGTGACATGGAAACGCCTCGCCGGCGAAAACTGGCCGAAGGGGAAGCTCGGACGCATTGGCCTTGCCGCCGCGCACCTCGACGGCGGCGCGACGCGCGTCTACGCGTCGATCGATTCCGAAGAGCACGGCGGCCTGTATCGATCCGACGACGGCGGCGATCACTGGCAAAGAGTCAACGACGCGAAAGCCGTCAGCACGTGGTACATGAGCCGGCTCAACGTCGAGCCGAATCATCCGGACATCGTCTACACGGTCGGCCAATCGATCCACAAATCGATCGACGCCGGCAAGACGTTCACGATCGTCAAGGGCGCGCCCGGCGGCGACGACTATCACCACTTGTGGATAAATCCAAAACATCCGGATCACCTGATCACGGCGAGCGATCAGGGCACGGTCGTCTCGGTCGACGGCGGCGCGCACTGGAGCGATTGGTACAACCAGCCGACCGGGCAGTTCTATCATCTCGCCGCCGACAATCGTTTTCCGTACTGGATCTACTCCGGCCAGCAGGATTCCGGCACCGTCGGCATCGCCAGCCGTAGCGACTACGGCGCGCTATCGTTCCGCGACTGGCATCCCGTCGGCGGCGACGAGCGTGACTACGATCTGCCTGATCCGGACGATCCGAACATTGTCTACGGCTCCGGCCTCGGCGGGCGCATCTCGCGCTGGGACGCGCGCACCGGCGAAGCGCAAAACGTCTCGCCGTGGCCGGTGTCGAGCTACGGCGCGCGCGGCACCGAAGTGAAATACCGCTACACGTGGATTTCGCCGATCGCATTCTCGGCGCAGGCGCCGTACGCGCTTTACGCAGGCGCGCAAGTCTTGTTCCGTTCGACCGACAAGGGACAGCACTGGGAAACGATCAGCCCCGATCTCACCGGCAAGCACGCCGGCGCAAAACATTGCGACGGCGATGTCGCGATCGCCGACGCGACCGCGTGCGGCTTCGGAGTGATCTACTCGATTGCGCCGTCGACGCGCAGCAACGATGACATTTGGATCGGCACCGACAACGGCCTGATCCACGCGACCAGCGACGGCGGAAAAACCTGGCGCGACATCACGCCGAAAAACATTCCGAAGTGGTCGAAGATCGCCTCGCTCGAAGTGTCCGCGCTCGATGGCGGCACCGCCTACGCCGCCGTCGACAACCATCGTCAGGACGATTTCCGTCCGCTTGCGATTCGCACGCACGACAACGGCAAGACCTGGCAGAAGATCACGAATGGACTTCCGGACGGCCATTTCGTTGCGGTCGTCCGCGCCGATCCGGTGAAGAAAGGCTTGCTTTATGCCGGCACCGATGCCGGCGTCTTCGTCTCGTTCGACGACGGCGATCGCTGGCAGCCGTTGCAGCGGAACCTTCCCGTCGCCTGGGTGCGCGATCTTCTCGTCCACGGCAACGATCTCATCGCGGCGACGCAAGGCCGCGCGATCTGGGTGCTCGACGACGTCACGCCGTTGCGCCAGCTCGATACGGCGACGGCGACGGCCACACGCCTCTTCGCGCCCGCGCCTGCATTTCGCGTGCGCGGCAGCCAGAACAAGGACACGCCGCCGCCGGCCGACACCGCGCTCGGCACGAATCCGCCGAACGGCGCGGTGATCGATTACGTTCTCGCCCAACCGGCTAAAACCGTCGCGATCGAGATTCGCGAGCACGGCACCAACAAAGTCGTCCGCCGTTTCGCCAGCGACGACACCGCGCGCGCGCCGCGCGCCGAGCGCTATTTCGCCGAAGCCTGGAGCAAACCTGCAGCCAAGCCCGTCATCGATGTCGGCGCGCATCGCTTCGTCTGGAATTTGCGCTATCCGCGTCCGAAGGCGATCCAGTACAACTATTCGATTGCAGCCGTCTGGGGCGAGGACACGCCGCTCACGCCCGAAGGCGCGCTCGTCGTTCCCGGCGACTACGACGTCGTGCTCACGGTCGACGGCCGCGAATTCCGTCAGTCGCTCACCGTCCAGCCCGATCCGCGTGTGCACGTTGCAAGCGCCGAGTCGGAACAAGCGCTCGCGTTCTATCGGCAAGTTGAAACCGAGCTCGCGCGCGTGTGGCTGGCGTACGGCGAAATCGATGCCGTGCATCGTCAACTCGACGCGTTGAATAAAAACCAAGCCGCGATGTCCTCGCCGCTGAAGGCGGCGATTGCGGCATTCGAGAAAAAACTGGAGCCGCTGCGCGAAGGCAAGGGCGAAGCGGCGCCGAATTTCGGAACGATCGGCGATGTGCTGGCTTCGCTGGCGACCGATATCGAAGGCGCCGATCGCGCGCCGACGGCGCCGCAGCAACAAGTGCTCGAGGACTATCGCGGACGTCTCGATCGCGCGCTCGACGAGTGGAAGGCGCGGCGCGATAGCGATCTTGCGGCGCTCAACAAAACGCTCGATCAGCAGGCGTTGAAGAAGATACGAGTGCCCACGCCCGCGGAGATCGATATTGGCGAACCTTCGGAAGGCAAGGACTTGCCTTAGAAGGATCGTCGCATTCCCGTCCACCCAGCGCAGATGCTTCGATCGTTTCGATGATGGTGCTCGCGTCGCGACGAGATCAACTCGAAGCAAGCCTGCCTGCGGCGATCACGAGGAATCCGCCCGACACCCCTTCGACGCATCGACGGCGACGGTCGCTCAATCCGCCCGCGTGGCCGGTCGCTGCGATGACGATGCTCAGCACTGTGTAAAAGAGGCCGCACAACGCGATGAAGATGGCGGAGAGCATCAACGCCTGCCACGCCGCCGATTCGCCGCTGCGCATGAACTGCGGAAGGATCGCGAAGTAGATCATCATGCCTTTCGGGTTCAGCGCGGCCGTTAGAAACCCGCGCTTGAACGGCGCGGTGCGTGGTGCTGATCGCAAAGACGGGTTGCCCGACTTCAGCGCGGATCGAATCAGTTGCGAGGCGAGGTAAATCAGGTAGGCGACGCCGATCCAGCGCAACGCTTCGAACAAGACGGGAGACGCCGCAATGATCGCGGCGAGACCCAGCGCCACCAGCAGCGAATGAATCACGTAGCCGGCACAGACGCCGGCCGTCGCCTGAAGTCCCGCGCCGGCATTCCCGGAAATCGCCTGCGATGCGATGAACAACAGGTCGGGTCCCGGCGTTGCGATCAACGGGAGCACGGTGGCGGAGAAGAGCAGGGCGGTTGCGACGTCCATGTGTGGCATCGTACGCCGCATGGGGCGAAATTTGATTGCTATTATTCCATTGTTTTTAGATTTATTGGCGTACTATGCCAATAAAGTGGCTAAGAGTTGACTAAAATGCCAATCAAGCTCGACTCGATGGACCGGCGCATCCTTCGCGCGCTGCAGCGCGACGGCCGCATGCAGAACACGGAGCTGGCGCAGGAAGTCGGGTTGTCGCCGTCTCCTTGCCTGCGCCGAGTGCGGCTGCTCGAAGAAGCCGGCGTCATCGAGCGCTATGTCGCGGTGCTGAATCCCGCGAAAGTCGGCATCGGGATGACGCTCTTCACGCGCGTCTGGCTGACCGCGCAAGATGCCGAGACGATCGAGCATTTCATGGATGCGATGAAGCAGCTTGCGCAAGTGATGGAGTGCTACATCATGCTCGGCGAAAGCGATGCGATGCTGCGCGTCGTCGTCGAAGATCTGGACGACTACCGCCGATTCCAGACGACGCACCTGACGCGCGCGAACGGCATCCAGAACGTGAAGACGGATTTGCCGAGTCAGGTCGTCAAGCAGACGTACGCGTTGCCGGTGTGAATCGCCGCGCTGAAGAGTCGGCTCGTCCCCGACGAAACCCGCCCGAAAGTTCCAGCCGGTAACGTCCCCGCCGCTCTCAAGGTTCTCCCGCCTGCCCCTGCCAAAAGTTGGGCTCGTCCGACGCCCCGGCGTGGGGTAGAGTCGTATGTTATAGCGTCTCATCCTGCGCCCGACCGTCGCGGCCGGCGGAGGCGCTTTCGGCGCCGGAAAGCTCTCCATGAAACGATCGCTCCTCGCGTTTTCTGTCGGCCTCGCGCTCGCGGGCAATGCTTTTGCGGCCGACTCCCCGACCAGCGCCGACATGAAGGCGCTCGACGCGCGCATCCGCGCCCTCGAAGTCGAAGGTGCCAAGTTGCGTGAGCAAGCCGCCGCAGCACTCGCGGAAGCGAGCGCGGCGCGCGCGGAGCTCGAGAAGATGAAAGCCTCGCAGCAGGCGACGCAAGAAACGGCCGCGGCCGCTTCGACCGCTGCCGCTACGGCCGCCGTGAGCGCGCCGGCGGAAGCGTCGGCGCCGTCAGCCGGCGGCGCTAACGGCAACGCGTTCAATCCCGCGATCGCGGTGATCTTGAACGGCAATTACGCACACCATTCGCAGAACCCGGACAACTACGTGCGCGGCGGTTTTCCTGTCGTCGACGGCACCGGTCCCGGCAAGCAGGGCTTGTCGCTCGGCGAAAGCGAAGTCTCGTTCGCCGCGAACATCGACGACAAGTTCTACGGCCAGTTGACGGTGTCGTACGAAGACGACAACGGCAAGGTCGGCACCGAGATCGAAGAGGCGTACATCGATACGCTGACGCTGCCGGACGGATTCAACGTGCGTGCGGGCCGCTTCTTCTCGAACATCGGCTATCTCAACAGCCATCACACGCACACCGACAACTTCGTCGATCGTCCGCTGCCGTATCAGGCGTTCCTCGGCAACCAGTACGGCGACGACGGCGCGCAGCTGCGCTGGGTGGCGCCGACGGACACGTACCTTGAATTCGGCGGCGAGTTGTTCCGCGGCGAGGATTTCCCGACCGGCGGCGCGAATCATGACGGCGTCGGCGCACACACGCTGTTCGCGCACGCGGGCGGCGACGTCGGCGATTCGAATTCATGGCTTGCCGGCGTGTCGATGCTGAAAGCGAAGACGACGCAGGCCGACGACGGCTTCAGCGGCGACAATACGCTGTATCTCGCGGACGCGACCTGGAAGTGGGCGCCGAACGGCAACACGAAAGACGGCGGCGTGACATTGCGCACCGAGCTTTTCTTCGACAAGCGCGACGGTTTCTACACGACGCCGAGCGACATCGAGGTCGATCCGCTGAATCCGGAGCTCTCGCAGCCGTGGATCGGCGATCGTCGCGGCGCGTATCTCGAAGCCGTGTATCGACTCAATCGCACCTGGGACGTCGGCTATCGCTTCGACAAGTTGTGGGCGTCGAATTCAGGTCCGTTCCCGAGTGATTTCGATCCCGTGCGGCACAGCATCGAGGCGACTTGGCGCAACAGCGAATTCAGCTTCTTCCGCCTGCAGTACAGCCACGACGATCCGCTGCGTTCCATCACGGACAACGCGATCTATCTTCAATACGACGTCGCCCTCGGCGCGCACGGCGCGCACAAGTTCTGACGCGGCGACACTCCAAGAGAGAATCCATGAACAAGCTGGCCATCTTCGCGACGATTCTTCTTGCGTTCGGCGTGCGCAACGCGCAGGCGTTGAATGTGTTCGCGTGCGAACCGGAATGGGGTTCGCTCGTGCACGAGCTCGCCGGCGACGCGGCCACGGTCGACGCCGGCACGACGGCGCTGCAGGACGTGCACGTGATCGAAGCCAAGCCGAGCTTGATCGCGAAAGTGCGCCGCGCCGATCTCGTCGTGTGCAGCGGTGCGGATCTCGAGATCGGCTGGCTGCCGCAGCTGATCCGTCAGGCGGGCAATCCGAAAGTCGCCTCGGGCGCCGGTTATTTCATGGCGTCGGATCAGATCACCACATTGGAAAAACCTTCCAAGCTCGATCGCTCCGAAGGCGACATCCATCCACAGGGCAATCCGCATTTCCAGATGGATCCGTATCGCGTGCTGGCCGTCGCCAAGGCGCTCGCTGCGCGTCTCGGTGAGCTCGATCCCGGCAAGGCGGCGACGTATCAGCAGCACCTCGCCGACTTCACGACGCGCTGGCAGACCGCGATCAAGGGTTGGGAAGCGAAAGCCGCGCCGCTGAAAGGCCGCAAGGTCGTCGTGCATCACATGAGCTGGATCTACCTCGAAAACTGGCTCGGCATGGAACAGATCGGCGCGCTGGAACCCAAACCGGGCGTACCGCCGACGAGCGCGCATCTCGCCAGCCTGATCGACGTGACCAAGAATGCGCATGCATTCGCGATCCTGCGCGCGGCGTATCAGGATCCCAAACCCGGCGACTGGCTCTCCGAGCACACCGGCGTGCCGGCGGTGACTTTGCCGTTCACGGTCGGCGGCGACGACCAATCGAAGGATCTCTTCGGTCTTTTCGATTCGACGATCGACAAGCTCCTCGCGGTGGCGAAGTGAACTGGGACGGCCTCGACATCGGCATTCTCGGGCCCGCGTGCATCGCGGGCTTGCTGGTGTTGTCGACGCATGTTCCGCTCGGCCAGCAAGTGCTCGCGCGCGGCATCATCTTCATCGATCTTGCCATCGCTCAAGTCGCTGCGCTCGGCGTCATCCTCGCGCAGGCGTTGGGCGTCGACGAGCACGGTTATGGTGTCGAGATTGCAGCTGCGATTGCGGCGCTCGCCGGCGGCGCGCTGCTGACCTGGACCGACCGCAAGTGGCCGGACTATCAGGAACCCTTGATCGGTACGCTGTTCGTGCTCGCCGCGACCGGCAGCCTGTTGCTGCTCGCGAACAATCCGCACGGCGGCGAGCATCTGAAGGATTTGCTCGTCGGCCAGATCTTGTGGGTCAGCGCGAGTCAGCTCGTTCCGGTCGCCGTATTGTCCGCGCTGCTGCTCGGCGCGATGTGGGTCTGGCGCACGCGTCTCTCAGGCATCCTGTTCTATGGCCTGTTCGCGCTTGCGATCACGGCGTCGGTGCAGCTCGTCGGTGTCTATCTGGTCTTTGCGAGCTTGATCATCCCGGCGCTGGCGACGACCGGCGTCGAAGGCAAGCGTCGGCTCGTGTACGCGTACGCGACCGGCATCGCCGGCTACGTGACCGGTCTCGTACTCTCCGCGGTGCTCGATCTTCCGAGCGGCGCGATGATCGTGTGGACGCTCGCCGGCTGCGGCATCATCGCGCGGCTTCTGATCGCATCCGCATCACGCTCGCGGGCCGAAACACCGGCGAGCGCTGCGCGAGCGCGCTGAATCCGACAAAGAAAAAGGCCCGCACGCGCGGGCCTTTTTCATTTACGTCGACGCTGCGCGCTTACTGGCATGCCGGAAACTTGAACGACGCCAGTCGCGTGCTCCAGTTGAACGAACCGGTCGCCTTCAAGTACTCGGTCGTGTACCAGAACGTGCAATCGTCGCTCGGGTCGATCGACATCGCGCTGTAGTCGCCCCAGCGATCCAGCTGGCCCGTCTGCGAGCCGGCGCCGTTCATCATGCTCGCTTCGGCCTGCAGTGTATTAAGCGCATCGCCGACGAGGCGACCCGTATAGCGGATCGAGGGAAGCACCGTCCCGCTCGAAATGCTGTAGCCGAGCGCCATGTTGCCTTGCTTGTCCTGCGCGATCGATCCCATCCAGCGGTAGTTCGAGTCGGGCGAGAACGTCGACTGTTGGAAGACGCTCGGCGTTCCGCCGGGATTGCGCAACTCGTACCAGCGAACGCCCGTGTACGGATTGTTGCGCGCGGTGCCCACCTTCACCGAATGGTTGACGACCAGCGACTGGTAGGTGCCGAAGTTGCGGTACGCGAGCCGGAACATCAGGCGATCGCCGAGCGAGTCGAGCTTCTGGTTCGTGCTCGGCTGCTTCACGCAGTTGGTGCCTCCGCAGGCCGGCGTGAACGAGGCGACGGGAAGGTTGGTCGGCCCGGTCAGCGTCGTATTGGCCGGAGTGGTCCAGTCGACGTGGAATTTCCATAGGTTGAGCGAGTTCGAACCGAAATTCACCAGGAAGTTCGGCGAACCCGCGGGCGGTGCCGTCGCGCCATCAAGATCGGACGGCAGCACGCCACCGAAGCTCGAAGACAATTGGAAACATTGCTGCGTCGTAGCCGCGCCGGTCAGCATTGCGCTGCGGTTGTAGGCGCACAACTTGGATCCGGCGAACGTGTTGCCGTTGAACATGTTGAACGTTTCGTAGTACGCGTCCGGCCACACGCCCATCTTCGGATAATCCGGGAATACGCTGGCGTACGAGAACGAGTAGCGGTACCAGCCGCCGGTGGCGTCCGAGGTCTGCGAGACGGCGACGCACTGCAGGTACGGCGTGGTGCCGACGGCGAACTGGGAGATGATCCACCGGTTCGCGGCCTTGTCGTAGACGACGACGGCATCGCCGTCGTTGTCGGTCTGGCATTGGCCGCCGAAGCCGGACCACAAGGTGCTGGTGGGCACGGGGCCGTAGACGACGCTCTTCGTCGCCTTGTCGAACACCGCGAAGCCGACGTTGACGACCTGCACGTATTGCGTCGCGCCCACAGCGCCTACGGTGTCGGGCGGCGCATATTGCACGGTGAAACTGCCGTTGGGACCGCTGAAGCCGTTGCCGACTCCGTCGACGCCGCTGATGAAGGTCGGCGCAAACGGTCCGACGGGGCCGTGATAATCCTGCAGTGCGCCGTCGACCTGTCCGGCCGGTACATAGGGAAGCGGAATCTGGTGCTCGGCGTGCGGGTGCCAATGGCTGAAACCCGCGGGATCCACCACGACGCCGCGCAGCGAAGGCAGCGTGTCGTGATGTACCGCCGTTGCGATCTCGGCGCGGCCCGGGGAAGGCGTCGCGGCGTATGCGGTGACAAAGAAAAGACCGGGGACTACGGCGAAAGGCCACAAGCATCGTTTCATCGTTTCTACTCCTCCTGGAGGTGCCCGATTGAATTGCGTTTTGCCCAGCACATATCAGTCTACAGGCCTAATTGCTATCAGTCTTGAGACCTAGGCCACGAGACCTAGAGGAAGTCACGCATTCCCCTCTCCCCGCTTGCGGGAGAGGGGGAAGGGCGGGTCGGCGGAGCGGCCTCATCCGATCGAGGCGGCGTGAATGATCGATCGGTCAACCAAGACAAAAGGAACGCTCATCGAACGGTAAGGACAACGGGTTTCGCTTCGGCGAAGGCGGGGCGATGCTGCGCGGTCGCATACGCATCCATCACCGTCGGCACGCCTGCGGCGAGGACTTGATCCGCCATTGGAGGGAATCCCATCATGAAATGCCCGAATCGTGCGTCGCTGTCGCGCCTGTCTCTTGCGATGCTGCTGCCGGCGCTGGCCGCATCGCAGGCCGAGGCTCGAACGCCGATCTTCCGGCCGGCCGGAGTGGTACGCACCGCCGCGGCGCCTGCGAGCCCGCTGGTCTGGACCGAGCAGAAAGTCACCGCGAGCAACGGCACGGCGTTCAATGCATTCGGCCAGGCCATCGCGATCAGCGGCACCACCGCTTTGATCGGCGCCGTCGACGTCAACGACTGGGAAGGCGCGATCTACGTCTTCTCGCAGGACGCGGGCGTCTGGACTGAAGGCCAGGAGTTCATGGCCGACGACGGACAGCCGAACGATCGGGCGACGTTCGGTACCGCGATCATGATCGACGGCGACACGGCCGTGATCGGCGCGTTGGGCGCGAACGTGAACGGACACGCGAATCAGGGCGCCGCGTACGTGTTCACGCAATCGGCCGGCCTGTGGACGCAAGTCGCCAAACTCGTCGCGGACGACGGCGAAGCGAACGACTATTTCGGACAGACCGCCGCGATCGTAGGTCCCAACATCGTCGTCGGCGCGTACGGCGCCAGCGTCGACGGCAACACGCTGCAGGGCGCAGCCTACGTATTCACCAACCAGGCCGGCACCTGGACGTTCGCGCACAAGCTGACGGCCGACGACGGCGTCGGCGGCGAATTCTTCGGCCACGCCGTCGCAATGTCCGGCACGCGCGCCATCGTCGGCGCGCCTTACACCGCGGTCGACGGCACGCCGGCGCGCGGCGCGGTGTACGTCTACGACGGATCGGACGGCAACTGGACGCAGATCGCGAAAGTCGTCGCCGACACGGGCAATCCCGGCGATGGTTTCGGTTATTCGGTCGCGGCGACGGATACGACGATGGTCGTCGGCGCCGGCGGCAGCGACGGCGGACAAGGCACGTCGTTCGTCTTCTCCGACAACGCCGGCGACTGGATTCAGGACGCGCGCCTCGTCGCCGACGACGGCGCAGCCGGCGAAGACTTCGGCTACGCAGTCGCCGTGCTCGACGACACCGTGATGGTCGGCGCCGATCGCGCGATGGTGAACGGCAACGCGCAGCAGGGCGCGGCGTACATCTTCGTCAAGTCCGATGGTGCATGGACGCAGACGCAGAAGCTCACCGCGAGCGACGGGCAGGCCAACGAATTCTTCGGCGCATTCGTCGGACTCACGCCGGAAACCGCGCTGGTCGGCGTGCCGTACGCGACCGTCGACGGTAATCAAGTGCAGGGCGCCGCGTATTTCTATGCGCGCGACGACGCGGTGAACGACACGATTTTCGCGGATGGGTTCGACGCGACGCCGTAACGATCCCGCTCCTTCGAGGAACACGCCGACCCGGCAGGACGGCAAGAACGTGCTATACCGCCGGGTCGAACGCGACGAATGATGCCGCGTCGCAGCACATCCCTCGGAAGAAGGAGCTCGTCATGAATGCCTGGTTTCGATTCGCGCAGCGATTCGTCGTTGCGCTCGCGATGGCCATCGTGCTTCACGCAACCGCGCAGGCCAAGACGGGCAGCGCGATCGCGAGCCACGTCGCCAAGGTCAACGGCGTCGAGATCCATTATCTCCAGGCCGGCTCGGGAACGAAGACGCCGGTCGTGCTCCTGCACGGCTACGCGGAGACGAGCCATATGTGGCTGCCGCTGATGCCGAAGATCGATTCGGATCGCGTCGTGATCGCGGCGGATCTGCGCGGCGCGGGAACATCGTCGAAACCCGATGACGGCTACGACAAGAAGACAATGGCGCAGGACATCCATGCGCTGGTGAAGTCGCTCGGTTTTGACAAGATCATCGTGATCGGGCACGACATCGGGCTCATGGTCGCGTACGCGTACGCGGCGCAGTATCCGAACGAAGTCGAGCGCATCGCGCTGATGGATGCGTTCCTGCCGGGCGTCGGCGACACCTCCGGCATTTTCCTGCTGCGCGACAAATGGCACTTCAACTTCTACGGCGAGACGCCGCTGAAGCTCGTCGCCGGCCGCGAGCGCATTTACTTCGAGCATTTCTGGAACGACTTCGCGGCCGATCCGAAACATTCGATTCCCGAGAAGGATCGCGTGTTCTACACCAGCCAGTACGCGCAGCCGGGCGGCATGCGTGCCGGCTTCGGGTATTTCCGCGCGTTCGATCAGGACGGCAAGGATTTCGCCGCGTTTGCGCAAACCAAGCTCACGATGCCGATGCTGGTGTTGAGCGGCGAGAAATCCGGCGGCGAATTCCTGATCAACCAGGGACGCGCGGTCGACACGCATGTGACGGGCACGATCATCAAGGGATCGGGCCACTGGCTGATGGAAGAAGCGCCCGAGCAGACGATTCCCGCACTGGTCGCCTTTGTCGAATCGCCACAAGCCTGACGGTCGCCGAAAGCTGAACCCCGGATGCATGAGAGGCGTCCGGGGTTTTCGTTTTTTGGATCTGCGCTAAACCCTCCGCGATCGATCAGCATCCCTGCGATCTGCATTCGTCCATGAGGGAATTCCGATGAAACATTGGATGTCATCGCTGCTGCTTGCCGGTATCGCGTTGGCGTCGTGGCCGGCGCGCTCCGAAATCGTTGCCGGATCGCTCGACGTTCACTGGAACGAAGGTGCCGAGGATTGCGCGGCGCACGCGCCGCCGCCGTTGCAGGTTCACAAGTACGCCGAAGGCACTTTCATCCTGCGCGAAAGCCTCTGCGCGACGTTCGAAGGCCCCTTCATGTATCTCCTGATCGGGTCGAAGCGCGCGATGCTGATCGACAGCGGCGACGTCGGCGACGCGAGGGAGGTGCCGCTCGCGAAAACCGTGCTGTCGCTGCTGCCGGGCGAAGGCGCATCGAAGCTGCCGCTCCTCGTCGTGCATACGCACGGGCATCTCGATCATCGCGCCGGCGATGCCGAATTCGACGGCATGCCGAACGTCGAGATCGTCGGTACCGATCTCGATCACGTGCGGCAGTATTTCGGCTTCGCCGATTGGCCGAATGGCATGGCCGAAGTCGATCTCGGCGATCGCACCGTCGACGTGATCCCGACGCCGGGACACTATCCCTCGCACGTTTCGTACTACGACCGGCAAACGGCGCTGTTCTTCTCGGGTGATTTCTTCATGCCCGGACGCTTGTTGATCGACGATGCGGCCGCGGATCTGGCGAGCGCGAAGCGCGTCGTGGATTTCGCGGCGACGCATCCGATCAGCCATGTGCTCGGCGGACACATCGAGCTCGACGCGGCGGGCGAGACGTTCGATTTCGGTTCGCAATATCATCCGCACGAGCGCGCACTGGCGTTGTCGCCGCAGGATCTGGCGGCGTTGCCCGCGACGATCGCGAGCTTCAACGGCATCTACAACCGCAGCGGGATGTTCGTGATGATGAGCCAGACGCGCGTGCTGGCGATTCTCGGCGTCGGCACACTCGCCGTGCTGGTTGCGATCGGGTTCGCCGTGCGCGGGTATTGGCGCCGGCGTCGGCGGATTCGTTTCGAGCGGGCGCGGGGTTAGGGCGCTTTTCTCGCGAGCTGGCGAAGCGCGTCCTTGCCGATCCATCGCGCGGTGGCGTCGCTCGATTCGGCAAGGCGCCGCGATGTCGCGAGCGCGGCTTGCTTCAACGCCGGAGACTTTCGCCCGCCGATCGCCCGGAGCGCCCAGTTCACGGCCTTCTTGACGAAGTTGCGCTCGTCCGTCGCGGCGTTTTCGATCAGCGGCAGCGCGCGCAGGAACGGCGCGTCTTCGCCTTGCTTGTCGTGCAGCGCGATGCTGGCGAGGAGCGCGAACGCCGCGCGCTTCTCGAACTCGCCGCGCTTCTTCGACCACTGATCGACCTTGCGCCACGCGTGTGGCGTACGATCGAACAGCGCGAAACACAGCGTGTCGCAGACCGCCCAGTTGTCGAAATCGCGGCACCAACGATCCATCTGCGCGGGCGTGACGCGCTCGGGCTCTTCGACGTACGCGCAGAGCATGCGCGCCTCGTACCAGCCGGTGTCCCAGAGCGCGGCGGCGAGATCGTGGCTTCGACCGAGCGATTTCGCGATCGATTGCACGTCCTTCATCGAAACGCCGAACGCGCGATCGGACGGAATCGCAAAGCGAGCCATGCCCTCGCGCGTCTTTTTGGTTCCTTTCTTCTTCAGCGTATCGAGCGCTTCGCGCACGCGAGCGTCGACGGAACCTTCGCCGACGGAGCGCGCCGCCGATTTCTTTGCCCGAGTCGAAGCGGCGGCGCGTTTCATCGGTCGATCAGACGCTGCGTTCGCGACGAAGTTTCGCGCCGAGCCACGCGCAGGGCAGGGCGGTGACCACGAGCGCGATCGGATACCATTTCGGCCCGAATTCCGGTCCTTTGTCCCAAGTCGCGAGCAGGCCGGCGAGGCCGAGCAGCGTGCCGATTGCGCCGAGCCAGACCGCGTGCTGCATCGGCCGATACGGTGCGAGCCACGCGGTGACGTAGCCGCCCGCGATCGCGAACACGAGTCGATACGCCGTCGCGAGCGCGAACAGCGAGTCCGACATCGGCTGACCCGGAGGAGGAAAAACGCCGGTCGCGTGCAAGACGAGATCCGTCACGGTCGACAGCACGACCACGACGAGGATGCCGGCGAAAACCGCGCCGATGCTGCGTCCGATGCGGCGCGGTGCTTGTACGGCGGCCATCATCCGACTCCTTGTGCGATCGACGCGAAGATGTCGTCGAGCCGATCGTACCCTGCGGCGACGCCTCGCTCCATGCCGGACTTGAGGACGGCATCGCGCGATTCGCGCGAGGCGTACAGCATCGTCGTCGTCAATGTCGTGGTGCCGCTTTTTTCTTCGAGCACCGCGATCGACGATGCTTCGCCGCCGGTCCAGTCCTGATCGAACAGCTCCGTCGTGACGATGCGAGACGGCCGCACGATCTCGCGGTAGACGCCGCCCATGCCCATTTCGGTACCGTCGTCCTTGCGCCATTCGTAGCGGTACTTGCCGCCGACGCGAAGATCGACTTCGCACACCGTCATCGTCCATCCGGTCGGACCGAACAGCCAGCGGCGCAGGAGCTCGGGTTTCGTCATCGCATCGAAGACGAGATCGCGCGGCGCATCGAACGTGCGCGTCATGACGAGCTCGCGCTCGCCTTGCGCGGCGATGTCGAGCGTGTGCTTGTTTTTCATGCGCGATTCTCCTCGGAAAGCGATTCGAGGACGCCGGCGAGCCGGTCGTAGGTTTCGGCGGCGCCGTGTTCCATGCCGGTCTGGATAACCGCGTCGCGGACTTCCTTCGATGGGCTCAGGATGAGATTCGTCAACGTCGTTTTGCCGTCGCGCTCGGCGAGCGTCGCGGTGACGAGCGCACTGCCGTAATGCGCGAAGTCGTCGAACGCTTCGGTGTAGACCAGCCGCTCGGTCGGCACGATCTCGCGGTAGACGCCGTGCATGCCCATGCTGCGTCCGTTCGGGCCGTGCGAAAAGAATCGCCACGCGCCACCGACGCGAAGATCGACTTCGCACTCGGTGAGATTCCAGCCGTGCGGGCCGAACCAGCGCTTGAGCAGATCGGGTGTCGTCAGCGCTGCGAAGACGAGATTGCGCGGCGCATCGAACACGCGCGTCATCACGATCTCGCGATCGCCCTGCGTCACGACTTTCAGGTTTCCGGTGTTCTTCATCGGGATTCTCCGTCAGCGTTTGGTGCGGACACGTTTCTTCGGTTGCTGCGATTTCAGCTCGTCGAGCAGCACGTCGAGGCGCTGGTAGCTCGCCTCCCAGAACTTGCGGTATTCCTCCAGCCAGTCGCTGGCTTCTTCGAGCGGCCGCGCTTCGATACGGCGCGGGCGGCGCTGCGCGTCCTGCGCGGTCGAGATGAGCCCCGCACGCTCGAGCACCTTGAGGTGCTTGGAGATCGCGGGCTGGCTCATCGAGAAAGGTTTCGCCAGCTCCATCACCGAGGTCTCGCCGAGCGCGAGGCGGGCGAGGATTGCGCGGCGCGTCGGGTCGGCGAGGGCGGTGAAGGTGGCATCGAGGCGGTCGGAGGGATTCATCGGATAACCCATGAGTTCTATAACCAATAGGTTATCTAAAGAGACAGATGATGTCAACTGGGAGTTTGCGCGGGGTTGCCCTCACCCTGTCCTCTCCCGCTAGCGGGAGAGGGGAAAGAAGTGGTGCGAGCGAGGCATTTGCCTCTCCCGCTCGCGGGAGAGGTCGGCGCGCATCTGCGCGCCGGGTGAGGGCGGCTCTGGGCATACCCCATAATCCCCAACGAAAACTATCGTCTGAATATGCTTCCCGCGACTTTTCTTTGCTTCCGTTTTACGCACACTGCGCGCCATGGCGACGACGACCCATGCGTAGCAAGCTTTTCGTGCCGGGCTCGCGCCAGGAACTCTTCGCCAAGGCGCTCGCCGGCGACGCCGACGCGATTTCGTTCGATCTCGAAGATTCCGTCGCGGATGATCGCAAGGCGCAGGCGCGTGCCGATGTCGCCGCGTTCGTCGAGACGAGCGCCGCGCGCGATGCCGCCAAGCTCATCATCGTGCGCATCAACGCGCTCGGCTCGCCCGAGTTCGAGGCCGACGTGTTCGCGCTCGCGAAACCCGGCGTGACGCTGATCAATCTGCCCAAACCGGAATCGGCGGACGACGTGCGCGAAGCGATCGCGGCGATCGAGCGCGCCGAATCGGCGCAAGGACTCGCCGAGCCGATCCGTCTTCTCGTCAACATCGAAACGCCGAAAGCCTTGCGCGCTGCGGCCGAGATCGCGCGCGCGCATCCGCGCGTCGCGGGTTTGCAGCTCGGCCTCGGCGATCTTTTCGAGCCGCTCGGTTTCGATCGCCGCGACACGGCAAGCGTGCACGCGGCGATGTTCGCGGTGCGCATGGCGGCCGGCGAAGCGGGCATCTTCGCTTGCGACGGCGCATTTGCCGACATCGCCAACGAAGCGGGCTTTCGCGCCGAAGCGGAAATGGCGCGGCGCCTCGGCTTCGTCGGCAAGAGCTGTATCCATCCCAGGCAAGTCGCGTGGGCAAACGAGATCTTCCGCGCCAGCGATACAGAAATCGCGCTGGCGCGCCGCGTCGTCGAAGCGGCGCGTCAGGCGTCGTCGCAAGGTCGCGCCGCGTTCGTCGTCGATGGACGCATGATCGATCTTCCGTATCTGAAGCGAGCCGAGGCGATCGTCGCCGCAGCCGACGCGGCGTCCGATGCGGATCGCTGAGCAGCGGATCGCAGCGCGGATCGCTCGCGCATGGGCGCGAACGATCGTGTTCGTCGCGTTCGCGTGTCTGGCGCATTCGTCTTTTGCCGAAAGCATTTCATCGGTCAAGACGGGAACTTTGCCCGCGTTGAACGCGGATGCTCCGGTCGTCGGCGTCGTCGCGATCGACACGCGCCTCGCCGCAATCACGGCCGGTGGCGCGTGGCTGCTCGATGACGGCGCAGCAGCATGGAGACCTTCGTCGTGGAAATCGGCCGACACGATCGCCGGCGTGTTCGGCGACAGCCGTCGCGCATTCGCGCTTTCGGGCACGCCGGTCGATCGTGTCGAATCGATCGCTTTCCAAGGCGACGCGCTCACCGTGCGCACGTTGCCGACGTTGCCGGTCGCGCTCGCGAACGCGCGTGCGGCGATACAAGGCGATCTGTTGTCCGTCGCCGGCGTCGATGCGGCAGGAGCTTCACACCTGCTGCAGATCGGTCTCGCCGCCGAATCGCCGCAATGGTCGACGCAACCGGGATGGCCGGGCGACGCCGCCCCGAGCTCACTTGTCGCCCAGGCGAATGGGGTTCTGGTGACATTGCCGAACGGCGATGCCGGCGAGCATTTGTGGCGTTGGTCGGCGGAGCAGGGCTGGGCCGAGAGGGCGGCGGTACCGGGACATGTCATCGCCGGTTCCGCGCGCGCGATCGGGCAGGCGCACGCGCTCTATCTCGTGCAAGGCGCGAACGCGGGCGAAGCGGCGCGACTGATGGCGTTCCATGCGATCACCGATTCGTGGGCGACGCTGGGTGCGCCGGATGCGGGCGGCGCGAGCTTCGTCGCCGCGTGGAAGAACGGTGTCGCGTGGGCGCGGCCCGATGGCAACCGCGTCGACTTCGGTTTCGCCGAGATCGAATCCGGCAAGCTCCTGCTCAAGTGGCTCGATTGGATCGTGATCGTCGTCTATCTCGCGACGATGGTCGGCATGGGCCTTTATTTCTATCTTCGCGAGAAGCGCAACTCGACATCGGACTTTTTCGTGGGCGGCCGCACGATTCCATTCTGGGCCGCTGGCATCAGCTTGTATGCCGCGAACACGAGCTCGATCAGCTTCATCGCGATTCCGGCGAAAGCGTTCGAGACCAACTGGCAATACCTCACCAACAATCTCATCGCCGTGCTTGGGTTGATGTTCGTCGGCGCGTTCATCGTGCCGCTGTTGCGCCGGCTCGATTTGATGAGCGTCTTCTCGTATCTTGAAACGCGCTTCCATCCGGCGATCCGCATGCTCGCAAGCGCGCTGTGCATCGCGATGCAGATCGGCGCGCGCATGAGCGTGATCCTGTTCTTGCCCGCGCTCGCGATCGCGACGATCACTGGCATCGACGTCGTCTGGAGCATCCTCTTGATGGGCGGCTTCACGATCCTCTACACGGCGATGGGCGGCATGAAGGCCGTCATCTGGACCGACGTCGTGCAGGTCATCGTCAAGATGGGCGGCGCGATCTTCGCGATCGGCTTCATCATCTGGCATCTGCACGGCGGCTTCGGTGAGTTCTACGCGACCGCGACCGCCGATCACAAGATGAAGCTGCTCGATTTCAGCTTCGATCTCACCAAGGCGACGGTCTGGGGTTTCATTTTTCTCGTGCTGTTCGACGTCGTGCTGACGTTCCCCAAAGACCAGGTGCTGATGCAGCGCACGCTGTCGACGAAATCCGACAAGGAAGCCGGCCGCTCGATCTGGGCGTTCGCCGCGATCATGATCCCGGGCGGATTCGTGTTCTACACGATCGGCACGGCGCTCTTCGTCTTCTACAAGGCGAATCCGGATCGTCTCAATCCGCTGTTGCCGATCGATGCGACGTTTCCGTTGTTCATCGCCGCGGAGCTTCCGATGGGCGTGACCGGCCTCATCATCGCCGGCATCTTCGCCGCGGCGATGGCGACGCTGTCGAGCATCATGAACAGCGTCGCGACGCTGGTGTCGGTCGATTTCTACGAGAAGCTGCGCAAGGACGTGAGCCAGAAGAAGAGCGTCCTTTTCGCCGAAGTCATGACGGTGATCGTCGGTCTCGTCGGGATCGGCGTCGCGCTGCTCTTGTCGCGCTACGACATCCATTCGCTGTTCGATGTCTCGATCGAGCTCGCCGGCCTGCTCGGCGGCGGCTTCGCGGGCGCGTACACGCTCGGCATGTTCACGCGGCGCGCCAACTCAGGGGGCGTCGCGATCGGCATCGGGGCGAGCATGATCCTGACGACGCTGGCGTGGTCGATGAAGCTCGTGCACCCGTATTTCTATCTCGCGATCTCGATTCTGATCTGCATCGTCTTCGGCTATCTGGCCAGCCTCCTGTTTCCGGCACCGGCGCGGCACACGCTGGCCGGCCTCACCATTTACGATAAGGCGGAGCCGAAGAGCGAAGCGCGCGGAGAAGCGGAGTGGACAGCCAGTTCCTGAACACGTTCGTGACCGTCGTCGATCGCGGATCGATGGCGGCGGCGGCGCGCGTCCTCAACATCACGCCGGCGGCGGTCGCGCAGCAGATCCGCACGATCGAGCGCGAGATCGGCGCGCCCTTGATCGCGCGTGTCGGCCGCACGGTCAGCGTCACCGAAGCGGGATCGCGCATCCTCGAGCGTGCGCGCGAGATCCTGCGCGATGTCGCTGACTTGCGCACGCTGGCGAACGACAGCGCGGTGTCGGGCGAGCTTCGGCTGGGTGCGTGTCAGACGGCGCTCGCCGGCATGCTGCCCGACATCCTCGCGCGCATGGTCGAGAAATTCCCGCACATCAACGTGTTCGTGAAGCCTGGGTTTTCCGCTGATCTGTATCGCGCGGTCGAAGGCGGCGAGCTCGACGCGGCGCTGGTGCTGCAGGCCCCGTACGTGCTTCCGAAAACGTGCAGCTGGCAGCTGTTGCGCGAGGAACCGCTGGTCGTGCTCGCGCCGCAGAGCATGGCGGGCCGCGATCCGCACGAATTGCTCGCGACCGAACCCTTGATCCGCTACGACCGCAACCAGTGGGGCGGGCGGCAGGCAGACGAATATTTGCGATCGGTCGGCATCACGCCGCACGAGCGGTTCGAGCTCAATGCATTGAATGCGATCGCCGTGATGGTCGATCGCGGCCTCGGCGTTTCGCTGGTGCCCGATTGGGCGCAACCGTGGCCGGAAGGATTGCGCCTCGTGCGCCTGCCGCTGCCGCAGCCGTGCGTGCCGCGGCGCATCGGTATCGTGTGGTCGAGATCGACGATACGCATTCGCCTGGTGACGGCATTCATCGAGGAAAGTCGCATCGCGATGCGCTTGCCCGACGACTAGTGATCCGATGCCGCCTTCCTTGCACCCGTCAATCGCATCGCCGCTCGGAGACGTGACGACGGAACGGCTCGATCTGCGCCGTTTTCGCGTGTCCGATCTCGACGCGCTGGCCGAAGTGTTCGCGATCGCCGAAGTCTGGCATTTCCCGTTCGGACGAGGTTTTACGCGCGATGAGACCGCCGATTTCCTGAACCGGCAGATCGATTCGTGGACGACGCGCGGATTCGGCACATGGCTCGCGATCGAGCGCGCGACGAGGCGCGTCGTCGGATTCGTCGGTCTTTCGGTTCCGGCGTTTCTTCCCGAGATATTGCCGGCGGTCGAAGTCGGCTGGCGCCTGCATCCCGACGTATGGGGCAGGGGCTACGCCGCCGAAGGCGCGTGCGCCGCGATGCGCGAAGCATTCACGACGATGGGACTCGACGACATCTGCTCGTTGCCGCAGGCGACGAACACGGCGTCGCTTCGCGTCTGTGAGCGCATCGGCATGCGGCGCGAACGCGAGGTGATCATTCCGCCGACCGATCGCAGAGGAGCGGTCGCGGCGATTCTCTACAGGATGTCGGCGCAGGTGTGGCGATCGCGCGAGCGCGAGCCGAGCTGAGCCGATGCGGTTCATGCGGTCCTCAGCCGTGCCGACGAGAATCCGAAGTACCGCAGCATGAGCGAGGACATCCCATGAGCTCCGCACGCGACGCATCGAATCTCGACGGCAAGACGCTCCGTTTCCATTTCTCCGAAGGCCCGATGAAGAACCAGGCCTACGACCACACGTTCCATCGCGACGGCACGGTGGAATGGGGACCCGAAGGCGGCGAGACGACGAAGAACGGCAACGCGTCGATCGCGAAAGTCGCCGACGATGTCTACGTCTGCTCGTACTTGAGCGACAAGGGCTACACGCTGACGACGACACTGAACCTCGATACCGGCCAGCTCGTCTCGTTCGCGTCGAACGGCGAGGACTGGTCGCGGCACGACGGGACGGTGGAACTGGTCAACTGACCGCCGTTCGTCGCCGCTTCGCTCGAGCACTCCGCGCAGTCGCGTCAATCGAATCCGTTCGTCAACAAACGCTCTGTCTGGAAGATCGTCACCATGTTCATCTCGAACCAGCCGACGATGACTCTGTCGTGGACCGGATCGTAAGTCGATGTGCGGTGTCCGTGGTGCTCGGCTGTAGCCATCACACTGTTTTCGTCATTGATCGTGCCCGTCACGGGCATCGTTCCGCGTCCGAGCGTGACGGCATTTGCACTGTCGATTAGATAGTTGCCGCCGGTGAAGGGCGAAACACTGGTTCCGAGCCTTTCAAGATTCTGGTCGCCGACAACAGCATTCTCGGCAGAAACGGCGCCTACTATTCCTGCTCGGCCATTTCCCCAAGCGGCAGCGCCTGCTTCGTAGGCCGAGCCATTGCTCCATTCGGTGCTGGCGACGACGTAGTTGCCATCCTTAAGCAATGTGATGTAACCGATCTGATCGTTCATCGACGTGCCGACCAGCGAGTTTGTGATCGAGAGCGAACCGGAAACGCCGCTCGCGCCATCGATCCATGTGACGGCACCGGCCCCCGTCGCTCCGTTGTTGGTCCAGTTGCTGCTGCTGATGACCGCATGGCCATCGGGCAACGCATATCCAAACTCGCCTACGAAATCATCCGCGAGCGTGCCGACCAGCGAATTGCCTGCGGACACGACGCCGGTAACCCCTGTTGCCCCGTCGCCCCAGCTAGCCGCGCCGGCACGTTCCTGGGTTCCGTTGCTCCAGTACGGGCTGAGGACGATGTAGTTGCCATTGGTCAAGGGAACGACGCCGGGGCCCGATTGTCCGCTGCTGATCCGATCCTGGTCGCGCGAACCCACGAGCGAGTTGGCCGACGAGATCTCGCCGCTCATCGGATGGGTTCCATCGCCCCAGGTTGCAGCACCGACCCGGGCGCCGCCGTCGTCATGCCAATACGGGCTCGATATCACGTAGTTGCCGTTGGCTAAGGCAACGACGGCATTTCCGACGCCATCGGAGTCGGCGCTTCCCGTCAACGAATTCGAGACGGAGACGACGCCGGAAAACGGAGCGCTCCCGTCGACCCAAGTCACCGCGCCGGCGGCCACGATGGCGCCGCGTGTCCACTCTGGACAGCCCACGGCGTAATTTCCGTTCGTCAGCGCCGTCACGTCGGCGGCCAGGAAATCGTTGGACGAGCTTCCGACCAGCGAATTCGATGGAGATACGATGCCGGAGGTTGCATGCGCGCCGTCGCCCCATGTAACTGCTCCGACGTGAGCTGTTGTGTCGCTGCTCCAGGACGGACTGATGACGACGTAATTCCCGTTGCTGAGTTCGACCATCCCGCGTCCAGCTAAGCCGATTCCGTCGGCCAGTCTTGAGCCTACGAGCGAATTCGACACCGTCACCGCACCGAAGGTGCCGTGCGTGCCATCGCCCCACGTTGCGGCGCCTGCCTCGGTCGCTTCGCTGCCGTTGTTCCACGAGGGGCTCAGCACGACATAGTTGCCGTTCTTGAGCGCTGTGACTGTCGGAATGTCCATGTAGGATCCGACTCCATCGTTGGCACTGCTTCCGACTAGCGAATTGGCCGCCGATACCGTTCCGGCAACGCCCGCGCCGCCATCGCCCCATGTCACTGCACCGGCGGCCGCGAATGCGCCGTTGCTCCAGTGTGAACTGACAACGGTGTAGTTGCCGTTTGTCAGCGGAACGACATAGGCACCGACCCAATCGAACTGGGTCGAACCGACGAGCGAGTTACTTGCGGAAACCACTCCCTTGACGCCAGAGTAGCCGTCGCCCCATGTCACCGCGCCGGCATCGGCAGTGGCGCCGTTGTCCCAGTTAGGGCTCGCGACGACGTAGTTGCCGTTCGCAAGCACGTATACGAATTGTCCAACCTGATCGATGGCAGAAGTACCGATCAGGGAATTCTCCGCTGATACCTCACCGTTCAACCCGTCGGTCGCACTAACCCACGTCACCGCCCCGGCCTGGCTTGCGCCGCCGTTGTTCCAGAAATAACTCACCACGAGAAAGTTGCCGCTGGGGAGGACGATGACCGGGTCGACGCCGATCTCGTCGCCTTCGCTGCTGCCGGTCAGCGTGCTGATGAGCGTGCCGGATGCGCTGTAGAGATAGACTGCGCCGGCCTGGCTCGCGGGGCCGCCGTTTGGATTCTGGACGACGATGTTCCCATTGGGCAGCGCCGTGACGAACTGGCCGAAACCGATGTCCCCCGGTCCGACGATGTTGATCTCGTTCGCCTGTGCGCACGCAAGACCCGCGGCGAACACGATCGAAACGCAGGCGCGCGCCCGACGGGCGTTGAGCTTGGCAGACATGTTTTCCCCTGTGGCCGAAGGAAGCAGCGGCCGTAGCCGGTACGTTAGCGCAGCCCGGCCGCGGCGACAAAGATCAAAGATGAAAAATGATGCATGTCCCGATGTTGCACGCGCGTTGCATCGGGCGGGTGCGCCACACCTCGCAGCGCGCTTGCGCTGGCCATGCCGACTCATGGAGATTCGGTGCAGTCGCGTGTTGTCTTGTGATTGTCGCGGACGATTCTGGTGCAACGCACACTGCTCTTCGCGCCGAATTGGCGATGAACTGCTGCAACGCAACACAATCGGTCGCCTCTTAAGCAACAAAAACTAGCCTCTGAACATAGGCGCAGGCGGTTCTACCGCAACACCCGGATCAATAGGCTCTGGCGCGTTCTCGGGGGGATACCGAAGCGTCCACGGAAAGACGCTTTGCGCACGGAGATCAGATGTCGCTGTCTGTCGGCGCGGGACGAAAGCAACGGTGCGTTGCGAATCTTTGGCTCGGTAAGTCACGACCGCCCATCACAACAGAGAACGACATGACACGATCCGCGTCCGCCGCGCTTCGCCTGACTTTGCTTGCCACGCTCATTTCCGCCAGCCTGCACGCGCAGGAAGCGGTGACGCCGGACACGTCCGACGCCGCGGCGGCTCCCGCCGCCGATGCGCAGGATGTGACCGGCGGCCAATCGGCAACGCCCGATAGCAACGACAAGAAGAAACCCGACTCGAAGAACGTGACCGAGATGGCCACGGTCACCGTCACCACGGGCACCCGCAGCGCGAAAGCGGTCGACAAGATTCCCGGCGCGATCACGATCGTGACGCCGGCGGAAGTCAAGCGCACGCTGACCTTGACCGACGATGCGACCGCCGTGCTGGCGCGCACGGTTCCAGGCTATGCGGAATCCTCACAGGCGATGAGCAACACCGGCGAGAACCTGCGCGGCCGCATCGCACTGCGCTTGTTCGACGGCATTCCGCAGGGTTCTCCGCTGCGCGAAGGCACGCGCAACGGCACGTTCACCGACATGGGCATCATCGACCACATCGAAGTCATCAACGGCCCGTCGGCGGCCGAAGGCGTCGGCGCTGCGGGCGGCATCATCAACTACATCTCCAAGACGCCGACCGAAGAAGGCGACGAGGTGCAGCTGACGACGCGCTACTCGACGCAGTTCAAGGACGACAGCGGCGGCTACAAGGTCGGCGTCAACTGGGCGCACAAGAAAGACGATTTCGACATGTATCTGGCGGGCTCGTACATCGACCGCGGCATGACCTGGGACGGCCACGGCAACCGCATCGGCATGAATCCGTCGGGCTCGGTCGCCGATTCCGAAGCGAAGAACGGATTCGGCAAGTTCGGCTACAACTTCGGCGAAGGCGGCTCGCAGCGCGTGCAGCTGACGCTGTCCAAATTCAAGATCGACGGCAAGGACAACTATATCGAGCAACTCGGCGACCGCGATCTGGGCATCACCGACACGTCGGTGCGCGGCCACAATCCCGGCACGTACACGCCGTTCAACGATTTCTGGCAGGCACAGCTCAAGTACAGCAATACCGATTTCTTCGGCGGCAGCCTCAACATGGATGCTTATCGCGCGAGCCAGGCGATGCGCTACCTGCCCGAGAACACCGATGACAAGCAGGATCCGAACATCGCGCCGCTCGGCACGCTGATCGACCAGTCCGAGATCAACTCGCAGAAGAAAGGTTTGCGCACCTCGTGGACGCGGCCGGATATCTTCGCGATCTCCGGGCTGGAGCTGCACACCGGCGTCGATCTCACCGAGGACGTCGCGCAGCAGAAGCTCGCGATCACCAACCGCATCTGGGTTCCACCGATGGATTACACCAGCGTCGCGCCGTACGTGCAGCTCTCGTACGACATCGGCAACTGGACATTCTCCGGCGGTTTCCGCCGCGAGGACGGCGAGCTCGAAGTCGACAGCTACACGACCACGTACTACCGCAACCGCGAATTCGTGCAAGGCGGCACGATCGACTACCAGGCCAATCTGCCGAACCTCGGCGCGATCTGGCGCTTCGCCGAAGACTGGTCCGCGTTCGCGTCGTGGAGCAAGGGCTTCACGCTGCCGAACGTCGGCATTCCGTTGCGCAACATCAATATTCCGGGGCAATCGGTCGAAGACATCGCCGATCTTGCCGCGATCATCGTCAAGAACACCGAAGTCGGCGTCAACTGGCGCGGCGAGCGCGCCGGCGTCAGCGCGTCGGTCTACAAATCCGAGTCGGCGCTCGGTGTCTCGTTGTCGGTCGATCCAGTGACGCACGATTTCATCATGAATCGCGCACCGGTGACGATCAAAGGCGCTGAGCTCGCGGCGGACTACAAGATCGCCGACGACTGGACCGCGACACTGATCTATTCGCGCATCATGGGCTACACGACGTTCGTCGCCGGCGGTCCGCAGGATCGGCACATGGGCGTCAACGACATCAATCCGGACAAGCTCGGCGCTTCGCTCAGCTGGCGCTTTTCCGATCAAGGCGACGTGACGCTCGGCAGCACGACGCTGATGTCGCGCACGATCAACCCCGATACCAGCGCGTTCGAGCACACCAAGGGCTATACGCTGTTCGACGTCAGCGTGAACTATCGCACCGAGAAGTTCGGCAAGTGGAGTCTCGGCATCGAGAACCTCACCGACCGCTTCTACATCCTGAGCTGGTCGCAGCTGCCGGGCTACCAGAATTATTTCTCGGGCCGCGGACGCGTGGTGTCGATCACGAATCAATTCACGTTCTGAGAGCAAAGCCGTTGCGCGAGTTCCGAGTGTTGATGTTCGTGCTCGCGCAGGCCCTGGCCGCTGCGGTTTCCTCGACCGCAGCGGCCACTCCTTCTTCGCAGGCGCCGCCCGCTACCGAGACACAAGGATTCTCCGCGCAACGCCTCGAACGCCTCGACGATTTCCTGCGCCACGCGACCGATGCCGACGGCTATCTCGGCGCGGTCGCGCTGATCGCGCGTCACGGACACATCGTCGAATCGCGTGCGTTCGGCCAGCGCGATCTCGCGCGCGCATCGCCGATGCACACCGATTCGATCTTCCGCATCTATTCGATGACCAAGACCGTCACGACGGTCGCGGCGATGATCCTGATCGAAGAGGGCAAGCTGACGCTCGACGATCCGGTCGGCGATTATCTTCCGGCGTTCGCGTCGATTCCGGTGCTGGACGGCGGCAGCGCGGACGCACCGCGACTTCGCGCGCCGGCGCGCAAGCTGACGATCCATCATCTCTTGACGCACACGGCCGGCTTCGCGACCGCATCGAATGACGGCGAAGCGCACGCGCTGCTCGATCGCGCCGATCTGCACGGCTCGGCCGATCTCGCCGAATTCGCCGAGCGCATCAGCAAGGTGCCGCTTGCGGTCGATCCCGGCACGCGCTTCAAATACGACGGCGTGCAGATCGAAGTCATGAGCCGCGTCATCGAAGTTGCGAGCGGCATGCCGTTCGAGACCTTCCTGCAGCGACGCATCTTCGATCCGCTGCGCATGGTCGACACTGGGTTTTCCGTGCCCGCCGAAAAGCGGAGTCGCATCGCCGACATCACCACGATGGGCAACGACGGCAAGCTCGTCATCGCCGAAGGCCCGAGCGCGCAACATCCCGGCGAGCGCTTGAACCGCTACGCCAGCGGCGCCGGTGGCCTTTATTCGACGGCCGGCGACTACACGCGGTTTTGCCAGATGCTGCTCAACGGCGGCGAGCTCGACGGCGCATCGATCCTCGGCCGCAAGAGCGTCGAATCGATGATGCAGAACCATCTTTCCGGAATCATCGATCCACCGGTCACCGAATTCAGCGACGCCGAAGGCTTCGGCCTCGGCGGCTCGGTGCTGCTCGACGTCGCGCGCCGGGGACGCCTTGGCTCGGTCGGCCAGTTCGGCTGGACCGGCGCCGCCTCGACGTACTATACGATCGACCCGAAAGAAGACCTGATCGCGATCCTTCTGATGCAGCACCTGCCGCGCGACAATGGAGCGCAAAACCGGCCCGACCTGCCGAGAATCAGCAGCCGATTCTATGACCTCGTCTACCAGGCCCTGATCCGATGAACGCAGCCGCCGATCGCACGGTGCTCGTGGCGGGATCGGCCAATCTCGATTTCGTCGTGCGCGCGCCGCACGTTCCGGGGCCGGGCGAAACGGTGCTCGGTCGCGGCATGACGACGCATCCCGGCGGCAAGGGCGCCAACCAGGCCGTCGCCAGCGCGCGCGCCGGCGGTGCGCAGACGCGCATGCTGGTCGCGCTCGGCAACGATGCGTACGCGGCGACATTGCAGGCTTCGCTCGATGCGGCGAACGTGAAGCTCGACATCGTGCGCGTCGCCGATCAGGCGACCGGCACGGCGTTCATCTGCGTCGCCGACACGGCGGAGAACGCGATCACCGTCGCGCCCGGCGCGAACGAAGCGCTCCGTCCGGAAGATTTGCCCGCGCTCGACGGCGTGAGTCATCTGCTGCTGCAGCTCGAAACTCCGATCGAAACCGTGCGCGCGTACGCGCAGAAAGCTCGTGCGTCGGGCGTCACGGTCGTGCTCAATGCCGCGCCGGCGCGCGCGCTGCCGGACGAACTTCTCGCCGCGGTCGATATTTTGATCGTCAACGAAGGCGAGCTCGCGACATTGAGCGGCATCGACGGACGCGTCGGCGATGCGCTCGCGCGCATCCGCGTACCTTGCGTCATCGTGACGCTCGGCGCGCGCGGATCGTGTGCGCGCGAAAACGGTCACTTCTTCCTGCAGCCTGCGTTCCGCGTGCAGCCGATCGACACGACCGGCGCCGGCGACACGTTCTGCGGCGCGCTGGTCGCATCGCTGAGCCGCGGCGCCGCGTTGCCGACCGCGTTGCGCTTCGCGAGCGCGGCCGCTGCGATCGCGAGCACGCGGCTCGGCGCACAGTCGAGCATCCCGACGCGCGACGAGGTCGAGCAATTTCTTTATTCGCGCGATCCCGCCGCGCAAGGCCGCGACGAATCGCGCGAGCTCGCCGCGTATTGCGGACTCGCCTGAGCCGACGGACGACGCGCATGGACTCAGGTTCCGACAAGAAACGCCGCGCGACGAAAGCATCGTCTGCAGGTGCGCGTGCGAAAACCGAATACAAGTTCTCGCACGTCACCACCGGCCGCTACCTGCCGACGCCCGGCAAAGCACCCGGCTGGCCGTTCGCCGAGATCGGGCACTGGCGCATCGACATCAACGCGACCGCGGACGACTGGATCGCCGAGCTCAAGGACTGGAAGCGCGAACACCTGATCCGCATCGGCTACGACGACGCGCTGTATCGCCGCCCGGAATTGCAGTGGTCGCAGCGCAATTTCGTGCACGCGCAGATGATGGTCGAGGATCGCTATTTTTACGATCCCGTCGCCGGCAAATACACCGTCGATCGTTATCTCGACGATCTGGAAAAACGCTTCGGCGGCATCGACAGCGTCTTGATCTGGTACGTCTATCCGAACATCGGCATCGACGATCGCAACAAAACCGATCTCGCGCACGATCTGCCCGGCGGACTCGAAGGCCTGCGCAGCGCGATCGACGATTTCCATCGCCGCGGCGTCAAAGTATTCCTGCCGACGATGCCCTGGGACAACGGCACGCGCGAATCCGGCACGAAGGATTGGCACGCGATCGCCGAGCTCGTGAGAGCCATCGGCGCCGACGGCATCAACGGCGACACCTACAACGGCGTGCCGCGCGCGTTCTTCGATGCGTGCGATGCGATCGGCTGTCCCGTTGTGCTGCAGCCGGAGTCGACGATCTCCGCCGAGGAATCGCTGATCTGGAATCTGCAGAGCTGGGGCAAGAAAGTGCCGGCCGACGTGATTCCGTCGGTCGCGAAGTGGAAGTGGCTCGAACCGCGCCACATGATCAACTACGAGAACCGCTGGGGCCGCGATCGCACGAACGATCTGCAATTCATCTTCTTCAACGGCGTCGGCTACAACGCGTGGGAAAACATCTGGGGCATCTGGAATCAGTTCACGCCACGCGATGGCGCAGCACTGAAGCGCATCGCGACGATCTATCGCGCGCTGGCGCCTCTGCTCGTAAGCCAGGACTGGCGACCATACGCGCACACGCTGCAGGCCGGCCTCTTCGCGAGCGAGTTTCCGCGCGACGGCCTGACGCTTTGGACGCTGGTCAACCGCAATGAATACGCGATGGGCGGAGAGCTGATGGCGCTCGCGCACGTCGCGGGACGTCGTTATTTCGATGCATGGAACGGCAACCCGTTGCATCCGCGCATCGACGGCGATCGCGCCTTCTTCGATCTCGATCTCGAACCGCGGGGCTTCGGCGCGTTGCTCGCCATCGATGCTGGTCGCGATCTCGAAGGCCTCGATGCGTTCCTTGATCGCATGCGCGAGCTCGCGGCAACGCCGCTGCAATCGCTGTCGAGCGAATGGCGTCCGCTCGCGCAGGAGATCGCGCCGATCGAGCGCACATCGCGGGCCAAGAGCGCGCCCGCGGGCATGATCGCGATACCGTCCGCCGATTTCGATTTCGCCGTCGGCGGCGTCGAGATCGAAGGCCAGACCTGGGCTGGTCTCGACGTGCAGTATCCGTGGGAAACATCGCCGCGACGCCATCATCGAAAGCGGATGCGCATCGACGCGTTCTTCATCGACCGACATCCAGTGACGAACGCCGAGTTCAAGCGTTTCGTCGACGCAACGCAGTATCGCCCGCGCGATATGCATAACTTCCTGCGCGATTGGAACGACGGCGCGCCGCGCGCTGGCTGGGAGAACAAACCCGTCACCTGGGTTTCACTCGAAGACGCGCGCGAGTACGCCAAGTGGGCCGGCAAGCGCCTGCCGCGCGAATGGGAATGGCAATACGCCGCGCAAGGCACCGATGGCCGTCTTTATCCGTGGGGCGACGAATGGAACGCGCGTGCGGTGCCGCCGCCGAATCGCGGTCGCTTGCTCGTGCCGCCGGATGATGTCGACGCGCATCCCGAGGGCGCGAGCCCGTTCGGCGTCGAGGATCTCGTCGGCAACGTCTGGCAGTGGACCGACGAATTTTTCGACGAGCACACGCGCGCAGCGATCCTGCGCGGCGGCAGCGCGTATCAGCCGCAGACGTCGCACTGGTATTTTCCGCAGGCGTACCGGCTTGATGAGCACGGCAAATATCTTCTGATGGCGCCGTGCAAGGACCGCTCGGGCTCGATCGGATTCCGCTGCGTCGTGGACGCAGCCGGATGATCGCGATTGCGCAGCTGCGCATTGTGCTCGGCGTCCCGATCGTCGCGATCGCGAGCGAGCACGGAAAAATTGCCGTCGAATCCATGGTAGGACATCTCGCGCGATGATCGCGCGCGTCGAGCTCCGCGGACTTCTCGGCGATGCGCTCGCCGCGAACCTTCGCGGCCGGCTCACGCATTTCATCGTCGACGAATCGAGTCCGGCGATCGCGCTGTTCGATGCGGAGCATCGGCAGCACAATCGCGAAGGCGACTGGTATGGAGAACACGCAGGCAAGTGGCTGTACGCGGCGGCTAAAGCGGTTGCGCGCGATGGCGACGAGACGCTGACTTCGAACCTGCGCCGCGTCGCAGACTTCCTCATCGCGCAGCAGGATGCCGCCGGCTATCTCGGCACGTACGCGCCCGATCGCCGCTTCATGCGCAAGCAGCCGCCGAAGCCGCGCACTTGGGACGGCGCACCGAGCGTGCGCACGTGGGACATCTGGACGCATGCGTATCTGGTGCTCGGGCTCGTCGAAGCGTATCGCGTGCTTGGCGACGCGCGTTATCTCGAGGCGGCACGCAGGATCGGCGATCTTTGCCTGCACACGCTGACCGACGGCGGGATCGACATCTGCGATCTCGGCAATCATCACGGCATGTCGGCAACCATTCTGCTGGATGCGGCCGTCGAGCTTCATTTCGCGACGGGCGACACGCGTTATCTCGATCTTGCGCAACTCGTGCTGCGCGAAGCCGATGCTAATCCCGATCTAGGGTTGCTGAAGAAAGCGCTCGACGGTGCCGATGCGGCGGAGATCGCGACCGGCAAGGCGTATCAGCTCCTGTGGAATCTGGTCGGCATCGCGAAGCTGTATCGTGCGACCGGTATCGTCGAATATCGAGCGGCCGCCGAACACGTTTGGCAAAGCGTACGCGATCATCATCTCTCGCTCGGCGGCGGGCCTTGGGGCGGCGTCGCGCATCGCTCGCGCGAGGTGTTCAACGCGCCCGGTGCTTTCAGTCCACAAGGCTACGTCGAGACTTGCTCGACGCTCGCGTGGATCCAGCTCAACCGCGAGCTGCTCGCGATCTCCGGAGAATCGAAATACGCCGACGAGATCGAGCGCGCGGCGTACAACGATCTTCTCGGTGCGCAGGCGCCGGACGGCGAGGACTGGTGCTACTACTCGTTTGCGAACGGACGCCGCGTGCATACGACGTACTGGCGCTGCTGCAAGTCGAGCGGCGCGATGGCGCTCGAGGAATTGCCGTCGATTGCGTATGTGGTCGCGGATCGCATCGTCTCGATCAATCTTTATGGTCCGAGCATCGCGACGCTGGCGTTGGCTGAAATTGGCGACGTCGCGATCGAGCAAGTCACCGGATATCCATTCGAAGGCGCGATCACGCTGCGCGTGACGCCACAACGAACCGCCCGCTTCGCCGTCCGCATGCGCATTCCGGATTGGGCGCAAGGCGCGAGCGTGCGCGTCGACGGCAAAGCCGTCGAGCACGCGACGCCGGGAACATATGTTTCGATCGAGCGCGAATGGCGCGCGGGCGACACGATCGCGCTCGAATTCCCGATGCCGCCGCGCCTCGTTCGTCGCGCGAATCGCAATGTGCAGGAATCGCGCGCGCCCGATGGGAATCCGGTGCATCAGGAAGTGCTGCACTACGAATACGCGGCGATCATGCGCGGGCCGCTGGTTTATTCGACCGGCTTGATCGACGGCTTCAAGACCGAAGAGACGATCCGGCTTCCGTCGGCGCCGATCGCGGATTGGTTGAGGGTGATACCCGCCGACGGAGCTGCGCGCGCGCCGTCGATCGAGCTCGATCCGGGCTACCGCGCGCCGCTCGTTTTCCGACCGTACTATGAGGCCGGCGGGCGCGTCGACGGCGCGTGGCGCCTGACCTGGATGTCGTTGCCGCCGGACGCGCGCGGCGAAGGAGAGCACGCATGAGGCTCAAGCAAGAATTTCTGTTGCGAGAAACTACGCGGCTCGCCTATTTCGCGATGCCGGCGCCAAGCAGACTTGCCGCAGCGACGGCATGCCCGCCCATCGGATTTCGTTGTCATGGCTAGCGCTTTCACCCACGCCGAACGGCGCGGTCCGCCGGGGCCGCTGAGCGGCGTGCGCGTGCTCGATCTCAGCGCTTACATCGCAGGTCCGTATGGATGCACGATGCTCGCCGATCAAGGCGCCGAGGTCATCAAGATCGAGCCGCCCGACGGCGACAACTTGCGCAAATATCCTTCTACGCTCGACGTCGAGAGCCGTGCGTTTCTCGGCGTCAACCGCAGCAAGCTCGGCGTTGTCCTGGACTTGAAGACGCCGCAAGGCATCGCCGCATTGCTGCGTCTCGTGCGCGATGCGGACGTGCTCGTGCACAACTTCCGGCCGAGCGTGCCGAAGCGTCTGGGCATCGATGCCGATCGCTTGTGTGCGATGAATCCGCGTCTCATCTATTGCGCGGTCACCGGTTACGGCGACAAAGGTCCGATGAAGGACAAGGCCGGTTACGACCAGGTGTTGCAGGCGATGACGGGCATCTGCGTTTTGCAGGGCAAGCGCGGCGGCACGCCGGAGATCGTGTACGGATCGGTGGTCGATTATTACGCCGCGGCGCTGGTCGCGAGCGGCGTCGCGTCTGCGTTATACGAGCGCGAGAAAAGCGGGCGCGGTCAGATCGTCGGCGTATCGCTGCTGCGCAGCGCGCTGACGATGCAGTCGGCGCGCCTGATCTGGGCCGACGGCGAACCGCTCGATGTCGGCCGCGACATGCACTCGGGCGGCGTGACCGGCATTCATCCTGCGCGCGAAGGGCATCTTTATCTGTCGGCGAATACGCCGCGCTTCTGGCGCGCGCTGTGCGAGAAGGTGGGGCTTTCCGAGCTTGCCGACGACGCGCGCTACGACAGCGTGCGCAAGCGCGCGCTCGCGGCGGGCGAGATCGTGCCGCGTCTTCGCGCGGCCTTGCTCGCACGCACGGCCCAGGAATGGGAAACGCTGTTCGGCGACGAAGTGCCGTGCGCCGCTGCGCGCCGCGTCGAGGATATGTTCGATCATCCCCAAGTGCTGGCCGAGGAGATGGTGACGACGGTCGAGCATCCGGTGGTCGGAAGTTATCGCGGACTCACGCGGCCGATCACGTACAGCCGCACGCCGGGACCCGAGCCGTTCGCGGCGCCGACGCTGGGGCAGGACAACGCGGCCGTCGTGGACGAGGTCGAAGCGGCCGGTTCCTGATCCCGCGTCTGTTCCGGAACGCGGCAAGCGGCTACGCTCGCGCGCACGCCGGTGCGCCGATGTCGGCGCACGCACCCGGAGAATCCCGATGACAGAGCCCGCTCGCTCGCTCGCCGAGAAGCTCATACGCAATTTCAACGACGTCAAGACCCAGCGCGAGGTCCGCGATCCGCTGTACGACACGATGTGCGCGCGCCTCGCGCAGGGAACGGCTGCGCGCAAGCTCGGCGCATCGATCGATACCGTCGCGCCGGGTAAGCGCTCGTGCCCGTATCACTTCCACTATGCACGCGAGGAGATGTTCGTCGTGCTCGAAGGGCAGGGCACGTTGCGCGTCGCCAACGAGGAGCTGCCGATCGCGGCCGGCGACGTCATCTTCATTCCGCCTGGCCCCGAGTATCCGCATCAGATCATCAATACATCGGGCGCTCCGCTCAAATACCTTTCGATCGGCACCACCGATTCGCCGGAGCTGGTCGAATATCCGGATTCCGGCAAATACGCGGCCGCGGCGTGGCGCGAAGACGGTTCGATCGTGCACAGGATCCAGCGCGCCGAGAACAGCGTCGACTATTGGGACGGCGAGCCGTGATGCGGCATCGGTTGCTTCGTGGCCGCTGGCTCGCGCTGATCGGAATCCTCTTCTTCGCGAGCGCCGCCCAGGCTGAGCCACTCGTCATCGGCGAGACGTTCGCGATCGATTCCAAAGTTCTCGGCGAGACGCGGCGCATCAACGTGTATGTGCCGCCGGGCTACGTCGAATCGGCCGACGTACGCGTCCCGGTCCTGTACATGCCGGACGGCGGCATCAAGGAGGACTTTCTGCACGTCGCCGGCCTCGTGCAGGTTTCGGTCGGCAATCGGACGATGCGGCCGTTCCTCTTGGTCGGTATCGAGAACACCGAGCGGCGCCGCGATCTGACGCCGCCGACCGAGAACGCAGAGAACAAGAAGGTCGCGCCACGCGTCGGCGGCTCGGCGCAGTTTCGCAAGTTCATCCGCGAGGAGCTGATGCCCGAGATGAGAGCGCGCTATCGCACGACGGCCGAGACTGCGATCGTCGGCGAGTCGCTGGCGGGATTGTTCGCGATGGAAACGCTCGTCGCCGAGCCTGATCTTTTCGATACGTATATCGCGATCGATCCGAGCCTGTGGTGGAACGATCACAAGATGGCGGATGGCATGGCGGCGTGGCTAGTCGCGCATCCGAAGCCGCACAAGACGCTTTATTTCGCGAGCAGCGAGGAGACGGCCAACATCGAGATCATGCAGCGCCTCGCCGCTGTGTTGAAACAGAACGCGCCGGCGGGACTCGACTGGCATTACGAGCCCATGCCGGAGGAGAAGCATTCGACAATCTATCATCCGGCGGCGCTGAAGGCGTTTCGTTCCGTGTTTGCACCGGCGCATTGACGAAGCGCATCGATCGGGTGGGCGTGCCCACCCGATCGCGAACGATGATGCGAGTGTGCTATTTGCTCTTCGCCGGAATATCGACCAGCTTCTTCTTGGCCTGCGCGTTGTTGAGCGGGCAAGCCGCGGGCAGCTGACCGCCGCTGCAACCGCCGGTCTGCTGCGCGAATCCCCAGAGATGGCTGAAGTTCGCCGGCGCGCCGTTCGGGAATCCCATGGCGACGCCTTTCGAGGTGACGAACTGCTGCTGCGTGTGGCAGGTGAAGCAGTTCTGGTTGACGCCTTGCGGCGTCGCTCCCTGGATGAAGGTTTCCAGCGTCGTGTTCGCATCGAGTAGCGAGCCCGCTTCGTTCGCGCTGGTCGGCGGCAGCGCGCCGCTCACGGTCCAGAGATTGCCGGTCATTTCATAGTTGAGCCACACCTGCATCGGCGCGTATTTCGCAAGACCCGTGGTCAGGAGTTTCTGCAGCGTCTTGTGCGCCGAATCGTTGATGCTCTTGATGTTGGCGACGTTGTCCGACTGGCCGCCGCCTTGCGGTGCGACTCGGCAGACCTGGGTCGGATTGACGTTCGGCTGGTTCGGCGTGCAGTTGGCGCCGGTGCACTTGGGATTGTTGAACGACCATCCGCCGATCGGCGCCTTCTGCGGATCGGTGCAGTTCGGCGCGTTGCTCTTGTGCTCGAACGTCGCCCAGATGAATTCCGGATGCGCCGGCGTATTCATGACCAGATGGAAGCCGACGAGACCCAGCGTCACCGGCTTGCAGGTATCGCCGACGACGCCCTGGATCGAGTACATGTCTTTGGGCGCCTTGTTGTTCGGGAACACGCGCCAGGCGCCCTTGACCTCGACCGCGCCCGGCGTGATCGCCGCGGTTGCCGGCGCCGAGGTGACGCAGGTGGTGTTGTTGAAATCGCACTGGGTGATGAAGTCGTATTCGGTCTGGTTGACCCAGATGCTGTAATAGACGACCTGCTGCTTCTGGTCGTACAAGGGATCGCCGGTGGCCTGGTCGTGCGAATCCGGATCGAAGCCGGCGCCCTTGGGCACGCGCGGACGCAGGAACACGCGATGCACCGATGCGCTCTTGTCGGCCGCGGCGGCAAGGCACGGCGCCGAAGGTTGTTCGCCCCAGGGCGTCACGGCGGTGCCGGCCGGAACGAAGATGCCGTAGTCCGGCATCCAGGTCTCGAACGTGCGCTCGCCGGGATTGCCGGCGGCCGGCTGCACGACGTCGATGAAGGCCTGCCAGGCGAACTGGTGGAAATCGCAGTTGTTCGGATTGGCGACGTTCGGAATTTCGGTCGGGAAGCTCGGATTCGTAAACCAGCTTTCGCTGGCAAGGCAGGGCGGCGATGATTGCGCGGCCGCGAGGCGGGCCAGGCACAGGAAGACGAGAGCGAACACCCACGAAAGCGCACGAGTACTCATGGAAGATCCCCGGGTGGATGAAGCGTGGCGGAGCGCGGATCATATGAAGTTCAGGCATATGTTTACATTGGTAAAAATTACAGGTTGACAATTGCCCGGCACGGTGCAGGGGCCGGCCGATCATGGAGAACCGCGTTGAGCCGCATCGAACATATCCGCCTGTTGGCGGACTACAACGAATGGATGAACGTCAAGCTGTACGAAGCCGCCGCTGCGCTGCCGGCCGGTGAAGTGCTTGCCGACCGGAAGGCGTTCTTCGGCTCGATTTTCGGCACGCTAGGCCACATCGCCCGCGCCGATACGATCTGGCTGAAGCGCTTCGCGACGCATCCGTCGCCTCCCGCCGTGCTCGATGCAATGCGGGATGTACCGATGCCGACGATGGCCGAGGACATGTTCGCCGACTTCGCGTCGCTGGCCGGCTATCGCCGGCGACTCGACCGCATCATCGGCGAATGGGCGCGCTCGCTCGCCGAGCATGATCTCGATGTCGAGTTCGCCTATTCGACGCTGCGCGGCGCACCCTCGTGCAAGAAGTTCTTCGGCATCGTGATGCACTTCTTCAACCACCAGACGCATCATCGCGGCCAGGCGACGACCTTGTTCTCGCAGGCCGGCATCGATGTCGGCTCGACGGATCTTCTGGTGCTGGTTCCGGAAATCACATAGCGCGCATCGCGCGTTCGGTGACGATCAGGAGCACGACGCTGTCCGCGTCGAGGGCATGTCGTTCGCGAAGCTCCGGGTCGCTCGCTGCGCGCAACAAACCGGCGAGCCCGGCGGCGCCGGACGGTGTCGTCGCAGGTCCACCGGAATCCGCGAGCACGTTCACGGCAGCTTCGAGCAGGTCTTCGCCGACGAGCAGCGAATGCGCGCCGAAGCGGCGCAGGATGTCCAATGCCGGCGCGGAGGCGAGGCCGCAGGACAGCATTTCGGCCGAGGTTTCCAGATCGCCGGTGATGCGCGTCGGCGTTCCATCGGCGAGCGCGCGCGCGACGCATGCCGCGGACTCGGGTTCGACGACGAGGAATCGCGCGGGATCGCACAGGACATCGCGCAGTCCTTCGACCATCGACGCCGCGAGGCCGCCGACGCCGGTTTGCACGAACATGTGGCTGGCGTTTGCGCCGATCGCGCCGAGCTGCGTGCGCAATTCGCCTGCAAGCAGCGCGTATCCATCCATGACGTCGCGCACGACGGCGTCGTCCGGATCGCCGCTCGTATCGGACACGAGCAAACCTTGGCCGCGCGCGGCCGCATCGGTTGCGGCATCGACGGCGTCGTCGTAGGTGCCGCGAATCCGCACGATCTCGCCGCCCAGCTCTTCGATGCGTCGCGCGCGTGCTGCGCTCACCGCCTCCGGCAGATAGACGATCGCGCGTGACGCGACGCGCGCCGCGGCTGCGGTCACGGCGAGTCCGTGATTGCCGTCGCTGGCGCAGACGAGTCGCGGAAGCGCGTGCTGCCGCTCGTGTGCGCGGAGGTCGTCGAAAGATTCGGCGCCCATCGCGCGCGCGATCGCTCGCAAACCTGCGAGCATTCCGCCGAGCACTTTGAAGTTGCCGAACGGACGCTCGCTTTCGTCCTTGACGAGGACGCGGGCGACCTTGGCGACGCGCGCAAGTTCGGGCAACTCGACGAGGCGTGTCGGGCGGTAGTCATCCCAGAGAAACGAGATTTCCGCAGCGCTTGGAATCGGCATGCCGCCAGTGTCGCCGAAGCGGCGCGCGGTTCTGCGGCGGAAATGCGTGCCGTTACGCGGAAATCAGGCGTCGTCGCCTGGCGGAATCGGGATTGCGAGCCCGCGCTTGACGACGTTGAGCGCGACATACGTCGTGAAGCGCTTGACGTTCGGGTTGTCGGTGATGAGGCGCGACATCAGCGCGTCGTAGGCTTCGGCGCTCGCCGCCGCGACGACGATGATGAAGTCGGCTTCGCCGGTGACGTAGAACGCCTGCTGCACGTGTTCTTCGGCCGCGAGCCACGCGCGCAGCGGATTCAGCGATTCCGGGCGATCGCGCTCGACCTGCAGCGAGACGACGAACATCGTGAGGCCGCCGACTTTCTTCGGATCGACGATCGCGGTGTCGCGCGCGATCACGCCGTGCTCGCGCATGCGCCGCAGTCGGCGCTGGATCGCCGAAGGCGAAAGACTCACCTGCTCGGCGAGACGCTCGGCCGTCTGCGCGGCGTCTTTCTGCACGAGATTCAGAAGCTGACGGTCGAAGCGATCGAGTTCCATGGTTTCCGGTCGAAGGCCGATGAGATTTGCAGAAAAAACGCGCCGACCGTGTCGAGATAGCGGCCAAACGCCGCGGTCGCGCTCCTAACATCCTAAGCCTCGCACCGCGATTCCGTAAGGCATCCATGAGGCTTCTCTACCAAACGCATTCGCCGTACGCGCGCAAAGCCCTCGTGTTCGCGCACGAGGCCGGCATCGCCGATCGTCTCGACGTCGTGCATCACGAAACCAGCCCGACACGCCGCAACGAAGACGTCTTCGCCGAAAATCCGTTGGGCAAGGTGCCGGTGCTGATCCGTCCGGGCCTGCCGCCGATCTTCGATTCGGATGTCATCTGCGCCTATTTCGACACGCTGCACGAGGGTCCGCGACTGATTCCGCAAGACGGCGAATCGCGCTGGCAGGCGCTGCGCGTGCAGGCCGTGGCGCAAGGTCTCGCCGAGTCCGGCATCGCGATCCGATGGGAAACCGTGCGGCGACCCGAAACGCTGCGTTACGCGCCGCTGCGCGACGGCTACGTCGACAAGCTTACCGCGAGTTACGACTGGCTCGAACGCGAGCTCGACGTCGATTCGCCGTTGCACGTCGGTCACGTCGCGGTCGCGACGGCACTCAGCTGGCTCGAATTCCGCGGACTGCCGGATTTCCGACGCAATCACCCGCGGCTGGTGGCGTGGTTCGACGCGTTCGAACGACGACGCTCGATGCGCGCGACGCCTCTTTCGGGCGAAGCGCAGGACTGATGCAACCGACAAACGGAGAGACACACGTGAGAACTGAAGAAAGACCGGTCGGCGAGACGACTTCCGAAGGTCTCGAATGGTGGACGGAACCGTCGCCGCTGGTTTCGGCGCACGCGACATTGCGGCTCTTCCGCGCGCTGATCGCGAGCTATCTGGAACGCCGCGCGAATCCGAAGGATCCCAACGCGGGACGCCTTCGCACGCGCATCGCCTGACGATCGCCGCGGCGCGAAACCCCGGCCGCGGCGCCGAGGAGTACGCTATCGCGACCTCGATGCGGAGGACACGCGATGGCGCACAAGGTCACGTTCAATCTTCCTACGCGCGAGCTCGGGCGCGGCGATATCGTTCTGGTCGTCAAGAAGGACGATCGACGCTTCGGCACGCTGCTCGTATCGAAAGGCGCGGTCGAATGGCGGCCGACCAACAAGCAGTATCGGCGCAAGATCAGTTGGGACAAGTTCGATCAGCTGATGCGCGAGAGCGGCAACCGAGTCTGATGTTCGCCTTGCGCTTCGCGGGCTCGCCTGCGATTCGCCGGCGATCCTCGGTTCCCCGTTTTCGTTCCGCTGCGGAAACGCGAGCGCATCTCTGCGCTCGCGCCCGCGCTCGCATCAAGCGTTGACGGACGCCTGCAGCGCCGCCGCGACACCCGCATCACCGCTCACGAGATCCTTCCAGGCCACCTCGACGCCTTTACGGTGCGCTTTCTGCACCAGCTTGAGGCCCGTCGGGTCGATCGTCAGTGTGTACGCAACGTCGCCAACAGTGATTTCACGACGGAGCGGTTTGTCGAGTTTCGTCATCGAAGTTCTCCAGTTCGGTGGACGGACAGCAGCAATCCGCAGGACGCGGGCTCAGGCGCTGCCGCCTACATTGTTCTGATGCCACCTGAACACTGGCACCGGGACGAGATTGTCTACCGGCAGACCGATCTCGGCATAGGCATCCAGCGTATTTTTAAGGGCACGTTCGACGCCGCTCGGCGCAAATCCCGGCGCCGGGTTGAAACGCTCGTATTCGATGATTTCGAGCATTTTGGCCGACCAGGCGTACAGAAGGTCGGCCCGCTCGCGGAACAAATCGCGCAGCCAAGTCTTGAGCGGAATCAGCGCGTAACCCTCGGTCGTACAAAGAGAATGTGCCAGTTCGACGACCTCGGGAAACACCCCGCGATACCACTCCGTATACCCCGCGGCGGCATCCGGCACGACCAGCGGCGCGGGTGCGCGCGCCTCGGCGAACGTCGTGATGAAGCGCCGTTCGACGCGCCTCGCGTCGAGCAGTCGATCGGTATGGATCAGGAGCGCGCGGTCGAGATCGAAGAAGCGGAAGAAGCGCGAATGCAGGGTCGTGAGGCGTTGCAGTGGATTGCGCGAGAAGCCCACTTTGAGGATGTCCTCGTCGCGGCACGGCAGCACGTAGACGTACGTGCGGCCGCGGCTGGCGAAACGCGGGAACGGGCTTTCCTCTTCTTCGAGCACGAACCGGAGTCTTAGATCTCGATGACGACCTTGCCGAAGTGTTGCGCGGTCTCAAGGTAAGCATACGCTTCCCGCGCGTGCGCGAAATCGAACACTGTGTCGATGACCGGCTTGATGCGATGCGCCTCGACGAATCGCGCGAGATCCTCGGCCATCGCGCGGCTGCCGACCATGACACCGGCAAGGTGCTTGGCGCCGCTGAAGAGCGCGACCGGATCGAACGCGACGTTCGAGGTGCCGGTGAGCCGACCGATGATGGCGATCGTGCCGCCCATGCGTGCCGCGGCGATCGAGCGCGACAGCGTGTCGGGTCCGCCGACTTCCAGCACGCGATCGACGCCGCGTCCGTCGGTGAGGCGCAACGCTTCGGCGTCCCACTCCGGCGTGCGGCGATAGTTGATCGTGCCGTCGGCGCCGAGCGCACGCGCGCGTTCGAGCTTGCGATCGTCGGACGAGGTGATCAGCACGCGCAATCCTGCGGCCTTGGCCAGCTGCAACGCCCAGATCGAAAGGCCGCCGGTGCCGAGCAGCAGCACGCTGTCGCCGGCGTTCGAAGGCGCCGCCTGGAACAGCGCGTTCCATGCGGTGACCGCGGCGCAAGGCAGCGTCGCCGCTTCGATGAAATCGAGATGCGCCGGCATCGCAACCCAGGCATTTTCGTCGAGCACGACTTCTTCGGCCAGCACGCCGTCGACCGAGCCGCCGAGTCCGCGCGCGAGCGTCTGCGCAGTCGGCGCGCCGTCGATCCAGTCCGGAAAGAACGAGCCGGTGACGCGATCGCCGACTTGGAATCGATCGACGTCGGCACCGATCTCGATGACCTCGCCGGCGCCATCAGAAGCCGGCACGATCGCGCGATCGAATGCACCCGAATCGCCGCGCGCCACCATCAGGTCGCGATAGTTGAGCGCGACGGCGCGCATGCGCACGCGCACGTCGCGAGGGCCGAGCGCGGTGCGCGGTCGCGCGATGCGCTCGAGTCCGTCGAGGCCGGCGCCGCGGCGGATGCTGTAGCTCTGCACCGTCTCGGCCGCATTTGCGCGCGATTGCGTTTGGCCGTCCATCACGCGGCCTCGCGAATCAGGCGTTCGGCACGCATCGCGGCGCGCACGGCGGGACGCTCGGCGATGCGCGCGACGTAGTCGGCGAGCGCAGGGTAGGGTGCGAGGCTGACGTCGAGTAAATTCGACCAGTTGACGATCGCGAACGCGTACGCGTCGGCGACGCTGAAATGCTCGCCCATCAGGTACGGCTGCGCGGCGAGCACGCGATCGAGCTCGATGAAACGCAGCGCAATCTTCTCGCGCACGGCTTTCACCGTCGAAAGCGCGGTGTCCTTGTGCCAGAGCCACGGGCTGAACACTTTGTGCAATTCGCTGCTGACGAAGGTCAGCCACGACTGCAGCTTGATGCGATCGAACGTACCGGCGGCCGGCGCCAGCTTGGCTTCGGGATTGAGATCGGCGAGGTATTGCACCAGCGCGGCGACTTCGGTGAGGCGCGTGCCGTCGTCGAGCTCGAGCAGCGGCACGTAGCCGCGCGGATTGATCGCGAAATAATCACCGCCGTCCTTGAGCTTGTGCTTGGCCAGATCAACTTCGACGAGCTCGATCGCAAGACCGGCTTCGCGGGCAACGATATGCGGCGCGAGCGAGCAGGCGCCGGGCGAGTAGTAGAGCTTCATGGCTGTTCCTTCGTCGGATGCGGTCTTGCCGCGGTGGCGAGAAATTAGGCCATGCCGATTCGCATAACAATTCGCAAATAGCGCATACTTCGTATGCAGATATGCATATGAGCCGGAACATGGCCGAGGCGCTGCATTGGGATGATCTGCAGTATTTCCTGGCGATCTGCCGCAAGGGCACGATCGGCGCGGCCGCGCGCTGGCTCAGCGTCAATCACTCGACCGTGCTGCGGCGGATATCGAGCCTTGAAGCGGCGCTCGATCTGCGTCTGTTCGACCGGTTGCCGTCAGGCTACGCGCTGACAGCGCACGGGCACGAGCTTGCGAACGGGCTCGCTGGAATTACGGAGCAGATCGAAGCGACGCAGCGGCGATTGACCGGCGGCGATCTCGCGATCCAGGGCGTGATCCGGTTGACCTCGACCGATACCTTGCTGCAGGCGTTCCTGATGACGTACGTCGCGGAGTTCCATGCGCGTCATCCGCAGGTGCAGATCCAGATCGTCGTCAACAACAGCTTTCTCAATCTCACGCAGCGCGAAGCCGACATCGCGGTGCGCGGCTCGAACCGGCCGCCGGAAAATCTGATCGGACGTCGCACCGGTGTCATTGAGACGGCGGTGTACGCGTCGCGGAAATACCTGCGCGCGCTCGGCCGCGATCGCGATGTGGAGAAATTTCATTGGGTCGCGCCGGACGAATCGCTCGCGCATCTCGAATCGGCGAAATGGATGCGACAGAACGTGCCGGCCGAGCGCATCGCGATGCGCGTCGACAATCTCGTCGGCATGGTCGATGCGGTCGCGGCGGGGGTCGGCGTCGGAATGCTTCTGTGCCCGCTCGCCGACCGGCGGCGCGAGCTCGTGCGCGTGCACGAACCGATGCGGCAGATGGATACCGCGATCTGGGTGCTGACGCATCCGGATCTGAAGCATGTTGCGCGGATTCGCGCGTTGACGGATTTTCTGTATGAGAAGTTGAGGGACGAGCCGCGATTGCGTCACGAGGAGGCGATGGCGCGCTCGCCGCGATAGTTCTCGACGTCATTCCGCATGTTCGCGAGACGCAGCAAGAATGGATCCCGGCTTTCGCCGGGATGACGGAGTCGAGACGTCGTGAATTCCGACGGCGATCAGGCGACCTGTCGCGAAGCCTTCTTCCGATCGCTCTCGGTCAGAAACCGCTTGCGCAAGCGGATTTCCTTCGGCGTGACTTCGACGAGCTCGTCGTCCTCGATGAACTCGAGCGCCTGCTCCAGCGACATGCGGATCGCCGGCGTCAGCTGCACGTTGTCGTCCTTGCCGGCGGCGCGGATGTTGGTGAGCTGCTTGGCGCGGAGCGCGTTGACGGTGAGATCGTTGTCTTTCGCGTGGATGCCGACGAGCTGGCCTTCGTAGATCTCGTCGCCTTCCGTGACGAGGAGACGGCCGCGTTCCTGCAGGCTGACCAGCGCATACGCGGGCGCCATGCCTTTGCCGTTCGAGATCATCACGCCGTTCGGACGCTTGGCGATCTGGCCCTCGGCGCGTGGGCCGTAGTGATCGAACACGTGAAACAGCAAACCAGTGCCCGCCGTGATTGTGCGGAACTCGGTCTGGAATCCGATCAGTCCGCGCGCAGGAATCAGGTATTCGAGGCGCGAGCGGCCCTTGCCGTCCGGTTCCATGTTCTTGAGCTGGCCCTTGCGCTGGCCGAGGCGTTCCATGACGCCGCCCTGAAACTGCTCTTCCATGTCGACGACGAGCTGCTCGATCGGCTCGCTGGCAACGCCGTCGATGTCGCGAATGATGACTTCAGGGCGCGACACCGCGAGCTCGTAGCCTTCGCGGCGCATCGTCTCGATCAGGATCGAAAGATGCAGCTCGCCGCGGCCGGACACCTTGAACTTGTCCGGATCCTCGGTTTCCTCGACTTTCAGCGCGACATTGTGCAGCGCTTCGCGCATCAAGCGATCGCGGATCTGGCGGCTGGTGAGGAACTTGCCGCCGCTGTGTTCCTTGTCGCCGGCGAACGGAGAGTTGTTGACCTGGAACGTCATGCTGATCGTCGGCTCGTCGACGGTGAGCACCGGCAATTGTTCCGGCGCTTCGATCGCGCAGACGGTGTCGGAGATGCCGAGGTTTTCGATGCCGCTGATCGCGATGATGTCGCCGGCCTGCGCTTCGGGCACTTCGCGGCGCTCCAGGCCCATGAAGCCGAGCACCTGCAGCACCTTGCCGTTGCGCTTCTTGCCTTCGCGATCGATGACCGTGACCGG